>Ga0079224_100000489_pt1 | contig 39124 bp, 32 predicted proteins | sample Stecom2015_FD_80414 | JGI IMG/M metagenome (GOLD analysis project Ga0079224, IMG submission 80414) | Agricultural soil microbial communities from Utah to study Nitrogen management - Steer compost 2015 | ecosystem: Environmental > Terrestrial > Soil > Agricultural land | place: USA: Utah... | reverse complement strand
TCCGGGGTGGCAGAGTCCGGGGTGGCAGCGTCCGGGGTGGTCGCGGCGGAAGATCCACCGGCCCTGCGGCGGCCGAGCTCGGCGAGGATCGCGGGCAGGACCTCGTGGACGTCGCCGACCACGGAGTACGTGGCGCGCTGCATCATGGGCGCCTCCGGATCGGTGTTCACGGCCAGGATCACCGTCGAGTCCATGCACCCGACCCAGTGCTGGGTCGCGCCGCTGATGCCGCACGCGATGTACAGCTCGGGGGCCACCTTCGTGCCCGTGAGGCCCACCTGGTCGCGGTGTGGCCGCCAGCCGTTGCTCGTCGCGACGCGCGAGCACCCGACGACCCCGCCGAGTGCGTCGGCGAGCTCCTCCAGCGCGGCGAATCCCTCGGCGCTGCCGACGCCCCGTCCTCCCGAGACGACCACGGGTGCCGCCGACAGCGACAGTCCCCGCTCGCCCTCGGTGCGTTCGACCAGACGTACCCGCGCGTCACCGGGCGACAGCTCGGGGACGACGTCGACGACCTCGCACGCGCGGCTGTCCGCCGGTTCGTCCGGATGCCGCGCGCCCGAGACGGTGCAGCCCGGTGCGACCGTCGCCATGCGCACCGGTGCGGTGAGGTCGGCGTCCTCGAGCAGTACTCCCCCACTGCGGGTTCGGGTGATCCGCCACGTCTCCGTCCCCGCACCACGGCCGGTGCCGCCGGTGTCCGGGAACCCGGCGTGGCCGACGTGGGCGCTGTCATCGAGTTGGGCGCCGTCGTCGATGTGGACGCAGTGCGTCGCGAGCGGGGCTCCCAGGCGTGCCGCGGTGTGGGCGAGCACCTCCGCCGGCCGGGTCCCCGCCGTGGCGAGCACGCCCTCGGGCCGGATCCGGTCGACCAGCTCGGCGACCACGGCGGCCCAGGCGTCCGGAGAATAGGAGGCCAGCAGCTCGTGCCGGGTCACGTACAGCCGGCCGACACCGCAGGCACCGGCGGCCTCCACAGTTCCGGCACTCACGGTCCCGGGGCCCACCGGGTCGGTGTGTGCCGGGTCGTCGGTGATGATCACGGCGTCCACGCGCTCGCCGAGCCCACGGGCCTGCGGTGCGAGGTCGGCGGCCTGCGCCGGGTCGTCGAGCAGGATCAGCACGGTCGTCACACCTTTCCGAGTCCGGCCAGTACGTCGACCACGGCGGGGGCCGCGTCGGCGCCCCGGCCCAGGGGGATCGCCGCGGCTCGCCGGTCAGGTGGGGTGCGCAGCCCGACCGTGCGCAGTCCCCGTCCTGCGCCGGGGTCGTAGGCCACCACGTGCAGCTGCGCCTTCTTCGCCTTCAGCCGGCCGGGCAGCGTCGGATAGCGGGGCAGGTTGAGCCCTTCCTTGACCGCGACCACCGCCGGCAGGGCGAGTTCGAAGACCTCGGTCCCGGCGTCGCCGTCCCGGCTCGCCCGGACGCTCCCGCCGACGGCCGAATGCTCCGGGCGTTCGCACCGCAGTCCCTTGATCCCGCCGACGACCGGCAGGCCCAACGCGGCCGCCAGGCGCAGTCCGACCTGGCCGTGGCCCGCGTCGGCGGAGGTGTCACCGACCAGCACCAGGTCCGGAGCCGAGCCACCGGTCACACCGGCCGCGAGCGCCTCCGCCGTCGTCTGCGGGTCGGTTTCGGACCGTCCGATGTCGACGAGGACCCCGCGGTCGGCACCCATCGCCAGCGCATAGCGGAGCTGCTCGGCTGCCTCCTGCTCGCCGGCGGTGACCACGGTGACGGATCCGCCGTGCTGGGCGACCAGACGGACGGCCTCCTCGATGGCGCACTCCTCGTGCGGCCCAATCGTGAAGCCGAGATGCCGGGTGTCCACCGCCGTCCCGTCGTCGGTCAGCGGCACCTGCGAGCCCAGTGCGGGTACCCGTTTGATGCAGACCACGATGTCCACGACCGGCTCCCTTCTCCCGGCGCCTCACGCCTTCATACGGGTGTCGTCGGGATCGAACAGTGGGGTCCGGCCCACGCGGGCGACCGTGACGGGATACCGCTCGGCCATGTACTCCACCTGCAACTGGGTGCCCTCCGTGGCGTACTCGCCCGGCAGGTACGCCATGAGCAGGTACTGCCCGAGCGAGGGGGCGCGGCCGGCGCTGGTGACGAACGAGCCGCGGCCCCTGCGGTCGACGATGCGCTCGCCCTCACCGGTGAGGATCGGTTCGCCGCCCTGCGGGTACCGCGCGAGACCGTCGGCGGAGGTGTGGTCGTCGACCGTGAGCGTGCAGAGTGTGGCGGCCGGCTCGCGTTCGCGCGCGGCCAGGTAGGCGTCCTTACCGATGAAGTCGGCCGCCTTGACCTTCGGCAGCGCGAGCCCCGCCTCGACGGGGTCGTACTCGCCGTCCAGTTCGGCCCCCATCAGCCGATAGCCCTTCTCGAGCCTGCCCGTGGTGCCGTAGACACCGATACCGGCGGGCACGATCCCGTGCGGTGCACCCGCCTCGGCGATCGCGTCCCACAGCGCCTGCCCGTGTTCGAACGGCGCGTGCAGCTCCCAACCGAGATCGCCCACATAGGACACCCGCAGCGCGAGCACCGGCATGCCGGCGACGTCGATCCACCGGGCGGTGCCGAACGGCAGCGCCGCGTCGGACACGTCGTCGCCGGTCGTCGCGGCGAGCACGTCCCGTGCGCGCGGACCCCACAGGCCCAGCGTGCACACCGCCGAGGTGACGTCCACGAGCGAGGCCGACCGATCGTCGGGCAGATGGCTCCCGAACCAGAACCGATCGCGAGCGCCGTCCGCACCACCGGTGATCACCCGGAAGCGGTCCTGCGCCAGCCGTACGACGGTGAGGTCGCTGCGGAACCCGCCACCCGGGGTCAGCACCGGGGTGTAGCAGAGCCTGCCGACGGGTCGGTCCAGCTGCGCCATCGTCAGCCGCTGCAGGTAGTCGAGCGCCCCCGGACCCTGGACGTCGAACTGGGCGAACGCCGTCAGGTCGATCATCGCGACGCGTTCCCGCAGGGCGAGGTGCTCGGCGTCGATCACCGGCGACCACCATCGGGCGTCCCACTCGTGCGGCCGGCCGGGGATCCGTTCGGCGAACTCCTCCACCAGGTCGCGATTGGACTCGTACCAGTGCGGCCGTTCCCAGCCGCCGGTCTCGAAGAACACCGCACCGAGCGCCTGCTGCCTGGCGTGGAACGGCGAGAGCCTGCGGCCCCGGCCCGACTCCCACTGCTCGCGCGGATGCACGATGCCGTAGGTCTTGTTGAAGCCCTCCTCGGCGCGCGCCCGCACGTGCTCGCGCGTGCGCTGGTGCGGGTAGAACCGCGCGATGTCCGCGCCGTGGAGGTCGAACTCCGTGTCACCGTGGGTCATCCACTCGGCCAGCATGCGGCCGACGCCGGGGCCCTCCTTGATCCACACCGCGGCGGCCGACCACAACCCGTCCACCTCGGGCGAGGGTCCGAGTACCGGTGCGCCGTCCGGGGTGATCGACAGCAGCCCGTTGATCGCGTGGCGCACTCCCGCGTCGGGACGGTCGAGGATGCTGCCGAACAGTTCCAGGGCCTGTTCCAGTTGCGGGTCGAAGTCGTCGGAGGTGAACGGCAGCTGGGTCGGCGACAGCGCGGCGGCCTCGTTCGACGGGATGTCGTCGGGTTCGTGCAGGATCGGCCGGTGCGCGTAGGACCCGATCTCCAGGTCGGCCCCGCTCTGCCGTTCGTACATCAGGGCGTCCATGTCGCGGATGATCGGATACGCGATCGCGGTGCCGGTCGCCTCGAACTCCGCGATCGGCCCCACGTCCATCATCTGGTGCACCGCGGGCGTGAGCGGGATGGACGCACCGGCCAGGCGCGCGATCCGCGGACTCCACACGCCGCTCGCCACGACCACGAGGGGTGTCTCGATCTCGCCCCGGTCGGTGCGGACGGCCTCGATCCGGCCCGCACGGGTGCGGATGTCGGTCACCTCGGTGTTCGCGGAGACGGTCAGGGCGCCCTGTGCGATCGCCTGTTCCCGCATCAGGGCTCCGGCCTGCAACGGGTCGACGACGGCGACCGACGGGGTCCAGAATCCGGCCAGCAGGATGTCCGGGTCGACGAAGGGCACGAGTTCGGCGACGCGGCGCGGTGCGATCAGCTCGGCCGGAACGCCCCACGCGCGGGCCGAGGCCATCCGCCGCTTCAGCTCCTCCACGCGGGCGGGTTCGCGCGCCACCTCCACCCCGCCGCAGGTGATCAGCGTGCCGAGCTTCTCGTACTGCCGCATCGAGTCCGTCGTCAGCGCGGTGATCTCCCGCGAGTGGTCGACGGGGAAGATGAAGTTCGACGCGTGGCCCGTCGATCCGCCCGGGTCCGGCAGCGGTCCCTTGTCGAGCAGGACGATGTCGCGCCACCCGGCCTCGGCGAGATGGTGGCACACGGAGTTGCCGACGATGCCCGCTCCGATCACGACGACGTCGGCTCGCTGCGGCATGGTCATCTCGATCACTCCTCTAGGACAGCCCCACGACCTGGCCTGCCTCGTCGATGTCGATGTGCTCGGCCGCGGGCCGCGAGGACAAGCCCGGCATGGTGCGCATGTCCCCGCAGATCGGGTAGACGAACCCGGCGCCCGCCGACAGCCGGACCTCCCGGATCGGCAGTCGCCATCCCTCGGGCACGCCCTTGCGGGCGGGATCGTCCGACAACGACAGGTGCGTCTTCGCCACGCACACCGGCAACGCGCCGAACCCGTGGCGCTCGTAGGCGTCCAGTTGGGCGCGTGCCGTGCGGCTCGGCTCGATCCCGTCGGCGCCGTACATGCGCCGCGCCACGGTCTCGATCTTCTCGGTCAGCGACAGCTCGTCCGGGTACAGCGGGGTGTAGTGGTTCGGCTCGCGGCACGCCTCGGCCACGGCCTCGGCGAGTTCGGCCGCGCCCTTGCCGCCTTTCGCCGCGTGGCTGGTGATCGCCGCGCGCACGCCCTCCGACGCCGCGACGTCCACGATGGCCTGTTTCTCGCTCTCGTGGTCACCCGGGAACGCGTTCACCGCCACGACCGGCGTCACGCCGTGGGCCCGCACGTTGGCGATCTGCTTGCGTAGGTTCGCCGCGCCCGCGTGGACGTCGTCGGGATTCTCCTCGAGCATCTCGTCGGGCAGCGGGCGTCCCGCCACGACGCGGTACCGGCCGGTGTGCGCCTTCAGCCCGCGGACGGTGGCGACGACGACGGCGGCGTCCGGTACCAGCCCCGAGGTGCGGCACTTGATGTTGAAGAACCGTTCGGCGCCCATGTCCGCGCCGAAGCCGGCCTCGGTCACGAGATAGTCGCCGCAGTGGATGCCGATCAGGTCGGCGACGACCGACGAGTTGCCGTGGGCGATGTTGCCGAACGGTCCACAGTGCACCAGCGCGGGCGTCTGCTCGGTCGTCTGCAACAGGTTCGGTTGCAGCGCATCGCGTAGCTGCACGCACATCGCGCCCGCGGCGTGCAGGTCCTCCGCGGTCACCGGGTTGCCCGCACGGTCATAGGCGACGACGATGCGCCCGAGCCGTGCCCGCAGGTCCGGCAGCGACCGCGCGAGGGCCAGCACCGCCATGACCTCGCTGGCCGCGGTGATGTCGAAGCCGGTCTGCCGCGGCAGGCCGTCCTGCCGTCCCCCGAGTCCGGTCACGATCTGCCGCAGGTCGCGGTCGTTGACGTCGAGCACGCGCCGCCAGGCGATCTCCAGCGGGTCGATGTCGAGGGCGTTGCCCTTGTGCAGGTGGTTGTCGACCATCGCCGCGAGCAGGTTGTGGGCCGACGTCACGGCGTGCAGGTCACCGGTGAGGTGAAGGTTCACCGCCTCCATCGGCACCACCTGGGAGTATCCGCCACCGGCCGCCCCACCCTTGATGCCGAACGTCGGTCCCATCGAGGCCTGCCGGACCGCGATCACGCCTCGTGTGCCGATGTGCCCGAACGCCTGACCCAGGCCGACGGTCGTGGTCGTCTTGCCCTCGCCGAGCGGCGTGGGGGTGATCGACGTGACGACGACGTACTTCGCCCGCGGCCGGTCGGCCAGTGCGTCGATCGCGTCCAGCGCGATCTTGCCTGCCGACCGTCCGTACGGTTCGAACAGCTCGGCGGGGATTCCCATGTCCGCGGCGACGTCCGACAGTGGTTTGCGGACCGCGGCGCGCGAGATCTCCAGGTCCGACGGCATGACTCACCCCTCCCCTCCCTGCGGTCTCCGTGCGCCCTCCCGGGGCGCGTCGGAGAGCTCGGTGACGAGGCGGGCCGTGGCCCGCACCCGGTTGAACGTGTAGAAGTGCAGTCCGGCCGGCACCGGTGCCCGGCGTCCGCCGACCCGATCGGACGCCTCACTCGGCGCGGATCCGCTCATGAGATCGGCGAGCCCGCGCAGCACCGCGTCCCGGCCCGCCGCCGGCCGCAGCAACCGCCGCACGAGCGAGTGGTGGGCGGTGACGAACCGCAGCGAGTCCCCGACCCCGATCCGCGCTCCGACCCTGGCGAGCGTGGCCGGGTCGACGGCCCCGGGCACCCCGACCACAACCGGCAGTCGCACGTCCCGTTCGCGGGCGCGGGACAGGAACGTCGCGATCGCGTCCGGGTCGAAGCACAGTTGCGTCACGACGTAACTCGCGTAGTCCTGTTTGGACAGCAGGGACGACCACAGGGCCTCGTCGTCGATCACCGGATGCCCCTCCGGATAGGCCGCGACGCCGACCGACGCGGGCAGCCTGCCCAGCTCGGCCATGCCGCGCAGCAGCGCGAGGCCGTCGGGGTACGGCCCGGCGGGCTCCGTCGCGTCACCGCCGACCACGAACACCTCGTCGACCCCCGAACCGGCGAGCCGATCGAGCACGCCCGCCAGCTCGTCGCCTCCGGTGATCTGCCTGGCGGCCAGGTGCGGCACCGGACGCAACCGCTGCGCGGCGAGCTTCTCGCACAGCTCGACGGTGGCGCCGGTCCCGCGCCGGGGCGAGGCGGTGACGGTGACGACGGTGTGCTCCGGCAGTGCGCCGGTCTCCTCGAGCACCCCGCGCACGGGCAGCACCTCGTACCGCGGGCGGGCCAGCAGCGGCGCGAGCGCCCGTGCGGTGCGGCGGTTCCGTGCCCGTGGCGCCCTCATCGTTTCGGAGTCTCCTTCCGCGGATCGACGAACGGCTTGTCGACGACCCCCGCGTCCCGGATCCCGTCCGGGGTCCGCACCGTGACGGCCGTGCCGGTGCCACTGAGCCCGACGGGCACCATCGCCAGCCCGATGTTGCGTTCGAGCCGAGGCGATCGGCAGGCACTCGTCACCGTGCCGACGGTGCGGCCCGCCGTGTCGAGCACCGCGTACGGCTCGATCATCGAGCCGTCGTTGTAGGTGCCGAGCGGTTCGCCGCCGATCTCGAGCCCCACCATGAGCCGGGACACGCCCTCCTCACGTGCGCGAGCGAGCGCGGCCTTGCCGACGAAGTCGGCCTCCTGGTCGAGATCGACCATCCAGTGGTAGTCGTAGCCAACCTCGAGCGGATTGGTGTCGAGCGTGATGTCGCAGCCGTAGGCGAGCATCCCGGCCTCGATCCGCCGCATGTGGCACGGGCCGATCGGCCGCATGCCGTGCGGACGCCCGGCCTCCCACACCGCGTCCCACAGCCGTTCGGCGTCGCGGGATGCGTCCAGCAGGTAGAGCTCGTAACCGATCTCGCCGGAGTACCCGGTGCGGCTGACCACCACCCGCATACCGTCCACAGTGAACTCGCGCAGGCGGTAGTACGGGACCTCCAGCACCTCATCACCGAACAGGTCGCGCACGACGTCCTTGGCGAGCGGACCCTGCACCTGCAGCGGCGCGACGTCGGCCTCGCCGATGTGGACGTCCCAGCCGCCCGCGTGCGCCAGCCCGAGCGCCCACAGCCGGACGTCCGAATCGGCCAGTGACAGCCAGAACCGGTTCTCCTCCAGCCGGAGCAGCACCGGGTCGTTGATGATGCCGCCGTCGGGCGCGGTGACGAAGACGTACTTGCACTGCCCGACGTCACACTTGCTGAGATCGCGGGGAATCAGCATGTTCGTGAAGTCGAACGCGTCCGGCCCGGAGATCTCGAGCTGACGCTCGACACCGACGTCCCAGAGGGTCACCCCCTGCAGCAACGCCCAGTACTCGCCGACCGGGTCGCCGTAGTGCCGGGGGTGATAGGTGTGGTTGTACACGCTGTACATCGCGGCGCCGGCAGCACGGGATTTCCAGAAATACGGGGATTTCCGGAGTCGCGTGTACAGCAGGACCGCGGGTGCGCCGTCCGTACCGGCCCCGTTCGGTGCGGGTGCGGTGCCGAGGCCGCTGCTCGCGCCCGAGTCGAAGGCCGCGCCGACGCGCGTGTCGAATGCGGTGTTCATGGCATCGGTCATGGGGCCACCTCGTTGTCCGGCCCGGTTCGATGTGAAGTGCGTACTGGGCGAACGCCCGCCGCCTCGTCGCCGACGCGTCTGCGATGCGCGCGGTTGCGTCCTGCGCAACGAGTTCTGTATTACTAAACCGCGTGACCCCAGGATGGGCCGCCGCACATCCGGCGTCAAGAGATGTGACAGCGGTTTCCGCGCCGCCGAGATCATCGCCTCGACCAGGCGAAACCCAGCGATTTTCCCGGCGCGGCGACAGCGGGCCGCGCGAGGGCTCCACGCTCGCTTCCGACCCTCCCGTCGAGCCGTTCCGCGCACCGCGCACGGTCTCGGACTACCCGTCCACCTCCACGTCAACCGCTGTTCGGTGTCGTTGGATGCTGTGTGACTGTGATCGGTGCCCTTCTTTCGTCGGGTGCCGCGCTCGGCCCCAGGTCGGCAGACTCTCGTAACCGTTCACGACACGGATCCGCCGCCACCCCCGACGGCGGCGCCATCACCTGGAGGTACCCGTGGTTTCTCGTAGACGGTTTCTCGGCTATTCCGCCGCAGCACTCACCTCGCCGTTCTGGGCGCCCGCGATCAGCGCGCCGTTCGCCTCGGCGGCACCCGAACGCCTGACGTTCGTCCTGCGCAACGACTCCGGCACGACGGCACACGCCTACATCGCCGGGTTCTCCGACGCACAGGGCAAGCCCGTGTTCGTCCGCCAGGACGGCACCGAGTACTTCCCCGAGGCCGCGGGCGCCGAACCGCAGCCGCTCGACGAGGACCCGTCGATCGCGATCGACGGCAGCGTCGAGGTGAGCGTTCCGCGCATGTACGGCGCCCGCGTCTACTTCGTCACCGACGACAAGCTCGAGTTCCAGGTCGCCGCTGCCGCCGACGGCACCACGACCGTCGTGCACCCGGACTTCGTGTCCGACGCCGACGCCAACTTCGGCAAGGACTGGACGTTCGCCGAGTTCACGCTGAACGCCGAGCAGCTCTACGCCAACATCAGTTACGTGGACTTCGTCGCCGCCCCGGTGTCGCTGCACCTCCAGGCGGCCAGCGGCGACCAGGAGGTTCCCGGCATGCCGACCGGCGGCATGGACAAGGTCGCGCAGGCGTTGCGCGACCAGGGTGGTTCCTGGCCGACGCTCGTGCAGGAGGCTGACGGCGCGGTGGTGCGGGTGCTGAATCCGAACCACCGCGCCGGCGAGTTCGAGGGGTACCTGGAGCCGTACGTCGACGAGGTCTACGCGAAGTATGCGAACGAGACCCTGTTCGTCGACACCCAGCGCGACGACATCGGCATTCTGGAAGGCCGTGTCGAGGGTTCCGAGCTCGTCTTCGGTTCCGAACGGTTCGCCAAGCCGTCCTCAGTGGACATCTGGGGGTGCAACAGCGGGCCGTTCGCCAACAACCCCGACAGCGACTCGCCGGAGCGGCTGGCCATCGTGCCGCGGCTGGCTGCGGCGTTCAACCGCACGACGCTGTTGATCAATCCGAACCAGCCGCACGAGGAGGACCCGGCGACGTTCTACGACGCCGAGGTCACCAATCACTACGCGCGCATCGTGCACGAGAACCTGCCGGACGGGAAAGGCTACGCGTTCGCCTACGACGACGTGAGTTCCGACGGCGGCGAGGACCACAGCGGCAAGGTCAACGCCGGTGACCCCGAGGTCTTCACCCTGACGCTCGGCGCGCTGCGCTGACCACGTTCCCGGGCCCGGCAGCGTGTGTCGCCGGGCCCGGGAACGGCCAGTCACCGGTCGCCGTAGACGTGCTCGGCGACGATGCCCTTCATCGTCGCCAGCATGTCGAGGGTGTCGGCGGAGAAGCCGCCGGTCTCGGGAACGGCAGGCACGTCGGTGCCCGCCGCGTCGATCATCGACCATCCGCTGCCCAACCGGATCAGGCTGCCGTGCTTGGTGTCGTAGTAGTCGGGCGACACGCTCACCGCGACACCGCGCGCACCGGCCGCGGCGGCCAGCAGGTGCAGGTGGAAGCACGTCGAGATCCACACCTGGTCGGCCGCGGCCGGGATGCCGCGCCGCCACAGCGCCGACATCGGCACGAACTCGGCGTCCGGGAGCTCGGCCGCGATCAGGTCGTAGACCGCGCGGTCGACGCGCGGGATCGCCTCGACGAACGTCAGCTCGCTCGACTTCACCTCCCACCCGCGCAACAGGCCGAGGACGCGACCGGCGAGCGCGGGCGGTTCGAGCGCGCCCATGTCCGACTGCACGCACACCATGAACCGGCGCGCCTTGTCGTGCTGCTCGGGCGTGGGGACGTCGAGGAACACGTCGTCGCACGTGGCCTCGGCACCGGCGGAGGCGAGCAGTGCGGCGGACGGTTCGTCGCGCGTGTCGACGACGTCGAAGTGCGCCACGAGTGCGTGCAGGAGTTCCTCGCTGCCCGGCGCGTGGGGCACGAAACCCTGTCCCGTCAGCGCCAGCCGCGCACCGGAACGTTCGCGTGCGGCCACGGTACCGGCGAGCAGGCCGACGTGCTGCGGCCAGAGCGCGTTGACGTACCCGCCGCCGATGATGTGGACGACGTCCATCTGCCCCAGCAGTTCGACCCCGGGATGGCAGCGCGGTGCCATGCCGGGGTCGTGCAGCACCTTGCGCACCCATGCGGCCACCTGCCACGGGTCGTCGGAGGGGGCGGCCTCCGTGCTGAGCCGCCACAGGGTGTTGGTGCACCGCAGATTCGGATGGAGCCCGGCGAGCATCACCTGGGCCGTGCCCGGCGTGTGACAGTCGAGCCACACCTCGGCCTCCGGCGCGACGCGCGCCAGGTACCGCAGCCACGTCGCGGCCAGGAGTTCGTCACCGAAGTTGGGAAGGCCGGTGGGACCGATCAGGTAGATCCGGCGCGGTGGCACCGAGTCGGCACGGGACATACCGACGCACGGTAACAGCACCGGGGCCGGCCGGACCGCTGAAGTCCACCGCCAGGCCCGGACCACGCTAGCCCGGGACGTCCGCTCCGGGGTCGCTGTCCGGGGCAGCGGCGCGGCAGGCCTGCCCGCCCGGAATCGCCAACGGCGCCGACAGCAGTGCTCCGTCGGCGGATCCCGGCTGTTCGAGGCCGAGCCGGGCCGAGGTCACGACGATGCGCCTGCCCGTCAGGCACACGCTCGTCGGCTGGGTCACCGGAACCGGGACGATCCGCTCGAGCACACCGTCGGGTGCGTATCGGCGCAGCTGCCCCGCACCCCAGACGGCCGACCACAGGTATCCCTCGCCGTCGACCGTCATCCCGTCCGGGTTGCCGCCCTGGACCGTCGCGAACACCTCGCCCTCGCCGACCGCGCCCGAGTGCGGGTCGACGTCGTAGCACCGGATGAGCCCGCGTGCGCTGTCGGCGAGGTACATCGTCGTGCCAGCGGCGTCGAACGCGGGGCCGTTCGGGATCGTGAGACCGGTGACGGCCGCACTCACCGTGCCGTCCGGGGCGATGCGGTACAACGTCCCGGCCCCGGCGGTGCCCGCATACGCCATCGACCCGGCCCAGAACCGCCCCGACGCGTCGGCAACCCCGTCGTTCATCCGCATCGGCTCCGCGGCACCGTCCTCGGGCCGCGCCGTCCAGGTAGGACGACCGCGGGAGTCGAGGATCGCGATTCCCGTTCCCGCGGCGGCGATCCACCCGCCGCCCGCCCTCGGAGCCACTGCGCCCAGCGGAGCGTCCAGGACCGCCAGTTCATGGGGCTCGTCCCCGCCGCCGGCAGACAGGCTCAGCAAGCGACCACGGAGGATGTCGACGAACACCACGTCCTCGCCGACGAGCCGCACTCCCTCACCGAGCTCGTACCGCTCGGACCCGTGCACCTGCCACTCCAGCTCCGGCCCGTCCAGCTCCGTGCCAGCCATGTCCGTCATGCCGTCATCCACCCGTCCACCCGCGCACCGTCCGCCGTCGTCGCACTGTCGGTCCGTTCACCGCCGGTCGCCGCACTACCTGTCACAGCAGCGTCTGTCACCGCACTACCTGTCACAGCAGCGTCTGTCACCGCACTGCCTCCCCGTCCGGTACGTCCAACAGGGACAGTTCGTCCCGGGTGGGCAGTCCTTCCCAGTCACCTTCGCCTGCGACGGCGAACGCACCGCACGCATTCCCGCGTGCCAGTCGTCCCGGCAGGTCCAGCCCGTCCAGCGCGGCGGACAGGTAGCCGGCGGTGAAGGCGTCCCCCGCGCCGATCGTGTCCACGACCGTCACGCGGTGGCCCGGTGCACTCGCCTGCTTTCCGGCGGACCGCGCCGCAGCACCGTCGGCCCCGAGCTTGGTGACGACCTCCCGCACCCCACCGGCCAGCAACGCATCGATCCCACCGACCAGTGTCAGCTCGTCGGCCGAGCCGATCACGATGTCGGCGGCGCGGGCGAGCTGCGACAGCACCGGGCTCGCGTCCTCAGCGGTCCACAGCCGAGCGCGGTGGTTGACGTCGAACGACAGGACGGCGCCGACCGCACGTGCCCGCGCGACGGCCGCGTCCACCGCGGCACGTGGGCCCGGTCCCAGCGCGGGCGTGATGCCCGTCAGATGCACCAGCCGGGTCCCCTCGGGGACCGCGTCCGCCACGTCCCCGGCGGCCAGCGCGGCACCCGCCGACCCGCTCCGGTGGTACTGCACGCGCGTCACGCTCGGCAGACGCGCCTCGAACAGGATGAGCCCCGTCGGTGCACCGCCTGCCGGTTCGCGCACGGCCGATGCGACGTCGACCCCCTCGGCGCGCAGGGTCCGCAGCACGAACTCACCGGGCTCGTCGCCCCCGACGTGTCCGGTCCACCGCACATCGTGGCCGAGGCGCGCGAGTCCGATCGCGACGTTCGACTCGGCGCCCGCGATCGACGACCGCCATCCCGAACCGAGGCGAACCGGGCCGTCCGCCCGCAGACTCAGCATCGTCTCCCCGAACGTCACGACGTCCGGAGGGCCGTGCGTCGCCATCAGCGCGCTCCCCGTGCGGCCTCGTCCGGCCGGACGCTCTGTGCGGCGGCCACGAACTCCACCGCTCGAGCGCGCAGGGCCGTCAGATCGCCGCCGTGCGGAGCGTCGCCGGACAGCGGGCTGCCGACACCGACCGCCGACGCGCCCACCTCGAGGTAGCGCGGCACGTCGGCCAGCCCGACCCCGCCCACCGGTACGAACGGCGTCGACGGGAACGGATCGCGCAGCGCCTTCAGGTACCCGGCGCCGAGCTGCCCCGCGGGGAACAGCTTCACCGCGGCGGCGCCCGCCCGCACGGCCGCGACCGTCTCGGAGGGCGTCATCGCTCCCGCCAGTACCGGCATGCCATGGGCGACCGCCGTGTCGACGCCGTCGCCGAGTGCCGGGGTCACGGCGAACACCGCTCCGGCCTCACGTGCACGCACGGCGTCCTCGGCGGTCAGCACGGTGCCCGCACCGACGACGACGTCCTCGCCGAGCCGACCGGCGACCCGCTCCAGTACCGCCAACGCGTCGGTCGTCGTCAGCGACACCTCCAGCATGCGCACCCCTGCCTCGGCGAGCACCTCGGCGGTGCGTACGCAGGCATCGGGATCGGTGCCCCGAATGATGGCCAGCAGCCGGTGGCGGGTGAGCAGCGCGTTCAGCCGCGCATCGTCCATGGTCGTGTCCCCTTCCCTCGGGCTCACCACTCCGCGAAGGAGCCGTCGTCGTGCCGCCACACCGGTGGGCGCCAGCGATGCCCCCGTCGATCGGCCTCGCGCACCGCGTCCTCGTCGATCTCGATGCCGAGCCCGGGTGCGTCCCAGCGCGCGATGGCGCCGTCCGGGAACGCGAAGGGGGCGCGGTCGAGCACGTAGTCGAGCAGCTCGGCGTCGGTGTTGTAGTGAATGCCGATGCCCTGTTCCTGAATCAGGAAGTTCGGCGTCGCGAACGCGACCTGCAAGCTCGCCGCCAACGCGACCGGACCGAGCGGGCAGTGCGGCGCCAGCAGCGCGTCGAACGTCTCGGCCAGTGCGGCGATGCGCCGGGTCTCCGAGATCCCGCCCGCATGGGACAGATCCGGCTGAGCGACGGCGATTCCGGCCTGCAGCGCCGGAAGAAAATCGGTGCGTGAGTACAGCCGCTCCCCGCAGGCGACCGGCACCGTCGTCGACGATACGACCTCGGCAAGCCGGTGGCCGTACTCCGGCAGTACCGGTTCCTCCACGAACAGCGGGTGCAGCGGGGCCAGCTCACCGATGATCCGCCGGGCGGCAGCGACCCCGAACCGTCCGTGGAAGTCGACGGCCACGTCCCGGTCGTCCCCGATCGCCTCACGCACCGCGGCCAGTCGTGCCACGACCTCCGCGGTCTCGCTGCGGCTCGGCATGCGCCCGACCCGCCCCGACGCGTTCATCTTCACCGCGGTGAGACCGGATTCGATCCGCGCCGCGGCGACGTCGGCGACCGCGCTCGGTTCGTCGCCGCCGATCCACCCGTAGACCCGGACACGGTCGCGGACCGCGCCGCCGAGCAGCTGATGCACCGGCACATCGAGGGATTTGCCGAGGATGTCCCACAACGCCTGGTCCAGACCGGCCAGCGCACTCGAGAGTACGGGACCGCCCCGGTAGAACGCCGACTTGCTCATCAGCTGCCACAGATCCTCGATCCGGCGTGGGTCCTGGCCGATCAGCAGATCGGACAGTTCGTCGACGGCGGCCCGCACGGTGTCGGCCCTGCCCTCCACCACGGGTTCACCCCACCCGACCAGACCCGCGTCGGTCTCGATCCGGCAGAACAGCCACCGGGGCGGCACCTGGTACGTCGTGACGGACGTGATCTTCACTGCGCGGAGGTCGCTTTCTCTTCGGTGGTCGCGAGGACGTCGGCGACGTCCTCCGCTGCCTTCGTCAGCAGCGTGGTCACGGCCTGGGCCGCGGCATCGGGATCGGCGGCGCGCACCGCCGCCAGCACCCGCTCGTGGCTCGGAACGGGATCGTCGGCGTGGGCCCCGTGCACGAGCGCGTCGCGCAACCGCAGCGCGGGTTCGATGAAAACCTCCATACGGGCGAGCAGTTCGTTGTGGGTTGCCCGCAGCAGTGCGCGATGCCAGCGCAGGTCGGCCGCGACGTCCTCGGCCGGACCCGTGGCGGTCCGCATGTCCTCCAGCGCGCTGTCGAGCTCGGCTAGGTCCTCCTCGTCGCGGCGCAGCGCAGCCATCGATGCCGCCGCGGGTTCGACGACGGCACGCACCTCGGCCAGATCCCGCAGCACGGCCGCGGTGTCCCCCGACTCGCTGCGCCAGCGGATCACGTCACTGTCGAGCAGGTTCCAGTGCTCGCGCCCGCGTACGTAGGTGCCCCGCTTCTGGCGCGCCTCGACGAGTCCTTTCGCCGCCAGCACCTTCATCGCCTCGCGCAGCGCCGTCATGCTGACGTCGAGGTCCCGTCCGAGTTCGCCCAGGTCGATGATCTCGCCTTCGGCGATGTCCCCCGAAACGATGCGTGCGCCGAGCGTCGCCACGGTCTGGCCGTGCACTCCCCTGCCGCTGTAGGCGCTCATGTGCCGATCTCCTCCCTCACCGTCGCATCGACGGTCACGACGACTGCTTGTAGACGCTCCAGCCGCCGTCCACGACCAGAGCCGTGCCGGTGACGAACGAGGCGTCCGGACCGGCCAGGAACGCGATGGCGGCGGCGACCTCGTCGGGGCGGCCCAACCTTTTCACGGCCGTCTCCTCCGCACTGCGCCGGCGGTCGTCGGCGTCGATGTCCTCCCAGGCCGCTGTCAGTACCGGACCGGGCAGGACGGCGTTGCATCGCAACGCGGTGCCGTACTCCACCGCGAGCTGCCGCGAGAGTCCGGTCAACGCAGCCTTCGTGGCCGCGTACGCGGGTCGGCCGGGCAGGCCGACAAGCGCGTGCACCGACGACGTCAGCACGATCGAACCGCGGTTGTGGCGGGTCAGATCGTCCAGGCACGCCCGCACGCCGAGAAACGTGCCGGTCAGGTTCACCGACAGTTGCCGGTTCCACGACTCCAGGCTCGTCTCGTGCGCCGCCGCCACCTCGACCGTGTAGGCGTTCGACACGAGGACGTCGACGGGCCCCAGCTCCGCGCGGCACCGCGCCACCGCCCGCGTCCAGTCCTGTTCGGACGCCACGTCGGCGCGCACCGCCAGCGCCGCGCCACCCTCGGCGGTGATCGCACGGGCGACCGGTTCCGCGTCGGCGACGTCAACGAGCGCGACGGCGTGACCGTCCGTCGCGAGCCGCCGCGCCGTCGCTGCACCGATCCCCTGCGCGGCACCGGTCACGAGTGCCACGCGGGTCTGCTGCCGAGCCTCGGTCATCGATCCTCCACGGTGATGTCACAGTCGATCGTCAGGCTCGTCGATGCTCCCGGTTCGAGCGTCGTCAGCGGTCCGAGCACCTCGCACTCGACGATGCGGGCCGGCGGGTCCAGGTCCCCGAGTTCGGCCAACGGCCTCGGCAACGGGTGTTCGAGCCACACCTCGACCCGTGCGCCGCGGTCCGGGTAACAGGCACCGTCGTCCACGGTGAACCGTTGGGTCAACGTCGCATCCGGGCCGGTGTGCGTGAGGATTCCCGACGCCGTGGGAAAACCGAGCTTGCCCACGACGTCCTGGTGCGGGATCCACACGCCGCCGTCGACGGACTCCCACTCCGGGAATCCGGTTCCCGCCAACAGGGGCGACACCTCCGCAGGACCCGCCACGAACGTACCGCCCGAACCGCCGCCGGCCAGCTGCGTGACGTTCCACAACGACCAGCGGACGGTGCTGTCCGCGGTGTTGGTGGCCGTGAGCTGCAGCCGGTACGACGCGGCCGACCGGTCGAGCTCGTAGCGCCGGGTCAGCCGCAGTCCTGTGCGGGGATCGTCACCGCTCGTCATCGTCACCGCGCCGCAACCACCTGCGCCGGGATCCTCGACGGTCGCGGTGTAGCGCCCGGAGTCCAGCACCGGATCCGGCGGACCCGCCCACTGCCCGGGTCCGTCCCAGCCCTGTGGAGCCGGCCAGGTCTTCTCGCCCCCGTAGTTCACCCAGTCGCCGAGCGCACCGGAGTGCGGCCGCGGCTGGTGGCCGTCCCGCGGGGCGAGTTCGTCGGTCAGGAGTGCGTCGTTGCGCCACAACAACTCGGGGCCGTATCCGCCGGGCCCTGACGCGCGCAGGGACAACAGGCGACCACCCAGCGCCGGGGCCAGGCCCAGGCGGACAAGTCCGTTGTCCATCCACAGCACGTCGTGCGCACCGCGCCGGACGAGGTCGGCGGCACTCATGGCTGCTCCGAGGGCACGAGCACGACCTTGCCCCGGCTCGCACCGGCGGCGAGGGCGTACGCGGCGTCGGCCTCCTCGAGCGCGAACCGATCGCTCACCACCTTCTCGGGCCGCAGCCCCCAGCGGGCGAGGTTCTGCGCCAACTCGGTCATCGCGGTCAGCGACGTCACCCACGACGCGTAGAGGGTCAACTGCTTGTGCAGCAACGTGTCCGACACCTCGGTCTCGAGAGTGCCGCCCTCCCCGACGAGCGACACCCGGCCCCATTCGGCCGCCGCCCCGACCGCCACGGCCCGGCCCGCACGCGAACCGGAACAGTCGATCGTCGTGACCGCGCCGGCGGCCTCGAGTGCGTCCGACACCAGCCCACCCGTCACCTCGGGGTCGGTGTCGGGCGAGATCGTCGCGTCGAAGACGCCGAGCCCCTCGGCCCACCCGCGGCGGTCCGCGGACGGCTCCACACCGACGATCCGGCGGGCGCCCATGCCCCTGCCGATCATGCCCGCGGCCAGTCCGACCGGGCCGAGTCCGACCACCAGCAGGTCGCCGTCACCGTTGACCCCGATGCGCCGCAAACCCTCGTAGGCCGTACCGAAGCCGCACGCGATCAGCGCCCCATCCACTGTAGACAGTTCGTCGGGGAGCGGAATGCAGGTCGTCTCCTCGGCGAGGACGTATCGGGCGTGGCCGCCGTCCCGCTGCCAGCCGTAGGACTGCCTGCTTGGCGCCGTGCAGCTGATGAAGTAGCCGCGACGGCAGTTCTCGCACAGCCCGCATCCGGCGATGTGGTACACGATCACGCGGTCGTCGACACCGAACCGCCGGCAACCGGAACCCGCCGCGACGACTCGGCCCGACGGTTCATGCCCCGCGACCACGCCGTGATAGGCGGGACCGTCGACACCGCGATGACCCTTGTGCTCGTGGTAGATGTAGCCGATGTCGGAGCCGCAGATGCCCGAGGCACCGACCTCCACCAGGAGCTGACCGGGCCCCGGCTCCGGGACCGCGAGCTCTGCCAGTACCGCGGTCGAATCGCCGGGAAGGTACACGCCCCGCATGGTCGCGCTCGTCATCGGTTCCTCCTCGCTCGGCACGCCCGCCGCACTCATCAGGTCTCCCTCGTGGCGCGGGAACGCTTCGTCACGAGGACGTTCACCAGCACCGCCGCGACGATGATCACGCCGCGGACCACGTTCTGCAGGAACGAGTCGACACCGAGCAGGACCAGACCGTTACTGATCACCGTGATGAACACGACGCCGAGCAGTGTCCCGAGCATCGACCCACGTCCACCGGCCAGCGCGGTCCCGCCGATGACGACGGCCGCGATCACGTCGAACTCCAGGCCCGACGCGGCACCGCCGTTGCCCGATCCGAGGCGGGCCGCCAACAGGATTCCGGTGATCGCCGACAGCAGGCCGGTGGTGGCGAACAGCAGCACCCGCACCTTCGCCAGGTCGATTCCCGCCATCCGCGCGGCCGGCGCGTTGCCGCCGATCGCGTAGACCGACCGCCCGTACCCGGTGTATCGGGCGACGTAGGCGAACACCAGGAACAGCGCGATCATCACCAGCGCCGGCGTCGGAATGCCGAGCACCGTCCCGCCCAGGACGTCGAACAGGCCACTCGAGGGAAGCACGACCGGCAGCGCGTCGGTCAGATACAGCCCCAGTCCGCCGAGCGCGCTCCAGATGCCGAGCGTCGCGATGAACGAGGGCACCTCGAACCGGGCACGCAGCCAGCCGGCCAGCGCGCCCCACGCCATCCCGGCGGCGAGGGTGAGCAGCACCGCTCCCCCGACCCCAAGTCCCCATTCGGCGGCGCCCTTCGCCACGAGCACCGACGCGAACGCCACCGCGGGGCCGATGCTGATGTCGATCTCACCGGAGATGATCACGAGCGTGACGCCCCACGCGGCGATGCCGACGGTCGCGGCGTCGCGCAACATGCCCAGCTGGTTGTCGACGCTCAGAAATCCCGCCGCCGTGCTGCCCAGCGCCACGTAGAGCACCACGATGGCCGCCAGTAAGCCGATCTCGTTGAGCGAACGCCGCATCCGCGGCGCGGGCGCGCCACCGGGAGACACCTGCGACTCCGCTGTCTGTGTCACTGTCATGGTCGATTCCTCGTCGTTTCCGGTCGAAAAGGGCCTACGCCGCCATCGCGGCGGTCAGGACGGCATCGGTGGTGACCTCGGAGCCGGTCAGTTCGCCGACGATGCGTCCCTCCCGAAGCGCCAGCACGCGGTCGCACACCAGGGGAAGTTCCTCCAGTTCCCCCGAGACGAACACCACCGCGACGCCGCCGTCCGCGAGTTCGCGCACCAGCCGGTACAGCTCCGCCTTAGCCTGCACGTCCACTCCTCGGGTGGGCTCGTCGAGCAGGAGAATGCGACTGCCCGCGTGCAGCCAACGGCCGATGACCGCCTTCTGCTGGTTGCCACCGCTGAGGTTCACGATCGGCGTCCGCGGCTCGGCGGTCGCGATCGACAGTCGTCGGATCAGGGCCTGCGCGGCATTCCGCACCTTGGCCGGCACGATCGTCGGACCCGTGCGCACACTGTCCAGTTCGGACATGACGAGGTTCTCGTCGACACCCAGCAGCGGGACAACGCCCTCGTCCTTGCGATCCTCCGGCGTCATCCCGACGCCGAGCCGCTTCATGGCACGGGCGCTGGGCCGTCCGAGGTCCCGCCCGTCGACGGCGATCGTGCCCGCGGCGGCCGGCGCGAACCCGGCGATCGCGCGCAGGATCTCGGTGCGGCCCGACCCCATGAGCCCGCCGATCCCCAGCACCTCGCCTGCGTGGACGTCGAACGAGACATCCAGCACCTTCGGCGGCACCGACAACCCGCGCACCGACAGCAGCGGCGTGGCGTCGCGGTCGACGGTACGGAGTGCCGGTCGCTCCGCGGCCTCGGTCGCATCGCCCAGCATCAGCGACACGATGTGGGCGGTGTCGGCCTCGGCGGTGTCCACGGTTTCGACCACCCGGCCGTCCCGCATCACGGTCGCACTATGGGCGATCCGGCGGATCTCCTCCAGACGGTGGCTGACGTACAGCACGGCCACACCCGCCTCGGCGATCCGTGTGACGGTGTCGAGAACCACGTCGACCTCGGCCGCCGCGAGCGCGCTCGTCGGCTCGTCGAGAATCAGCAGCCGCGGTTCCTCGCGCAGCGCCCGGCCGATCTCGACCAGCTGCCGCGCGGCCAGGGACAGCGATCCGACCGGCGCATCCGGATCGATGTCCAGCCCGAGTCTGCCGAACACCGCAGCAGCCCCGGCGCGCATACCCGCGAAGTCGACGTGCCCGCCCTTCCGCGGCCACCGCCCGAGGTACATGTTCTCGGCCACCGACAGTTCGGGCACGAGACTGAGCTCCTGGTGCACGGTGCTGATGCCGAGCTCGGCCGCACGGCGCACCCCACCGTCGCCGAACCGCTCGCCCGCCACGTCGACCGTGCCGGCATCGGCACGCTCCACACCGGACAGCACCCGGATCAAGGTCGACTTCCCGGCACCGTTGCGCCCCAGCAGCGCACGGATCTCGCCGGAGCGGATCGTCATCGCCGCATCCGTGAGGGCCTGAACGCCCGGGTAGTGCTTCGTCACACCATCGACGACAACGGCGACCGCAGCGGCCCCAGCGGAGTCAGGGGCGACGGTGCTGGGGCCTGCGGCGGTGCTGGCACTGGCGTCGGTGGCACCCACGGCTTCTCCTTCGACGTTCGGACTGCTGACCTGATCCCCGTGCTGATCCCCGCCGCGCGCGGTCACGGCACGCCGTCCGGGTGCGCCTCGAGCCAGTCCTGCCCGTCGCCGGGAGTGGCGTAGAGATCGACCGGCGCCGGCACCACCTCGTACTCGGGTGCGCGTCCGTCCCGGACCTCGTCGGCGGCCCGTGCAGCGAGCTTGCCGACCTCGATACCGGAGATGTCGACCACGGCCTTCAGCACGTCCTCCGCCGCGAGCGCCTGGGCCGCCTCGGTGGACATGTCGCTGCCGAACACCACCGTGCTGCCGACCTTGCCCCTGGCCTGCACGGCGCGCACCGCTCCCATCGTCGCGCCGCCCGCTTCGCCGTAGAACGCGTCGATGTCGGGGTGTGCGGTCAGGATGCGTTCCGCGACGTCCACGGCCTGATCGATCGTGGCGCCTTCCTGATTGGCCACGATCTTCGCGTCGGGAAGCCGTTTGTGGAGGGCCTCCTCGAAGCCGTGCCTGCGGTCGATGCAGACCTCGACGAACTCGCAGTTGACCACCGCGATCTTCGGCGCACGGTTGCCCTGCTCGAGGAAGTACTCGGCCGCCCGCTCACCCAGGAGTGCACCGAACCGCTCGGGGTCGCCGAGCACGTAGGCCGACACGTACTTGCGGGCGTGTTCCTCGTCGATGCACGTGTTGTAACAGACCACCGGGACGCCGGACTCGTGCGCGAGTTCGATCGCCGGGACCGACGCCGTGTCCGACGCAGGCGACAGCACGAGTGCGTCCACATTGGCCGCACTGACCTGATCGATGAACGTGCTCTCGCGCGACGCGTCGCCCTGCGCGTTCAACTGGAGCAGCTGGGGCGAGCGGCCCAGTCGCTCGGCCTCCTGCTGCATACCCGCGCGCACTCCTGCGTAGAAGCCCTGCGCGTCCATGTAGACGACACCGAACCGGCCGTTCTCCCCGACCTTGCCGCTGCACGCGGCCACGAGACTCATCATCGCGGCCAGCACCGCCGCCGCGGCCACACGCCGACGACGCACCCTTGCGCCCATCCCTGGTCTCCTCCGACACCGAGTCCTGCCACGCGCCCGTGGCGCGCAGCCAGTCTCACCCGAACGGACGTGCGCAGTCAATATTATTTATTACTTATTTTGGTTCGCCCTGGTCGGAGCTACGAAAGGGCCCCGCGTCAGCTCGACGCGGGGCCCTGGCGGAGCGGGTCAGTGCGCGGTCAGTGCGCGATGGTGACCGCGCGCGTGTTGAGGTAGGCCTCCATCGCCTCGTGGCCGCCCTCCGAGCCGTAGCCCGAGTCCTTCACCCCGCCGAACGGCAGTTCCGCCGACGGCATCGCGGGCGTGTTGATCCAGAGCATGCCGACCTCGACCCGCCGGGTCAGCACGTCGGCGTTGGCGAGCGAGCGCGTGAAGGCGTACCCGGCCAGTCCGTACGAGAGCCGGTTGGCCTCCGCGACCGCCTCGTCCAGTTCGGTGAATCCGCGGATCGCCGCCACCGGCCCGAACGGCTCCTCGTTGAACACGCGGGCCTCCGACGGGACCTCGTCGAGGATCGTCGGCGCCCAGAAGTTACCCGCGTCGCCGACGCGCTCGCCGCCGGCGAGCGCCGTCGCGCCGCGCTCCACGGCGTCGGCGTACAGCCGCTCCATCGCCTCGACCCGGCGGGTGTTGGCGAGCGGGCCCATCTCCGTGCCGTCGGCGAGTCCGTCCCCGACCTTCACCGCGGTCGCCGCATCGGCCAGCGCCTTCGCGAAGTCGGCCCGCACCGATTCGTGCACGAGGAACCGGGTCGGCGAGATGCACACCTGACCGGCGTTGCGGAACTTCGCCTTCGACATGGTCTTCACCGCGAGTTCGACGTCGGCGTCCTCGCACACGATGACCGGCGCGTGCCCGCCGAGCTCCATCGAGACGCGCTTCATGTGCTGGCCCGCCAGCCCGGCGAGCTGCTTGCCCACGGCCGTCGAACCAGTGAACGTGATCTTCCGGATGACCGGGTGGGCGATCAGGTACTCCGAGATCTCCGCCGGGTCGCCGTAGACCAGCGCCAGCACGCCCGCGGGCAGGCCCGCGTCCTGGAAGGCACGCACGAGCGCCGCCGGGCTCGCCGGCGTCTCCTCCGGAGCCTTCACGATCATCGAACATCCGGTGGCCAGGCAGGCTCCGAGCTTGCGCACGACCTGGTTGATCGGGAAGTTCCACGGCGTGAACGCCGCGACCGGCCCCACCGGGTCCTTCACGACGAGCTGCTGCACGGCGGGATTCGCGCGATGCGGCACCGTGCGGCCGTACACGCGCAGGCCCTCGTCGGCGAACCAGTCGATGATGTCCGCCGCGGCGAGGATCTCCCCCTTCGCCTCGACGAGCGGCTTGCCCTGTTCCCGGGTCATCAGACCGGCGATCTCGTCCGCGCGCTCGCGCACCAGCGCCGTGGCCTTGTGCATGATCGCGGCGCGCTGGGCGGGGGTGTAGTCGCGCCACACCTCGAACCCGCGGCGCACCGACTCGGCCGCCCGATCCAGGTCCTGCTTGCTCGCGTGCGCCACCCGGCCGATCACCTGCCCGGTCGCCGGGTTGTGGACGTCGATCCAGCGTCCCTCGGCCGCATCGCTCCACTCGTCGTCGATGAACAGCTGGGTGTCCGGGTAGGTCATCGCAGTCCTCCTTCGGGCGTGCGCTCCAGGCGCGGCATCACGGCACAGACGGATGCGATCGGCATCCGTCGCGAACGGGCCGGACGCGCCGACGTCGGCCGCCTCCGGTCCACCCTCGACCGTATACGTTCCGGCGGCCGCGCCGCCCCACCGGAACCGCGATCAACGCCACCGTCCCGAAACGGCCACCCTCACCCACCCGAGATCCCGGGCACGACCGCCTCGAGCACGGTGTAGGCGGCCAGCGCGACGATCGAGGCGCTGCTGACGACGAACGCGGCGGTCAGCCAACCGCTGCGCTTGAACCGGACGTCGACCTCACGGGTGCGCAACCGCCACACGGCGAAGAGCACGGCGAGCAGGAAGATCCCGGTGGCGATCGCGCCGATCTGCATCATCACCAGCGGCGACTGGACGAACAGGAACATGCACAGCCACAGCACGGGCAGGCAGACGGTGAAGATCCGCAGCACCCGCGCCCGCACCCGCACGTCGTGCCAGTCGATCACGCCCAGCAACCCGAGCGTGTTGGTCCACAGGCGGGGCACCGCGGCCGCCGAGGCGATGTTGGTCGAGAACAACACGATGATCGCGCCGACGAGGAACAGCGTCTCCGCCCACGGTCCGAGCGTGTCGGTGTACATCCGCGACACGGTGGTGATGACGTCGTTGCCCTCGGGCACCAGGCCCTGTGGGTGCAACACGCTCGCACCGACGACGTAGAACGACAGCGTCGCGACCGTGCAGGTCAGCCACGACACGAACACGTCGAGCTGCATCACCTTGATCCAGCCCTCGGCGCGCCGGGCCCGCTCCTCGCTGCCGTCGTCCGGCCCGGTCCACCGGGCGTAGCCCTTCTCGAGACACCAGTAGGTGTAGTTGGTCATGTCGTCCGCGCCGACACCGGTCGAACCGAACATCGCGACCGCGAGGCCCACGGTGCCCGCGGGGATGGCGAAGCTCAGTCCGCCCGCGAAGTCGCCGCCGTCGTAGGCGAACGGGGTGAACGGCAGCACGAGCACCAACGCCACGGTGCTGAGCGTGAACAGCGCCACCGACCACGTCGTGATGAACTCGACCACGCTGTAGCGGTTGCTGCGCAGCAGTCCGACCGTCACCACCGTGACGATCACCGCCCACGTGGCGAGCGATCCGCTGCTGAGGGGCTGCCCGACGATCGGCCACAGGATCGAGCACGCCGCGGCGGTCCCGCCGATGACCCCGCCGCGTTGGAAGTTCTTGGCGAGGTCCAGTCCGATCCAGAGCCAGTTGATCCAGCCCATCCGGCCGATCCGCGGTGGCACGGTCGCGTAGCCGGCCAGTGCCGTCTTGCCGCGCAGGATCGCCCACCTGGCCAGTTCCATCTGGACCCAGACCTTCACCGCCGCGCCGACGATGACCATCCACAACAGGACGAAACCCGCCTGTGCGCCGAGGGACGTCGTGACGATCAGTTCGCCCGAGCCCACGACGGAGGCGGTGAGCACGATGCCCGGGCCGAGATGACGCAGCCGGCCCCGCATCGTCGTGGGCGCCTCCCGGACGTCCTCGTCACGGAGACGGTAGGCATCCTCGACCGGAGTGTGCGGCGTGTCTTTCGTGGACATGGCGGGCTTCCCTTCGGGTCGGCGTCGTCGCCGGAAGGCCGTGGGACGGCCGGGGGCGAGGGCCGGTCAGCCGATCGCGGACCGGAGCCGGCGGGCCTGGGTGCGTACCGACGGCGGGTCGGACGGATCGCCAAGGAGCTGGACGCCGACCCCGACGCCGGCGCACCCGGCAGCCAGGCACGCGCCCGCGAGCTCGGGTCCCACGCCACCGGTCGCCATCATCGGGACGTCCGGCAGCGGGCCGCGGAGCTGACGGATGTGCTCGGCCCCGACCGGCGAGATCGGGAACACCTTCACCACGTCGGCCCCGAGCCGCACGGCCCGCACCACCTCCGTGGCGGTGAACGCTCCGGGCACGGTGCCGAGGCCGAGCTGCCCGGCGCGGGCGAGCACGTCCTCGTCCACATGGGGCGAGACGACGAACTGCGCTCCGGCGTCAGCGGCACGCTCGACGTCGGCGGCGGTCAGCACCGTGCCCGCACCGACCGGGAGCTCATCGCCGTACTCCGCACGCAGCGCGGTGATCGCGGCGAACGGGTCGGCCGAGTTGAGCGTCACCTCGAACAGCCGGATTCCCTCGCCGTGCAGAACCTCCGCGAGCGAGAGGCACTCGCGCGGCGACTGACCGCGGAAGATCACCATCGCCCGGTGCCGCCGGACCTGGTCGAGAATGTCGTGGGCCATGGTCGTTGCACGTTCCTCTCTCGCGCCGGGAGGTCACCGGCGCCTGTGGTTCGGCGGCGCCTGTGGTTCCCATATGTCTGTGGTTCACAGATGCCTGCGGGGCACCGGGTGGCCCCGGCGTCCGGTGAGGAAGTCGAAGTCGGCTCCGGTGTCGGCCTGGCGCACGTGGGAGCGGTAGAGCCACTCGTAACCCGAGGCCGCTTCCGGGACCGTCGGGCCGCTCTCCCCCGCTCTGCGGCGCAGTTCCTCGTCACTGACGTCCATGTCGAGGCGCCGCGCGGGAACGTCGAGGGTGACGCGGTCGCCGGTCCGCAGCAGCGCCAACGGTCCTCCAGCGGCCGATTCCGGCGCCACGTGCAGCACGACGGTGCCGTAGGAGGTTCCGCTCATCCGCCCGTCGGTGATCCGCACCATGTCCCGGACGCCCGCGTCGAGCAGTTTCTTGGGGATCGCGAGGTTGCCGATCTCCGGCATGCCCGGGTAGCCGGCGGGTCCCGCGCCCCGCACGACGAGCACCGTTCCGGCCTCGACCGGCAGGTCCGGGGAATCGGCCTGCGCGTGGTACTCCTCGATGGTGTCGAACACCAACGCCGGCCCGGTTGCCGCATCAGCTCCTCGGACGCGGCCGACAGTTTGATCACCGCTCCGTCGGGCGCCAGGTTGCCGCGCAGCACCGCGGTGTGCCTGCCCGTGTCGTGGACGGGCGCGGAGCGCGTGCGGACGACGTCGGTGTTCCAGTTCGGCGCGTCGGCGCAGTTCTCCCCGAGGCTCTTGCCGGTCACCGTGGCCGCGTCACGGTGCAGCAGCTCACCGAGCTCGCCGACCACGGCGGGCAGCCCGCCCGCGTAGGCGAACTCCTCCATGAGGAACCGCCCCGACGGCAACAGGTCGACCAGCAGCGGGACGTCGGCCGCCAGCGCGTCGAAATCGTCGAGGGACAAGGCGACCTCGGCCCGTCCGGCGAGGGCGAGCAGGTGCACCACCGCATTGGTGGAACCGCCGATCGCCGCGTTCACCCTGACCGCGTTCTCGAACGACCGCCGGTCCACAATGGAGGACGGCGTCAGTCCCTCGTCGACCATGGCGACGATCCGGCTGCCCGCCGCTTCGGCGATCCGGTACCGGGCCGCGTCGACCGCGGGGATCGCCGCGCTGCCGGGCAGCGACAGTCCGAGTGCCTCGGTCAGACACGCCATCGTCGACGCGGTCCCCATCGTCGTGCAGTGGCCCGCACTCCGCGACAGGCACGCCTCCGCCGTGGCGAAGTCCTCGCGGCTCATCCGCCCGGCCCGGACCTCCTCGCTGAACTGCCAGACGTGCGTGCCGGACCCGGCGTCGCAGCCACGGAACTTGCCGTTCAGCATCGGCCCGCCCGTCACCATGACGGTCGGCAGGTCGACGCTCAGCGCTCCCATGAGCTGCGCGGGCACCGTCTTGTCACACCCGCCGAGCAGGACGACCCCGTCGAGCGGATTGGCGCGGAGGGTCTCCTCGACGTCCATCGCCATGAGATTGCGGAACATCATCGCCGAGGGCCGCATCAGGGTCTCGCCGAGCGAGACGGTCGGGAACTCCAGCGGAACGCCGCCCGCCATCAGCACGCCGCGCTTGACCGCGTCGGCCACCTGGCGCAGGTGCGCGTTGCAGGGCGCGAGGTCCGACGCACTGTTGGCGATGCCGATCACCGGCCTGCCGTCGAACATCGACGACGAGTAGCCCTGGTTGTACATCTTGGACCGGTGGACGAAGCCGAGTTTGCCGTCGAGTCCGAACCAGGCGGCACTTCGGCGGCCCGAGTGGTCGTTGCCTGACGTCATCGTCGTCCCACCTGCACTGTCCCACCTGCACGGCATCAGTTTTACATGTAATTTCTCGACTGAGCATATTCCGAGCCCGCGGTGCATGCAATAGTCCGCCGCCCGACACCGCCCGCCCGAGGCCGCCCGTCCGGCACCGCCCGCCGGCCACGTCTCGGCGTATCCCGGGTCGCCGGCCCGGGTTACGCGGAGAGCTGGACCTCGGAGTCGGTGACCGCCTCGATCGCGTCCTCGTCGACGGTCACACCCCAGCCCGGCCCATCTGGAACGATGAGGACCCCGCCGTCCGGCGTGGGCGCTCGGTCGAGCAGCGGATCACGCAGCGGGTTGTCCCGGATGTCGTACTCGAGACCGGCCACCGGCGCCGCCGCCGCGGCGAGCTGCAGCGTGGCCGCGAACGCGATCGCGCCGCCGTAGAGATGCGGCAACACCGGCGTGCCGCAGGCTTCGGCGACCGCGCAGATCGCGCGCACCTCCGTCAGCCCGCCGGTCTTGGCCAGGTCCGGCTGCAGGATCCCGATCGCGGGCGAGGCGGCGAAGACACGGAACTCGTGGCGGCCGTACATGTTCTCGCCGGTCGCGATCGTCAACCCGGTCCGCCGGTGCAGCTCCTCGAGTGCGGCCAGGGCGTTGCCACGCACCGGCTCCTCGATCCACGCCACGTCCGCGGCGCGCAGCAATGGCGCCATGGCGACGGCCTCGTCGACGTCCCACGCCTGGTTCGCGTCGGCGTACAACGCCACGTCCGGACCGGCGACCGCGCGCGCCTCGGACAGGTTGCGCTCGTCGACCTCGCGACCGAACCCGACCTTGAGCTTGAGTGCGGTGTGCCCGGCGACGAGGCAGGCCCGAGCCGTGTCCCCCACACCGTCCGGGCCGAGACTGCTGGCATACACCGGCACCGCGTCGCGAACCGGCCCCGGCGCGAGCGCGCCCACCGCGCACCCGCTCCGCTGCCCGGCCAGATCCCACAGGGCCAGGTCGGCGCCGCTGATCGCCTGCCGGACGGGACCGGGCGCGCCCCACTGCCGGCCGAGCGGATCCAGCCGCGAGCACAGCAGGTCGTGCAGCGAGGCGATCCGCGACGCGTCGCGGCCCATCAGCAACGGCAGCACGCCGTCCCGGAGGGTCGCGACCCGCTCCTCGGCGGCCCACGGCGGATAGTTGATCCAGCTCTCCCCTCGCCCGACGAGCCCGTCGGACGTGCTCAGCTCCACGAGCACGGCGCTGCGGTGCCGCAACGGCGAGAACGACATGGCGATGCCGTCGGACACCGGGGCACGCAGCACCCGCAGCCGCGCACCGACGATGCGGGCCATCAGTCGACCTCGAACTGGCGCAACAGGACACCGCGGAGCCGGCGGATGTGAGCCCGGGCCGCCTGTTCGGCCGCCACGGCGTCACCGGCGTCGATGGCCGTGACGATGGCCCGGTGGTCGTCGAGCGCCTGCCGCGGACCGGCCGTCACGGTCGTCGTGCGCATCGCGAGCCGCACCTGGGTCTGCACGTCGTCGAGGAGGCGGACGACCTCGTCGTTGCCCGCCGCCTGCCGGATCTGCCGATGGAAGTGCATGTCCGCCTCGGTGCTGGCGACCAGATCCGCCACCCGCACGGCGGCCTCGTGCTCGTCGACCGTCTGCCTCAGTGCCCGCACGAGCCTGCGGCCGGCGTTCTCGACGGCCAGCCGCGCCGCGAGCCCTTCCAGCACCTCGCGGACCTCGTAGATCGAGGCGAGTTCGACGGGGCCGACGTGCGCGACGACGGCACCCCTCCGCGGTTCCTCCCGGGCGAGGCGTTCCCGCACGAGCCGCATCACCGCGTCCCGCACCGGACTGCGGCTCACCTCGAGCGATTCGGCGAGGGCGGGCACGCTCAGCTTCGTGCCCGGCGCCAGCTCACCACTGAAGATCATCTCGCGCAGCCGGTCGGCGACCGAGTCGGCGACCCGCGGGCCCGCCGTGTCGTTCACTCCCACCATGCCGGTGATTTTACATGTACTGAAAGCAATTTACATTCCACGCGAGGATGAGCACCGCACGAACCCGCCGCCTCGACCAGCTGCACTCGTGGCGAAGCTGTTTAGATTGACATCTATCTAGACACTGGCAAAGATAGAAGCATGTCGAACGAGGTGTGCTCGACGTCGCTGGCCGGCGAGCCGTTGTCCCCGGACCAAGCCGCCGAACTGTCGCGCGCGTTCAAGGCGCTGTCCGATCCGGTGCGGCTGCGGCTGCTGTCCCTCATCGCCTCGCATGCGGGCGGGGAGGCATGCGTGTGCGATCTGACCGGGGCGTTCGAGCTCACCGGTCCGACCATCTCCCACCATCTCAAGGTCCTGCGGGAGGCCGGACTCGTCGCCGGTGAGCGCAGGGCGACCTGGATCTACTACCGCGTGGACCGCGACGTGCTGCGCCGGTTGTCGACCGTCCTGCGCCCGATGCCCGCGGAATCGGGCGCACCGCCGCAGCGAACGACCTCCGAAGCCGCAGTCCAGGACACCACCGACCAGGGAGCACCCGCGTGACGAGCGAAACGAGGACCGACGCGCCGGAGGCCACCGAGTCCGGAGTGGTCCGCAATCTATCCACACTGGACCGATTTCTTCCACTGTGGATCGGCGCCGCCATGGTGGCCGGACTGGTGGCCGGCCGGTGGGTCCCGGGTCTCGGCTCCGCGTTGGACGCCGTCCAGGTCGGCGGCATCTCGGTGCCGATCGCGTTGGGCCTGCTCGTCATGATGTACCCGGTGCTGGCCAAGGTTCGCTACGACCGGCTGGACACCGTCACCGGCGATCACCGACTGCTGTGGCCGTCCCTGGCGTTGAACTGGATCGCCGGGCCCGCGGTCATGTTCGCCTTGGCGTGGCTGTTGCTGCCGGATCTGCCCGAGTACCGGACCGGGCTGATCATCGTCGGCCTGGCGCGCTGCATCGCGATGGTGATCATCTGGAACGACCTGGCCTGTGGTGACCGGGAGGCCGCCGCGGTTCTGGTCGCGCTGAACTCGGTGTTCCAGGTCGTCGCGTTCGGTGCGCTCGGATGGTTCTACCTGGAGCTGCTGCCGGGCTGGCTCGGCCTGCCCACCGCGGATCTCGACGTCTCCGCGTGGCAACTCGTCGTCAACGTGCTGATCTTCCTCGGCATCCCGTTGCTGGCCGGCTACCTGTCGCGGCGGCTCGGCGAACGCGCGAAGGGCCGCGCCTGGTACGAGTCCCGATTCCTGCCGAAGGTCGGACCGCTGGCGTTGTACGGGCTGCTGCTGACCATCGTCCTGCTGTTCGCGCTGCAGGGCGAACAGATCACCGACCGCCCGCTCGACGTCGTGCGGATCGCGGTCCCACTGCTGATCTACTTCGCCGTGATGTGGGCGGGTTCGTACGCGTTGGGCAGGGCGATCGGGCTGAGTTACGAACGCACGACGACGCTGGCCTTCACCGCCGCGGGCAACAACTTCGAACTCGCGATCGCCGTCGCGATCGCCACCTTCGGGGCCACCAGCGGACAGGCCCTCGCCGGTGTCGTCGGACCGCTCATCGAGGTGCCGGTCCTCGTCGCGCTCGTGTACGTCTCCCTCGCGCTGCGACGGCGATTCCCCACCACCGCGGCGTCGACGAGCACGCCGGACTGAGTCCCATCCCGATCGACCGGAGCCGAAGGAGCCGTCATGTCCGATCTGCCCGAGGTGCTGTTCGTCTGCGTGCACAACGCCGGCCGCTCGCAGATGGCCGCGGCGCTGCTCGACCACCACGCGGCAGGCAGGGTGCAGGTGCGTTCCGCGGGGTCGGCACCGGCGGACTCGATCAACCCGGCCGTCGTCGAGGTCATGGACGAACTCGGCCTCGACCTCACCCGCGAGTTCCCGAAACCGCTGACGACCGAGGCGGTGCGGGCGGCCGACGTGGTCATCACCATGGGCTGCGGCGACGCCTGCCCCGTGTTCCCCGGCAAGCGCTACCTCGACTGGCAGCTCGACGACCCCGCGGGCCGATCCGCCGACGACGTGCGCCCGATCCGGGACGAGATCGACCGCCGCATCCGCGCTCTGCTCGCCGAGCTCGTCGCTCCCAGCGGTGACGAAGCCGACGGCGGCAAGCACCCGCAGCACTGAGCGCGACCTACACCCCCGGCTCCGGGACGGGCTGTGCCTGTGGTTCCGATGATCCGTCCGGCGCCCGCCACCGGCCGTGATGGTGTCGCATGTGGTCGCCGGGTATGTGGTGGTGCTGCATCGCTGTGACGAGCTCGGCCGCGGCCCGCGACCGCGGCGCCGTCAGCAGCGCGTCGGGACTCGCCGTTTCGACGAGCCGGCCGCCGTCCAGGACGTGCACCTCCTCGGCCAACGCGGTCACCACGGCCAGGTCGTGGCTGATCAGCACGACCGCTGTGTCCTGCGTGGACCGCAGATCGGCCAGGGTGGTCAGCAGGTCCGTGCGGGTGACCGTGTCGAGGGCGGACGTCACCTCGTCGCAGACCAGCACCGCAGGGCGCGCGAGCAACGCCCGCACCACGGCCGCCCGCTGCAGCTGTCCTCCCGACAGCTGTTCCGGCCGCCGCCGGGCCTGCTCCGGGCCGACGCCCCAGTGCGCCAGCAGATCCTCGGCCTCCCTGCGCGCCTGCGGCCGCGGCAGACCGCGCAACAGCTCCGCCGTCCGCGCGATCTGATGCGTCACCGGCCGCCGGGGATCGAACCCGCCGCGCGCGTCCTGGTGCACGTATTGGACGTGCCGGCGCTGTGGTGCGCTGCGGCGGCGCGCACTCGGCGGCAGCGGGTGCTCGCCCCACCGCACCTCACCACTGTCGAACGGCGTCAGCCCGGCCAGTCCCCTGGCCAGGGTGGTCTTGCCCGCGCCCGAGCGTCCGACGATCGCGACGCACGCTCCCGCCCGCACCGTCAGGTTCACGTCCGAGAGCAGGGTCGCACCGCGGGGCGCGCGGTACCCGACGCCGTCGGCGACCAGCACGGACCTGCGCGGGCCTGCACTGCGCGGCGCGGGCGCCTCGAGGCGCGCTTCGGCTCCGACCAGCGTCCGCCCGTGGTCGGTGTCCGGTGCCTCGAGCGGCGACGCACCGTCCCCGCGTTCGGCGACCCGTCCGTCATGCAGCACGATCGTGGAATCCGCCAGCCGTCGCGCCAGCGGAAGGTCGTGGGTCAGCAGGACCAGCGCGGTGCCACCGGCCACCAGATCGGCCAGCGTGTCGGCGATCTCCGAGGTGGTCACCGGGTCCGCGCCGGCCGTCGGTTCGTCGAGGACCACCAGTCCGGGCCGGGTGATCAACGCCTGCGCGAGCGCAACCCGCTGCTGCTGACCGCCGGAAAGCTGGTGGGGAAACCGACCGGCCACGGACGGGTCGAGTCGCGCCGCAGCCAACGCCGTCCGAACCGCCTCCCCGCGGGCGGACCGGCGCGACTGGCTCAGAGCGGCCAGCTCCCGCAACGCCGCGCCGATCCGGCGCATCGGGTTCAGCACCGCCTGCGGATGCTGCGGCACCATCGCGGTGACCCCGGTTCGCAGGCGCCGCCGCTCGGCGTCGGTGCGACCGAGCAGTTCCCCCGCCGACAGTTCCCCCGACGAGCTGCCGTGGAGGCGCACGCTGCCTGACAGGGCGATGCCGGGCCGGCCCTGTCCCTGCAGTGCGTAGCCGAGCGTGGTCTTGCCGCTGCCCGACCGGCCCACGACCGCGAGCACGCTGCCCGGGGTGACGTCCAGGTCGATGCCGTCCAGCAGCACGCTCTCGCCTGCCACGGCTCGCAACCCGCGCGCGGTGAGGATCGGTGCGGTCACCCGGCCATCTCCTCGTCGCGACGCGCCGGTGCCGACCGGAACCACCACCGGAACCACCGGAGCCGCCGCGCTCGGGGCATCCGGGACGACCTCGTGATCCGGTCGACGACGACGTTGGCCCCGGCGCACAACGCCACGAGCAATCCGGCGGGCACGAGCACGGCGAGCGGTTGGAGCACGAGCGCGTCGCGGTTCCGTTCGACGAGCACCGCCCAGTCGGCGGTGGAGCCCGCCAGGTCCAGTCCGAGGAAGTTCGCCGAGGCGATCAACTGCAGCACCAGAATGAGCCTGGTACCCGCATCCACCGCCACCGGCGCCAGCACCGCCCTGCCCGTGTGCCACAGGTGGATCCGCCACCACGGCTCGCCCTGCAGCACCATCGTCTCCACCACCGTGCGGCATGCGGGGGCCAGTGCCGCGCTGCGGGCCAACCGCACGACCGCGGGCAACTGCAGTGCGGCCACCGCAACGACGACACCGAACGCGTGCTGTTCCCCGGTACTCGCCAGCACCAGCAGCACGAGCAGCCCCGGCAGCGCCAGCACCGTGTCCAGGCCGTGCAGTACCGCCTCGTCCACCCATCTGCGCGAGTGGCCCACCATCGTCAACGCGAGTGGAACCCCGACGAGGTAGGCCAGCGCCAGGGACGCCCCCGCGAGCAGCAGCACGGTCCGGCCACCGGTCAGCGCCAGCGCGAGCACGTCCCTGCCGAGCACGTCGGTGCCCAGCGGGTGTCCGGGTCCCGGCGGCAGCAACGGTCCGGCCTCCGAGCGCGTCGACCCCGCGACGAGCGGGCCTGCCACCGCCACCAGCAGAACGGCGCCCAGCACCACCCACGCCGCCGCGGTGCACACCGCTCCCGCGGACCCGACTGCTCCCGCCGGCCCGGCCGCTCCCGCGGACCCGACTGCTCCCGCGGGCCGACCGCACCGCACCGTCCTCATGCGACCACCTCGCGCTGCGGAACCAACCGCCGTGCGGCGACGTCGGCCGCCACGTTGACCACGACCGTGGTGACCACGAACAGCACCGCGTAGCCCTGCACCACCGGCAGGTCGCGTGCCTTGACCGCCTCGACGAACCCGGCGCCGACGCCGGTGAGTCCGAAGAGCGCCTCCACCACGACGACCCCGCCGAGCAGTCCGTCCACCGTGCGCGCCACCTGCTGCACCGCGGGTGCGAGCCCGTTCGGCACGACGGTGCGCAGCAGCACCGTCCGCTCCGGCACGCCGAGCACGCGCAGATGGGTCGCGTACTCGGCCTCGCGCGCCTCGGCCACGCCGATCCGGATCTGGCGTGCCAGCGCGCACAGCCTCGTGCACACCAACACTGCGACCGGCAGCACCAGTACCGCAGGCTGCTCGGCGAGGGAGAACCCGGACAGGCCGGCCGCCGTGGCGGGAAACCAGCCCCACTCCAACGCGAACACGGCGACGAGGAACATCCCGAGGGCGAACTCGGGGATCGCGTGCAGGATCACCAACGCGGTGTTGAGCGTGCGGTCGGTCCGCGATCCCGGCCGCGCACCGCTCACGACGCCGAGCACCACCGCCAGCGGAATCACGCACGCGAGGGTCACCGCGGCCAGTACGGCCGTGCCCGCCAGTTCGTCGGCGAGATCGGCGGTGACGGGGCGGCCGGTCCGCAGCGACGTTCCGAGGTCGCCGTGGACCAGACCACCGAGCCAGTCGAGGAACTGCTCGCCCCACGGACGGTCGAGCCCCCACGACGCACGCAGCGCCTCCCGCTGCGCGTCGGTGGCGTTCTCCCCCAGCACGACCACCGCCGCGTCGCCGGGCAGGACCGACGTCAGCAGGTGGACGATCGTGACGACCGCGGCGATCTGCAACAGCCCCGCACCGAGTCGTCGCGCGGCGTACGCCCGCATCACCCGAGCACGGCGCCGTCGAACCGCGCCCACTCCAGCGAGTTGGGCGTGGCCGCGCGCAGGCCGCCGACCTCGGGCGTGATCGCCACGTTCCAGTCGCTGAAACCCCACACCAGCAGTCCGCTCTCCGCGTGGGCGATGCGCTGGGCGTCGGCCAGCAGCCGCGCCCGCTCGGACTCGTCGGACGTCGCCACGGCACGGGAGTACAGCGTGTCGAAGCGTTCGGACCGGAAATGCGTGTAGTTGCCGCTCTCGGCTCCGGAGGTGAGCCGCTGGCCGAGGAACCCCGCCACGGGTAGTGCGGCCGTCCGGGTGTGGGCGGCGACGCCGCGGTCCTCGATCTCGGAGAAGTAGGTCTCCGACGGGCGCGTGCGCGGCGTCGCGGTCACGCCGATGTCGGCCAGCTGCTGGGACAGCACCGTGGCGGCGCGCTCGAAGTAGGGGTCCGTGTCACTGGTCAACAGCTCGAATTCCACGTTCTCGGCACCGGCCCTCGTCAGCAGCTCCCTGGCGGCCTCGACGTCGCGCATGCGCTGCGGCACGTCACCGGCGTAGTGGCGCAGCCCCTTGCCGAACAGGTCGTTGCCGACCTGGCCCTTACCGCTCAGCGCGACCTCGACGAGTGCCTGCCTGTCCACCCCGAGCAACACGGCCCGCAGTACCCGCGGATCGTCGAAGGGCGGCCGGTCGACCTTCAACGCCACCGCCTGCATCGTCGAGTGGGGCGCCGACAGCACGCGGGCCCGGGGATCGCCCTCGAGCCTGCGCGCCGCATTGGCTCCGATGTCGTGGGCGTAGTGCACCTGGCCCGACAACAACGCCGACACCCTCGCCGACTCGTCGTTGATCGGCACGAACTCCACCTCCCGCGGCCTCGCCTTTCCCGCCCAGTGGCCGTCGAACCGGGCGAACACCGCGGGCGAGCCGGGTTCGAACGAGCGGAGGCGGAACGGGCCGGACCCCACGGGGTCCCGGAAGTCCGTGGTGCCGGACGGAACGATCTCCGTCCCCGGCGCTCCCCACGCGGAGGGGAACTCGAAGTTCGGCGCGGTGAGGACGAGTTCGAGTTCGGTGGCCGACCGGACCCGGCTGGCCGCGAAGTCGACGTCCGCGAAGTGCGCCTGTGCCGACGCGCCCGTCGCCGGATCGGCGATGCGGCGATAGCTGTAGAGCACGTCCTCGGCAGAGACGCGGCTCCCGTCGTGGAAACGCGCCTCGCGCAACCGGATCCGCCACCGTCTGCCCGAGGCGTCCGGTTCCCACGACTCGGCCAGGCGCGGCACCACGCTCATGTCGTCGTCGTAGGCCGCCACCGTGTCGAACAGCGCCTTGGCCCGTGCCTGGTCGACGAACAGCGGTGCCGCGTGCGGGTCGAGCGATTCCTGCCCGCCCGCGGTGGCGAAGGCCACCCGCAGGCGCTCCGTGCCGCCGGTGCCTGCGGCGCACGCCGGCAGGACGGCCGCCGCAGCGGTGCCGGACACCGCCGCGAGGAAGCCGCGACGGCTCAGCGCGCGCCGCGGCTCCTGCCGAGCTCGCCCCGGTTGTGCGCCACGTGGAGACGGGACAGTCGTGAACCGCGTCATGGTCACCGTCCCTCCGTACGGTCGGTTCCGTCCGCAGCTCGCTCATCGGAGCTCTCCCCGGAAGCCCCGCCGGAGCCGTGTCCGGGCGCACCGCCGGAGCCGTCGGCCGCGCTGCGTTCGAGCAGTCCCCTCCGCTCCATGACCGCGGTTCCGGCGGCACCGGCCAGTCCGACGGCACACAACGCCAACCACGGCAGCCAGCGCAGCTGCGCCGCGCCTGCCATCTCGAGGAGCGCGCCGACGAGCCAGCTCACGCCGGCGGCGGCCACGCTCGAGACCAGGTAGTAGAACCCGTAGTAGGTACCCGCCAGCCGCTCGCTGCCGACGACGGGCAGCAGTTCCATCGCGAACGGATTGGTGATGGCCTGGCCCACGGTGAACAGCACGGTCGTGACGAGCACGGGGACCATCACCGCTGCCACCGTCACCCCCGCGTCGGCACCGGCGGCGCGGGTGGCGATCATCGGCGAAGCCACGAGCAGCGGCACGAACGACAGCCCCATGCACGCCAGCCCGAGCACGATCGAGCGGCCCGAACTCCACCGGGCGCGGCACCACTCGGTGATCCGCACCTGCCAGAACACCCCGATGACCGTCGACACGACGAACACCACGGTGATCGCCCACGACAGGCCGGACACCCGCTGCGCCTCCAACGGGATCGTCAGGTACAGCTGGTTGTACAGGCCGAAGTACGCCGACAGCGAGACCGTGAAGGCCAGGAAGCGCCGGTTGGTCACGACCTCCCGCCAACTACCCAGGACACTCGACCGCTGCGGCTCCACCTCGCGATGCGGCAGCACCAGCACCTGAGCCACCGTGAGCGCGGCGAAGGCCAGGCAGGCCACCCAGGCCACGGCACGGAAATCGATCGCCAGCAACAGCGCACCGACCAGTGGACCGACCAGCGTGCCTGCGTGCGCGAACACGTTGAACACCGAGAACGCCTCGGCGCGCCGCTCGCCGGCCTCGTGCATCAGATAGGTCCGCACGGCCGGGTTGAAGAAGGCACCGGCCAGGCCGGTCAGGACGACCGCGGCGACCAGTCCGGGCAGCGACGTGAGCACCGCAAACAGACCGAACGCGACGACCCGCAACGCGCATCCGAGGACGATCATCGGCCGGCAGCCGATCCGGTCCGCCGCGGTCCCGCCCACCAGGAACATGCCCTGCTGGCTGAGGTTGCGCAGGCCGAGCACCAGCCCGACGATCGCGGCACCGTAGCCGAGCTCGCCGCTCATGTACGAGGCCAGGAACGGCAGCAGCATGTAGAAGCCCACGTTGATGCCGAACTGGTTCAGCACCAGCAGCCGTGCGGGCGTCGAGAGCTGCCGGAACGCGCTTCGGGTCGTCATGATGATGTCTCCTCCTCGCCCGCCGCGTGCGAGCGCGCCGCTTTCCGGTCGCACGGGTCGGGAACGCCGACGCACCGCGCCCACCGCAGGCCCACCGAATCCGCGACGCTGTCCACTGTGTCCGGTTCGTCGGCCAGTGCCGTCAGTCCGTGCCGCCTGCGGAAGTCGTCGTCGAAGACCGACTCCCAGTAGCGGCTCGGACCGTCGGGAAAGACCGCGACGACCCGGTCGGAGTCGAGCTGCCGCGCGCACCATGCGGCCACCATCGCCGCGGCACCCGTGCTCCACCCTCCGCTGACGAACGTGCCCGCGGCGAGCCGCCTGCTCGCATCCGCGGCCTCGCCCGCATCGACCCAGTGCACCTCGTCCAACTCGTCGTAGGCGACGTTGTCCGGATGGATGCTGCTGCCGAGTCCGCGCATCAGGCGCGGGCGTGCGGGCTGGCC
>Ga0079224_100000488_pt1 | contig 39145 bp, 36 predicted proteins | sample Stecom2015_FD_80414 | JGI IMG/M metagenome (GOLD analysis project Ga0079224, IMG submission 80414) | Agricultural soil microbial communities from Utah to study Nitrogen management - Steer compost 2015 | ecosystem: Environmental > Terrestrial > Soil > Agricultural land | place: USA: Utah... | reverse complement strand
CAGCGCGAGCAGTCGGCGGTGAGGGGTTCGTGCACCACACCCATTGTGGTCGCGGGCGGCCCCCGGGGTTCAGGCTCCCGAACTTCAGGAAAGCCACATTCATGAACGTGGGCTTCGTGAATGTGGCTTTCCTGAAGTTCGGCCTAGCGGCCGCCGCAGCCCGCAGCGGTGGGGCCGGCGGGGACGCCGAGGCCGAGCGGGTCCGTCCCGCGTGGATCGGGCACCGGGCTCCAGCGGCCGTCGACGACGGCGTACTCCCACGCCGGGCCGTCGGCCACGAGCCGCTCGACGGCCCCGATCAGCCGGTCCACGTCCTCCACCGTCGTGCCGAGGCCGAGGCTGGCGCGCACCGCGGAGGCGTCCGGGGTGCCGGCGAGGCGGGCCAGCAGGGGGTGGGCGCAGAACTTCCCGTCCCGCACGCCGATCCCGTGCTCCGCCGACAGGTAGGCCGCCACGAGCCCGGCCGGGTGCCCGTCCACCACGAACGTGCTCACCGCGACGCGGTCGGTGCTGTCGGGCCAGATCCGCAGCGTCCGCACGCCCGGCACCCTCGCGAGGCCGGTCTCGAGCCGGTGCAGCAGCGCGGCCTCGTGGGCCGGGTCGAGCGCGCCGGGCAGCACCCGGCAGGCCTCCGCGAGCGCGGCGGCGCCGAGCACGTTCGGGGTGCCCGCCTCGTGCCGGTGCGGCGCGGGTGCCCACGTCACCTCGGCGGCGCCCCCCTCGGCGGGCGCGGTGACCGCGTGCACCGCGCCGCCGCCGGACAGGTGCGGCGGGGCGACGTCGAGCCAATCCCGCCGCCCGACCAGCGCCCCCGCCCCGAAGGGGGCGTAGAGCTTGTGCCCGGACAGGGCCAGGTAGTCGACGCCGGACGCGGCGATGTCGACGCGGCGGTGCGGCGCGAGCTGGGCGGCGTCGACGGCCACCCGCGCGCCCGCGGCGTGGGCGATCTTCGCGATCTCCGCGATCGGCAGCACCTCGCCGGTGACGTTGGACGCCCCGGTGACGGCGAGCAGCGCGGGCCGGTCGGCGGCGAGGGCGTCGCGCAGGTCGGCGAGGGTCTGCTCGACGGTGGACGCGGCGCGCAGCACCCGGCCGCCGCCCCACGCCAGCAGGTTGGCGTGGTGCTCGACGTCGAGCCGCAGCACCGGCCCCGGCACGCACCCGGCCAGCAGGTTCAGCGCGTCGGTGGTGTTGCGCGTGAACACGACGACGTCGTCGGCGCGGGCACCCACGAACGTCGCGACCGTCTCGCGCGCCTTCTCCAGCACGGCGGTGCAGACCTGCGACGCGTAGCCGGCGCCGCGGTGGACGCTCGCGTAGTAGGGCAGCAGGGCGGACACGTGGTCGGCCACCGCGGTCAGCGCGGGGGCGCTGGCGGCGAGGTCGAGGTTGGCGTAGCGCACCCGCCCGCCGGTGACGAGCGGGACCCGCAGGTCCGCGCCGGTGACGGTCGCCGGGGCACAGGTGCCGCGGCGGCTGGACAGCACAGCGGTCATCGAAGGTCCTCCGGACCCACTCGGTGGACCCGGACGGATGTCGGGTCCGCGCTTGCCGACCGTGGTTGCACGGCGGCCTGGTCGTCACCCGGAGCACCCCACCGCGGAGGAGGGTTGCCGGCCAGCGAGCCGGGGCTTCGCACTGGCGCTCTTGACCTGCGGGGGAGGTTACGGGCGGACGTGGTGATCGGTCAAGCGGATCTTCTGCCGCCGCCGGTGCGCGTCGTCGGCCCGTGCGGAGCACCCCGCCGTACTCGTAGATCGAGGGGTCGGAGCGGGACGCGCCGTCGTACTGCGCGATCTCGGCGGGTACCGGCGCGAGCGGCGGTTGGTCGTCGGTGGGGCGCCAGTCCCGGAGGTTCACCAGCCCCGGCTCCACCGGATCCAGCCCGGACAGCAGCGCGTCGATCTCCGCCGCGGAACGGTTGCGCCACGGGATCCCGAACTCGTTGATCGATTCCTCGAACCGGGCACCGCGGTCGGCGTCGTCGCAGACCACCTGCGAGAAGGCCAGGTAGCTGCCGGGAACGGCTCGGTCGATCACCCCGTGCAGCACGGCGCGCGGGTCGGACTCGTCGAGGATGTGGTGGCCGACGGAACAGAACAGCACCGCGACCGGTTCGCCGAGGTCGATCACGCGGAGCACGTCCGGGTTCGTGAGGACCGCCTCGGGGTCGCGCATGTCGGCGCGGACGACCACGGTCGAGTCGTCGCCGGCCAGCGACGCGCGGGCGTGGGCGAGCACGGTCGGGTCGATGTCGACGTACGCGACGCGCGCGTCATCGCGGTACCGCCGCGCCACCTGGTGCACGTTGTCGTTCGTGGGCAACCCGCAGCCCATGTCGAGGAACTGCCTGATCCCCGCCTCTTCGGTCAGGTAGCGGACGGCTCGGTGGAGGAAGCGCCGGTTCTCCCGGGCGATGTCCAGGCAGGCGGGGAAGACCTCGAGCGTGGCCTTCATGAACGCCCTGTCGACGGCGAAGTTCTCCGTACCGCCGAGCAGCCAGCCGTAGGCGCGGGCGGACGTCGGGACGTCGGGACGTCGGTCGCGATGCCGTCGTCTGCCACGTTGCCCCCGGGTCCGGTCGCAGATCGATCACGCGAGCGTAGAACGGGACGGCGCCGGTCCGCCGGGTCCGCGAGGGATCGCGGGCCCGCCCTCAGCAGGTCAGCGCCGGGATGGCGAAGCACCCCGCGGTCGTGACGGTCCCGACCGCCGCGGCACCGCCGTCGTGCAGCGCGGCCGGTCCGGCGCCCGCGAGCACGACCCGGGCCGCGGAAACGGTGACGCTGCGGGTCCGCACCAGCGCCCCGGCTGTCCTCTCGACGGCTGCGCCCTCGACGGCTGCGCCCTCGATACCGACGACCTCGTCGCAGTGGCGCAGCTCGGCGCCCCACGCCGTCGCCGCCGCGGTGAGCGCGGCGGTCGCCTGATCGGCGCGCACCTGCCGCACCCCGCCCACGACGTGCAGCAACGTCGCACCGGTGGCCAGCTCGACCTGCCGCCACAGGCGGGCGGCCTCGGAGGCGAGCCTGCTGGGGAGCCCCGCGTCGGTCCAGGGCGACGGCCCCGCCGAGCGCCAGACCTCGCCCGCCGGGCGCCGTTCCAGCAGCGTGACGCGCAGGCCGCGGCGGGCGAGGGGCCACGCGGTGGCGGCTCCGGCGGCTTCGGCGCCGACGACGGCGACGTCGGTGGTGAGGGTCGGCAGGGCGGTCGGGCTCGGTTCCAGCAGGCTCGGTGGACAGGGCACGGCGGCCTCCAGCTCTCCCGGTGCGCGGATCACCACGGTACGCAGCGGGCCCGCCGCCGTGTCAACGCACGGACATTTGCGCGCCGAATTGTCCGGTCATTTGCCGTGCAATGGTTCCGGCCACACCGCTTGAAAAACGATGCGATCGCTACGTAAGTTCGAAGCGCAATCAAGACGCCATCCAGAGCGGCCGAGAGACCCGGCTCGACGACGCCGCAGCAACCCCCCGCGCCGACGGGAGAGGGTGCTACCGCCGGGAGCGATGGAGGTCGCCGTGCCAGGTCGGGAACGGATCGAGGAGCGCACGACGTGGCATGCGTGGCGCCGTCACGTCGATCTGTGCCGGACGTGCGCGGCTCTCTGTCGGGGCTGACGGAACTCCATCCCTGATCCCTTCGCACACCGCCGCGCCATGCGGCGATGCCGATTCCTGCGCGTATTCCCGAGAAGGACCGTCATGCCCCGATCCCTCGCACCGTGGCTCGCCGCCACCGCGCTCCTGCTCGCCGCGTGCGGCTCGACGCCCGCCGCGAGCACCGCCGATCCCGGTGTCCCGCAGCCGGGCGGCACCCTGCGGTTCGCCGTGAGCAGCGACCAGGGCTGCGTCGACCCCCAGCAGGTCGCCAGCAACGACACGATCTACTCGCTGCGCCAGGTGGTCGACTCGCTCACCGACCAGGACCCGGCCACCGGTGAGCTGCGGCCGTGGCTCGCCACGAGCTGGGAGAGCAACGCCGACGCCACCGCCTACACGTTCACCCTCCGCGAGGGCGTGACGTTCTCGGACGGCACCCCGCTCGACGCCGAGGCCGTCAAGGCCAACTTCGACGCCGTCCCGCGGCTCGGCCCCCGCGGCACGCTCCCGAAGGGCTACCTCGCCGGCTACGCGGGCACCACCGTGGAGAGCCCGACGCGGTTCACGGTGTCGTTCGACCGCCCGAACGTGCAGTTCCTGCAGGGCACCTCGACGCACAGCCTCGGCATCCTGTCGCCCGCGACCGTGGCGAAGAGCGACGACGAGCGCTGCGCGTCGGTGATCGGCTCCGGGCCGTTCGTGATCGAGTCCTACACCCGCGACGAGTCGATCGTGCTCGCCAAGCGGCCCGGGTACGCGTGGGGCTCGCAGCTGTGGCAGTCGCAGGGCGAGGCCCACCTCGACCGCGTCGAGTTCCGGATCGTGCCCGAGTCGGGGGTGCGGGTGGGCAGCCTGCAGTCCGGCGAGGTCGACGCGATCGGCAACATCGCCAAGCAGGACGAGGCCCTGCTCGCCGCGGCGGGGGTGCAGCTGCTGGGCCGGGCCAACCCCGGGGTCCCGTTCGGCATCACGTTCAACCAGGCCACGCCGCTCGGCGCGGACCCGGCGGTGCGCGAGGCGCTCTCGCTCGCGATCGACCGCGCCGAGATCGTCGCCACCGTCTACACGTCGCAGACCAAGCCCGCCACCAGCGCGCTCGCCTCGACCACCCCCGGGTACGCCGACCAGTCCGCGCTGCTCGCGCACGACCCGGCGCGGGCGCAGGCCGTGCTCGACGCGGCCGGCTGGCTGCCCGGCCCGGACGGGATCCGGGTGAAGGACGGCGCGCCGCTGTCGGTGGAGCTCACCTGGTACTCCAACTCGCCCGCCAACCGGGCCACCGTGGAGCTCATCCAGCAGCAGGTGCGCGAGGTCGGCATCGACCTGCAGCTGCGGGAGCGGCCGATCTCCGAGAGCAACCCGATCCAGCAGTCCGGCCAGTTCGTCGCGAACTGGGGCAACCTCACCCGCGCCGACCCGGACATCCTGCGCACCCAGTACTCGACGGCGGGCAACAACTTCTTCCGGCTCTCGCCGGGCCCGCTCGACGAGCTGCTCGCCGAGCAGGCGGCGCAGGTCGACCCGGCCGCCCGGTTCGCCACCGTCGCCCAGGCCCAGGAGCTGCTGGTGCGGGAGCGGCACACGATCCCGGTGGTCGTGCTGACCACCGTGCTCGGCGTCGCGGCCGACGTGCAGGGGGTCCTGTTCGACGCGAGCTCGCGCATCCAGCTGCACGACGCGTGGAAGGTGCAGCCGTGACGCTGCGCTACCTGCTCCGGCGGCTGCTCGCGGCCGTCGGGGTGCTCTGGGCGGCGTTCACCGTCTCGTTCGTGGTGCTCTACCTGCTGCCGGGCGACCCGGTGGCGACGATGGCGAGCGGCGGCCTCGACGGCGAACCCCTGCCCCCCGAGGAGCTCGACGCCCTGCGCGCCCGCTACGGGCTGGACCAGCCGGTGCTGGTCCAGTACGGGCAGCGGCTGCTGGCGGCGGTCACCGGCGACTTCGGCACGTCGATCCAGAACGGGCAGGACGTGCGCGCGGCGATCCTCGAGGCGCTGCCGCCGACGCTGCAGATCTCGGCGGCGGGCCTCGTGGTGGCGGTGCTGTTCGGCGGCTCGGTCGCGCTGGTCGCGACCTACACGCGCGCGCTGTGGCTGCGGCAGCTGCTGATGGCGCTGCCGTCGCTCGCCGCCTCGCTGCCGGTGTTCTGGGTGGGCCTGCTCTTGGTGCAGGTCTTCGCGTTCGGGCTGGGGCTCTTCCCGTCGGTCGGCGCGAACGGGCCCGCCGCGCTCGTGCTGCCCGCGATCACCCTCGGCCTGCCGACCGGGGCGCTGGTCGCGCAGGTGCTCGCGAAGAGCCTGACCCAGGCGCTCGGCGAGCCGTACGTCACGACGGCGCGCGCCAAGGGCGTCGGCCGCCCCGGTATCCACCTGCGGCACGCGCTGCGCAACGCCGCGCTGCCCGCGCTGACCGTCCTCGGCTACGTCGTCGGCAACCTGCTGGCCGGATCGGTGGTCGTCGAGACCGTGTTCACCCGGCCCGGGCTGGGCCGGCTCACGGTCGCGGCCGTCGGCGTGCAGGACATCCCGCTCGTGCAGGGGATCGTGGTGTTCGCCGCGACGGTGTTCGTGCTGGTGAACCTGGCGGTGGACCTGATCTACCCGCTGCTCGACCCGCGGGTGGGGGTGACCTCGTGACCGAACTGCTGGTCCGGGAGCCGGTGGTCGCTCCCGACGTCGACGAGGCGCCCCCGCGCCGGGAGAGCAGGCTGCGGTTCTTCCTGCGCAGGCCGGGGCTCGTCGTCTCCGTGCTCTACGTGGCGCTGGTGGTGCTCGCGGCGTTCGCGCCGCAGGTGCTCGCGCCCGGCGACCCGGCCGTGGGCGAACCGGCCCGGGCCCTGCAGCCGCCCGGCGCGGGCGGCCTGTTCGGCACCGACTACCTCGGCCGTGACGTCTACACGCGGGTCGTGCACGGCGCGGCGCTGTCGCTGCAGGCCACGCTGATCGCGGTGACGGTCGCGCTCGTCGTCGGCGGCCTGATCGGCGTGGTCGCCGGGTTCGTCCGCGGCTGGGTCGACGAGATGCTCATGCGGGTGGTCGACGTGCTGCTCGCGGTGCCCGCGGTGCTGCTGTCGCTCGCGCTGATCACCGCGCTCGGCTACGGCACGGTGAAGGTCGCGATCGCGGTGGGGGTGGCGAGCGTCGCCAGCTTCGCGCGCGTGATGCGCGCCGAGACGCTGCGGGTGCGCCAGTCCGTCTACGTCGAGGCGGCACGGTCGGTCGGCACCCGCTGGTACGCGACGCTGCTGCGGCACGTGCTGCCGAACGCGGCCGGCCCGGTGCTGGTACTCGCGATCCTGGAGTTCGGCCTCGCGATCCTCGCGGTGTCGTCGCTGTCGTTCCTCGGCTACGGCGCGCCGCCGCCCGCCCCCGAGTGGGGCTCGCTGGTGGCCGAGGGCCGCAACTACATGGCCGTGGCGTGGTGGCTGTGCGCGATCCCCGGAGCCGCGATCGCGGCCGCGGTGCTCGCGGTGAACCGGATCTCCCGCGCCCTGGACGGGGAGCGCCGCCGATGACGGCACAGCCGACGCCGGCCCGGTCGACGGCACGGTCGACGAGCCTGCTCGAGGTCACCGACCTGCGGGTCTCCTACTCCACCGGCGGTGGACCGATCGCCGCCGTGCGGGGCGTGTCGCTCGGCGTCGCCCCGGGCGAGGTCGTCGCGGTGGTCGGCGAGTCCGGCTCCGGGAAGTCGACGCTCGCGCACGCCGTCACCGGGTTGCTCCCGGGCACCGGGCGGGTCGACGCCGGCCGGATCACCCTCGACGACCAGGAGCTCACCGGGCTGTCCGAGCGGGCGTGGCGCACGGTGCGCGGCCGGCGCATCGGGCTGGTGCCGCAGGACCCCGGCGTCGCGCTCAACCCGGTGCAGCGGGTCGGGGCGCAGGTCGCGGAGGCGCTCACCGTGCACGGCCTCGCGGACCGGCGCAGCGCCCCGGCCCGGGCCGTCGAGCTGCTCGCCGAGGCGGGCCTGCCCGACCCCGAGGCGCGGGCGCGGCAGTACCCGCACGAGCTGTCGGGCGGCATGCGCCAGCGCGTGCTCATCGCGATCGCGGTCGCCGCACGCCCGCAGCTGCTCGTCGCCGACGAGCCGACCAGCGCCCTCGACGCCACCGTGCAGCGGCACATCCTCGACCGCCTCGACGAGCTCGTCCGCGCCTCCGGCACGGCCGTGCTGCTGATCACCCACGACCTCGGGGTGGCCGCCGACCGCGCCGACCGGCTCGTCGTCATGAACGGCGGCAAGGTGGTCGAGCAGGGCCCGGTGCGGGAGGTGCTCGCCGCGCCGCGGGACCCGTACACCCGGCGCCTGCTCGAGGCCGCGCCCGGGCTGCGCGCGGTCCCGCGCACCGCCCCCGCGCCCGCGCCCGCGGAGGAGCCGCTGGTGCGGGTGCGCGACCTGGTCAAGGAGTTCCCGCTGGGCGGCAAGCGCCTCCGCGCGGTGGACGGGGTGAGCTTCTCCATCGCCCGCGGGGAGACCTTCGCGCTGGTCGGCGAGTCGGGGTCGGGCAAGTCGACCACCGCCCGGCTGGTGCTGCGGCTGGCCGACCCCACCTCGGGCACGGTGGAGTTCGACGGCACCGACATCACCCGCGTGCGCGGGCGGGCCTGGCGCGAGCTGCGCAGGCGCGCCCAGCTGATCTACCAGAACCCGTACGCCTCGCTGGACCCGCGTTTCTCCATCGCCGAGGTGATCGCCGAGCCGCTGCGGGCGTTCCGGGTGGGCGACGCCCGGGCGCGCCGGGCGCGCGCGGCGGAGCTGGTGGACCGGGTCGCGCTGCCGCAGTCGGTGCTCGACCGCAAACCCGCCGAGCTGTCGGGCGGGCAGCGCCAGCGCGTGGCGATCGCGCGCGCCCTCGCCCTCTCGCCCGACCTCGTGGTGTGCGACGAGCCGGTGTCGGCGCTCGACGTCAGCGTGTCGGCGCAGGTGCTGGACCTGCTCGCCGAGCTGCAGGCCGATGCGGGCCTGACCTACCTGTTCATCTCCCACGACCTGGCGGTGGTGCGCCGGATCGCGCACCGCGTCGGCGTGCTGCGCGACGGGAGGCTGCTCGAGGTCGCGCCCACCGAGCGGCTCTTCGCCGACCCGCAGCACGACTACACGCGCGAGCTGCTCGCCGCGATCGCGGGGCGGCGCGTCCTGGAGGAGACGGCATGAAGGTCCTCGTGCTCACGCTGATCGCGAACGGGCCGGACCCGGTCACCGGGCGGACCCCGACGCCGAACGCCCGCCTGCACCGGGTGGTCGAGAACGCGGTCCTCGCCGAGGAGCTCGGGTTCGACGGCTACGCGGTGGGGGAGCGGCACGAGCGGCCGTTCCTGTCGTCGGCCCCGCCGGTGGTGCTGTCGCACATCGCGGCCCGCACGTCGCGGATCACGCTGTTCACCGGCGTCACCACGCTGGCGCTGCTCGACCCGGTGCGCGCCTACGAGGACTACGCGACCCTCGACCAGCTCGCCGACGGCCGCCTCGAGCTGATCATCGGCAAGGGCAACGGCGCGGCGCAGGCCCAGCTGTTCGCAGTGACCACCGAGGACCAGTGGGACCGCAACGCCGAGGGCTACGAGCTGTTCCGCAGGCTGTGGCGTGAGGAGCGCACCACGTGGAGCGGCCGGTTCCGCCCGCCGCTGGTGGACGCCGAGACGTGGCCGCCGCCGCGCCAGCACCCGATCCGCGTCTGGCACGGCAGCGCCACCAGCCGCGAGTCGGTCGAGGTCGCGGCGCGCTACGGCGACCCGCTGTTCTCGGCCAACGTCACCAACCCGATCGAGCCCTACGCCGAGCTGATCGCCTACTACCGGGAACGCTGGGCGGCCCACGGCCACGACCCGGCCGCCGCGCTCGTCGGCGCGGGCACGGCCGCCTTCCACATCGCGCGGACCTCGCAGCAGGCGATCGAGGAGTTCCGGCCCGCCTACGCGGCGCGGCTCGCCACGGCGGAGCGGTTCGGGCTGCCGGTGGTCTTCGGAACCGTCGAGGACTTCGTCGAGCGCTCGTCCGCCCTGGTCGGCAGCCCGCAGCAGATCGTCGACAAGGTGCTGCGCTACCACGAGGTGTTCCGCCACGAGGTGATCCACATCGGCCTCGACGGCGACGGTCTGACCCCGCGGCAGCAGCGCGAGCAGCTGGAGCTGTTCCAGGCCGAGGTGGCGCCCGCGCTGCGCGCCGCCGTGCCGAGCCGCCCGCTCGCGGGCGCGGTGCCCCGCGACCCGGACGACGCGCGCCCGGCCGACGAGCCGGTGGGGGCGTCGGCGTGACGGTCCACGGCTCGATCCCGCTGTCGATCCTCGACCTGTCCCCGGTGCCGCACGGCGGCACGGGGGCCGACGCCCTGCGCAACTCGGTCGACCTCGCCCGGGCCGCCGAGCGGGCGGGCTACCGGCGGTACTGGGTGGCCGAGCACCACCTCGCGTCCGGGGTGGCCTCGTCGTCGCCCGGGGTGCTGGTGGGGCTGATCGCCTCGGCCACGTCCCGGATCCGCGTGGGGTCGGCCGCGGTGCAGCTGCCGGTGACCTCGCCGCTGCAGGCGGTCGAGCAGTTCGGCACGGTGGCCGCGCTGCACCCGGGCCGGGTGAACCTGGGGCTCGGCCGGTTCGACCTGCACAAGATCCTGCGGCTGGCCGGCTCGGCGCCCGCGCCGGACGCCGAGCCGCCCCCGCTGCCGCCGGCCCGGGTGGTGGACGGGCTGCTGGTCCCGCCGCCGGCTCGGTTCCGCGGCGACCTGTCGACGTACGTGCACCTCGCGGGGCTGATCGGGATCCGCCCCGACGACCCGGCGCCGGACTACGACGCGCAGGTCGGGTCGATCCTCGACTTCATCGGCGGCGCCGCCCGGCGCCCGGACGGGACGCCGGTCACGGTGCCCGCCGCCGAGGGCGCCGACCTCGACGTGTGGATCCTCGGCTCGAGCGCGGGCGAGAGCGCGCGGGTCGCGGGGACGCGGGGGCTGCCGTTCGCGGCGAGCTACCACACCTCGCCGAGCACGGTGCTCGACACCGTCGACGCCTACCGCCGCGCGTTCCGCCCGTCGGCCCGGCTCGCGGCGCCGTACGTGGTGGTCTCCGCCGACGTCGTCGTCGCCGAGACCCAGGAGCGCGCCGAACGGCTGGCCGCGCCGTACGCGCAGTGGGTGCTCGACATCCGCACCGGCGTGGGCGCCCGGCCCTACGTCACCCCGGAGCAGGCCGCGGCCCGCGAGTGGACCCCGGCCGAGCGGGCGATCGTCGCCGACCGGGTGGAGACCCAGTTCGTCGGCACGCCCGAGGCCGTCGTCGACCGGCTCACCACCCTGGCCCGCGTGACCGGCGCGGACGAGCTGCTGGTCACCACGATCACCACCGACCACGCCGACCGCGTGCGCAGCACCGAGCTGCTCGCCGACGCGTGGGCGGAACACGCGGGAGCCCGGACGGGTTCCACCGCGCAGGAGTCACATCCGGAGGCGAGCGTTCGATGAGTCCCTTCACCGAGGCGCGGATGCACCTCGCCGTCGAGCTCACCGCGGCGGGCCGCCACCCCGCGGCCGCCCGCTGGGCGAAGCTCGCCCCGTCGGCGGCGTTCGACCCGGCCCACCACGCGGCGCTGGCGCGCACGGCCGCGCGCCGCGGCCTCGACATGGTGCTGCTGCCCCACACGTTCCACGCGGACGGCCCGCTGCTCGACGCCGTGTCGCTGGCGGCGCGGATCGCGCCGGTGGTGCCCGGGATCGGCCTGGTGCCCACCGCGACCGTGACGCACACCGAGCCGTTCCACATCTCCAAGGCCATCGCGACGCTCGACATCGTCTCCTCCGGGCGCGCGGGCTGGGAGCCCGCGGTCTCGCGCACCCAGGCCGAGGCGGACCTGTTCGGTCGCAAGCCGGCGGCGCCCCCGGACGTGCTGTGGCGGGAGGCGGCCGACGCCGTCGAGGTCGTGGTGCGGCTGTGGGACTCCTGGGAGGACGACGCGGTCATCCGCGACGCCGCGACCGGGCGCTACATCGACCGCGACAAGCTGCACTACATCGACTTCGAAGGCGAGTTCTTCTCCGTGAAGGGCCCGTCGATCACCCCGCGCCCGCCGCAGGGACACCCGCTGGTCGTGCTGCGGGCCGACGAGGACGAGGCGCTCCCGGTGGCCGCGCGCTGGGCCGACGTCGTGCGGATCTCGGCCCCGGACCTCACCGCGGCCGCCGACGCCCGACAGCGGATCCGGCAGGCCGTCGCCGCCGCCGGGCGCGACCCCGACGACGTCACCGTGCTGCTCGACGTCGAGGTGCACCTCGCCGCGGACCGCGACCGGGCCCGCCGCGACCTCGCCGAGCTCGACCGCCTCGCGCGCACCGAGCTGCCCCCGTCGTCGGTGCGCGTGCTCGGCGCGCCCACCGACCTCGCCGACCTCATCGGCGCCGCGGTGCGCACCTTCGCCGCCGACGGCGTGACGCTGATCCCGCTCGTGCTGCCCGCCGACCTCGGCGTCGTGGCCGACCAGGTCGTCCCGCTGCTCGCCGGGCGCGGCCTGCTGCGCACCGGCTCCGCGGGCGGCTCGTTGCGCGCCCGGTTCGGGCTGCCCCGTCCGGCCAACCACTTCGCTGGAGCGACCTCGTGAGCGCGCCGAAGAAGCAGATCCACCTGGGCGCCCACTTCCCGGGCGTCAACAACACCACGGTCTGGAGCGACCCCCGGGCCGGCAGCCAGACCGACTTCTCCTCGTTCGTGCACTTCGCGCAGAACGCCGAGCGCGGGCTGATGGACTTCGTGTTCCTCGCCGAGGGGCTGCGGCTGCGCGAGCACCGCGGCCGCATCCACGACCTCGACGTCGTGGGCAGGCCGGACTCGTTCACCGTGCTGTCGGCGCTCGCCGCCGTCACCTCCCGGATCGGGCTCGCCGCCACGATCAACACGACCTTCAACGAGCCCTACGAGCTCGCCGTCCAGTTCGCCTCGCTCGACCACCTCTCCGGGGGCCGGGCGGCGTGGAACATGGTCACCACGTCGGACGCGTTCACCGGCGAGAACTTCCGCCGGGGCGGGTTCCTGCCGCGCGAGCAGCGTTACGAGCGGGCGGCCGAGGCCGCGGCCGTGACGAGGGCGCTGTGGGACTCGAACGGCGAGGAGGTCGAGCACCACGGCCGCCACTTCGACGTGCGGGGCCGGTTCCCGCTCGCCCCGCTGCCGCAGGGCCACCCGGTGCTGATCCAGGCCGGGGACTCCGCGGAGGGCCGCGACTTCGCCGCCGCCACGGCCGACGCGATCTTCACCATCCACGGCACCCTCGAGGCCGGCCGGGCGTTCTACTCCGACGTCAAGTCCCGGCTCCCGCAGCACGGCCGCGGCGACTCGGACCTCAAGATCCTGCCGGGCGTCACGTTCGTGCTCGGCGACACCGACGAGGAGGCGCGCGAGGAGGCCGCGCGGATCCGCCGCCAGCAGGTCTCGCCGCAGACCGCGATCGCGTTCCTGGAGCAGATCTGGGGCCGCGAGCTGTCGGACTACGACCCCGACGGCCCGCTGCCCGACGTCGAACCCGACGTCGACAACGTCTCGATCACCCGCGGCCGGGTGCGGCACGTCCGCGACCCGCGCGCCGTCGCCCAGGAGTGGCGCGACTACGCCGAGGCCCACGGCGGCCTGTCGATCCGCGAGGTCGTGATCGACAAGACCGCGCGCCAGTCGTTCATCGGCACCCCCCGCACCGTCGCCGTCCAGATGGACGAGTACGTGCAGCGCGACGCCTGCGACGGCTTCATCCTGGTGCCGCACCTGACCCCCGGCGGCCTGGACCGGTTCGTCGACGAGGTCGTCCCGGAGCTGCAGGACCTCGGCAGCTACCGGACCGAGTACACCGGACCCACCCTGCGCGACCACCTCGGACTGCGCCACCCGCACGCACCGCTGAACCGGAAGGAGAGCGCGTGACCACCACCGAGAGCCCGCTCCGGCAGGAGTGGGACGCATGGCACCGCGAGCGCGAGGAGCAGCTGCGCACCCCGCACGGCTGGCTCAGCCTCACCGCCCTGCACTGGCTCGACGACACCGGCCGCGCCTTCGACGGCATCCCCGGCACCTGGCGCGCCACCGGTGACGGCGGGGTGGAGCTGACCGCCGACGGCGACGCGGAGAACGGCCCGGCGCTCGACGGCGCCCCGGTCACCGGCACCGTCCGGCTGGAGCCCGTCGACGGGCAGCCCGGCGTGCTCGTCGAGATCGGCGAGCGGCGGGTGGAGGTCATCCGCCGCACCGACGACTACGCGCTGCGGGTGCGCGACCCGAAGGCGATCACCCGCACCGCGTTCACCGGTGCGCCCGCGTTCGACGTGGACGAGCGGTGGGTGGTCGAGGGCCGGTTCGAGCCCTACCCCGAGCCGAAGCGGCTCACCGTGGGGGCCGTCGTGGACGGGCTGCAGCACTTCCCGACCGCGGTCGGCGTCGTCCGCTTCGCGCTCGGCGGCGCCGAGCACGAGCTGATCGCGTTCCCGGGCAAGACCGGCGGTCTCACGCTGCACTTCCGCGACGCGACCTCGGGAACGAGCAGCTACGGCGGCGGGCGCTCGGTCGCGCTGCCCGACCCGGACGCCGACGGCCGCGTCACGATCGACTTCAACCGCACGGTCAACCTGCCGTGCGCGTTCACCGCCTACGCGACCTGCCCGCTCCCGCCCGCGGAGAACCGGTTGTCGGTGGCCGTGGAGGCGGGGGAGCGGACCCCGCCGCGACCCGACCTGCAGGCGTGACGGTCACGGTCGAACCCGCGACGATGCGGGAAGTCCTCGGGCATTTCGCATCCGGCATCGTGGTCGTGACCGCGTCGGGCCCGTCCGGACCGCTCGGGTTCACCTGCCAGTCCTTCGCATCGCTCTCGCTGGAGCCGGCGCTGGTCAGCTTCGCACCGGCACGCACGTCGTCGACGTGGCCGCGGATCCGCGAGACCGGGGCGTTCTGCGTCAACGTCCTCTCGGCGGGCCAGCAGCACCTGTCGGCGGGCTTCGCGCGTTCGGGCGTGGACAAGTTCGCCGGCGTGAGCTGGTGGCCGGGCCCGGAGGGCGCGCCGGTGCTCGACGGCGCGTGCGCGTGGATCGCGTGCACCCTGTGGCGGGAGTACGACGGCGGCGACCACACGATCGTCGTCGGCCGGGTGCGCGACCTCGGCGCCGACCCGACCCGGCCCCCGCTGCTGTACCACCGGGGCCGTTACGGTCTGGCCAGGCACATCGAGGAGGACCGATGACACGGGTACTGGGCGTGGTGGCGGGACCGGAGCCGGGTGGCCGCACCGCCACCGCCGTGGCCGGCGTGCTCGCCGGCGCGGAGAAGGCGGGCGCGACCACGTCGATCATCGAACTGTCCGAGGCGGGCGTCGAGGCGGTGATCGACGCGTTCGGCGACGCCGACGCCGTGGTGTTCGGCAGCCCGATCTACCGGGCCACCTACAGCGCCCTGCTGAAGGACCTGCTCGAGCGCACCGAGCGCGGCAAGTGGGGCGAGTCCACGGCCCCGCTGCAGGGCAAGGCGGCCGCCACCGTCCTCACCGGGGCGAGCGGCCACCACTACCTCGCCCTCGGCGACCTGCGGAACGTGCTCGCCGGTTTCTTCGCGGTGCAGGTGCTCTCCCCGGGCCTGTACCTCGACCACGGCGGCTACGTCGACCGCACCACCCTCACCGACCAGAGCGCCGAGCTCGCCGCGGCGCACGGGGCGGCGCTGGTCGACCTCGCGGCGGCGGTGCGGGGGTCGGGGGCGTTGCAGGCCATCACGCCGCAGATCTGAGGGCGGGCGCGGCCCCGCTGTCGGCGTGACGGCGGGGCCGGCCGAAGGGCCGGCTCGGGCCGGCGCTGACCGAACGTTCGAGACGCCCGGGCTGCCGGCCGACCCCGGGTTGCGCTCCGGATGCGGCTGCTTCGCCGTGGCGGTGCGCGTTCGGATCGACGAGGGTGATCGCATGTCTGCGGAACCGGCCGGCCAGGAACCACGGTTCGACCTCGAGTTCGGTCTCTTCGACTGGGTCGACGCCCACCCCGGGCTGACGGCGGGTGAGGTGTACGACGCGCGGCTGCGGATCCTCGCCGAAGCCGACCAGGGTGGGTTCGCCGTCTACCACCTGGCCGAGCACCACGGCACCCCGCTCGGGCTCGCCCCGTCCCCGGCGGTGTTCGTCGCCGCCGCGGCGCGGGCGACCGAGCGCATCCGCCTCGCGCCCACGACCTTCGTCGTGCCGCTCTACGACCCGCTGCGGTTGGTCGAGGAGATCGCCATGCTCGACCAGCTCAGCCACGGCCGGCTCGACATCGGCGTGGGCAGGGGATCGTCCCCGTACGAGGCCGCGATGTACGGGCTGACCCCGCCGGAGGCCGCGCAACGGTTCGATCTGCTCGTCCCGAGCATCCTCGAGGCGCTGGAGACCGGCCGGTTCCGGCGGCCGGCCGGAGACGGAACGACCGCTGACGAGGTCGATCTGCACGTCACAGCGCGCCAGCGGCCCCATCCGCCGCTGTGGTACCCGACGTCCAACCCGGCGTCGATCCCACGGCTCGGCGAGCAGGGCTACAACGTGCTGTTCGGGTTCGGCTTCGTCTCCCCGCCCCTGGAGGTGGTCCGCGAGCAGCGCCGGATCTTCGCCGAGCGGTTCTCGGAATCGGAGGCGCGGGGCCGGGCCCGCTGCAGCCTGCCGGGCCGGGCGCCGCGCTTCGGTGTGATGCGCCACGTGCTGGTCGCACCGACCGACGAGGAAGCGCTCGCCGTCGGTCGCGCGGCGTTCGCCGACCACCACACGAACTTCACCCACTTGTGGCGCAAGCACGGCAGCGAGCGGTTCTCCGAGCCGCTCGACTTCGACCGGCTGGTCGCCGAACAGAAGCTGTTCGTCGGCTCGCCGGAGACGGTGAGCGCGCAGGTCGGTGAAGCGGTCACCTGCGGGGAGGTGAACTACCTCGCGGGCGCCTTCGCATGGGGCTCGCTGGACCCCGACATCGCGCTGCGCTCCCTGCGGCTCTTCCGCGACGAGGTCATCCCGTCCGTCCGGCGCGAAGCCGTCGTCGGCCGCACCGGTCGCGGAACGACCTCGCCCAGTTGAGCTCGCCTTCGCGCCGCCCGGCGCAGCGGGTATCGCGCTCGCCCGCCCCCAGCGGCAACGCGGATCGGGTCCCGCGGAACCCACCGACGGCCCGCACCGCGGTCACCGAGCGGCCGCGAACGGAACCGTCCGGGCCCGGCCCGGCACGAGCTCCCCGCCACCCGGCGGCTCCCACAACCCGCGCCGCTGCAGGATCGGCAACACGCCCTCGCCCACCCACCAGGCCTCCTCGAGGTGGGGGTGGCCGGAGAGCACGAACTCGTCGATGCCCAGCGCGTGGTACTCGGCGATGCGGTCGGCCACCTCGGTGTGGCTGCCGACGAGGGCGGTGCCCGCGCCACCCCGCACGAGGCCGACGCCCGCCCACAGGTTCGGGGACACCTCGAGGTCGGCCGTCGACCCGCCGTGCAGGGCGCGCATGCGCCGCTGGCCCTCCGACTCGCTGCGCGCGAGCCCGGCCTGCACCCGCTCGATCGTGGCCGGGTCGATCGCCGCGAGCAGCGACTCGGCGTGCGCCCACGCCTGCTCCGAGGTGTCCCGCGTGATCACGTGCAGGCGGATGCCGAAGCGGACGGTGCGGCCGTGCTCGGCGGCGAGCGCCCGCACGGCCGTGATCTTCTCCGCGACCTGCGCCGGCGGCTCGCCCCAGGTCAGGTAGACGTCGACGTGCTCGGCGGCCACCCGCAGGGCGGCGGGGGAGGAGCCGCCGAAGTACAGCGGCGGCACCGGGTCGGGCAGCCGGTCGAGGTGAGCGCCCTCGACGCGCAGGTGCTCGCCGGTCAGGTCGACCCGCTCCCCGCGCCACAGCGCCCGCACCACCTGCAGGAACTCGGCGGTGCGGCGGTAGCGGGCGTCCTTGTCGAGGAAGTCGCCGTAGGCGCGCTGCTCGGCCGGCTCGCCGCCGGTGACGACGTTGAGCAGCAGCCGCCCGCCGGAGTGGCGCTGGTAGGTGGCCGCCATCTGGGCAGCGAGCGTGGGGGAGACGAAGCCCGGCCGGAACGCGACGAGGAACTTCAGCCGCTCGGTCTCGCCGACCAGCATCGCGGTGGTGAGCCAGGCGTCCTCGCACCACGCCCCGGTGGGGGTGAGGGCGCCTGCGAACCCGACCTGTTCGGCCGCCCTGGCGACCTGGGTCAGGTAGCCGATCGAGGCCGGGCGCACGCCGCCCGCCGAGCCGACGCCGACGCCGTGGCCGCCGCCGACGAGCTGGCGGCCGTCGCCGTAGGTGGGCAGGAACCAGTGAGCGGTCAGGGACACGAAGGATCTCTCCTCGCCGAACGGGCACAGAAAGCATTTCCAATGCAGCACGGCGGCGGCGCGAATGCAAACGTCGGCAATCGTCCGGACATTGTTGTTCCACCGTGTGGACGGGGCCCGGAGTTGTCCCGACAAATCGGCGTGATGTCCGTCGCAAAAACGTCGGAGCTTTGATCGCGGAAGCCTTTTTCCCTACCGTTCTCGGTTGTGCTGGTCCGTCGCCACCACGTCGACTTCTGCCGCACGAGCACGGCGGTCTGTCCGGCCTGACGCCTCGTCGTTCGTCCCTGCTCGTTCCCCGGAGCCCCGCATGCCCTCCCCCGTGCTCTCCCGTCGTCTGCTGCTGCGTTCCGCCCTCGGCGCGGGCGCCGTCGTCGGCCTCGGCCCGCTGCTGGCCGCCTGCGGCGACGGCGGCTCGACCACGGCCCTGCCCGCGGGCGAGACCGCCGACCTGACGGGCGCGACGATCCGCGCGATGGTGAACCAGCCGCACGTGCTGGCGTTCACCGAACTGCTCGCGCCCGCGTTCGAGCGCGAGTTCGGGGGCAGGCTGGAAACGACCGCGGTGCCCTACGACCAGCTCACGAGCCAACAGATCCTGGACGTGCAGGGCGGCGCCGGGCAGTTCGACGTGTTCGACTACTTCTACTTCGGCCTCGGCGCGCTCGTGGACGCCGGCGCATTGGTCGACCTGACCGACCAGCTCGCCGCGGTCGACACGTCGGATTTCCTGCGCTCGGTCTACGACGCCTACACGCTGCTCGACGGCCGCCGCTACGGCGTGCCGTTCGACGGCGACGTGCACGTCCTCTACTACAACCGCGAGGTCTTCGAGACCTACGGCCTCGAACCGCCGCGAACCTGGGACGAGTACGACGCCGCGGCGCGCACCATCACCGAGCGCAGCGGCGGCTCCGTCTACGGGGCGGTGGTCGAGGGCCAGCAGGTGCCGATGATCCTCGGCTGCTCGTTCATCAACCGCCTCGCCGGATACGGCGGCTCGCTGCTCGGCCCGGACGGCGCCCCGGCGCTCACGTCGGACGCGGCGCACGCAGCGCTGCAGCACCTGGTCGACGTCGCCCCCTACGCGCTGCCGACCCCGCTGCAGATCGGCTTCGACCAGGCCAACTCGGCGTTCCTGTCCGGCCAGGCCGCGATGCTGGACACCTGGACCGACCTGGGGCTCAAGGCGCAGGACCCGGCGAGCTCGCAGATCGTCGACAAGTGGGGCGTGGTGCCGCTACCGGTCGGCGGCTCCAACACCGAGCACCGCACCGCGCTCAACGCCGGCTTCGGGCTCGGCGTGTCCACCGCCGCGGCCGACCCGGCGCAGGCGGCGGCGTTCGTGCTGTGGGCGACCGACCGCACCCGCAACCTGCTGCTGGCGAGCACCGCGGGTGCCGGCATCGACCCGGCCCGGCGCAGCACCCTGGAGTCCCCGGAGTACGCCGCCGCGACCGCACCGGCCACCGAGGTCATCCGACAGGCGCTGACCGGCTCCCCGCTGGTGTGGCCGAAGGACACCGACGCGCCCCGGCTGCTGCAGGACCTCGTCGACCAGCTGGCGCTCGCCATCTCCGGAGCCCAGACGCCGCAGCAGTCGCTGGCCAACGCGCAGGCGAGCTGGGAGCGGGCGCTGACGTGACGGCGACGCTCGAGCGCCCGGCGACCGGTGCCCCGGCGGCGCGGGCGCGGACGCGTGCGCAGCGGCGGGCCGGCCATCGGGTCCCCCGGTGGCTCGCGATCCCCGCCGTGGTGTCGCTGCTGATCACCGGCCTTTACCCGGCGGCGGCCGGGCTCGCGCTGGCGTTGACCGACTCGTCGCTGGCCCGGCCGCTGCGCGGGTTCGTGGGGTTCGACAACTTCGTCGCCGCCGCCGAGTCGGTGGCGTTCGGCGGGTCGCTGGTGCGGTCGGCGCTGTTCGCGGTGTTCGCCACCGCGCTCGCCGTGGTCGCGGGCACGGCCGGGGCGCTCGCGCTGCAGGCGCGCGGCGGCCGGTTCGGGCTGCTGGGCGCGGTGCTGCTGCTGCCGATGGTCACGCCGCCGGTGTCGGTCGGCGTGGCGTGGAAGCTGCTGCTCGCCCCGGTCGGCGGCGGGCTCACCGGGCTGTGGGACGCGCTCGGCGTCTCCGGCTTCAACCCGCTCGGGTCCGGCGTGGGTGCGTTCGCGACGCTCGTCGTCACCCACGCGTGGCAGTGGGCGCCGCTGGTGCTCCTGCTCGTCTACGCGGCCCTGCTCGGGGTGCCCGCCGAGCTGTGGGAGGCCGCCGCGCTCGACGGGGCGGGCTGGTGGCGCACGCTGCGTTCGGTGGTGGCGCCGGTGGTCGCGCCGACGGTGCTCGCCGCGGCCGTGCTGCAGCTGGTGATCGCGTTCAAGGTGTTCGACCTGGTCGCGGTGGTCACCGCGGGCGGGCCGGGGGTCTCGACGATCGTCGCGAGCTTCGAGGTGTTCCGCACCGCGTTCCGCGGCAGCTTCGAGGTCGGCACGGCCGCGGCCGAGACGATCGTCCTCGGGTTGCTCGTCGGCGTGGTGCTCGGCGCCGCCGGGTTGGTCACGCGCCACACCCGGGGGGACGCATGAGGGCCGCCGCCTCCCGCGCCGTGCTCGCCGTGGCGGCGCTGCTCGCGATCGCCCCGGTGGTGTTCCTCGTGTCCCTCTCGCTGCGCGGGGTCGACGACGTGCAGAACGGCGGCTGGCTGCCCGAGCGGGTGCGCTGGGACAACTGGCCCGCGGCGTTCCAGACCGTGCCGCTCGCGCAGATGCTCGCCAACTCCTGGGTGGTCGCGCTCGGCGCCACCCTGCTCACGGCGCTCGTCGCCGTGCCGACCGCGTACGTCACCGCCCGCGCGGGTCGCTCCGGCAAGCGCCTGCACTCGGCCCTGCTCGCCGCCTACTGCGCCCCGCCGATCGTCGCGGTGCTGCCGCTGTACTTCCTGCTGAAGTCGGTCGGGCTGACCAACTCGGTGGTGGGGCTCGCCCTGGTCAACGGCCTGGCGAACGTGCCGGTCGCGGTGTGGCTGCTCGACGGGTTCGTCCGCCGCGTGCCCGCCGAGGTCGAGGAGGCGGCCTGGGTCGACGGCCTGTCCGTCGCGGCGGGCCTGCGCCGGGTGGTGCTGCCGCTGATCGTGCCGGGCCTGGTGGCGGCGTCGCTGGTCTGCTTCTTCCTCGCCTACAACGAGTTCCTGTTCGCGGTGTCGTTCGCCCAGTCCCCGTCCGCCCAGACGCTCACCGTCGGCCTGTCGCTGTTCCAGGGCGACCGCACCGTGCAGTTCGGGCAGCAGGCCGCGGCCTCGCTGGTCGCGATCGTGCCCGTGTACGTCCTCGCCGTCCTCGCCCAGCGGGCGCTGGTCGGCGGCCTCTCCCAGGGAGCTGTCCGTTGACTCGCCGGATCCATCTCAACGCCTTCGACATGACCTGCGCCGGGCACCAGGCGCCCGGCCTGTGGCGGCACCCCGACGACCAGTCGCACCGCTACCGCGACCTGAGCTACTGGACCGACCTCGCCCAGCTGTTGGAGCGCGGCGGCTTCACCAGCCTGTTCATCGCCGACGTGCTCGGGGTCTACGACGTCTACCGCGGCGGCCCCGAGACCGCGATCCGCGACGGCGCGCAGGTGCCCGTCGGCGACCCGACGCTGGCCGTCCCCGCGATGGCCGCGGTCACCGAGCACCTCGGCTTCGGCGTGACCGTCTCGCTGACCTACGAGAAGCCGTACGCGTTCGCCCGCCGGTTCGCCACGCTCGACCACTACACGCAGGGGCGGATCGCCTGGAACGTCGTCACCTCCTACCTGGAGTCGGCGGCCCGCAACCTCGGCCTGGAGCACCAGGTACCCCACGACCAGCGCTACGACGTGGCCGACGAGTTCATGGAGGTCGTCTACAAGCTCTGGGAGGGCTCCTGGGAGGACGACGCGGTGCGGCTGGACAAGGCCGCGGGCGTCTACGCCGACCCGGAGAAGGTGCACCCGATCGGCCACCACGGCCGCTACTTCGACGTGCCCGGCATCGCGCTCACCGAGCCGTCGCCCCAGCGCACCCCGGTGATCTTCCAGGCGGGCGCGTCGCCGCGGGGCCGCCGGTTCGCCGCCGCCCACGCCGAGGGCATCTTCACCACGGCGACCCGCCCGGAGATCCTCGGCCGCTCGATCGCCGAGACCCGCAGGCTCGCCGCCGAGCTGGGCCGCGACCCGCGCTCGATCAAGTTCTTCTCGCTGATGACCGTGATCACGGCCGCCACCGACGAGGAGGCGCAGGCCAAGTACGAGGAGTACCGCCGCTACGTGAGCCTGGAGGGCGCGCTCACCCTCTACGGCGGCTGGAGCGGGCTCGACCTGTCGCGGATGGACCCCGACGAGCCGCTGCGCTACGCCGAGACCGAAGCCGTGCGCAGCGCCGTCGAGGCGTTCACCACCGTGGACCCGGACCGGGACTGGACGCCCCGCGACATCGCCGAGTGGGTCGGCATCGGCGGCATGGGCGTCGTCGTGGTCGGCAGCCCGGAGACGGTCGTCGACGAGATGGAGCGCTGGGTCGAGGTCGCCGACGTCGACGGGTTCAACCTCGCCTACGCGATCACCCCCGGCACGTTCGTCGACCTGGTCGAGCTGGTGGTGCCCGAGCTGCGCCGCCGCGGCCTGGTGCCCGAGCGCTACGCGGGCAGCACGCTGCGCGAGGAGCTCTACGGGCCGGGGCAGGTGCGGCTGCGCCCCGACCACCCCGGCGCCCGCTTCGCCGCGAAGGCGGTGTCGCGATGACCGCGACCGCCGCCCGGGTGATCACCGGCGACGCCGAGGCGCTCGCGGTCGCCCGCGACCTCGCCGCCGAGCTCGCCACCGGCGACAGCGAGCGGGACGCGCAGCGCAGGCTGCCGCGCGCCGAGGTCGCCGCGCTCGCCGCGTCCGGCCTGCTCGGGGTGACGGTGCCGCGCGAGCACGGCGGCGCCGACGTCTCGGCCCGCACGATGGGCGAGCTGATGGCCGTGCTCGCCGAGGGCGACGCCAGCGTCGGTCAGATCCCGCAGAACCACTTCTTCTTCGTGGAGGTCCTGCGCGAGGCGGCGAGCCCGGCGCAGAAGGAGTTCTTCTTCGCCGAGGTGCTCGCCGGGCGGCACTTCGGCAACGCGCTGTCGGAGCGGGGCACCAAGAGCCCCCGCGACTACGCCATCCGGTTCGAGCCGCGCCCCGGCGGCGACGTGCTCGTCGACGGCACCAAGTACTACGCGACCGGCTCGCCGTTCGCGCCCTGGATCCCGATCTACGCCAACGACCCGGACGGCCGCCTGGTCGCCGCGTGGGTGCCCGCCGACGCGCCCGGCGTCACGGTCGAGGACGACTGGCACGGGATGGGGCAGCGCACCACCGGCAGCGGCACGGTGCGGTTCGACCAGGTCGTGATCCCGGCCGACTGGGTGGTGCCGGTCTGGACGATCTTCGAGCGGCCGGAGGTGTTCGGCGCGTTCGGCAACTACCTGCACGCCGGGGTCGACCTGGGCATCGCGCGGGCGGCGCTGCGCGACGCGAAGGACCTCGTCCGGCGCATCGCCCGGCCCGGCATCGAGTCGACCGTGGACCGGCCCGCGGACGACCCGCTGATCATCCAGGAGTTCGGCGAGCTCGCCCTGCGGGTGCGCACCGCGGCCGCCCTGCTGCACGAGGCGGGCGACGCGCTCGACGCGGCGCGGGCCGCACCGACCGTCGAGTCGGCCGCGGAGGCCTCCGTCGCGGTCGCGGCGGCCCGGGCCGAGACCGACCGCGCCGCCGTGAGCGTGGCGAGCGACGTGTTCGCCCTCATCGGGGCCCGGGCCAGCGCCCAGGAGCTCAACCTGCACCGCCACTGGCGCAACGCGCGCACCCACACGCTGCACGACCCGCGCCGGATGAAGGTCTTCCACATCGGCAACCACGCCCTGAACGACGTCCCGCCGCCCCCGAGCGGCCTGGTCTAGGAGGGGAGTTCGTGAGCCTCACCCACGAGCAGGCGGTCGAGGCGGCCCGCGGCGTGGCCGCCGTCCTCGCCAAGGACGCCCTCGACCGCGACCGGGCCAACGCCGAGCCGGTCGCCGAGGCCCGGCTGCTGCGCGACGCCGGCCTGCCCGCCCTGCTGCTGCCCGCGTCCGTCGGCGGTGCGGGCCTGGGCTGGGCCACCGCGCTGCGGGTGGTCCGCGAGATCGCGGTGGCCGACGGCTCGATCGCCCAGCTGCTCGGCTACCACTACGTCAACGTCGCCAACCTGTGGTGGGTCGGCGGGCTGGGGGCGTGGGGCCCGCGGTCGGCGGCGGAGCAGTGGCTGTGGGGCGACGCGGTCAACCCCACCGACCCGGACCTCGTGCTCGTCCCCGACGGCGACGGCTACCGGCTCAACGGCCGCAAGACGTTCGCGACCGGGGTGTCGGTGGGGGACGCCTCGGTGGTGTCCGGGGTCGTCGAGTCCGGCCCCGACGCGGGCACGCACCTGCTCGTCGTGGTGCGGGGCGACGCGCCCGGCCTCGTGCCCGGCGGCGACTGGGACAACCTCGGCCAGCGCCTGTCGGCCAGCGGGAGCGTCACCTTCACCGACGTCGCGATCACCCCGGAGCAGGTTCTCGGCGGCCTCGGCGCGGGCGCGGCCACCCCGCGCGCCTCGCTGGTGACGCCCGCGATCCAGGCGGTGTTCGGGGCGTTCTACCTCGGCGTCGCGCAGGGCGCACTGGCGACGGCGCGCGACTACACCCGCACCACGTCCCGGCCGTGGCTGCTGTCGGACAGCCCGAGCGCGACGGCCGACCCGTACGCGCTCGCCACCTACGGCCGCCTCGTCGCCGCCACCCGGGCGGTGGAGGCGCTCGCCGACGACGTGGCCGACCACCTCGACCGCGCCGACGCCGCGGGCGACGACCTCACCTGGGAGGCCCGCGGCGAGCTCGCCGAGCACGTGGCCGCGCTCAAGGTGGTCTCCACCGACGTCGCCCTCGACGTCACCAACACGATCTTCGAGGTGACCGGGGCGCGGGCCACGAGCAACAAGGTCGGGCTGGACCGGTTCTGGCGCAACGTGCGCACCCACACGCTGCACGACCCCGTCGCGTACAAGCGCCGCGAGGTGGGTGATCATTTCCTCAACGGGACGTACCCGGAGTTCACGCTGTACACGTGATCTGATGGGATGACGCGCCGGGAGCTCGGGGGGCGGGTGTGGCACAACGGCGGGAGACGCGCACGGCGTACCTGCTGCTCGCCCCGAGCCTGTTCGGGATCAGCGCCTTCCTGGTGCTGCCGATCCTCGTCGTCGCGGTGCTCGCCCTGCAGCGCTGGGACCTGATCGGACCGCGCACGTTCGTCGGGTTCGACAACGTGGTGGCGGTGGCCGCCGACGGGCGGTTCGCCCGCTCCCTGCTGATCACCGCGGTGTTCGTCGCGATCGTGATCCCGGCGCAGACCGTGCTCGGGCTGGTCGTGGCGCTGCTGCTCAACCGGGGCCTGCCCGGGTCGGGCGCGTTCCGGGTGATCTACGTGCTGCCGTGGATCTGCGCGCCGCTCGCGCTCGGCGTGCTGTGGAGCTGGGTGCTCGCCCCCACCGACGGCGCGCTCAACGCGCTGATCGGCCGCCGCGTCGAGTGGCTCGCCGACCCCGCGCTCGCGCTGCCGTCGGTCGCGGCGGTGACGGTGTGGACGCACGTCGGCTACGTCGCGCTGTTCTTCTCCGCGGGGCTGCGCGCCATCCCGGACACCGTGCACGAGGCCGCGATGCTCGACGGCGCGGGCCCGTGGCAGCGCTTCTGGCGGATCACGCTGCCGCTGCTGCGGCCCACCACGTTCTTCGTGCTGGTCACGCAGGTCATCGCGACGTTCCAGGTGTTCGACTCCGTCTACGCGCTCACCCCCGACGGCGGGCCGCAGGGCGTCACCGACGTCGTCGCGGGGCGCATCTACTACGAGGCGTTCGAGCAGCGCGCGGTCGGGCAGGCCGCGGTGATGGCGCTGGTGCTGTTCGTGCTGCTCGTCGCGGTCACCGTCGTCCAGCAGCGGTGGTTCGCCCGCCGCACGACCTACGAGCTCACGACATGAGGGCCGCCGCGACGTACCTGCTGCTCGGGCTGGGCGCGGTCGTGACGCTCGGCCCGTTCCTGCTCGGGCTCGCCACGGCGCTGAAGTCGCCGCGGCAGTTCGCGTCGGAACCCGTGCTCGCCCCGCCCGACCCGCCCACGCTCGCCAACTTCGCCGAGCTGTTCGGCGAGCGCTACGACTTCATCGCTCCGACCGTGGTCACCGCGCAGGTGGTGGCCGTGATCCTGGCCGGGCAGCTGGTGTTCTCGGTGTTCGCCGCCTACGCGTTCGCCCGGCTGCGCTTCCCCGGCCGCGACGCGCTGTTCTGGGTGTACCTGGCCACCTTGATGGTGCCCCAGATCGTCACGATCATCCCGCTCTACGCCCTGTTCTCCGACCTGGGCATCCGCAACACGTTCTGGGCGCTCGTGCTCCCGTACGTCTTCGGGCACCCGTACGGGATCTTCCTGCTGCGCGAGTACTTCCGCGGCATCCCGGGCGACCTGCTCGACGCGGCGAAGCTCGACGGCGCCGGGACGCTGCGGATCCTGTGGCACGTCGTCGTCCCGGTGAGCCGGCCGATCCTCGCCACGCTCTCGATCATCACCGTGGTCACCCACTGGAACAACTTCCTGTGGCCGCTGGTGATCACCAGCGGGCGGCAGTGGCAGGTGCTCACGGTGGCGACGTCAGCGTTGCAGTCGCAGTACAACTCCAACTGGACGATCGTCATGGCCGCGACGACGATCGCGATCCTGCCCCTCATGATCCTGTTCCTGGTGTTCCAGCGCCACGTCGTCCGCTCGATCACGATCACCGGATTCCGGTAGGAGTTCTGCATGGGAATGCGCGCACTCGTCGCGGCCGCCGTCGCCGCGCTCGCCCTGGCGGCCTGCTCGCCCGCCGGACCCGATGACGCGCCCTCCGCCGAGGGCGTCACCACCGTCACCGTGCGCCTGTGGGACGACCAGGTCGCCGCCGCGTACGAGCAGTCGTTCGACGAGTTCACGCGGCAGAACCCGGACATCCAGGTGCAGCTCGACGTCGTGCCGTGGAAGGACTACTTCGTCCGGCTGCCCCTCGACGTCGCGGGCGGCACGGTCGACGACATCTACTGGCTCAACAGCTCCAACTTCGGGGCGCTCGCCGACCAGGGGAAGCTGATCGACGTCGGCCGCGAGCTCGCCGACCTGCAGGCGGGCTGGGTGCCCGCCGCGGTGGAGCAGTACTCGCGGAACGGCACGCTGTGGGGCGTGCCCGCCCTCACCGACGGGCGCATCGCCGTCTACTACAACAAGGCGTTGGTCGAGGCCGCGGGCGTCGACCCGAACGACCTGACCTGGCACCCGACCGACCCGTCCGCCGACACGTTCCTGCCCGCGGTCCGCAAGCTCACCCGCGACAGCGCGGGCCGCACCGCCGACCAGCCGGACTTCGACCCGGGCGCGATCACCCAGTACGGCTTCAACGCCGCCCGCGACCTGCAGGCGATCTACTACAACTTCGTCGGCTCCAACGGCGGGCGCATCCAGGCCGACGACGGGACGCTCACGTTCACCGACCCGAAGACGGTCGAGGCGTTCGACTACATGGTCAAGCTGGTCAACACCCACCACGTGGCGCCGTCGGCCGCCGACACCAACGACAACCCGGACTTCAGCCGCGACCAGTTCCTGCAGGGCAAGATGGCGCTGTTCCAGTCCGGCACCTACAACCTCAAGAACGTCGGCGACGGGGCCACGTTCGAGTGGGGCATCGCGCCGCTCGTCGCCGGGCCGCAGGGCCGGGTCAGCGTCGTCAACAGCGTGATCGCCGCCGGCAACGCCGACAGCCCGCGCCGCGACGCGATCCTGAAGGTGCTGCGCTGGCTCGGCTCGGAGGAGGGCGCCTCCTACCTCGGTGAGGAGGGCGCCGCGCTGCCCGCCGTCACCGCCGCGCAGCAGGCCTTCTACGACTACTGGGAGGGCCAGGGCGTCGACACGCGGTTCTTCGGCGACGCAGGCGGCACGGAGACGATCCCCGCCCCGTTCGGGCCGAAGTTCGAGGCCGCCTCCACCGCGTTCAACCCCGTGCTCAACGAGGTCTTCGCCGGCCGAACCCCGGTGGCGGAGGGCCTGGCCCAGGCCCAGGAGGTGGGCAACGCCGCGCTGCGCTGAGGTGACTTCAGCGCTGAGGTGACTTCAGGAAAGCCACATTCACGAAGTGCAGCTTCATGGATGTGGCTTTCCTGAACTTCGCCGGGGAGCGGTGTCTCAGGGGCCCGCGACCGGCATGCGGGTCGCCTCGGCGCAGGCGTAGCTCGCGGCGTCGTCGGGGTCGCCCTCGCCGTTCCAGCGGGCGACGGTCGGGTACGGGCAGATCGGGCGGGTCGCGGTGGTGGCCCCGTTCTCGTCGAGCCGCACCCCGGCCAGGGTCTCGGGCGCGGTGCCGTTCTCGACCCACTCCACGAGCGCGCCGAGCGGGTCGGCCGGCTGGGCGCCCGCGCCGCCCCGGCAGTGCCCGACCCCCGGCGCGAGGAACAGGCGCACGAACTCGCTCGCCTGCTCGGGACCGAGCGTCGCCCGCACCCGCTCGTAGTAGTCGACGGTGCCCTGGAACGGGACCCCGAAGTCGGCGGCGCCGTGCCAGAGCAGCAGCTTGCCGCCGGAGTCGGCGAACGCCGACAGGTCGGGGTCGGCCGCCCCGAGCACGTCGTCGTAGGTGCGGACGGCCTGGTCGAAGAACGCCTCGAACGAGGCGGGGGTGAGCGTCGTCCAGTCCCAGCCGCGGTCGTGGGCGAGGAAGAGCCCGAACCACCACAGGTCGTACTGGAACGGCTTGCCCACGAGCCGCCCGTCGACCTCCTCGGTGTCGTGCAGCCCGGCGAACGGGGCGCCCGGCGCGAGCCCGTACCAGAGGAAGCGGCCGTCGGTCCGGCGCGGGCCCTCGCCGATCCGCCGGATCACCTCGGCGTCGGCCGCGGTGATCGCGCCGCACGGCGTCTCCCGGCCGACCAGCGTGCCCGGGTCGAACCGGCAGGCGAGCGGGTCGCCGATCACCCCGTCGACGACCCCGTCGCCGAGGGTGTCGCAGGCCTCGACCGCCGCCGCGAGCGCGGCCTCGAACTTGCACGCCGGCACCGGGTTGCCCGCCGACAGCATGACGACCTGGCCCCAGATCTGGCCCGTCTGCATCTCCGGGAAGTTGATGACCGGGGCGCCGGCGGCGATCCCGTCGTACTCCTCGGGGTGGCGCTGGGCCTCCATCACGCCCTGGCGGCCGCCGGTGGAGCAGCCGTTGAAGTACGAGCGAGCGGGGTCGCTGCCGTAGAAGGCGCGGATGACGTCTTTCGCCGCGAGGGTCATGTCGTGGACGCCCTCGTGGCCGAAGTCCTCGATCGCGGGCCAGTTCGGGTTGCCGGTGGCGTCCAGCGCGAAGTCCGCCGTCGGGCCGGTGTGCCCGGCGTCGGTCGCCGCCGCGGCGTAGCCGGCGCGCAACGGCTCGAGCAGCCGTTCCGGGTCGCCGCCGAGGAACCCGCCGCCGCCCACGGCCTGGAACCGCCCGTTCCAGCCGTCCACCGGCAGGTACACCCACACGGTGACCACACCGTCGTCGACCGGGTCGGTGACGGTCAGCGTCACCCGGCAGGACCGCGGCGTGGTGGCGTCGCCCGGGTCCTCGTGGGCCTCCGCCACGGTCGTGGCGGGCCGCGCCAGCTCGCGCAGGGCGTCGCAGGAGCGCTCGGGCAGCGGGGGCGAGGCCGGCGCGGGCGCGGAGCTGCAGGCCGCCGCCAGCCCGGTCGCGAGGAGCGCTGCCGCAACACTGCTGACCCGGCGCCATCGCACACCCGGAACGTAGGCGCCTGCGCGAGCGGCCCACCACGCGCAACCGGCTCACCCGCGCTACGACACTTGTCGCAGGTCAGCGCGTCACACGGCGCCGGCCTGACGGGCGAGCGCGGCCGCGATCACGCGCGCGCCGTCGGGGAAGCGCTCCGGCGCGGGCCCCGAGTAGTTGAGGCGCACGTAGGCGCCCGCGGGCTCGGCGGGGAACCACTCCGTGCCCGGCGCGATCAGCACGCCCTCGGCCTCGCAGTCGCGGGTCAGCCGCTCGGCGTCGGTGCCCTCGGGCAGGCGCACCCACAGGTGCAGGCCGCCGCGGGGCACGTGGTCGAGCTGCGCGTCCGGCACGTGCTCGGCGAGGCTTTCGACCAGCAGGTCCCGGCGGGCCCGCAGCTGGCGGCCGAGGTGGCGCAGGTGCGCGTGCCAGCCGCGCTGGGTGACGACGTCGAGCGCGGCGGCCTGCAGCACGTCGCTCACGTACATCGACTCGGCGCCGCGGTCGGACAGGATCCGGTCGCGCACCGGACCGCGGGCCACCACGGCCGCGACCCGCACCGACGGCGACCTCCGCCCGGCTGATGGTCGCGCTGGCGGGCGCCTCGGCGCTGGCGGAGCCGCCGTCGGCGTCCCCGGCGGAGTGGGCGGCGTTCGCCTACCTCGGGGTGGTGAGCATGTACCTCGGCTTCTTCGCCTGGTACCGGGGGCTCGCCATCGGGCCGATGGCGCGGGTGAGCCAGGTGCAACTGGTGCAGCCCGTGCTCACGATCGGCTGGGCGGCGCTGCTGCTCGGCGAGGAGCTGACCTGGCCGACCGGGCTCGGCGGCGTCGCGGTGATCCTCTGCGCCGCGGCGGCCGTGCGCATCCGGTCCGGGGGAGGGCCACTATCCGGCGAGGGCACCGCGCGCAGCGGGCCACGGCGGGTCGAGCTCCGAGAACAGGCTGAGGTTCTCCGCGCAGTCGCGCACGAGCGCGGCCGCGTCCGGCAGGACGGGGCGGCCGTCGAGCAGCACCACCGCCTCCGCGGGCAGCGGGCGGGCCGGGCCGTCGCGCCGCACCGCCTCCAGCAGGTGCATGAACGGCGCGCACGCGGCGAGCGGGGCGAGCAGCGGCACCGCCGGGTCGGCGAGGTGGGCCACCAGGTTGTCCAGCAGCGGGGCCCGCCCCGGTGGCCCGCTGACCTCCGCGCCGTCGGCCGTGCGCCCGGTGAGCGTGTCGGTGGTGTACTCGAGCTCCAGCCTGCCCCGCTCGCCGTGCACGACGATCCGCGGCGGCGACTGGTCGGGCGCGCACAGGGTGACGGCCACGACGATCGGCAGCCCGTCCACCGTGAGCCGGGCCGCGGCCGTGTCGTCGCTCTCGGGGGAGAGGACCCGGTAGCGCTCCAGCTCGACCGCGACCTCGGCGTCGTCGGCCACCCCGGCGACGCGCAGCGCCGACGCGGTGGCGTGCGCGAACGGGTTGGTGAGCGCGCCGTCGGTGACCGGCGCGCCGTCGAGCTCCATGCGACCCGCCCACGCGGCGCGGGTGAAGTAGGAGCGCTCCCTCACCCACGCCCCGTGCACCCCGATCCCGCGCACCCGCCCGACCGCGCCGTCGGCGACCAGCCGAGCGGCGTGCGCGAGGGCGTGGGAGCCGAACGACTGGAACCCGACCTGGCACACCCGCCCCGCCGCGGCGGCCTCCGCCACCAGCGCGCGGAACTGCTCCATCGACGCGGTCGGGGGCTTCTCCACGTACAGGTGCGACCCCGCCGCGAGCGCGAGCCGCGCGAGCGGCAGGTGGGTGTGGATCGGCGTCGAGACGATCGTGACGTCGGGGCGGACCCGGTCGAGCAGCTCGGCTGCGTCGGCGAGCACCGGCACGTCCGCGCCGCCGGGCAGGGCCCGCACCCGCTCGAGGGCGTCGGGATCGGGCGGTCGCGGGTCGGCGAGGCCGGCCACCCGCACCGCACCGGTGCCGGCGAGGCGCAGGAGCCCGTCCAGGTGCACCCGTCCGAAGCCGTGCACGCCCAGCAGGGCGACGCGCGGCGCTGCGTCCACCGTCATGGTCCTCCCAACGGAAAGCGGTTGCCAGCCTACGTCACGCGGGCGGCGGGGGCGGGCGTAACGCGGCCGCGGGCAACTGCGAGCACCTGATGCCCCCAGCACCACGGCTCGCCGCGGCAGCTCCCCCGCACGGCGCGGCGGCCGTACCCCGTTCAGGAGCTCCACCGTGTCACGTTCTGGTTCCGCCCCGGCGGGCCGCGCGGTCCGGCTCGCGGCCGCCGGGTTGACCGCGGCCGCGCTCGCGGGCTGCGCAGGCGCGGTCGACGCGCCGCTCGCCGCCCAGCCGCCGGTCCGGCTGCCGGTCCCCGACGTGGTCGGCACACCGCTCGACGTCGCGACGGCCGCGCTGGACGCCGCGGGGTTCGCCGCCGCCCCCCGCGACGCGCTGCGCCACCGCGCGCGGCCCGTCGGCCGCACGTGGGTCGTCTGCACGCAGGACCCCGGGCCGGTCCCCGCCCCGGCGGGCACCGTCGTCGAGCTGGGCGTGGTCGAGGAGGGCGAGGCGTGTCCCGGCCCCGCCCCGGCGCCGCTCGCCGCCATGCGCACCGTTCCCACCACCGCCCTGCCGACCACCGGCCCGCGCGCCGCGGCGGCACCGCCCCCGACGCCCACGCCCGCGCCCCGGGCCGCGACCCCGCGCCGGATCCTCGCACCGGACGAGGCCGGTCAGCCGTAGCGCCACCCCGCGGTGATGAACGAGCGGAGCAGCTCGGTGCTCGAGGCGGGCGGGGGAGCGTCGGAGAGGTTGCCGATCCGGTCGTCGAAGGCGCTCTGGGTGAGCGCGCCCACCGCGAACAGGTAGCTCCACTCGTAGAAGCCCGGCGGCTTGCCCGGCAGCGCGCGCCGCAGGGCGGCGATGAACTCGCGCGCCATGGGGTCGAACATCTCGCGGATCACGGGCCGCTGCATGCTCGACGGGTCGGCGGCCTCCCGCAGCACCAGCCTGCGGTACCAGGCGCCCTCCTCGGCGAGCGCGACCACCGGGTCCATGAACGCGGCGACGATCCGCTCCAGCGCGTCCGGCGCCGCGAAGTCGTCGATCTCGCGCAGCAGCCGCAGGCGCTCCTCGTTGACGTGCTGGCGGCGGGCGAAGACGGCGACGTAGAGCTCGAGCTTGGACGGGAAGTGGTAGCCGACCAGCGACAGCTGCACCCCGGCGGCCGCGGCGACCTGGCGCAGCGTCGTGGCGTGGTAGCCGGACTCGGCGAACACCCGCTCCGCGGCGTCCAGGATCCGCTCCCGCCTCTCCGGTGGCGGCCCCGCGTCGTCCGGCATGCCGCCACCGTACTGCACGAGCGTCCAGTCGGATATTGACCCGACTGACTGGACGTCCGTACAGTCGGGAGGCACCGGCTCGAAGGGGAGACGCGATGCGGCGCATGCGGTGGGTGGTCCTGGGCGGCAGCTTCCTCGCCTACATGTTCGACGCGATGGAGATCATCCTGCTGTCCCTGGCGCTCCCGGCGATCCGCGAGGACCTGCAGCTCAGCCCGGCCCAGGGCGGCCTGCTCGCCACCGCGACGCTGCTCGGCATCGGCCTGTCCAGCGTGCTCGCGGGCTACGTCTCCGACAACTTCGGCCGCAAGACCGCGCTGGTCGCCTCGCTCACGACGTTCGGGGTGTTCACCGCGGCGCTCGCGGTGGTGCCGAACTTCGAGCTGTTCCTGCTGCTGCGGTTCGTCGCCGGATTCGGGCTCGGCGGGGTGTGGGGCGTGGTGTCGGCGTACGTCGTCGAGACGTGGCCCAGCGAGTCCCGCGGCCGGGCCGCGGCGTTCGTGCTGAGCAGCTTCCCGATCGGCGGCGTGGTGGCGGCCGTGCTCTCCGGCGTGTTCCTGCCCGACTGGCGGCTGATGTTCTTCGTCGCGGGCGCCGGGGTGGTCCTGCCGCTGCTGGTGGTGATCCCGCTGTTCCCGGAGTCGTCGGCGTGGAGCGAGGCGAAGGCCGCCGACGCGGGCGGCCGGGTGTCGGTCACCGAGATCTTCGCGAAGGACGTGCGGCGCCGGACGATCGTCGCCACCCTCGTGGCCGGGCTCGCCCTCACCGGGTGGTGGGGCGGTTCGACCTGGCTGCCGACCTACCTCGCGCAGGACCGCGGCATCCCGACCGCGACGGTGGCAGTCTTCATGACCGTGCTGAACCTCGGCATGTTCGTCGGCTACAACGCGTTCGGCCTCATCGCGGACCGGATCGGGCGCCGCTCGGCGATCATCGTCTCGCTGCTGGGCGTGGCGGTGACCCTCCCGCTCTACGCGCTGACCACCAACCAGACCGCGCTGCTGTGGTTCGGCCCGCTGTTCGCGTTCTTCGCGGCGTTCACCGGCCTGTTCGGCTCCTACATCGGAGAGCTGTTCCCCACCCGGATCCGCACCACCGGGGCCGGGTTCTGCTTCAACGTCGGCCGCGGGGTGTCGGCGTTCGCGCCGTTCGGGCTCGCCGCCGTGGCCGGGGTCATCGGCCTGTCCGGTGGCCTGCTGGTCTGCGCGGCGTTCTTCGCCGCGGCCGGCCTGCTGACGTTCCTGCTGCCCCGCACCGACGTCCCCACCGCCGTACCCGAGAGGACCGCATGACCACGATGCCCCCGCCCGAGCTGGCCGAGCTCGCACCGGGCGTGTTCGCCTACGTCCAGCCCGACGGCAGCTGGATGATCAACAACACCGGAGCGGTGGCCGGGGACACCGGGCACCTGCTCGTCGACACCACGTCCACCGAGTCGCGCAACCGGGCGCTGTTCGCCGCGGTCGCGGAGGTCTGCCCGGGGCAGCCGCGGGGGCTGGTCAACACCCACCACCACGGTGACCACACCTACGGCAACTGGCTCGTCCCGGAGCAGACGCCGGTCATCGGCCACGTCACCTGCCGCGAGGACGTGCTGGCCGCGGGGCTCGTCGCCGCGCAGGTGCTCACCGGGCCCGACTACGGCCGGATCGAGATCCGCCCGCCGGACCTCACGTTCACCGAGGCCATGACGCTGCACCTCGGGGAGCGGCGGGTGGAGCTGGTCCACGTCGGGCCGGCCCACACCCGCAGCGACGTGATCGTGTGGTTGCCGGAGGAGCGGGTGCTCTTCTCCGGGGACCTCGCGTTCGCGGGCGGCCAGCCGTTCCTCGTCGAGGGCAGCGTCGCGGGATACCGGCCCGCCCTCGACCGGATCCGCGCGCTGGAGCCGGAGGTCCTCGTGCCGGGCCACGGGCCGGTGTGCCGGGGCGAGGAGATTCCCGCGCTGCTCGACGACCTGGCCGAGTACGCCGCGTTCGTCGACGCCGTCGCGCGCGAGCACCACGCCGCGGGGCACACGCCGCTCGAGGCCGCGACCGCCGAGAAGGACAACCGGTTCGCCTCGTGGCAGGAGAGCGAGCGGCTCGTCGGCAACCTGCACCGCGCCTACAACGAGCTGGACGGCAACCCGCTGGGCACGCGCATCCCGCTCGACTCGGTGTGGCCGGACATGATCGCCTTCCACGGCGGACCGATAGGGTGCTACGCCTGATGCGCTGGGTCACATATCGCACGGCGGCCGGCGGCGAGCGCCCCGGGCTGCTGCAGGACGGGCGCGTGCACGGGCTGGACGGCACGCTGCTGGAGCTGATCGAGTCGGGGCTTTCGGCCGCGGGGGAGCGGGCGCTGTCCGACCCGGTGGAGGTGGTCGAGCTCGCCGACGTGCAGCTCGCGGCGCCGATCCCGCGGCCGCCGTCGGTGCGCGACTTCCTGTCGTTCGAGGAGCACCTGCGCAACGCGCTGCGCGCGCTGGGCCGGGAGCGGGTGCCGCCGGTGTGGTTCGAGCAGCCGGTGTTCTACTTCTCCAACCCGGCGGCGATCCTCGGCCCCGACGCCGAGGTCCCGATCTCGCCCGGGTGCGCGGCCTTCGACTACGAGGTGGAGGTGGCCGCGGTCGTCGGGCGCGCGGGCAGCGACCTCTCGCCCGCGCAGGCGGAGTCGCACATCGCCGGCTACACGATCTTCTGCGACTGGTCGGCGCGGGACGTGCAGCAGCGCGAGTCGACGGCCGGGCTGGGCCCGGCGAAGGGCAAGGACGGCGCCACCAGCCTCGGCCCGGTGCTCGTCACCCCGGACGAGCTGGAGCCGTACCGCGAGGGCAAGGGCTTCCGGCTCGCGATGCGGGCGGCGGTCAACGGCCGCGACACCGGCGGCGGCAGCTGGGCCGACATCCACTGGTCGTTCGGGCAGATGCTCGCCTACGCCTCCCGCGGCACCCGGCTGCTGCCGGGCGACGTGATCGGCAGCGGCACGGTCGGCACCGGCTGCCTGCTGGAGCTGTCGGGCCTGCACGGCTCGGAGGCCTACCCGTGGCTGAAGCCCGGTGACGTCGTGACGATCGAGGTGGAGCAGCTCGGGGCGCTGACGGGCCGGATCGTCCCCGGCCCGGACGTGGTTCCCCTGACCTGACCTCGGCCGGCCGCGCTCAGGGGGCGGCGCTCCACCCCTCGCGGGTGCCGAACTCCTGCAGCGCGGCCGCCGTCGCGGCGTCGGTGGGGTAGAGAGCCTCGACGACGATGTCGTCGAGGGTGATGTCGAACGCGGCGCCGAACGTGGTGATCGTGCTGAGGAACGACGGCTCGGCCCGGTCGTAGGTGATCCGCAGCGGCATCGCGATCTCGGCCGGGTCCGGCGGCTCGTCGTCACCGTCACCGTCACCGTCACCGTGGCCGGCGAGCTCGGCGTGCAGGGCGAGCAGCTCCGGGTCGCCGGTCTGGTGGGCCTGGTGGGCCAGCCGCGACAGCAGGAAGCGGCGCACCTGCGCCTCGTTGACCAGGCGGCGGGCGAACCCGTCCGGGTGCAGGCCCAGCCGCATCATGTTGACCGGTGGTTCGAGCAGCGCGGGCGCCGAGCCCGCGAGCAGGACGCGCGCCGCGTCGTTGGCGAGCAGCAGGTTCCAGCGGCGGTCGACCACCACCGCCGGGTTGGGCAGGTGCGCGCGCAGGATCTGGCGCAGCGCCTGCCGCGCGGCCCGCAGGTCGGGGGCGTCGAGCGGGCGTTCCCGAAACACCGGCGCGTAGCCCGCCGCGACGAGCAGCCGGTTGCGCTCCCGCAGCGGGACCTGCAGGTGCTCGGCGAGGTGCAGGACCATGCGGCGGCTCGGGGCCGTGCGGCCGGTCTCGACGAAGCTGATGTGCCGCGAGGAGACGTCGGCCTGGATCGCGAGGTCGAGCTGGCTCAGCCTGCGCCGGCGGCGCCATTCCCGCAGCAGCTCGCCGACCTCCACCGTCCGAGTTCTACCGGCGCGCGGGCGCGGTCGCCACGACCCGGCAGGTCATGGCGCGCGGTCGGCGGTCTCGGGGGCGCCGTGCTCGGCGAACGTGCGCTCCCCGTGCACGGCCAGCTCGGCGAGCACGGCCTGCGGGTCGCCGGCCTCGATCAGCTCGAGCAGGTGGCGGTGGCGGGCGACGTTCTCGTCGAGGGTCTCGTAGTAGCGCTCCCGCACGTCCAGGTTGCGGGACATGCACAGCATCATCTGTTGCTGCACCGAGCGGTAGATGTCCGAGAGCCTGCGGTGCCCGGCGAGCGCGACGATCGAGGCGTGGAACGCGTAGGCGCTCTCGACGAGCGCGCCGCGGTCGTGGTCGCGGGCGTTGCGCTCCATCCGCTCCAGCGCCTCGTGGCAGGCGGCCAGGCGGGAGCGGTCGGTGACCGGGACGCCCAGCTCGACGGCCATCCGCTCCAGGCCGCTGCGCAGGGTGAGGATCTCGAAGACGTCCTGGTCGGTCAGGGTGGCGACGGTGGAGCCGTAGCGCGGGCGCGTGACGACCAGACCGTCGTTCTGCAGCAGCCGCAGCGCCTCCCGCAGCGGCGGGCGGCTGATGCCGAGCTGCTCGGTGAGCCGCTCCTCGATCAGCCGCTCCCCGGGCGCGAGCGCCCCGGAGAGGATCATCTTGCGGATCGACTCGGCGGCCAGCGCGACCAGGCTGGGCGGGTCGATCCGCTCGCCGACGCCGGTCATGCCGCCCTCCCGTTGCTTTCCCTTCGGGGCCCAGCATCCCGCACGCCCGGGCGGGGGGCGGCGGGGGGCCGGTGCTTGCGCCCGTGCCGAGGGCCGTTGTAGACAATAGTCGATGCCCCGCGACGCGAAAGGCGCTCGATGACGATCGCGCAGGCAGGCGCCTGATGGCAGGACGCTCGGTCGGGTTCGCTGGCCTGGGCAACCTCGGCCGCCCGATGGCCGGCACGCTCGTGCGCGCGGGTTTCGACCTCGCCGTGTTCGACACCGTGCCGGAACGCGCCGGACCCCTCGTCGAGCTCGGTGCGGCCGCGGCGCCGGACGCCGCCGCCCTCGCCGACCGCGACGTGCTGGTGCTCGCCGTGCCCGACGACGCCGCCGTCGAACAGGTTCTCGACGCCTACCTCGCGATCGACCGCCCCGGGCGGGCCGCGGTCGTGCACAGCACGGTGCTGCCGCAGACCGCGATCCGCCTGGCCGAACGCGCCGCGGGTCGGGGTGTCGACGTGGTCGACGCGCCCGTCAGCGGGGGAGCCGAGCGCGCGGCTGCGGGCACGCTCACCGTGATGGCGGGTGGTGACGCGGCCGCGCTGGAGCGGCTGCGCCCGCTGCTGGACGCCGTCGGCGACCCGGTGTTCCACGTCGGGCCGGTCGGGGCCGGTGCGGCCACGAAGCTCGCACACCAGCTCGCGATGTTCGCCAACCTCGCCGGGCTGTACGAGGCGATCGACCTCGCGTCGGCCCACGGCGTGCGCACCGATGCCCTGCTCACCGTGTTCTCGACCGGCCTCGCCGACTCGTGGCACGTGCGCAACCTCGACTTCTGGGACCGCACGGCCGCGGCCTACGACGCGAGCGGCACGCCGGTGTCCGCCCGGCCGTGGAGCAAGGACCTCTCCGAGGTCGTGCAGGCCGCGCGCGCCGCGGACGTGCCGGTGCCCCTCGCCGGGTGGCTGGCGCAGACGCTCGCGGCACGGGTGGAGGCGCACGCGGCCGCCGCCCGGGATCCAGGCCGGTGACCCGTCACCAGTTCGAAGGGAGACGCATGGCGAACGAGGGTGCACTCGCCGGCATGACCGTGCTCGACCTCACCCAGGTGATGGCCGGCCCGTTCTGCACGATGATCCTCGCCGACCTCGGGGCCGACGTGATCAAGGTCGAGAACCCCGAGTCCGGCGACCAGACGCGCTCGGCGATGGCCCACCCCGGCGCGTTCCACGCGCTCAACCGCAACAAGCGCAGCATCACCCTCGACCTCAAGTCCGACGCCGGGCGGGCGACGTTCCACGAGCTGGCGCGCTCCGCCGACGTCGTCGTCGAGAACTGGCGGCCGGGCGTCGCCGCGAAGCTCGGGGTCGACTACGAGGCGCTCCGCCCGCTCAACCCCGGCCTGATCT
>Ga0079224_100000487_pt1 | contig 39157 bp, 34 predicted proteins | sample Stecom2015_FD_80414 | JGI IMG/M metagenome (GOLD analysis project Ga0079224, IMG submission 80414) | Agricultural soil microbial communities from Utah to study Nitrogen management - Steer compost 2015 | ecosystem: Environmental > Terrestrial > Soil > Agricultural land | place: USA: Utah... | reverse complement strand
GGAGTTCTATATTTACGGCGTTTTCGCAGGCAGGTGGTCTGCCAGACCGAGGTCACGAAAACGGCAGTGCCTCGGTAGACCGCACCCAATGGGCCGCCCGGCCCGGGACACGGACGCAGGTGAACAAGCTGTCGTCTCTGGAGGAAGAGCCTCCAAGTTCGGCGCTTGCCGAACGTAAAGCCCCCGTCTCTAAAACCCCGTCTCTTCCCGAAAACGCTGCGAACGCCGCGCCGCGACTCGTCGCCGTGCCGCGCCCGCGGCATGTGATCGGCCCGGCGAGCAATGCGTTTCGCAAGCGCTTCTTTCCGACCGTCAAGAGCGCGGAGTGGAACGACTGGCGTTGGCAGAACCGCAATCGAATTCGCAGCCTCGAGCAGCTCGAGCGCATGCTCCGGCTGACGGACGACGAGCGCGAAGCGATTCGCCGCCACGAGGGGCCGCTGCCGGCCGGTATTACCCCGTACTACATGAGCCTCGTCGATCCGGACGACTCGAGCCAGCCGCTGCGCCGCACAGTCGTGCCGACGCTCGGCGAGTTCGAAACCGCGCCGGGCGAGGAGGACGACCCGCTCGGCGAGGACGGTACGAGCCCGGTCCCGGGGCTCGTGCACCGCTACCCGGACCGGGTCCTGCTGCTCGTGACGAATTTCTGCTCGGTCTACTGCCGTTACTGCACGCGCGCCCGGCTCGTCGGCGCGAGCGGCGAGAGGGCGCTGAAGAAGGCAGACATCGACCGGGCGATCGACTACATCCGCGCGACGCCCGTCGTCCGAGACGTGCTGATCTCGGGCGGCGACCCGTTGAGCCTCGACGAGGAGCGGCTCGAGTACGTGATCGCGGCGCTGCGCGCGATACCGCATGTCGAGTTCATCCGGATCGGCTCGAAGCAGCCGGTCGTGCAGCCGATGCGCGTGACGACGGCGTTGACGCGTATGCTGCGCAAGTACCATCCGCTGTGGATGAGCCTGCACTTCACGCACCCGGACGAGCTCACGCCCGAGGTTGCGGAAGCGTGCGGGCGGCTCGCGGACGCAGGGATCCCGCTCGGCAGTCAGACGGTGCTGCTGAAGGGGGTCAACGACGATCTCGAGACGCTTCGGAAGCTTTTCCAGGGGCTGCTGAAGATTCGCGTTCGGCCGTACTACCTTTATCAGTGCGATCCGATCCGAGGCTCGAGCCACTTTCGGACGAGCGTCGATCGGGGCATCGAGCTGATACGCGGGCTGCGGGGGTTCACGACCGGTTACGCGGTGCCGACCTACGTCGTCGACGCACCGGCGGGCGGCGGCAAGATCGCGCTGCTGCCGGACGCGGTGATCGGGCGCGACGGGAGCGACTTGCTGCTGCGGAACTTCAACGGCGAGACGTGCCGGTATCCGGACCCGGAGGGGACGCTCGGCGCGCCGGCTGTCGCGGAGGCGGGCTAAAGGCCGCACCTCGCGTTCAGCAGCGGAGCCGCGTCTTCGAGCGAGCTCGATGAAACACGAGAATTCCGAGCATGCTGATCGGGCTGACTTACGACCTGAAGGACGACTACCTCGCTCGGGGCTTCTCGGAAGCCGACGTCGCGGAGTTCGATTCGATCGAGACGATCGATGCGGTCGCCGGGGCGCTCGCGGCGCTCGGCCATGAATGCGTGCGCATCGGTCACGTCCGCGCGCTCGCGGAGCGGCTCGTCGCCGGCGAGCGGTGGGACCTCGTGTTCAACATCGCGGAGGGCATCGAAGGCTTCGGTCGCGAGTCACAGGTCCCCGCGATGCTCGAAGCCTACGGCGTGCCGTACACCTTCTCCGATCCGCTCGTCTGCGCGCTGACCTTGCACAAAGCGATGGCGAAGCACGTAGCGCGCGGGTGCGGCGTGCCGACGCCGGACTTCGCCGTCGTCGCGACACTCGAAGACGCTGCCGCCGTCGCGCTCGAGCCCCCGCTGTTCGTGAAGCCCGTCGCGGAGGGCACGAGCAAGGGCATCACGGCCGCGTCGCTCGTGCGCTCGCGGAGCGAGCTCGTTGCAACGTGCGAGGCGCTGCTGCGCGAGCATCGCCAGCCGGTGCTCGTCGAGCGGTTCCTGTCGGGCCGCGAGTTCACGGTCGGGATGCTCGGGACCGGCGCCGCCGCGCGCGCGCTTGCGACGCTCGAGGTGCGTCTTCGAGACGGCGCGGATCAGGGCGTCTACTCGTACCGCAACAAGGCGCACTGGCGCGACCTCGTTGAGTACCGGCTGCTCGAGCCGGGACGGCTCAAGGACGACGTCGAGCGCGTCGCGCTCGACGCTTGGCGGTGCCTCGGCTGCCGAGACGCCGGCCGGGTCGACATTCGGCTCGACGACCACGGCGCGCCGCAGATGCTCGAGATCAACCCGCTCGCGGGGCTCACGCCCGGACATTCCGATCTGCCGATCATGGCTGAGCTTGCCGGGATCGATTACCGCAGCCTCATCGGCGCAATCGTCGAATGCGCCCGCGAGCGCACCGGCGCCGGCCGCGCCGATGCCGCGTAGCGGCAAAAATGGTGTCTGACACCATTTATCCATTCGGCGCGGAAAATGGTGTCTGACACCCTTTTTCGGCCGCGGCAGGTCGTCGTCGTTTACGACGAGCACGCCGCCGGCGGCGCGCCCGATGCGACCGATGCGCTCGTGCAGGCCGAGCACGTCGTCGATGCGCTTCGCGGGCTCGGCGTCGAGACCGAGACGCTGCCGGTCGGCGTCGATCTCGGCCCGCTCGAGCGCCGCGTCGCCGCCGGGCGGGACACGGCGGTATTCAATCTCATCGAGTCGCTCGGCGGCCGGGCTACGTTGATCCATCTCGTGCCGACGATGCTCGAGGCGCTCGGCGTGCCGTTCACCGGGTGTCCCGCGGCCGCTCAGCACCTGTCGTCGAACAAGCTGCTCGCGAAGCGCCGGCTGATCGAGGCGGGGCTGCCCACGCCGGAGCTGTGGCATGCGACGTCGAACGGCGGACCGTGGATCGTGAAGTCCGTTTGGGAGCACGCGTCGGTCGGCCTCGACGACGATTCCGTCGTTCCGGACTCGGAAGCCGCGGCGGCGCTGATCGACAAGAAGCGCGCGGAGTGGGGCGGCGAGTGGTTCGCGGAGCGCTTCGTGCCGGGGCGCGAGCTCAACGTCGCGCTGCTCGCGACGCCCCGGGGCGTCCGCGCGCTGCCGGTCGCCGAGATCCAGTTCGACGGATTCCCCGAAGGCAAGCCGCGCATCGTCGGTTACGCGGCCAAGTGGGAACCCGCGAGCTTCGAGTATCGTGCGACGCCTCGCCGCTTCGGAGTCGAGCCCGAGCTCGCGGCGCGGGCGTCGGAGCTCGCGATCGAGTGCTGGAAGGTGTTCGGCCTCGAAGGCTACGCGCGGGTGGACTTTCGAGTCGACGCGAACGGCCGGCTCTCGATCCTCGAGATCAATGCGAACCCGTGCTTGTCGCCGGACGCGGGCTTCGCCGCCGCGCTGGCCGCGGCGAACATCCCGTTCGCGGCCGCCGTGTCCTGGCTCCTCGCGGACGCCGGCCGCCGCAGGGCCGCCGCCTCGTCGTGATGTTCGCGATCCGCCGGATCTACGACGCATCGACTGCCGCGAACCGCGAGCGTCTCGCGCAGGTGCAGGCGATCCTGCGCGCGCAATTCCCGAAGCTCGGCGAGCCGCAGATCGCGAAGCTGCCGGATCAGCTCACGAACCCGTTGAAGTACCGCTTCCGCGCGGTAGTGCTCGTCGCCGAGGACGTGCGCCAAGGCGTACGCGGCTTCGCGCTCGTGCTGCACGCGCCGGACCTCGATTTCTGCTACCTCGATTTCCTGTCTGCCGGACACGGCCATACCGGCCGCGGGGTCGGCGGCGCCCTGTATCAGCGCGTGCGCGAGGACGCCGCTGCGCTCGGCGTCGTCGGCCTCTTCTTCGAATGCCTGCCCGACGATCCGCTGCTCTCGCCGAATCCGAAAGTGCGGGCCGAGAATGCACGCCGGCTGCGCTTCTACGAGCGCTTCGGCGCGCGGCCGATCGCGAACAACGCCTATGCGACGCCGCTGAAACCCGACGACACGGATCCGCCGTATCTCGTGCTCGATCCGCTCGGGGCCGGCAAGCTGCCGCGGCGCGAGCACGTACGCAAAATCGTGCGGGCGATCCTCGAGCGCAAGTACCAGGACCGCTGTCCGCCCGGCTACGTCTCGCAGGTCGTCGAGTCGTTCCGCGACGATCCGATTCGGCTGCGGCCGCCGCGGTACGTCGTCGACGAGCAGCCGGTCGACCGGCGCCGTCCGGGCCACCAGCCGATCGCGCTCGTCGTGAACGACAAGCACGACATCCACCATGTGCACGAGCGAGGCTACGTCGAGGCGCCGGTCCGGATTCCGACGATCTTCGAGGAGCTGCGCCGCACGGCGCTGTTCGAGACCGTCGAGCTCGAGCACTTCGCGCTGAAGCACGTCGAGGCCGTGCACGACAAGGGCTTCGTCCGGTTCCTGAAGGCGGCCTCGGCGAACGTCGCGGCCGGCAAGTCCGTGTACCCCTATGTTTTCCCGATCCGCAACCGTGCCCGGCCGCCGCAGTCGCTGCCGCTTCGTGCGGGCTACTACTGCATCGATACGTTTACGCCGCTCAACGAGAACGCTTACCGCGCGGCCGTGCGTGCGGTCGACTGCGCGCTGACGGCCGCGCGCCATATCCTCGACGGGCGGCGGCTCGCGTACGCGCTCGTGCGTCCGCCGGGCCACCACGCGGAGCGTGCGAGCTTCGGCGGCTTCTGCTACCTGAACTCCGCGGCGGCGGCCGCGCATTTCCTCTCTGCAAACGGGCGGATCGCCGTGCTCGACATCGACTACCACCACGGCAACGGCACGCAGGACATCTTCTATGCTCGGCCGGACGTGCTGACGGTCTCGATCCACGGTCATCCTCGCTTTACGTATCCCTACTTCTCGGGATACGAGGACGAGACCGGCGAGGGCGCCGGCCGCGGCTTCAATCTGAACCTGCCGTTGCCGGAAGGCATCGACGCCGACACCTACTCGCGCACGCTCGAGCGGGCGCTCGAGCGGATCCGCAAGTTCGCGCCGGCCTTCCTCGTGCTCTCGCTCGGCCTCGATGTGGCTCGCGGCGATCCGACCGGCTCGTGGCTGCTCGGCGCCCGCGACCTCAAACGGAACGGTATCGCGATCGGCCGGCTCGGGCTGCCGACCCTCGTCGTCCAGGAGGGCGGCTACCGAACTCGGACGCTCGGCGTGAACGCGCGGCACTTTTTCGAGGGCCTATGGCACGGGATGCACTGATCGACACGGCTTCGGCATCCCGGCCCGGCGGTAGGCGGAAGGGAACGCGCCTGCGGCCAACGCCGCGCGAAGAGGACGTCGCGGCCGTGCGCAGGCTTACGGCCCGCGCCGGGGTCTTCTCGAAGGCCGAGCAGGCCGTGGCGGTCGAGCTGATCGAGACGCGGCTGCGCGACGGCCGCAAGAGCGGCTACCACTTCATGTTCGCCGATCTCGACGGACGGCCTGCCGGGTACTGCGTATGGGGCCCGATCCCGATGACGGCCGCGAGCTGGGATCTTTATTGGATCGTCGTCGATCCCGCGCATCGCGGCGAGGGGCTCGGGCGCCTGCTGCTCGCGGGGGCGGAGCACGACGTCGCGTGCCACGGCGGCGGAGCCGTCTACATCGAGACGTCGTCGCGGGCGGAGTACGCCCGCACGCGCCGGTTTTACGTCCAAGCCGGCTACCGGCGCGCGGCCCGGCTCGCCGATTTCTATGCGGCGGGCGACGACAAGGTCATCTACCGCAAGGAGGTCGGCCGCACGGGCCGCGGGGGAGCGCGTAGGGTTTGACGTAACCCTATGTAACGTAGCCAATTATCGTTCTTGACACCGCCAACCCACGTCCTATAGTGGCGCGACTTGCAGGGGCGCCTTTGAGCGCGGATTCTTGCAGCACCGGGCCTAAAAAAAGTAGTCAACAAAACGAGTCCGGCCCATCCGCTGTCTAAGGCGGCAACTGATTCCCCCTTTGGCAGTAGATGGCGACAAGGAGCGTTAGATGCGTAAGTCCAAGTCGGAAGTCGAAGACGACTTCAGTGATTTCCCGATCTTCAGCGGCGATGACGACGACCTCGACGACGTGTACCTGCAAAAGCACGGCGCCGAGGAGAACGATGCGGCAGGGCGGCGATTGCCGGCGCGCCAGCGGGTCGAGCTGCGCAACGAGCAGCGGAACCTGCGGCGGCTCCTGTCCGATTGGGACGATTACGACGAAGATCTCGGCACCGACCTCTGACCGGCGCCGGCGCGCGGGCTTCTCGAGCCCGCCGCCGCCCGTCCGCGGCGAGCGTGCGTGCCGCCGTCGAGCCGCCGCGGCGAGCTCGGCCTCGTCGTGCGCGGCCGCATGACCTCGCGCGAGCCGCCGAAGCGCCGCCTCGCAGGGCGCCCTCTCGACAAGCCCGGCCTCGGGCTGACGGTAGAGCCGCAGCCGGATGACGTGACGTGCGGCCCGGCCTGTCTCCACGCCGTCTACCGCTACTACGGCGACCACGTCGATCTCGACGCGCTCATCGCCGACATCCATATGCTCGACGAGGGCGGCACGCTCGATGTCTTCCTCGCCAATCACGCGCTCGAGCGCGGCTATCGGGTCACGCTCTACACGTATAACCTCGCGCTGTTCGACCCTTCGTGGTTCGTCTTGAAGCCCGAGCGGATCCGCGAGAAGCTGATCGCACAAGCCCGTGCGAAACCGACGCAGAAGCTGCGGCTCGCGACGCGGGGCTACGTGGAGTTCCTCGACCGGGGCGGGAGGCTGAGGCTTCGGGATCTCGAATCGAGGCTGCTGCGGCGGCTGCTGCGCCGCGGGCCGCTGATCACGGGCCTGTCTGCAACCTATCTCTATCGATCGATGCGCGAGCTGCCGGATACGAACGAGGACGACGACGTCCGCGGAGCGCCCGTCGGGCATTTCGTCGTGCTGACCGGGTATCTGCCGGATCGACGCGAGGTGCTCGTCGCCGATCCGTATCTTCGCAACCCGTTTGCGCGCACCGGCCTTTACGCAGTGCGGCTCCAGCGCCTGATCAACGCCGTGCTGCTCGGCATCGTGACCTATGACGCGAACCTGCTCGTGATCGAACCCGGCCGCATGGCCGGAAAGGCGCCCGAGCGCCGATGACGTCCGCGCTGATCGTCGTCGACGACCCGGCCGAATGGCCGCTCGCGATCGGCTCGGCCGAGGTCGTGAGCGCCGACGTGTATCTGCGCGACCCCCGCTACAGCGAGCGCCGGCGCCGCCGCGTGTTCAATTTCTGCGACTCGTACCGGTACCAGAGCGTGGGCTACTACGTGTCGCTGCTCGCGACGGCGCGCGGTCACCGCGCGATGCCGAGCGTGACGACGATCCAGGACATGAAGTCGCGCTCGCTGTTTCGCCCCGCCGAGGATATCGACGAGCTGATCCAGCGCTCGCTGCACGACATCGCGTCGCCGAAGTTCGAGCTCAGCATCTACTTCGGCCGGAACCTTGCCGAGCGGCACGCGAAGCTGAGCCGCGCGCTGTTCAACCTGTTTCCGGTGCCGCTGATGCGCGCGTCGTTTACGAAGGGGACCCGCTGGCGGCTCGCGAGCCTTGCGCCGATCCCCGTCGGGGACATCCCGGACTCGCACCGCGCGTTCCTGCACGAGGTCGTCGAGGAGCACTTCAGCGGCCGCGGGCCGGCGGGCCGGCAGGGGCGGAGCACCCAGTACGAGCACGATCTCGCGATCCTCGTCAACGACGCCGAGCGCTCGCCGCCGTCGAACCGCGAGGCGCTGAAGCGGCTCGAGCGCGCGGCCCGCGCGAACGGCTTCGACGTGCAGCTCCTCGGCCGCGACGACTACGGCCGGCTCGCGGAGTTCGACGCGCTCTTCATCCGCGAGACGACGAACGTGAACCATCACACGTATCGCTTCGCGAGCCGGGCGCGCAGCGAGGGGCTCGTCGTGATCGACGATCCCGAGTCGATCATCCGCTGCGGCAACAAGGTGTACCTTTTCGAGCTCGCGAAGCGGCTGAGTCTGCCGATCCCGCCGACGCTCGTCGTCGACAGCACGAAGCCGGACGAGATCATCGCCGAGCTCGGTTTGCCGTGCGTGCTGAAGCAGCCGGACAGCGCGTTCTCCGAAGGCGTCTTCCGCGCCGAGACGCGCGACGAGCTTGCGGCCGGGCTCACGAAGCTGCTCGCGCGCAGCGACCTCGTCGTCGTGCAGTCGTTCCTGCCGACGGACTTCGACTGGCGCATCGGTATCCTCGACCGCAAGCCGCTTTTCGCGTGCCGGTATTTCATGGCGCGCGGCCACTGGCAGATCTATCATCACGGCGCGAAGCGGCCGGGCGGCAAGGAGGGCGACTCGGAAGCCGTGCCGGTCGACGAGGCGCCGGCCGAGGTCGTCGATCTCGCGCTCAAGACGGCGAACGCGATCGGCGACGGCCTCTACGGCGTCGACATCAAGATCGTCGGCGGGCGCCCGGTGCTGATCGAGATCAACGACAACCCGAACCTCGACCACGGCGTCGAGGACGTCGTGCTCGGCGACGAGCTGTACGACAGGGTCATGAAGGTCTTCAAGGCGCGAGTGGATGCCGCCAAGCAACCCCGATCCGCATAGCGGTCCGTATTCCCTGTTCGACGCCGTCGGAGTCGAGCTCGAGTACATGATCGTCGCCGAGGACGGTCTCGACGTCGTGCCGGCCGCCGACCGGCTCCTCGAATCGGTCGCCGGCAAGCTGACGGACGAGTGGGAGAACGGCGACGTCGCATGGAACAACGAGCTCGCGCTGCACGTCGTCGAGCTCAAGTGCAACGGGCCTAGACGCTCGCTCGCCGGGCTCGCGGACGCGTTCCAGGCCAACGTCGCGCTCGCGCTCGGCACGCTCGAGCGGGAAGGGCAGAGGCTGATGCCGACTGCAATGCACCCGTGGATGGACCCGAACGGCGTCGAGCTCTGGCCGCACGGCACGCGAATCATCTACGAGACGTTCGACCGAATCTTCTCGTGCAAAGGCCACGGCTGGGCGAACCTGCAGAGCGCGCACCTGAACCTGCCGTTCGCTAACGACGACGAGTTCGCGCGGCTGCATGCGTCGATCCGGTTTCTTCTGCCGATCCTGCCCGGGCTCGCCGCGAGCTCGCCGGCGGTCGACGGCGTGTTGACCGGGATCGCCGACAACCGGCTCGTCGCATACCGGAGCAACTGCGCGAAGATCCCGTCGGTCACGGGCGACGTCGTGCCGGAGACGTACCGGTCGATCGACGAGTACCAGGAGCGCCTCCTCGCGCGGATCTACGCCGATCTCGCGCCGCACGATCCGGAAGGCATCCTGCGCCACGAGTGGGTCAATGCGCGCGGCGCGATCGCGCGCTTCGAGCGCATGGCGATCGAGATCCGCGTGCTCGACGTGCAGGAGTGCCCGGCCGCCGACGTTGCGTACGCGGCGGCGATCATCGGCACGCTGAAGAGCCTCTGCGACGAGCGCTGGGCGAGCCGCGCGTCGCTCGAGGGCTGGGACACGCGGCACCTCGTGGGCCTCCTCGATCACGCGATCCGGGACGGGGAGCGCGCCGAGATCGGCGAGCGCAGATACCTCGAGGCGTTCGGGCTCGGCCGTTCGAGCGCAACGCTTGCGGAGCTCTGGGAGCACTTGATCGACCGGGCGGCGGCTGACGGCGCGCTCGAAGGCAGCGACGAGCGCTTCCTCGAGCACTATCTCCGTTGCGGCACTCTGTCGACGCGGATCCGGCGCGCGCTCGGCACGATCCTGCCGACCCGCGCGGACTTCGTGCGCGTCTACCGCGCGCTCTGCGATGCGCTTGCGGAAGGCCGTTCGTTCGACGGCTGACCCGGCCGCCGCGGCCGGCGAGGAGGGTACGGCGGCGGGCGCCGATCGTGCGGCCGGGCCGTTCGTCGTCGTCAGCTGCGAGCACGGCGGGCGCCGCGTGCCCGACGAGTATCGCGCGCTGTTCGACGGCTCCGCGGCTCGGCGTGCGCTCGACTCGCACCGTGCGTACGACGACGGCGCCGCGGATGTCGCCCGCGCGCTCGCGAAGCGCATCGACGTGCCGCTCTTCGTCGGCGAGGTAACCCGGCTCGTCGTCGATCTGAACCGCTCGATTGGCCATCCGCGGCTTTTCTCGGAGCTCACGCGCGGACTCGACAAGGATGCTCGCGAGCGGATCGTCGAGCGTTACTACCGTCCGTATCGCGATGCGGTCGAGCGCGCGATCGCGGACGCGGCGCGCCGCGGAAAGGTTCTGCACGTCTCCGCGCACTCGTTCACGCCGGTGCTAGACGGCCTCGAGCGCCGTGCGGACATCGGTTTGCTGTTCGACCCTCGCCGCGCCGGCGAGGCGCGCTTCGCGGCCGCGTGGCGGGACGCGCTGCGCGCGGTGCTGCCTGCCGGGACCGTCGTCCGGCGCAACTATCCGTATCGAGGCGTCTCGGACGGTTTCACGACGTGGCTCAGGAAGCGCTTCGCGGACGACGTCTATCGAGGGATCGAGCTCGAGGTCAATCAGCGCCGCGTCGGCGGCGCCGATTGGCCCGCGTACGTCGACGCGCTGGCCGCGTCGCTCGAGCGCGCACTGAGCGCAGTCGCCGCAGAAGGGTCCGCGGCGTCGCGCTAGCTCGCCGACCGACTACCGGGCCGGCTCGAGCCCGTGACGCCGCTTCGCGTCGGCGGTCTGCGCCGACGCGAGGAAGTCGAGCAGCGCGCGAGCCGCTTCGGGCTGCGCGCTGAGCGCGCTGATCCCGCCGGAGAAGACGGTCACGCTCTGGATCTCGTCCGGCACGAGGCCGACGACGTCGATGCCGGGCTTGTCGATCAGCTCGCTGAGCTGCTGGAAGCCGAGCTCGGCCGAGCCGTCCGCGACGAGCGACGCGACGGGCACACCGGGCGGCGGCACGACGATCCGCGGCCGGATCGCGTCGAGCACGCCCCAGCGCGCGAACGTTTTCTCGAGATGGCGGCCGCTCGGCCCGGTCGAGTAGCTCAGGGACCTCGCATGGGTGACCGCGTGCTTCACGGCCGCCTCGCTGCCGATATCGGGGCGCGAGGCGCCCGCGCGCACCGCGACGGCGATCGGCGACTCGACGATGTCGACGCGGCTGCCGGAGAGCAGCAGGCTCTCGCTGATCAGGAGGTCGATCACGTCGCTCGCGAGCACGACGACGTCGAACGCCTCGCCGGCACGCACGCGCTTCGCGACGTCGACGCCGCCGGCCGCCTCGGCGGCGACCCGGCGGCCCGATTTACGCTCGTGCTCGCGCGCGAGCTCGGCGAGGATGCCGCGCGTCGCCATCGACGACAGCAGCTTGAGCGGGGCGTCGTTCATGTGCGCCTCCTAGCCGAGCAGCCCTTCGGCGCGCAGCGCCGCCTGGACCGCGGGCCGCTCCGCGACGCGGCCGTGGAACGCAAGCACGTTAGTGAACGCCGAAAGGTCGACATTCAGGAAGTCCTTCCAGTTCACCATGACGAAGAGGTAGGCGTCGGCGGCGGTGAAGCGCTCGCCGAGCAGAAAAGGTTTGCCGTCGAGCATGCGCTCGACGAGCTCGAAGCGCTTTTGCATGTACGCGACGCGCTCCGCGCGCGCCTCCGCGGACAGCCGCGGATCGAAGAACGGGCCGTAGCCCTTGTGGATCTCGGAGCCGATGAATGCTAGAGCCTCCATCAGACGATAGCGCTCCATCGTGCCGTGCGGCGGCGCAAGACCCGACTCGGGCTTCCGGTCCGCGAGGTACTGCACGATGGCCGGGCCTTCCGTAAGAATCCCGCCGTCGTCGAGCTCGAGCGCCGGGACGTAGCCTTTCGGGTTCACGGCGAGATAGTCGCCGCCGCTCTCCGTCTTTTTCGTGCCGAGATCGACCTTCTCGAGCGCGAGCTCGATGCCGGCCTCGCGGGCGACGATATGCGGCGACAGCGAGCAGGCGCCGGGTGCGTAATAGAGCTTCATGATCACTTCTCCTCCGCGTGTCGCCTCGTATGATGGCGCTCGCGGCGCCCCGAGGACAATGCCCGCGCTTGCGGCGCGCGGTGCGGATCGACGAAGATGCCGCAACCGAGCCTTTCAAGCCACGAGCTCAACGCACGAGGGTCGACTCGCACACGATGGACGTCACGCAGCATTCGGAGCCGACGATCGCCGTCTTCGTCGATTTCGAGAACCTCGCGCTCGGCGCCGAGCAGAGCAACAAGGGCCGCTTTCAGATGGATCCGGTCATGAAGCGCCTGCTCGAGCGCGGCCGCATCGTCTTCAAGAGGGCGTACTGCGACTGGAACCGCTTTCAGAAGTTCATGCGCGAGTTCCACATGCTGGGCTTCGAGATGATCGACATCCCGCATTCGGGTGCGAGCGGCAAGAACAGCGCCGACATCCGCATGGTCGTCGACGCGATCGACCTCTGCTACTCGAAGCCGCACATCGACACGTTCGCGCTTTTGACAGGCGACAGCGATTTCTCGCCGCTCGTGTCGAAGCTCAAGGAGAACGACAAGCGCGTCATCGGCTGCGGCGTTCGCAGCTCGACGTCGGAGCTGCTCGCGCTGAGCTGCGACGAGTTCATCTACTACGACAATCTGATCTCGGAGCCGAAGCGGCCGCGCCGCCGCAGCGCAAAGCAGGTGTCCGACAAGCAGCGCGAGGCGTTTGAGCGGCTGACGACGACCGTGGCGTCCCTCGAGGAGGAGTACGACACCGTATGGGGCTCGGTCGTCAAGAAAACTCTGAAGCGCGTATACCCCGATTTCGCCGAGAGCTCCTACGGGTACCGCAACTTTTCCGAGCTGCTCGCGCACGCACAGCGCGAGGGGCTGATCGTCCTCGAGGAAGGCGAGGGCGGCAACTACAAGATCAGCACCCCGGAGAGCTGAGCCGCGGCTCGGCCGGCGAGCGGAAGCCGCGGGGAAACCCTGATTCTCGCCCGCAGCGGCGGCCGCCGCGTCCGCTCGTGCACTGCGTCTCAGAAGTCGGATCGGCGCCGCGGCATACTGCTTCCCGGCCAAGGACGGCCATCTCCTGCCGGCGGGGAAGCGCGCCATGTCGCAAGGTTCGATGGTCATGAAAGAGGGCGTGAGGATCGTTCGAGGCACGCCCGACGCGCCGCTGCGAGGGCCGGCGCTCTTTCTGCGCCTCCGCCGCATCGTCGTTCCCGGCAAGCCCGCGCGCACGACCGCCTCGCTCGCGACCGCCCGGCCGAACCCGGCGGGTTATGTCATCAAGGACCTGATCGACGACATGGAGCTCGAGCCGAAGGAGGCGCTCGCAAAGGCGATTGCGATTGCGAAGCGCGGCGGCGTCGAGGAGATCTACGTCAACGCGGACTTGACGAAGCTGCCGGGCCGGCGCGTCGCCGTCGGCTGATCTGCGCGGCCGCCAGGCAGCGCGGACCTTCGCGGCTTACTGCGCCCGGACGATCGCCTCCCGGCTCGCGAGCACCGCTCGGTCGCTCGCTCCGGCCGGCGGGATCGGCGCGGACGCGTCGACGAGGAGCTCGTCGCCGGCGTTGCGCAGGCGCTGCCAGAGCAGCGACGGATTCGGCGCGAACACGCGCTCGGCGGATCCCGTGGCCAACGTCCAGCGCTCGTCCGCAATCTCGCGGTCGAGCTGGCCGGGAGCCCATTCGACGTGGCCCGCGTAGATCCTTAGCGCGTCCGCGCCGCCGGCTTCGACGAGCTGCGGCAGCACGCCGAGATCGCCGCTCGCGTAGATGCCTTCCAGAATCCGCGGCGCGTCCTGCAGGAGACCGGCCGGCGGATCGCGAACGAGGAACACGAGCTGCGTCGGCTGCACCGGGCCGCCGCGGAACACCCGTCCGTCGAACCCCGGCACCTCGCCGAGGTCGGGCACGATCTCCTGCGGCGCAACCTCCGTCGGCCGATTGATCGCAATGCCGAGCGTTCCGTTCGAGCCATGGTGGAGGACGAGCACGACGGTGCGCGACCAGCTCTTGTCGCCGATCTCGTCGGTCGAGACGAGCAGCGATCCTTGCCCGACTCTCGGTTGTGCCGCGGCGGGCAGCGATAGCGCCGCGCCGACGAGGAGCCACGCTGCGCGCGCCCAGAAGCTCGGCCGCCGCGAAGCGCGCGAGTGCGCGGCGGGTTTGGGCTTTGCGTTCATGGGGCCCATCATACAAGCTCGACCGGCCCTTGTACCCGGCGGGCAGCACGCTATCATGCGCGCCCGCGATCCCCCCGGCCGCGGCCCCGAGCCGGCGCCGCCGGAACCGACGAGCCGAGCACCGCCGTGATGGAGACGACCCGAAACCCCGCGAACCCGCATCGCCGCATGCCGCCGGAATGGGCGCCGCATACCGCGACGTGGCTGTCCTGGCCGCACAACCGCGATACGTGGCCCGGCTGCTTCGACGGCGTGGAGCCGGCGATGGCGCAAGCGGCGGCGGCGCTCGCGGAGACCGAGCTGGTCTATGTGAACGTGCTCGACGCCGAGCACGAGGCCCATGTCCGCCGCCTGCTCGGGCCGCTCGCGCCGCCGGAGCGGATCCGCTACTTCCGTATCCCGACGAACGATGCGTGGGTGCGCGACCACGGGCCGATCTTCGTGCTCGATGAAGGCGGCTCCCTGGCCGCGCTCGACTTCGACTACAACGCGTGGGGAGGCAAGTATCCGCCGTTCGACCTCGACCGGACGGCCGGCGCGCGGATGGCCGAAGCCATCGGCGTGCCGCGCGTCGCGTACGACGTCGTGCTCGAAGGCGGCTCGATCGACGTGAACGGCGCCGGCGCGCTGCTGACGACCGAGCAGTGCCTGCTCAACCCGAACCGGAATCCGCACCTCGGCAAAGCGGAGATCGAGGCCGTGCTCCGCGACGCGTTCGGCGTCGACGAGATCGTCTGGCTCGGCGACGGCATCGTCGGGGACGACACGGACGGTCACATCGACGACCTCGCGCGCTTCGTCGCCGAGCGCAAGGTCGTCACGGTCGTCGAAGCGAACGAGGCCGACCCGAACCACGCGCCGCTCGCGGCGAACCTCGAGCGCCTGCGCGCAGTGACGATCGGAGGCAGGCCGATCGATGTCGTCGAGCTGCCGATGCCGGAGCCGCTCTACAACGGCGACGAGCGTTTGCCGGCGAGCTATGCGAATTTCTACATCGCGAACGATCAGGTGCTCTTGCCCGTCTTCGCGTCGCCGCAGGACGACGTCGCGCGGGAGGTGCTCGCGGGCTGCTTCCCGGGCCGGCGCATCGTGCCGATCGACTGCCGCGCGCTGGTCGGCGGCCTCGGCGCGCTGCATTGCCTGACGCAGCAGGTGCCGGCCGTGCCCTGAGCCTCGTAAAAAGGTGTCGGACACCCGCGTCGGCGTCGACGCGCGCGCCCGACCGGAACCTTGTCCGGCAGCATTTTTCCTTTCCCTTGTGGGAGCGTCAGCGATTTTCTAACCTTGTCGGATTTCCCCCTCTTACCGTTCCCCGCCTGGAGACCGCGATGGGCGCCATTTCCGATTTTCTCGACCATCACTATCGGCACTTCAACAGCGCGGCGCTCGTCGACGCTGCGCGGGGCTACGTGCGTCACGTCGACTCCGGCGGTCAGATGCTGATCACGCTCGCGGGCGCGATGAGCACCGCGGAGCTCGGCCTGTCTCTCGCCGAGATGATTCGGCGCGGCAAGGTGCACGCGATCTCGTGCACCGGCGCGAACCTCGAGGAGGATCTGTTCAACCTCGTCGCTCACGACCACTACGTGCGTATCCCGCACTACCGGCACCTGTCGCCCGAGCAGGAGGAGGCGCTGCTCGAGCAGAACCTGAATCGGGTGACCGATACCTGCATCCCGGAGCACGAGGCGATGCGCCGGCTCGAGGGCGTCGTGCTGAAGCGCTGGATGGCGGCGGACGCCGCCGGCGAGCGGTACCTGCCGCACGAGTTCATGTATCAGGTGCTTCGGGCAGGCGAGCTCGAGCCGTTCTATCAGATCGACCCGAAGGACAGCTGGCTGATCGCCGCGTGCGAGGCGGACCTGCCGCTCTTCGTGCCCGGCTGGGAGGATTCGACGCTCGGCAACATGTATGCCGGCCACTGCATTTCCGGCGACATCAAGAACCCGCTGACCATGAAGTCCGGCATCGAGTACATGCTGTCGCTCGCGGAGTGGTACCAGGCGACCGCGTGGGAAACTCCGATCGGGTTCTTCCAGATCGGCGGCGGGATCGCCGGAGATTTTCCGATCTGCGTCGTGCCGATGCTCGAGCAGGATCTGCGCATCGACGACGTGCCGAAGTGGGGCTATTTCTGCCAGATCAGCGATTCGACGACGAGCTACGGCTCGTACTCGGGCGCCGTGCCCAACGAGAAGATCACGTGGGGCAAGCTGTCGGCCGATACGCCGAAATACATCATCGAGTCCGACGCGACGATCGTCGCGCCGCTCATTTTCGCCTACGTGCTCGGGGAGTAGCGGCCGATGGCATCTCGACCGGAGCTGCGGGAGGACCCGCAGGAGAACGTCGCATGGAGCATTGCCGATTCGTCGGAGCTCTATCGCATCACGAGCTGGGGCGACCCCTACTTCTTCATCAACGAGCACGGGCACGTTGCCGTGCGTGCGCTCGATGCGGCCGCGACGACGATGGACGTCGTCGACATCGTCCAGGAGCTGCGCCGCCGCGGCATACAGTTCCCGATCCTGATCCGGTTCCAGGACGTGCTGCGCGCGCAGGTCAAGCGCATCAACGAGGCGTTCCAGTACGCGATCTCGGAGTCCGGGTACGAGAACGTCTACCGGGGCATCTATCCGATCAAGGTCAACCAGCTCCACGAGGTCGTCGACGAGCTGCTCGACGCCGGTAAGCCGTACGGCATGGGCCTCGAGTGCGGATCGAAAGCGGAGCTTCTCGCGACGCTGCCGCACGTCGACAACGACACGCTCCTCGTCTGCAACGGCGTGAAGGACCGCACGATGCTGTCCCTGATGATCAACGGGCAGCGGCTCGGGCAGAACGTCGTGCCCGTGATCGAGAAATACTCGGAGTTCACGGATCTGAAGAACCTCGCGTTCGAGAAGGGCTTCAAGCCGCGGCTCGGCGCCCGCGTGCGGCTCTTGACCCGCGGCTCGGGCCGCTGGTCCGAGTCGTCCGGCGCGAACTCGAAGTTCGGCCTCACGGTGACCGAGCTGATGCGCCTCGTCGGCGAGCTCGAGCAGAACGGGCTCAAGGACAACCTCGTGCTGCTGCATTGCCACATCGGCAGCCAGATCGCCGACATTCAGGTCCTGAAGCAGGCGACGAAAGAGGTCACGCAGATTTACGCAGCGCTGATTCGCCGAGGCATCGGCCTCAAGTACCTCGACGTCGGCGGCGGCCTCGGCGTCAATTACGACAAGGGCCACTACGAGGAAGACGCGGGCATCAACTACAGCCTGCAGGAGTACGCGAACGCCGTCGTCTTCACCGTCAAGGAGGTCTGTGACGCGAACGAGGTGCCGATGCCGATCCTCGTGACGGAGAGCGGCCGCGCCCTCACCGCGCATCACTCGATGCTGATCGTGCCCGTGATCGGCGCGCACGCGAAGGACGATTCGTCGCAGGATCTGACCGTGCCGAACGACTACGAGGAATCGGTGCAGGCGCTCGGCCGCATCCTCGACTATCTGCCGTCGATCGAGAAGTCCGGCGAGGTGCTCGAGGCCTATCACGACGCGAAGGAGCGGCTCGACGACGTCGGCACGCTGTTCACGCTCGGCTATCTGCCGCTCGAGCAGCGCGCGCTCGCCGAGGCGCTCTACTGGCGGGTCTGCAACCGGATCCTCAAGGCCGCGCACCAGGACGAGGAGCTGTCGAACTCGCCGGAGATGATCGAGCTCGAGGGCATGCTGATCGACCAGTATCTCTGCAACTTTTCGGTGTTCCAGTCGATGCTCGATCACTGGGCGATCGGCCAGCCGTTTCCGATCATGCCGATCGACCGGCTCGACGAGGAGCCGAAGCGCCGGGGCCTCCTGGTCGACCTCACGTGCGACTCGGACGGAAAGGTCAGCCACTACGTCTCGAGCTACGGAGACAACCGCTTTCTGCCGCTGCACAAATTTAATCCGTCGCAGCCGTATTACCTCGGCTTCTTCCTGATGGGCGCGTACGAGGACATCGTCGGCGACGCGCACAACCTGTTCGGGCGCGTGGCCGAAGCGCACGTCTACGCGGATGCCGAGGAGCCGGGGAACTTCTGGATCGAGAAGATCATCCCCGGCACGGCGATTCAGGATATGCTGGCGCAGGTGCAGTACTTCCCGAACGATCTGCACCGGCGGATGAGCGAGCTGGTGCGCGGGAAGATCCAGTCCGGCGTCGTGCGGCCGACTCAGGGCATGGAGATACTCGACTTCTACATGGCGACGTTCGCGGCAAATACGTATTGCGACTCGCGCAACATGGAGCGAGAGGAGCACCGGGTATGACGCGTGCGCGCTCCGGAGCGAAGCCGCTCGCGGTCGGGCTCGTGCAGATGGCGATGTCTGCATCGCCGGACGAGAACGTGGACCGCGCGGAAGGCTTCATTCGCGACGCGGCGGCAAAGGGCGCGAAGCTCGTCGTGCTGCCGGAGCTCTTCCGGTCCCGCTACTTCTGCCAGACCGAGGACCCGACGCAGTTCGAGCTCGCGGAGCCCGTCCCCGGCCCGACGACCGAGCGCCTCGCGCGCGTCGCGGCGGAGCTCGACGTGACGATCGTCGCGAGCCTGTTCGAGCGGCGGGCCCCGGGGCTCTTCCACAATACGGCCGCCGTGCTCGACGGTCGGCGCGGCTACGTCGGCAAGTACCGGAAGATGCACATTCCGGACGATCCGCGCTACTACGAGAAGTTCTATTTCACGCCGGGCGACCTGGGCTTTCGGACGTTCGCGACCGGCGCCGCCGAGCTCGGCGTGCTCGTCTGCTGGGATCAGTGGTATCCGGAGGCGGCACGGCTCACGGCGCTGCGCGGCGCGGAGCTCTTGATCTACCCGACCGCGATCGGTTGGCATCCCGAGGAGAAGGCCGAGTACGGCGAGCGGCAGCACGCGGCGTGGGAGACGATACAGAGGAGCCACGCGATCGCGAACGGCTGCTTCGTGCTCGCCGTCAATCGCGTCGGCTTCGAGCCGTCGCCGGACGGCCGCGGCGGCATCGAGTTCTGGGGGCAAAGCTTTCTCGCCGCGCCGGACGGCCGAATCGTCATCCGCGCGCCGGCCGATGCCGAGGCGGTCCTCGTCGCGGAGGTCGATCTGAACGACATGGAGTCGTTTCGGGTCGGCTGGCCGTTCCTTCGGGACCGCCGCATCGATTCCTACTCCGAGCTCACCGAGCGCTTCATAGAGGACAAGTGATGGGCAGAGGGCTTCGCGCGCATCTCCTCATCGTTGCCGCGGCCGCGCTGCTCGTCGCCGGCATCGCATTCAGCCAGTCCCGCGTGCCCGAAGCGGGCGCCGCGCAGGGCGACGCGCCGGAGGCCGAGTTCCACATGGCGCGGATGATCTACTCGACGCGCGGCGGGGGCGGCGGCTCGCGTGGGTGGCGGATGCCGTGGTGGGCCATCGACTATCCGGAGGCCGAGATCAACTTCCTGCCGGCGCTCGAGCGATTCACACGCTTGTCCGTCGCCGAGGACAGCCGGCATCTCGAGCTCACCGACGATCGCCTCTTCGACTACCCGTGGCTGTTCGTGCAGCAGGTCGGCCAGGGCTATTGGACGCCGACCGACGTCGAGGCGCAGCGGCTGCGTGAGTACCTGCTGCGGGGCGGCTTCCTCGTCGTCGACGACTTCCACAGCGAATGGGAGTGGCCGATCTTTGAGGCCGCGATTCGCCGCGTGCTGCCCGACGGCGTGATCGTGGACATTCCCGAAGGCGACCCGCTGCTCGAGATCATCTTCCCGCTCGATAACCGCACGCAGATCCCCGGGCAGCGGCATCTGCGCGGGCGGGGGCTCGAGCCGCGGATGGAAGGGCCGCCGCGCTGGCGCGGCATCTACGACGACGACGGGCGGCTCATGGTCGCAATCAACTTCAACATCGACATGGGCGATGCGTGGGAGCACGCGAACGACCCGTACTATCCGCTCGAGATGACGGCGCTCGCGTATCGGTACGGGGTCAACTACGTCGTTTACGCGATGACGCATTGAGCCGGTCGAGGCGTCACCCGCGGCGGCGTCCCCAGATCTCGTCCCAGACCGAAGGCAAACGCTCGGCGGCGTCGTCGGTCGACGACAGCGGCTGCGACGCGTCCAGGCGCCGGCCGAGGCGCTTCGCGGCGCCGAACGCGCGAAACGCGATGAAGCTTGCGACGACCGCGATGAACGCGTAGATCAGCACGACCCACCACTGCGTTCGGATGTCGGAGAGCAAGTGCCCGATCAGCAATACCCAGCCGAAGACGGCCGCAGCGGCTGATGCCGCGAATACCGTCCACGCGTAGTCGCGCGAGCGCCTCATCCGTTCACGACGCGCGAGCGCGCGCTGGACCCGATTGTGCATGCGATGCTCCTCCCCCGAAAAAATCGTGTCAGACACCCTTTTTCGAGAAAAAGGTGTCAGACACCTTTCTTCTTGTTCGCGCGGGCGCCAGATGCGGGCTCATTGTCCCACCACGTCCCTGACCCGGTCGACTTCTGTCCCCGGCGTGAAAAATGGTGTCAGACACCATTTTCGGAAAAAATGGTGTCTGACACCTTTTTTCTCGACAGAGCGCCCATGACTTCCGCCACAGCGCTCGCCGCGCAGCACGACGCGGCGGGCCGTCACGACGAAGCCATCAACGAGCTCGCCCGGGCGACGCAGGCGGGCGACATCGACGCAATGACCGAGCTCGGCAAACGCCTCGTGCTCGGCGACCGCGCGCCGCTGCTCCCGGAGGACGGCGCGCGCTTCCTCGCGGACGCGATGCGGGCGGGGAGCACGGAAGCCGCGTTGCGGCTCGCGACGATGGCCGCGCTCGGCGCGCATACGGAGCAGAGCTGGCCGACAGCGCTCGCGCTCCTCGTCCGGGCCGCCGAGCAGGGGTCTCAATCCGCTCGCGGCCAGCTTTGCGTGCTCGCGCGCCGGGCCCGCACCGACTCGCCTCCGGAGGGGTGGCGCGGCGTCGCGGCCGGCATCGACCTCGGCGCGTGGCTCGCTCCGGCGCCGGGCGTGACGCTGCACGAGCAGCCCACGGTCCGCTATTTCCCGAAGCTCGTCCCGGACGAGGCTTGCGATTGGATCATCAGCCGGTCCCGCGGCCGCCTGCGCCGCGCGCTGATCTACGACCCGGAGCACGGGCGCGAGGTGGCGGACAGGATGCGGACGAACAGCGCAACGGGGTTCGACCTGATGGACGCGGACGTCGTCCAGATTGCGATCCAGCACCGCATGGCGCGCCTCATCGGCGTCCCCGTGCACCACATGGAAGGCCCGACCGTCCTGCACTACGAAATCGGCCAGGAGATCACCGAGCACTTCGATTTCGTGAATCCGCGGATTCCCCGCTACAACGAGGAGATCCGCACGCGGGGCGAGCGCATCGGCACCTTTCTGGTCTATCTGAACGACGACTACGGCGGCGGCGAGACCGAGTTTCCGCAGCTCGGCGTGCGGCACAAGGGGCGCCGGCGCGAAGGCCTCTACTTTACGAACGCGCTGCCGGACGGCACGCCGGACCACCGCATGGTGCACGCCGGCCGGCCGCCGACGAGCGGCGAGAAATGGATCGTCTCCCAGTTCGTGCGCAGCCGCCCGGCGTTGAACGCGCGTGCAGAGCGGGTAGGCTGATCGTCGCGCTTGTCTTGGCCGTAGGGGAGGTCAGCCGAAGATGATGCGTATCCGCCTGCATCCGGACGCGCGTGCGTTTCTCGCGCGCGCCGAGCCGTGGCTCGAGCAGGCCGAGATCGAGAACGCGATGACGCTGCAAACCGCGCGCTTCGCGTCCGTCAATGCTCCGCATTTCCCGGAGCCGCCGTACTGGGCCACCGTCGAGGAGAACGGGGGCGTGATCGGCTGCGCCTTCCGCACGCCGCCGTATCGGCTCGGCATCACGGATCTCCCGCTAGACGCGATACCGGAGCTGGTCCAGAGCGTCGCGGGGATGTACCGCACGCTGTCCGGCGTCGCAGGCCCCGAGCCTGCGGCCAGCGCGTTCACGGCAGCTTGGACCGCGCTGCGCGGCGGGCGGGCGTCGATCCAGTCACGGCAGCGCCTCCTCGCGCACAAGGCTATCGTTCCGACGCAGACCCCGCCGAGCGGCGGCTTGCGGCGCGCGACGCTCGCCGACGCGGCGCTCGCGCGAAGCTGGGGGACGGCGTTTGCGTACGAGAGCGGGATCGCGGCCTTCGACGGAGAGGTCTGCTCCCGGCTGATCCCGCTGGGGCTGCTCTACTTGTGGGACGACGGCGAGCCGCGCTCGATGCTTGGAGTGCTGCGCGAGACGCGCAATGCCGCTGCGGTCGGTATTCTCTACACCCCGCCGGATTTTCGCGAGCGGGGATACGCGACCGCGGCGGTCGCCGCGTTCAGCGGGCAGCTGCTCGAGCGCGGGCTGACGCACTCGTACTTCTGTCTCGATGCGTCGAACCCGACCGCCGACTGGGTGTGCCGCCGGCTCGGCTACGGGCTCGTGCCGGAGACCGCGGATATCGACTTCGCCCCCGCATGAGCCGCCGGCGAATCCGATCAGAGGACAGCTCATGGACAAGCCGATGATCTTTCCGCTCTTCTCGACACCCCTGTACGTCAACAACGTGGGCGACTTCGAGAGACCGGACCTCGAGGCGCTCGAGTACTCGTCGGTCCTGCCGGGCGGAGGGTCGTACAACTTCCTGAGCTCGGTCGACAAGAACGTCCTCCATCGGCCCGAGTTCAAGCACGTGCACGATATCGTCATGCGCGAGGTCGAGCGTTATACGCGTGAGCTTCTTGCGGTAAGCCGCGGGATCGAGTTCTACATCACGAACTCGTGGATCAACCGTCATCGGAGCGGTCATGCGGCCGGCCCGCATATGCACCACAACTCGCTGATCTCGGGCGTGCTCTATCTGAAGACGAACGATAAGAGCGGCGACATCGTGTTCCACCGGGACGTTCTGAGCCTCATTCCGTTTCCGCCGGCGCTCGATCTCGATATCGACAGCTTCAACATCTATAACTGCAAGAGCTGGGGTCACAAACCGAAGACGAACGACATCTGCCTCTTTCCGTCCGTCGTCTCGCATTCGGTGGACCCGAACGAGTCGGACGAGGAACGCTGGTGCCTCGCATTCAACGTTTTCGCGAGAGGTAATTTCGGTGCGCTGCACAAGCTCAGCATCAAGTAGCGCGGTGCGGCCGGAGGTGCGCGCATGACTTCCGCCTCGGCCGAGATCGAGATGGCCGAACGGCACGACGCCGAAGGCCGTCACGACGACGCGATCGACTGCCTCGCGCGCGCCACGCAGCGGGGCGACGTCGAGGCGAAGACGCGGCTTGCGAAGCGCTTGATAGTCGGAGACCGGGCGCCGCTGCTATGGCGCGAAGGCGCGGGCTTCATGCGAGAAGCGGCCCGGGAAGGCGGCGCAGAGGCCGCGGCGCTGCTCGCCGTGCTCGCCGCCGCGGGTCTCGGCGGCCGGCACGACTGGAGGAGCGCAATCGAGCTCGCGCGGATCGCCGCGGAGCGCGGCTGGAAGCCGGCTGCCGACCAGCTTCGCGTGCTCGCGTCGATGAGCGGCGGCCGTATCGACGTTGCGACGTGGGCGCACGTCCCGGCCGGCTCGGTGCTGCACGATGGGCCCGATGTTCGCCTGTTCCCGTCGTTCCTGAATGACGAGGTCTGCGCGTGGCTCATCGAGCGGTCGCGCGGCCGGCTCGTGCGCGCCCGGGTCTACGACGTGGGCAGCAAGCAGGACGTCGTCTCCGAGACGCGCACGAACACCGCTGCCGGCTTCAATCTCATGGAGACGGATCTCGTCCATCTAATGGTGCAGACCCGCATGGCGGTCGCGACCAACGTGCCGCTCGTCAATATGGAAGGGGCAACCGTGCTGCACTACGACGTCGGCGAGGAGATCCGAAATCACTACGACTTCGTCGATCCCGCGACGCCGGGGTACGAGGAAGAAGTCCGCAATCGGGGCGAGCGCATCATCACCTTTCTCGTGTACCTGAACGACGACTACGACGGCGGGGAGACCGAGTTTCCGCGGCTCGGAATACGGCATAAAGGCCGGCGGGGCGAGGGGCTCTACTTCGTGAACGTGCTCCCGTCCGGCAAGCCGGACCTGCGTAGCTGGCACGCGGGACGGCCGCCGCTGCGCGGCGAGAAGTGGATCCTGTCACAGTTCATCCGCAACCGGCGGGTGCTCGAGCTCGTCTGACGCTTTGCGTTCACGCCGTGCGATATATAGTGCAATGAATACTATCATAAGAAGTAAATATAGACGGCGCACGAACGTTCTGTCATAAGATGGCTCCGACAACGAGATGCTCGTTGACGTGTTGATTTACAACACGGGGGGACGGTATCGCTGCCTATCGCAGCGAGCCTAAGCCGAAGGAAAGCGCTTCTTGTTCTGTTCGAGCAACAGCGCGGCCCGTAGGCGATGATCGATAATCGTAGGGGGAGGACTTTCCGTGGCGCATAACGCATTGCCTATGCCGCGCTGGGGCACGCTCGCGACGACCGTGTCGAGCGTTCTCGGCACGAGTCTCTTGACGACGGACGCTTCCGCACAGGACGGCGTCACCGAGGAAGTGACGGTAACCGGTTCGCGTATCGTGCGGCGCGATTTCAGCGCACCGAGCCCGATCATGACGGTCGATTCGGCGCGACTCTCGCAATCGAGCACGCTCAGCGTCGAGTCGGTCCTCAATCAGATGCCGCAGTTCGTGCCGGCCGGCACGCAGTTCGTGTCGGGCGGCCAGGGGAGCCCGACGACGAGCCTCGGCATCGCAAGCGCAAACCTGCGCGGCATCGGCACGAACCGAACCCTCGTGCTCGTCGACGGCCGGCGCCCGCAGCCGGCGAACGCCGCACTGATCGTGGACATCAACACGATTCCGTCGGCCGCGATCGCACGCGTCGAGACGATCACAGGCGGTGCATCGGCCGTGTACGGCCCCGACGCGCTCGCCGGCGTCGTCAACTTCGTGCTCAAGGACGACTTCGAAGGCGTGGACATCGATTTCCAGAACTCAATCACCGCCGAAGGCGACGGAGCGGAGAGGCGCTTCACGACGCTGATCGGCGCGAACTCGGCCGACGGCCGCGGCAACGCGATGCTCGGCCTCGAGTACTACGACCGCGAAGTCGTCTGGCAGCGCGACCGCGACTTCTGGCGCGAGGGCTGGTTCGATCCGCAAACGAACGCCGGCGGATTCATCCATGCGCCGGGCTACTCGTTTGCAGGCCCGAACAATCGGCCGTCGCAGGAGGCCGTTGACGAAATCTTCGCCGTGCACGGCATCGCGCCCGGCACGGTCGACGTCACGCGCATCAACGAGATCTACTTCAACCCGGACGGCACGCCGTTCGTCATCGGCGGCGGGCTGGGCTACAACGGCCCGCTGGGTCAGATTTTCCCGGATGCCCAGGGCTACGTCGGCGTCCACCGCAACCGAAACGGCAACCTCAACACGCAGTTCACCGGCGGCATGGCGTCGACGCCGCAGGAGCGCCGCTCGCTGTTCGGCCGCGCAACGTACGAGGTCAGCGAGAACCTGTCGGCCTTCGCGCAGATTACGTACAGCAACAACGTCGTCACGACGACGGGCGGCATTCCGCCGGCGATCACGGTGTGGCAGGCGTTCGTGCCGGTCGATGGGCGGCCGCTGCCTTCGGCGCTCCAGACGCTGCTCGAATCGCGTGACGACCCGAACGGCGAATGGCGGCTCTTCCGGGGCATCGACTTCTACGACGAGCCGTTCACGACGGAGAACAACAACGACGTCTACCAGCTCCTCGCCGGCGTCGAAGGCGCGTTCCCGAACAACGACTGGACGTGGGAGTTCTACGTCTCGACCGGCGAGACGAACACGCGCAACGACTATCGCTCTCTCCCGTCGCTGCAGCGGTATCGAATGCTCATCGAGCGGCCGAACTTCGGCCAGGTCGAGAACGAGACGATCGAGCGCGAGTACAAGCTCGACTGTCCGACGGGCCTGCCGATCTTCGGCGGAGACGTGCACCCCCGCTGCCTCGAGACGATCAACTTGAGGGGCAGGGCTTCGTCGCACCTGACGCAGGACATCGCCGAGTTCAACCTGCAAGGCGGCATTGCGGACATGCCGGCCGGCCAGCTTCGGTTCGCAGCCGGCGCCGCATACCGCGACAACACGTTCCGCTTCGAGCCTCTGAACGACGACGTCAACGCGAACGACCACCCGATCGGCATCTTCGTGTCGAACGACACGGCCGGCGAGATGGACGTGCGGGAGCTGTACGGCGAGCTGCTCGTGCCGGTCACGCAGCGCCTCAGCGTCGAGCTCGGCTACCGCTACTCGGAGTTCAGCACGGCCGCCGGCGACGTGGACACGTGGAAGGCGCTGTTCGACTACGCCGCATCGGACTCGATCCGCTTGCGCGGCGGCTTCCAGGCTGCGACCCGGGCGCCGAACACTGCGGAGCTGTTCCAGGGGCCGACGATGCTGACCGTGGGCTTCGGGCCGAGCGACCCGTGCTCGTTCACGACGACCGCGCCGTGGGGCAACGTTCCGGGGAACCCCGATCGCCTCAAGGTGCAGCAGCTCTGTATCGACATCATCGGCAATCCGGACACGCCGTTCGGCGGGACCCCGGGCACTCCGCAGGCCGACAACTTCGCGCGGCCGGGTAACCCGTTCTTCCCGCTCGAGAACGTGTACGAGCAGGGTAACCCGCAGGTCGGCGCGGAGTCGGCCGACACGTGGACCTTCGGCGTCGTGTTCTCCGGTCCCGGCCGCTTCGAGGGGCTGACGGCGTCGCTCGACATGTACAGCATCGAGGTCACGGACTGGATCTCGCCGGTGAGCCCCGTGTTCGTCTACCAGCAATGCTTCAACGCGGACGGCGTGAGCAACCCGACCTACTCGATCGACGATCCGGGCGGCTACTGCCGGATGATCAACCGCCACGCGATCACCGGCGAGCGCAACATCGTCGACGCGCCTTACGTCAACCAGGGCACGCTCGAGACCGCGGGCGTGGATCTGCAGATCAACTGGAGCGGTGACATTGGCGGCGGCTCCCTGTTCGTGAACTCGGTCCTGTCTTACCTTAACGAGTTCAAGCTGCAGGACGCGCCGGGCGAGCCGTTCATCGACTGGAAGGGCACGCTGGGGCAGGGCGGCCAGTACGACTACAGGAAGAACACGACGATCGGCTACACGTTCCCGGGCGGGAACGCGACGATCGCGTTGAACTGGTACCACCTGCCGTCGATCAAGGACCAGGCCAAGGCGCGCAGTCCCAATGCGACGGTCCTCGACGTCGAGTCGTACGATCGGTTCAATCTGTTCGCGGATTACCAGATCAACGACTGGATGACGCTGCGAGCCGGCATCGACAACATCTTCGACGAGGAGCCGCCGAACGTCGGCAGCGATCCGTTCCACCCGACGAATCCGAACCGGAACGCGGCGAGCTTCAACTCGCAGTACTACGACATCCTCGGCAGGCGCGCCTTCCTCGGTCTGACGATGTCCTTCTGACCATCCGCAACGGCCGTGTCGACGGCGGGCTTCGGCCCGCCGTCGGCGCCGGCTCCGCGGAACGCGTTGTCTTCGCGACCGCGCCGATTTCGGCCAAGCGGTCTTGCCCTCCGATCTCGCAAAGAGACGGGGCAGCGGCGGCGGTGCGATTCTCCGATGGGGAGGGGATCGGGAATCGAGGGGAGGGAGAAGCCGCCGCTGCCCCTGATCGAACCCGCAGGCCGTCTGATCGGCGTCGTCGTCGAAGGTTCCCGAACCGGAACTGTCCAGAAGCCGGGCCGTTGCGAATGTCGTGCCACAGAAGCCGCGTTCCCTAGAGCCTTGACGGGCTTCGCGAAATTTAGTTACAGCCCCGGCCGGCCGGTCGTCGCGCAACGCTTCGCTTGATCAATACCGTCAAGCCTTCGCCGATTCGGCCATCCGACAGCGGCGAGCGACGACAACTTTCGCCCGTCGGGCTACACTCGAACGCCCGGTTCCGAGTGCGGACCGGTGCGCAACACGGGGGACGACGATGACGACGAGCAGGACGTGCGCGGCGATGGCCGGGCTGGTCTACGCCGGTATCGCCTACGGCCACCACGGGGTCGCGAACTTCGACCTCAACCGGGACATCGAGCTCGAAGGCGTGATCACGAACGTCGAGTTCATCAATCCGCACTCGTGGCTGTACTTCGACGTCACGGGCCCGAACGGCGAGGTCACGTCGTGGCGCTGCGAGATGCGCGGCGGTACCGTCCTTCGCCGCTCCGGCTGGACGGAGGACATGTTCCCCGCGGGCACGCCGATCCGGGTTCACGGCTCGCCCGACCGCCGCGATCCGACGACCTGCTATCTCGGGACCGCGTACCTTGCGGACGGCCGCAGCGTCGACCGGTACGGTCAGCTCACGGAGCCCGCGGCGCCCGCCGTCGCCGAGCGTCCGGCGCGGCTGCCGAACGGCGACCCGAACATCGCCGGGGACTGGGCCGCGGAGCAGCGCGTGATGACGGATCCCCGCGGTCAGGCCGGCACGCTCGTGCCCGTCTCGGTCGCGAACGAGTTCGCGCCGGGCGAGGTGCCGGGCGGCGGCGCGGGCTTTCCCGGGGCTCGCGGGACTCCGTTGTCGCTCGAAGAGGATCCTGTCGACACGTACTGGAACAGGCGGCCGAGCGCGTTACCGCTGACCGAAGCCGGACGCGCGGTGATCGACAGCCTGGATCTCGCGTCGACCGACAACCCGCGGCTGCGCTGCGAGCCGACGAACATCCTGTTCGACTGGACGTTCGAGATGGACGTGAACCGCATCGTCCAGAGCGAGGACGAGATCCGGCTGCTCTACGGCTCGATGGGCATCGAGCGGACGATTCACCTCGACATCGACGAGCACCCTGCGGATATCGAGCCGAGCGTCGCGGGGCATTCGATCGGGCGCTGAGAGAACGACGTGCTGATCGTCGACACGATCGGCTTCGAGCCGGGCATTCTGTCCGCCGACGGCCGATTACCGCACAGCGATCGGCTGCACGTCGTCGAGCGGTTTACGCTCGATCAGGAGCGCATGGCGCTGCGCCGCGACTACGTCGCGGAGGATCCGCTCTACTTCGAAGGGCAGTACACGGGCTCGGATACGGTGCTGATCTCCGATCTGCCCTATCACGGCACGACCGAGTGCGAGGACCGGACGTATCGCGAGCTGCCGGCCGAAGGCTCCGCCGAGAAGCCGTGGTGGGATTTCCTGATCTTCTGGGATTGACGTTCGCCGTGCGGCAACGACGTCTCGTCCGTCACGTCCCGGCGCGGTCGGCACGGTGACCGCGCTCGCGTTCGCCGCGCTCGCGGCGTGGGCCGCGATCCTGCTGCTGCCGTGGCAGCCGCACCGGGTGCGCGAGCGGCTCGAGTCGAGCGGTGCGCTCGAGCCGCTGGATGACGTCACGGTGCTGATTCCGGCGCGCAACGAGGCGGCGGTGATCGAGCGCACGCTCGCGGCCCTCGCGCGGCAGGGGAGCGGGCTCGAGGTCATCGTCGTCGACGACGAATCGGACGACGGCACGGCCGAAGTCGTCGAGCGGCTCGCGAGCGCGCTTTCCGGCGAAGACGAGCCGCCGCGAGCGGCCCGGCAAGCGCGCTTTCCGCTCGCGTTGCGAGTCATCGCCGGCCGCCCGCGCCCCGCCGGCTGGAGCGGCAAGCTCTGGGCGCTCGAGCAAGGGCTCGAGCATGTGCGGCGGCCGCGAACCCTGCTGCTCGACGCGGATATCGAGCTCGCGCCCGGCATGATCGCGGCGCTGCTCGAGCAGTCGCGGCGCACCGGCGCGAAGCTCGTATCGATCATGGCGACGTTGCGGTGCGAGACCTTCGCCGAGAGACTGCTTGCGCCGCCGTTCGTGTTCTTCTTCAAGCTGATCTATCCGTTCGCGCTCGCGAACTCGCCGAAGCGCCGCACGGCCGCGGCGGCCGGCGGGTGCATTCTCCTCTCGACGGAAGCGCTCCGCGCCGTCGGCGGCTTCGCGCCGCTGCGGAGCGCGTTGATCGACGACTGCACGCTCGCGGCAACGCTGAAGCGGAGCGGCTGCACGACGTGGATCGGCATGAGCCGGTCCGTGAAGAGCCTTCGAGCGTACGGCTTCGCCGACTTCTGGCGGATGGTGAGCCGCACCGCGTTCACGCAGCTGCGCTACTCGCTGCTCCTCCTCTGCGGGACGGCCGCTGCGATGCTGCTCGTATTCGGCGTGCCCCTTGCCGTGCTCGTCGTGCCGCCGTCGCCGCTCGGCCGGGCGGCGGGCGCCGCGGCGCTCGCCGCGATGGGCGCCGCGTATTACCCGATCGTGCATTTCTATCGGCTGCCGGCATGGTGGGTCGCGACATTACCCTTCGCCGCGGCGCTCTTTCTCGGCATGACTTTCGATTCGGCACGCACGTATTGGCGGGGCGTGCGTGCCGAATGGAAGGGCCGGGCGTATCGCGCTGCGGAATGAGCGCCGGGCCTTCGCCAATGAAGGCCCCGTGACTAAAGCGTCAGCGTGGTATCAGCGGTAGTAGATGTGCCCGAGGACCTGCTCGGTCCGCGTGCGCTCCACGCGCCACGGCACCGGAATCTGCGCGCTGTGGAAGAACAGCGCGCCGCGAGTCGGATCATCGCCGCGATCCTCGAGCATCGACCGGGCGATGGAGAGTGCGAGCTGCCACTGCTCCTCGTCGCGCGGGACGTCGCTCTTCCCGTCGCACCACCACGAGAACTGGCACGGCGGGGTCTCGCCGCCCTCGTGAACGACCTCGCACGGCGTCGACGGGAACTCGTCGCTCTCGACCCGGTTCAGCACGACCGAAGCTACGGCGCGCATGCCTTCGGGCCCCTCGCTGCGTGCCTCGAAATAGATGGCGAGCGCGAGGCAGCGCTGCTCCTTCTCGACGGCCGCTTCATCCGGAGACTCTGCGCGAGCCGGGGCGGAGACGGCGGCCCCGAGCAGCGCGGACGTAAAACCGGCGACCAGAGCCTTCCGTTGCGAACGGGTTTTCCTTCTTCCCGGCATATCTCATCCTAAAGACCCACCGTATCAATAGTATGACGCGCCGCGCGCGCAGACCGTGACCGGCTACCTTGATCGTCCGACCCGCGCAAACCTCCGGGCGCCGTTCTCGATCGAGGCGAGCTTCGGCTCGACAACATGTACGACATGCTGCGCGAGCTGGGGAAGGCCGTCGGCCGCGACCTGCGTGCGCAGATTCTGTACGAGACCTGATCCGCGTTCGTGCGCAGCAGGGCGGCGCTCGCCGCCGCCCTGCTGCGCTTTGGGCCGTGCCGCCTCGCCCACGTACAATGCTTCTCAGCAGCGAGGATCTCGAACGAGGAGAAGCGGATGAAATGTCCGGTAGACCAGACGGAGCTGTTGATGTCGGACCGGCAAGGCATCGAGATCGACTATTGTCCGAAGTGCCGCGGCGTCTGGCTCGATCGCGGCGAGCTCGACAAGATCATCGAGCGGTCGGCCGCGGCTGCGCAGCCGGAGGCGCCGCCGGGCCGGCCGGAAGACGACCGCCGCCGAGACCCTTACGAGCGCGAGCGCTACGAGCGTGATCGCTACGAGCGGGGCTACGGCGAGCGCCGGTATCGCAAGAGAAAATCGTTCTTGGACGAGTTGTTCGACTTCGATTAGCGACCGGCGCATTCCTCAAGAAGCCCCGAGGCACGCCCAGCGCAACCCCGACGCCCGCCGCGCCCCGAGCCCCGGAAAGCGCAACGCGCGCGATCCTTCGCACGATCGTCGATGCGTCGTGCGGGCTCGATTCTGGAGCAGCATAAGCCGTGCTGCGCACCGATATACGGCACGCGGTTCTCCTACTTGACGCTCGAAGGCCGTTTCCGGCCGGAATCGGCGGAGGCATGGTTCTTGCTCCCCGAGCTGCAACCATTCCGCGTCTTGCCGCTCCGCTAGTTAGGATGAAAGAGTTTGCGATAGCCGCCGCCGCGTACGACGGCCTCATCGAGGAGCGCGTCGATTGCGATGCGATTCAAAAGGCGTTCCTCGAGAAGCTGTTCTACGTGCAGGGTAAATTCCCGAAGCTTGCGACGCTAAAGGACTACTACCTCGCCCTCGCGTATACCGTCCGCGACCTGATGCTCCGCCGCTGGGTCAGCACGGCGGCAACCTACACCGCGACTCGGGCGCGCACGGTGGCCTACTTCTCTGCCGAGTACCTGCTCGGGCCGCAGCTCGGCAATAACCTGATCAACCTCGGTATCTATGACCAGGTGAAGGCCGCGATCGAGGATCTCGGCCTCGACTTCGACCGGCTGCTCGCGGAGGAGCCCGAGCCCGGACTCGGCAGCGGAGGGCTCGGGCGTCTCGCCGCCTGCTTCATCGACTCGCTTGCGACGCTCGAGATGCCCGCGCTCGCTTACGGTATCCGCTACGAGTTCGGCATCTTTCAACAGGAAATCGTCGAAGGCTGGCAGGTGGAGCGGACCGACAAGTGGCTCACGTCCGGCAATCCGTGGGAGATTGCGCGCCCGGAGTGGGCCGCCTCGGTGAAGCTCGGCGGCCGCACCGAGAGCTACGTCGACGACCTCGGGCGCACGCGCGTCCGCTGGCTGGCCGACACGATCGTGAACGGCGTGCCGTACGACATGCCGATCCTCGGTTTCAGGAACAACACCGCGAACACGCTGCGCTTGTGGCAGGCCCAGGCGCCCGAATCCTTCGACTTCTCGGTCTTCAACCGGGGCGACTACTACGGCGCCGTGCAGCAGAAGGTCGTCTCCGAGAACCTGAGCAAGGTGCTCTACCCGAACGACGAGCTGCTACGCGGCAAACAGCTTCGCCTCGAGCAGCAGTATTTCTTCGTCGCGTGCTCGCTCGCGGACATGATGCGAATCATGGCCGTTCAGGGCATCCCGCTCGAGCGCTTCCACGAGAAGTTCGCGGTGCAGCTAAACGATACGCACCCTTCGATCGCGATCGCGGAACTGATGCGCCTGCTCGTCGACGAGCACGCGATCGGCTGGGACGAGGCCTGGGAAGTCACACGGAATACCTTCGCGTACACGAACCATACTCTCTTGCCCGAGGCCCTCGAGTGCTGGCCGGTAGAGCTGCTCGGCCGCGTGCTGCCGAGGCATCTCGAGATCATCTACGAGATCAACGCGCGCTTTCTCGATGACGTGCGCCTGCGCTGTCTCGGCGACGAGCGGCGCATCGCGGCGCTGTCGCTGATCGACGAGCACGGCGAGCGCTATGTTCGGATGGCGCATCTCGCGACGGTCGGAAGCCACGCGGTGAACGGCGTCGCGAGCCTGCATACGGAGCTCTTGAAGCGCGACGTGCTTGCAGGATTCTGCGAGCTTGCACCCGACCGCTTCTCGAACAAGACGAACGGCGTCACGCCGCGCCGCTGGGTCGTGCTCGCGAATCCGCGCCTGTCGTCGCTCCTGACCGAGCTGCTCGGCAAGGACTGGCCGCGCGATCTCCAACTGCTGCGCGGGCTCGAGGCGCACGCCGAGGACGCGGCCTTCCTCGAGCGCTGGAGGGCGATCAAGCGCGCGAACAAGCAGGACCTCGCCCGGCTGATTGCCGCTCAGTGCGGCACCCGCGTGGATCCGAACTCGCTGTTCGACGTGCAGGTCAAGCGTATCCACGAGTACAAGCGCCAGCACCTGATGATCCTGCACGTCATTGCGCTCTACCTGCGGGCGAAGAGCGGCGCGGGCGACGCCTTTCCCCGCACGTTCGTGTTCGCCGGCAAGGCGGCGCCCGGATACGCGATGGCGAAGCTGATCATCAAGCTCATCAACTCGGTTGCGGCCGTCATCAACCGCGACCCGGACGTGAACGAGAAGCTAAAAGTCGTGTTCATGCCGAACTTCAGCGTCATGAGCAGCCAGCCGGTCTATCCGGCCGCGGATCTTTCGGAGCAGATCTCGACCGCGGGCAAGGAGGCGTCGGGCACCGGCAACATGAAGTTCGCGATGAACGGGGCCGTCACGATCGGGACGTTCGACGGCGCGAACATCGAGCTGCGCGACGAGGTCGGCGCGGCGAACTTCTTTTTGTTCGGCCACACCGCGGACGCGCTCGCGGCCCTGCGCCGCGAAGGGTATCGGCCCCGGGAGTGCTGCGATCAGGATTCCGAGCTCGGGGCCGTGATCGACTTGGTGCGGTCCGGCTTCTTCTCGCGCGGCGACCCGACGCTGTTCGAGCCGCTGCTGCGGAATCTCCTCGACCACGACCCGTATTTCGTGCTGGCCGACTTCACGGCCTATGCGGAATGTCAGCGGCGAGTCGCAGCCGCCTGGTGCGTCCCCGATAGCTGGACGCGCATGTCCGTGCTGAACTGCGCACGCAGCGGCAAGTTCTCGTCCGATCGGACGATCGACGAGTACTGCCGGGACATCTGGCATGTGCCCCGCGTGCCGATCCGGCTGCTCTCGCGGCCCGAGGTCGCGGGCGGCTTTCTTCGCTCCTGAAGCCCGCGCCATGACCTACTGCGTCGCGATCGAAGTCAACGACGGCCTCGTGTTCGCCGCGGACACGCGCACCAGCGGCTCATTCGACGACGTCCGCGTCTACCGGAAGCTGCACGTGTACGAGTATCCCGGCGACCGCGTCTTCGTGATCCTGTCGGCCGGCAATCTCGCGACGACGCAGCTCATGAACTGGCGGCTGAAGCGGGACGCGGACGATCCCGATGCGACGCGAAGCCTGCGCAAGTTCTCGCATCTGTACGACGTCGCGGAGTACGTCGGCGCGACTCTCGTCGGCAGCCAGGCGAAGGTCAGCGAGGACGAGGCGCAGGCCGTGAACGTGCAGGCGACCGTGATCCTCGGCGGCCAGATCGCTGGCGAGCGGCCGGGCCTCTATTTGATCTACCCGCTCGGCAATTGCATCGCGACATCGCCGGAGACGCCTTACCTGCAAATCGGCGAATCGAAATACGGTAAGCCGATACTGGACCGGATCGTGCGGCCCGAGACGACGCTCGAGGACGCGGCACGCTGCGCTATCGTGTCGCTCGACTCGACGATCCGCTCGAACCTTTCGGTCGGCATGCCGATCGACATGGCGCTGATCAGGAACGGTGATCTCAGGGTCTCGTATCAGATAAGGCTCGAAGCCGATACGCCGCTCTATGCGGAGATCCACGACTCCTGGTCTCGCAAGCTCGAGGCGGCCGTGCGGAGCCTGCCGCGTTTTCCGTGGGAGCCGGCCGCGGAGCCCGAGCCCCACGTGACGGTGACGAGCGCGCCGCCGCGCCCGTTCACGCCGCGGCGGGACGCGGCGGACGCCGAATCGCAGCAGCAATAGCCGGAGCGGCGCGGCGGAGCGTCGGGGCCGAGCCGTCCAGCGGGTTCTACGCGCGAAAGTAGGCCTCGGTCAGCACGTTGTGCAGCCGGCCGAGGCTCACCTGGATCTCGTCCATGAAGTCGGCCGGGTTGCGCTCGGCGAGCGATGCGGGATCGGCATTCCGGATCAGCCCGACGATCCGGTTGATCTGGCGCTCGACGGCCGGCCGCGGCGGCATCGACGGCAGTGTGCGCTGCGCCCGCACGATGCAGAAATAGACGCTCCGCGGGAAGCCGTCGTCCTGCAGCAGGAAGCGCAGCGCGTGCTCGCCGCTGATGCGCCTGCGGATGTGCCGCCGGTACATCTGATACGCCTCGAGCGCCCGCAGCACCGCCATCCACTGCATGCTGCGGAAGACGTCGCGGTCCTCTTCCTGGCGCGGCCGAACCAGGCCCGACGCGCCGGCATCGATGATCCGCGTCGTCATGTCGGCCTGCTCGATCGTCGTGCCGAGCCGCATGAACTGAAAGCCGATATCGCGGCTCGCGTTCGCGGTCAGGAGCCCGAGGATCTTGAGACAACAATCGACGACGTGCCCGAGGAAGTCGCTGCGGTAGCGGCGGCCGGCGCCCCGGTCACCGTGGTCCGTCACGTAGAGGTAGAGATCGTTGACGGCCTCCCATGCCTGCTGCGGCAAGCTGTCCCGGATCGTGCGCAGGATCTCGCGTGCACTTTCGATCGAGACGCGCAGCGACGACGGGTTACGCGAATCGAGCAGCAGGAAGCGAATCACGTCGACGTCGGTCGGATCATCGGTGTCGGAGAAGTGCGCGGCGAACGCGTCGCTCGCGCCGACGGTGTCGATCATCGGACGCCACGTGAAGCGGATCGAGCGCGGCAGATCGAGCTGCAGTTGGCTGCCGACGCCGACGAGCCGCGCCGTGTTCTCGGCTCGACGGACGTAGCGCGCGAACCAGTAGAGGTTGTCGGCGACCCTCGACAGCATTCAATCGTTGTCCTCGACGTCGACGATCCACGTATCCTTCGCGCCGCCGCCTTGCGAGGAGTTCACGATGAGGGAGCCCTCCTGCATCGCGACACGGGTCAGGCCGCCCGTCGTCACGTAGACGTCGTCGCGCGAGAGGATGAAGGGCCTGAGATCCACGTGCCGCGGCGCCGGTCCGTCGTCCGTCATCACCGGCACGGTCGACAGCGTCAGCGTCGGCTGCGCGATGTAGTTGCGCGGATCGGCTTCGATCCGCTTGCGGAACGCATCGCGCTCGCGCCGGCTCGCGCGCGGACCGATCAGCATTCCGTAGCCGCCGGACTCGTTGGCCGGCTTCACGACGAGCTCGTCGATGTGCTCGAGCACGTAGCGGCGCGCCTTCGGCTGATGACACAGGTAGCTCGGCACGTTCGGCAGCAGCGGCTCCTCGCCCAAGTAGTAGCGGATCATCTCCGGAACGTACGCGAACACGACCTTGTCGTCCGCGACGCCGGCGCCGGGTGCGTTCGCGAGGCCGACCTTGCCGGCGCGCCAGCTGCGGATCAGGCCGGGTACGCCGAGCACGGAATCCGGCTTGAAGACCTCGGGATCGAGATAGGCGTCATCGATCCGGCGATAGATCACGTCGACGCGCTGCGGGCCGTACACGGTGCGCATGTACGTGCAGTCGTCGTCGCCGACGAAGAGGTCCGAGCCTTCGACGAGCTCGACGCCCATCGACTGCGCGAGATACGCATGCTCGAAGTACGCGCTGTTGAAGACGCCGGGCGTCAGCACGACGATCACGGGCTCGGTGCCGGGCCGCGGCGACAGTGCCGCGAGCGTGTCGTAGAGCTGTGCCGAATAGTCGTCGACGGGCAGGATCGACGTCGTGTCGAAGAGCTCCGGGAACACGCGCTTCGCGACCTGGCGGTTCTCGAGCATGTACGACACGCCGCTCGGAATGCGCAGGTTGTCCTCGAGGACATAGAGCGTGCCGTCGCGGTCGCGCACGAGGTCCGAGCCGCAGACGTGCGCCCAGATGCCGAGCGGCGGCTCGACGCCGACGCACTGCGGCCTGAAGTTCGCGGAGCCTTCGAGCAGAAACTTCGGAAAGATGCGATTCCTGACGATGCGCTGCTCGCCGTAGATGTCCGCGATGAACGCGTTCAGCGCGCGGATCCGCTGCGCGAGGCCCGCCTCCGTTCGCTGCCATTCGCCGTGCGCGATGACGCGGGGAATCAGATCGAACGGCAGCGTGCGGTCGACGTTGCGTCCGTCCGAGTAGACCGTGAACGTGATGCCGGTGACCCGGGCGACGAGGTCGGCGGCGAGCTTGCGCTCGGCGAGCTCGCGCTCCGAGAGCCCGGCGAGATACTCGACGACCCGACGCGCGGCCGGGCGCGGCTCGCCGTCCGGCCTGATCAGCTCGTCGAAGGTCTGAGTTCGATAGGCGCTCCAGTCGATCGTCCCCTCGCGCGAACCTCGCCCGAGGGCTTCGGCAAGGTTGCCTTTCACGCTGCGGCCTTGACGCCGGTCTTCTGTATCGAGCTCTCGCCGCGAAGCGTCTCGGCCGTGATCAGCACGACCCGCTCGCCATCCGTCGCTGCGGCGCTTCGCGCGTCGCACACGTAGCCTTCGGGGATGTCGCAGCCGCTGTCGACGATGACGTTTGTGAGCCGGGCGCCGCGTCCGATCCGTGCGCCCGTCAGGACGAGGCAGTGCTCGAGCGACGCGCCTTTCTCGATCGAGCAGCCGGCGAACAGCACGGAGCGGTGCGCGCGGCCGGCGACGACGCAGCCGGGCGCGACGATCGAGCTCGTCGCGGCGCCGCCCGTGACGAAGCGCGTCGGCGAGCGCATCGGCTGGTGAGTCCAGAGGGGCCATGATTCATCGGCGAGATCGAGCGCCGGCTCGTCGTCGAGCAGATCGAGGTTCGCGCGCCAGTAGCTCTCGACCGTGCCGACGTCGCGCCAGTATCCGCGGCCGCCGTCGGCGTCGCGGAACGGGTACGCGAAGACGAGGCGGTCGCGCACCATCGGCGGCAGGATGTTTCGGCCGAAGTCGTGACTCGACGATGCGTCGGCCGCGTCTTTCGTCAGGACGTCGAACAGAAAATCGCGATTGAACACATAGATCCCCATCGAGCCGAGCGCGACGTCCGGCCGGTCGGGAAGGCCCTTCGGCTTCGCAGGCTTCTCGTCGAACGCGTCGACGCGGCCGCGGCGATCGATGCTCATCACGCCGAACTCGCTGGCGTCTGCGACCGGCACCTCGATGCAGCCGACGGTCGCCTCCGCGCCGCTTGCCGCGTGCGCCTCGATCATCGGCCGATAATCCATCTTGTAGACGTGGTCGCCGGCGAGCACGAGCACGTATTCCGGCGCCCGCTCCATGATCATCTCGAGGTTCTGGTAGACGGCGTCCGCGGTGCCCGCGTACCAGCGCGCGCCTTTCCGCTGCTGCGCGGGCCAGAGCTCGACGTATTCGCCGAGCTCGGGACGCAGGAAATTCCAGCCGCTCACGACGTGCTGGATGAGCGAATGCGCCTTGTACTGCGTGAGCACGCCTATTCGGCGGATCCCGGAGTTCACGCAGTTCGACAGCGGGAAGTCGATGTTGCGGTAGAGGCCGCCGAAGGGCAGGGCGGGTTTGCAGTCCCAGCGTGTGAGCCTCTGCAGGCGCGTACCGTTGCCGCCGGCCATGACGACCGCGACCGTGTGTTCTTCGAGATTCCTTGCGGCGCGGCGGCGGACCAGCGGCATCGTCGTTTCTCCTCGACCGAGACG
>Ga0079224_100000485_pt1 | contig 39192 bp, 33 predicted proteins | sample Stecom2015_FD_80414 | JGI IMG/M metagenome (GOLD analysis project Ga0079224, IMG submission 80414) | Agricultural soil microbial communities from Utah to study Nitrogen management - Steer compost 2015 | ecosystem: Environmental > Terrestrial > Soil > Agricultural land | place: USA: Utah... | reverse complement strand
TGCGAATCGGTTACCTCGACCATGCTCCGAGCCGTTCGGTCCGTGGGGCGAGTGCTCATGAACGCGCTGTAGTAGCTCGTCGGTCGGGTCCCGCGTATCGGTCACGACCTCCACTGCCTCGATCTGCGACACCGCGAGACGTCCGCCGGCAATGGCCCGTGAGTGTTGTAGGCCAGCTCACTCGGCCCCGGCACAACGAAGGCCCAGGTCCGAAGTGGATGGCTTCTGACCTGGGCCTTCGCTACGAGAGCGGATGACGGGAATCGAACCCGCGTTCTCAGCTTGGGAAGCTGATGTTCTACCATTGAACTACATCCGCATGTCGGTGTCCGATCTTACAACGTTCCTCGCGCTCGTCGACGCACCCCCTGCACTTCCTCCTCCGCTTGACGCATGTCCCGCATGTGACAACACTTGTTGTCACGGTGTAGCGGTCCGTGCGAAGGAGCATGCGATGAGCGTCGACGAGCGGCTTCCCGATCCGGAGCTCCTGCGCACCGGCGGTTTCCGCCTGGCGACCCACCTGTACGCCCCCGGCGACGTCCGCGGCACCCGCAGACAGCTCGACAGCCTCCGCACCTACGCCCAGGCCGGCGATCCTCTCGCCGACGACCTCGTCTCCCTCGTCGAACGCCTTCCCCGCGGCGAAGGGCGCGCCCTCTTCGAACGCGCCCTCGGCGACGGCATCGACAGCCTCGACGATCCGCCTCCGGAACTCGTCACCTTCTTCCGCCACGCCGAAGCCACCCCGTACTGGGTCGACCACGACCGCCTCGAATCCGGCGCCCGCGCCATCGTCCGCACCGGCCTGCTCGGCCTCTTCCCCCTCGCCGACATGTCCCTCATGGGCGGCTATCTGGCCTCCCGCGCCACCAAACCGCTCGTCGGCACCGGCGCGCTCGTCGAGGACATGGCCGCCCGGCGCCTCGTCGAGACCACCACCTGGTGGCTCGACGTCACCACTCCCGGCGCGCTGCACACCCACGAGAACGGCTACGCCTCCGCCCTGCGCGTCCGCCTCGTGCACGCCCACGTCCGTGCCGCCATGAACCGCCGCGACGACTGGGACTACGACGCCTGGGACCGGCCCGTCAACCAGGTCCAGACCGTCGGCACACTGCTGCTGTTCTCCCTCGTCTACGTCGTCGGCATGCAACTGCTCGGCGTTCGCTACACCGATCGCGAGCGCGCCGACATCCACCACCTCTGGCGCTACGCCGGCTGGCTCATGGGCGTCGACGAACAGCTCCTGCCCGCAACCGAGGACGACTCCTGGCGCCTGCTCTGGCTGCTCGCCACCAGCGAGTTCACCCCCGACGACGACTCCCGGCGCCTCGCGGCCGCTCTGCTCGCCACCCACGCGCAGGTCGGTGCGGGCAGGGGCAACGTCGGCAAGATCCTCGGCCGGCTGTCGCTGCGCCTCCACGGATCGGTGAGCCGGATCGTCCTCGGCAAGGACAACTCCGACTTCCTCGGCCTGCCCGACGACCCGATCGCCCAGGGTGCGGTGCTGGCCGGAGCGGCCGTCAACTTCGCGGGCGAAACCGTCCGCCGATGGCTGCCGGGGGCCACTGCGCTGCAGGAACAGGTCGGCCGGATCGAACGCACACAGTACGCACGCAGGCTCGGCGCCGTGTTCCCGCTCGACCGCACCTACGCACGGCACATGCACACCGCGGCGGGAACACCTCCCGGCTAGGGTGGGCGCGTGCTGCTCAGTGACCGCGACCTCCGCAAAGAGCTCGACGCAGGCCGGCTCAAGGTCGACCCCTACGGCCCGCAGATGCTCCAGCCGTCGAGCATCGATGTGCGTCTCGACCGGTTCTTCCGCGTCTTCGACAACACGAAGTACACCCACATCGACCCGTCGTTGCAGCAGGACGAGCTCACCTCGCTGGTCGAGAAGACCGAGGGCGAAGCGTTCGTGCTGCACCCCGGGGAGTTCGTGCTCGGCTCGACGTTCGAACTGTTCACCCTGCCCGACGACCTGGCAGGACGCCTCGAGGGCAAGTCCTCCCTCGGCCGCCTCGGACTGCTGACGCACTCGACCGCCGGCTTCATCGACCCCGGGTTCGACGGGCACATCACGCTCGAGCTGTCGAACGTGGCCAACCTGCCCATCACGCTGTGGCCCGGCATGAAGATCGGCCAGCTGTGCCTGTTCCGGCTGACCAGCGCCGCCGAACACCCCTACGGCTCCAGCGAGGCCGGCTCCAAGTATCAGGGGCAGCGCGGCCCCACGCCGAGCAGGGCGTACCGCAACTTCGACCGGGTCGACACCGCCCGTTGACCTTCCGTGACGCTCTGCTCCGTCGGACTGATCCCGCTCACATAACGGTCCAATAACTCACTCGTTGGTGGTAGCTTGCCCGGCCGTGGCTACCCCGATCCCCCGTTCCCGTGGCGCGCTCGTTCTGGTGAGCGTGCTCGTGGGCGTGGCGATCGCCGTGGGCAGCCATCTGCTGTGGATCCAGCCCGACTCGGGGGACGCCACCTCGGCAGCCGGGCCCGGAGCCAGCCTCCATCGCGACGACCCGGGCGGGCCCACCCCCGGCGGCGGTTCCGCCGAGCCGACGACCGAATCGACCGCCGACCCGGAGCCGGCCACCTCGTCGGTGTCCACCCCCGGCGACGTGCCGACCACCACCCCCGTCGAGCCGGCCGACTCCACCAGCGCCGCGCCGACGACGTCCGACAGTCCCACGCCCACCACGACGTCGGCGCCTGCCACGTCCGGGCCTGGCTCCGACACCGGCGAGCCGTCCAGCCCCTCGCCCACCACCACGACGTCCGCCGAGCCCGACGAGGATCCGCTCGCCGAACTGCTGCGCTACGTCAACGAGGAACGCATCGCCGCGGGCTGCGAGGCGGCCGCCACCGACCCTGCGCTCGACGACGCGGCACAGGCGCACAGCAGCGACATGGCCGACAACCGCAGGCTCTCGCACTCCTCGTCGGACGGCACCTCGTTCGAGGAGCGCGTCGAGGACCACGGCTACGACGACCCCGCCGCCGAGAACCTCGCCATGGGGGTGACCTCGGCACGCGCCGTCGTCGACAACTGGATGGCCCAGCCCGCGCACAACGCCAACATCACCGACTGCGACGTCGCCGCGATGGGCGCAGGGCTCGACGAGGACGGCTGGTACTGGACGCTCGACCTCGGCTACTGACCGCAGCTCACCCCGTAGCTCACCCCGCAGGGGTGATCCGGTTCAGGATTCGGCGCGTGTCGACGCCCTTCGGCAGCGTTCCGAACGCCACGCCCCAGTCGCCGGCGAGACGCGAGGCGCAGAACGCGTCGGCGACCGCCTCGTCGCCGTGGCGCACCAGCAACGAGCCCTGCAACACGAGCGCGATCCGTTCCACCAGCCTGCGCGCGCGATACTCCACATCGGACGTGTCCGCGAGTTCCTTGCGCACGCCCGCGATCGCCTCGTCCAGTCGTCCGTCCACACCGGATGCGGCGTCGAGTTCGGCGAACAGGGCGTCCACCGAGTCCGGTTGTTTCGCCATCGCGCGCAGCGTGTCCAACGCCGCGACGTTGCCGGAACCCTCCCAGATCGACGACAACGGAGACTCCCGGAACAGCCGTGGCATGCCCGACTCCTCGACGTAACCGTTGCCGCCGAGGCATTCCAGTGCCTCCGCCGCATGCGCGGGAGCCCGCTTGCACACCCAGTACTTCGTGACCGCGAGCGCGAGCCTGCGGAACGCGGCCTCCTGCTCGTCGGTGGCCGCGCGGTCACCGGCACCGGCGAGCCGCATCGCCACCAGCGTTGCCGCCTCCGACTCGACCGCCAGGTCCGCCAGGACGTTCGCCATCGCCGACTGATCGGCGAGCAGCTTGCCGAACGCCTGCCGGTTCCGCGCGTGATGCGCTGCCCGCACGGTGCCGTACCGCATACCGGCCGCGCCACCGACGGCGCAGTCCAGGCGCGTGTTCGACACCATCTCGATGATCGTCCGGACGCCCCTGCCCTCCTCGCCGACCAGCCAGCCGATCGCGCCGTCGTACTCGATCTCGGCGGAGGCGTTCGACCTGTTGCCGAGCTTGTCCTTGAGCCGCTGCAGGTGGATCGGGTTACGCGAACCGTCCGGCAGTACCCGCGGCAACAGGAAACACGACAGGCCGCCCGGCGCCTGCGCGAGCGTGAGGAACACGTCCGACATCGGCGCCGACGTGAACCACTTGTGCCCCGTCAAGGCGTACGTTCCGTCGCCGGTCGGCGTCGCGCTGGTCGTGTTGGCGCGGACGTCGGAACCGCCCTGCTTCTCGGTCATCGACATGCCCGCGATGAGTCCGCGTTTGCCGGTGGGCACGCGAAGGCCGAAGTCGTACTCGCGCGCCGCGAGCAGCGGCTCGTAGACGTCTGCCAGTTCCGGACTGTGCCGCAGCGTCGGCACGGCCGAGTACGTCATCGAGATCGGGCAGGTATGGCCCGCCTCGTTCTGGCTCCACACGTAGAACTTGGCCGCCCGCGCCACGTGCGCGCCGGGCCGGGAGTCCCGCCAGGGCGCGGCGTGCAGTCCGCGCGAGACGGCGACGTCCATCAGGTCGTGCCAGTGCGGGTGGAACTCGACCTCGTCGATGCGGTGGCCGACGCGGTCGTGGGTGCGCAGCACGGGAGGGTTCTCGTTGACGAGCCGTCCCCACTCCTGCACGTGTGGACTGCCCGTGAGCCTGCCGAGCTCGTGCACCTCCTCGGCTGCCCAGCCCGCGCCCTCCCTCTGGAGTGCCTCGAGCAGCGTCGGGTCGTCTGCGACGTCGTGGCCGGACAGCTCCGGCACCTGGTTGGTCACGTCATGGGTGGCCGGCATCGGATGCTCCTAGGGCTCGAAGGGTGAAGGTGGCGAGTTCGCCGACGTCGTCCTCGCCGCCCGAGGTCAACGGGCCGATCATGACCTCGGCCACGGCGCCGACGATCGCGGCGGCCGTGAGCGGGGCGTGCTGGGCCGGCAGGGTTCCCTCGCGCACGCCCTCGGCGATCCGGGCGGCGACGACGTCACGGAAGGCGCGGCGGAACACGATGCGTTCGGCCTCGACCGGCGGATCGACGGGTTCGGCGAGCAGGGCGTAGGCCAGCCGCGGCGCCTTGAGGGCACGTGCGGCGAAGGTGTCGATCACGGCGATCACGCGCTCGGCCGCCGACCCGGGACGCTCGGACGCCTGCTCGACCGCCTCGACCTCACGCGTGACGAGCTGCCGGAACAGTTCGGCGACCAGTTCGCCCTTGCTCGGGAAGTGCCGGTAGACGCTGCCGGTGGCGACACCCGCGCGTTCGGCGACCGCGGCGACGGAACAGCCGCCGTAGCCGTGCGTGGCGAGCAGTTCGACCGCCGCATCGAGGATCGCGGCCCGCTGCGATTCCATGCGTGCCTGGACCTTCGGGGTGCGCCGGTACACCATGCAAGAAGTGAACCAGCATTCACACCTTGTGGCAAGGGTCTGCGTGTGGACAACGCTCAGGCGTCCATCGGCCGCGCGGGTGGGCCGCGTCGATGGGCCGCGTTCACCGGTCCCACTCGAGGACAACGCCGCGCGAGCACCGACATCGGCATGCGGCGTTCTCGTCGTGTTCAGCCCGACAACATCCGGACGGGCTAGAAACCATCGGTGCGAAACAGAACCCGACTCCTCACCTGTCTGGCTGTCGTGGCGCTGACCGCCACCTCCGGGTCGACCGCCACCTCCGGGCCGACCGCCACGGCGAGTCCCGCCGCGGACGGCGTGCCCGCCCACGCCGGTGAACACTTCGTGCGCACGGCCACGATGCCCGTTCACGAGAACTCCTCGCCCGACCAGGAGACCGCAGCCGAGATCTCGGCCGTCACTCCGGACGGCCGCACCGTGGTGTACACCGATTCGCCCGGCGAGCGCATCGGCTTCGCCGACCTCGCGCGACGCGGCACGGTCCGGCCGGCGGGAATCCTCGACATGCCGGGTGAGCCGACGTCGGTCGACATCGTCGGCGGGTTCGCACTGGTCGCCGTGAACACGTCGAAGAGCTACACCGACCTGTCCGGCGTGCTCCGGGTCGTCGACCTCGACACGCGGTCCGTCGTCGCGAGCCACGACCTCGGCGGCCAGCCCGACTCCGTCGACGTTTCGCCCGACGGCAGGCATGCCGCGGTCGCCATCGAGAACGAGCGCGACGAGGAGCTCGACGACGGAGCGATCCCGCAGCAACCGGCCGGGTTCCTCGACATCGTCGACCTCGACGGTTCGCCCGCGGACTGGCAGGTGCGCAAGACCGAGCTGACGGGGCTCGCCGACGTCGCGCCGAGCGATCCCGAGCCCGAGTACGTCTCGATCAACGGGCGAGGCGAGGTGGCCGTGACGTTGCAGGAGAACAACCACATCGTGGTCGTCGACCTCGAGACCGGGCGGGTGCGCAGCGATTTCAGTGCGGGCACGGCTATCGTTCGCGGCGTCGACACCACCGCCAACGGCCGCATCGAGCGCGACGGCGCCGTCACGGCGCCCCGCGAACCGGACTCGGTCGGCTGGCTCGACGACGACACACTCGCCACCGCCGACGAAGGCGACTACCAGGGCGGCACCCGCACGTGGACCGCGTTTGACGCCCGTACCGGCGACGTTGTCCACAGCTCGGGTTCCGAGCTCGAGGACCTCGCCATCTCGTACGGGCAGTACCCGGAGCACCGCGCCGAGGACAGGGGTGTGGAACCGGAAGGACTCGCCGTCGCGACGTACGGCAAGCACCGCTACGCATTCGTCGCGCTCGAACGCGCCAACCTCGTCGCGGTGTACAACGTGGACGATCCGCGACGGCCGAAACTGGTGCAGGGCCTGCCCACCGGCGTCGCACCCGAGGGCGTGTTGCCCGTGCCGCAGCAGGGCGGCCTCGTCGTCTCCGCCGAGGAGGACGCCGCCGACAGCAACGTGCGCTCGTCGCTCAGCCGGTACCAGTTGACGCGCAAGCCCCTCGCCGCATCGCTCGCCAGGAACCAGGGCGCGCCCTCGATCGTCTCCGACGGCATCGGATTCGGTGCGCTCTCAGGGCTTTCCGGAGTCCCCGGCGAGCCCGGCGAGGTCGTGGCCGTGACCGACGACGCGTACACGCCGAGTCGCGTGCTCACCGTCGACACCGCCTCGTATCCCGCCCGCGTGACCGGCGAGCTGACGATCACGCGGGACGGCGAGCCTGCGGCCTACGACATCGAGGGCATCGCCGCCCGCGGCGACGGCGGGTACTGGCTCGCGATCGAGGGTGACCCGGACGCGGCCACCCGCAATCTGCTCGTCGACGTCGGCCCCGACGGCGCGGTACGCAGGGAGATCCCGTTGCCGGCCGCGGTCGCCGAGGGCGCGACGAAGTACGGGTTCGAGGGTGTGGCCGTCTCCGGCGACCACGTGTGGGTCGCCGTGCAGCGCGAGTGGGCAGGTGACGAGCCGGGACGCACCACGCTCGCGAGGTACACGCCGGCGACCAGGCGGTGGGCGTTCGCCGCCTACCCGCTGGACGCTGCGCCGGAGAACGGCTGGATCGGCGTGTCCGAGCTGACCCCGCTCGGCGACGGACGCCTGCTCGTGCTCGAACGCGACAACCAGCGCGGCGAGAACGCCCGGACCAAGAAGGTCTACGAGGTCGACATCTCGACGGTCGATCCCGTGCCCGCCGGGGAGCCGAAACCGGTGCTGCGTAAACGGCAGTCGCGCGACCTGCTGCCCGCGCTCGAAGCGGGCGGCGGGGTCATCGCCGACAAGCCGGAAGGGCTCGCGGTGACAGCCGACGGTCGCCTCGTCGGTGCTGTCGACAACGACGGCCTCGACGACGCGCCCGGCGAGTCCGTCCTCTTGCGACTGGGTCGCGCCTGACCCGGCGGAGGGGCCGGAGAGCACGGCCGGCCCCTCCGTTCGGCGTCCGGCGTCGTTCACCGCAGCCTGCTCACAGGCGGTGCAGCCCTGCCAACACCCGTTGCATCAGCGCGTACCCCGGTCGTTCGTCTCCGGACACCGACTCGGCGTGGATGCGCACCATGTCGGCGCCCGCGAGGTCGCTCAGCAGCACCCTGGCCGCGCCCAGCGGCACCGACATGAGCGCGGCCACCTCGGCCACCGACCGTGGCTCACTGCAGATCCGGCGCACCGCCTGGTAGTCGGTGTTGCCGCGCTCCCGCGCCCACGGGCCGCCCGGATTCACCGTCACCATCGCCTCGATCGCCAGATCACCCCGCACCTCGGTGTGCCCCCGCGTGATGACGTACGGCCGCACCCGCAGACGGTTCTCCTCGAGCGGGTCGTACGGCTCGGCGTCGGGATCCGTCTCGGCTGGTGTGGAGCGGGACGGCCCGGCAGACGGCGTGCGGGGCGGTTCGGTGGGTGCGGGAGGAAGCGCTTCGGCGGACGGCGGGTCCGGGGGAGCTGGGGACTCCTCCTCGTAGCGCTCCAGCGCAGCCGCGGACGGGAATCGCGCACCTGCCCTGCCAACCCTCGACCGATCCGCCTTGTCCGTGTCGGCGGTGCGCCGGTGCTGTTTCTTTGCCTGTTTCGCAGCCTGCTTCTCGGCTGCCTTGCGTTCGGCGCGTTCGATCCGTTCCAGCGCCTTCGCGGAGGGAAACCGCGCCCCGGATCCGCCAGGGAGCCGCTCGTCCGGTTCAGGCGGCTGTGATTCGGGCAGCTGTGACTCGGGCGGCTGGGGATCGGGTTCGGCCTCGAACGCCTCCCGTCTCTTCGCGGAGGGGAATCTGGCACCGGATCTGCCGACGCCGTCGTCGCTGTGCTCCGGTCTCGCCGGTTCGTTCGGGGGATGCATGACCCACGCCCTCGCCTCGCACGGTCGGTGCTGGTGTCCTCGCCGGAAGCGGCTGCTCCAGGGGGCGGTGCTGCTTCGCGCGCCCGACGGCGATTGTGGACAGCGGCGATGGGGCCGGTATTGCGGCGACGTTAAATCGGCGAGTCGGCCGCAACATGCAGCGGGCGCCGCCCCCGGAAGCTCCGGAAGCGGCGCCCGTCTGCGTTCGTGTGCGTTCGCCGGGTGGCGTTACGCCTCGTCGGTGTTCGTGGCGACGTCGGCCTTGCCGTCCGGCTCGGCCTCGCCGCCCTTCTCCGCCGAGGCGCCCACCGCGGCAGGCTGCTTGTCGCCGCGCTTGACGGCGGACAGCAGCAGCTGCGAGACGTCGACGACCTCGAGCTCCTCGCTCGCCTTGCCGTCGCTCTGCCGCGACGTGACTCCGTCGGTGAGCATCACGCGGCAGAACGGGCAACCCGTGGCGATCTTCGACGGAGCCGTGCCGAGCGCCTCGTCGACGCGCTCGACGTTGATCCGCTTGCCGATCTGCTCCTCCATCCACATGCGCGCACCGCCCGCGCCGCAGCACATCGCACGGTCGGCGTGCCGCGGCATCTCGCGCAGGTTCGCGCCCGCCGCGCCGACCAGCTCACGCGGCGCCTCGTACACCTGGTTGTGGCGGCCGAGGAAGCACGGGTCGTGGTAGGTGATGTCCTCGGCGACCGGGGCCATCGGCGTCAGCCTCTTCTCCCGCACCAGGCGGTTGAGCAGCTGGGTGTGGTGCACGACCTCGTAGTTGCCGCCGAGATCCGGGTACTCGTTGGCGAGCGTGTTGAAGCAGTGCGCACACGTGACGACGATCTTGCGCTTCGCCGGCTCGACATCCTCGAACACCGAGTTCAGCACCTCGACGTTCTGCTGCGCGAGCATCTGGAACACGAACTCGTTGCCCGCGCGGCGAGCCGGGTCACCGGTGCACGTTTCCTCCGGGCCGAGCACCTTGTACTTGACGCCCGCGATGTGCAGCAGCTCGGCCACCGCACGCGTCGTCTTCTTCGCACGGTCCTCGAACGCGCCGGCGCAGCCGACCCAGAACAGGTACTCGGTGTCGCCGAACTCGCCGTCGAACTCCGGCACCTCGAAGTCGAGGTCATCGGCCCAGGCCATCCGGTCCTTGGCGTTCTGACCCCACGGGTTGCCCTTGTTCTCCAGGTTCTTGAACAGGGCGTTGAGCTCGGTCGGGAAGTTCGACTCGATCATCACCTGGTAGCGGCGCATGTCGACGATGTGGTCGACGTGCTCGATGTCGACCGGGCACTGCTCGACACACGCACCACAGCTGGTGCACGACCACAGCATGTCCGGGTCGATGACGCCGCCGGCTTCCGCGTCGCCCACCAGCGCGCGCTCCGACTCGGCCAGCGCCAGCACGTCGATGCCGGCGTGCGGGTCGTCGCCGGTCAGACCGACCTCGTCCCCAGCCATGTCCTTCTTGCCGCCGGCCAGCAGGTACGGCGCCTTGGCGTAGGCGTGGTCGCGCAGCTGCGTGATCAGCAGCTTCGGTGAGAGCGGCTTGCCCGTGTTCCACGCGGGGCACTGCGACTGGCAGCGACCGCACTCGGTGCACGTGGAGAAGTCGAGCCAGCCCTTCCAGCTGAAGTCCTCGATCTGGCCCGCGCCGAAGACGTCCTTCTCCGGGTCGGCCTCCTCGAAGTCGAGCGGCTTGCCCCCGCTCATCATCGGCTTGAGCCTGCCCAGCGCGACGCCGCCGTCGTCCTCGCGCTTGAAGTAGATGTTGAAGAACGCGCTGAACCGGTGCCAGGCGACACCCATCGTCAGGTTCCGGCCGACCACGACCAGCCAGATCATGCCCGACAGCAGCTTGACGAGCGCCATGATCGACACGGCCGCGGTGGCGCTCGGCAGGATCTGCGCGAGCGGCTGCGTCACGAAGCTCGACCACAGGGCCGGGTCCTCGATGCCGCTGGAGATCTTGAACGCCTTGACGCCGAGGATGCCGAGACCCTCGATGATCACCACGGCCTCGACGAAGTAGGCCGCCGCGAAGTTCGAACCGGCGAATCGCGACTGCCGGTCGGCGCGCCGCGGGTGGTTGGCCTGCCGGATGATCGCCAACGCGATACCGCCGACCACGGTGCCGATACCCAGGAGCTCCAGCAGCAGCTGCCACGGCGCCCAGTGGCCGATGATCGGCCAGGCGAAGTGCGGGTCGAAGATCTCGCCGTACGCCTCGAACAGCGCGAGCGAGCCCAGCAGGAAGCCCCACATCACGAGCCAGTGCCATGGCCCGACGTGGCGGAACTTGTTCATCCGCGTGTGGGCGGCGAACTCCTTGATGAGCGTCTTCAGACGCGCCGCCGGCGGTCCGTTTCGCGTGCTGTCAGGCTGCCCGAGTCGGATGATGCGCACCTGCCGGACGACGGCAGCGACGAACACACCCCAAGCGACAATGCTGACGGCAACGCCGATCACGCCGAGCGTGATCTGCAGTGCACCCATGATCGGGCCTTTCGGTTCGGTCTTCGTGGTGGGTGACGGGAGCGTATCTCTTCCTACTGAGGAGTAATGGATTGGAGACGCCCAAGTCCCACTGATGTGGCAGAAACCTCGCCACTAATGGGACGCACGTTCAGGTAGTTTGGCTGTTGTGAGCGCATACGTGTTGATCGCCGGGGCGATCCTGGCCGAGGTCGCCGGCACCGTGTCGTTGAAATTGTCGGAGGGATTCACCAAGGTCGCCCCCTCGGTGGTGGTCGTCGTCGGCTACGTGACCGCGTTCCTGCTGCTGGGGCAGGCGTTGAAGAACGGACTGCCCGTCGGTGTCGCCTACGCGATCTGGGCGGCAGCCGGCGTCGCCCTCGTGGCGCTGATCGGCGCGGCGTTCCTCGGTGAGCCGATGAACCTCACGATGGCGTTCGGCCTCGTGCTCGTGATCGGCGGTGTCGTCCTGCTCGAACTGGGGCGATCGACGTGAAACGGCAGGTCGACGGCAGGAAGGCGCGCGGGGAGAAGCGGCGCACCGAGATCATCGAGGCGACCCTGCGCGTGATCGAACGCGACGGGGTCACCGGCGTGACACACCGAACCGTGGCCGCGGAGGCCGGCGTGCCCACGACGTCGACCACCTACCACTTCGCGACGCTCGACGATCTGCTCGTGGCGACGCTGATCGAGTGCGCGCGCGACATGGCCACCGAGGTGTACTGGATGATCGACCGCGCGCGCTCGCACGGGCGTGGTCGCGGTGCCGAGGAGATCGCGAAACTGCTGGCCGAGGCGCTCGGGCCGAAGCGGGGCCGCACGATGGCCGAGTACGAGCTCTACCTGCTCGCCGCGAGGAAGCCGGAGCTGCGTCCCGCGGCGCGGCGGTGGCTCGACGTGCTGACGTCGATGGTGCGCCACGACGACGAGGTGGCGTTCCGCGTGTTCCTCGCCGGCATCGACGGCCTGCTCATCCAGGGCCTCATCGACGACGAACCGCCCACCGCGGAGGAACTCCGCCCGGTGGTCGACTACCTCCTGAACCCCCGCTGACCGGTTCGCGCACGTGTGCGCGTGTTGCGGGTCTGGGTGCGCGTGTTGCGCTCCCGGGGACCCGTGTCGCGGATTCCGGGGTGCGTGTCGCGCCTTCGGGAGCTCGTGTTGCGGGTTTAGGGACCCCTGTTGCGGATTCGGGGATGCGTGTTGCGGGTCGAGGAGGTCGGTGTTGCGCCGCCGGATGACGCGTTGGTGTAGTCCTGCGTCTGTGACGTGTGTTCCCGGCCGTATTCGGGTCGGTAACACGGAGGCTGTCGAGTCGCGCCGTGGAACCCGCTGGACCGCGCGATGTTGTCCGGTGTGCGTTGCCGGTGGGTACGGCACGTGGGTCGGCGGCCGTGCCCCGGGATTCGCAACACAAGCTCCCAGAACCGCAACACGCGCACCTGGGAACGCAACACGCGCCCCTGGAGACGCAACACGGGTCCCCGGGGCCGCGACACCGGCCCCGGGGAGCGCAACACGGTGCGTCAGCCCTTGTTCTCGTAGACCGGCGTGATGATCGCACGGCCGAGGGTGTGGCCGAACATGTTGAACTGGAGGAACGCCGGGCGGGCCTCCTCCGGGATGTCGAGGGACTCGACGTCGAGCGCGTGCACGCCGAACATGTAGCGGTGCGGACCGTGTCCGGGAGGCGGCGCGGCACCGAGGAACTGCCGCACGCCACCGTCGCCGGTGAGCATCTTCGCGCCGTCGGGCAGGTTCGCGCCGCTCGGGTCACCCGCGCCCGTCGGCAGTTCGGTCACCGAAGCCGGGATGTTGAACACCGCCCAGTGCCAGAAACCGCTGACCGTCGGCGCGTCCGGGTCGTAGCACGTGACGACGAAGCTCTTGGTCCCCTCCGGGAAGCCGGACCACGCCAGGTGCGGCGACTTGTCCTCGCCGCCCGCACCGAACAGGCCCGACAGCTGTGGTGTCGGCAGGGTCTCGCCGTCGGCCACGTCGTCGCTGCGCAGGTCGAAGGACGGCACCTGCGGCAGAAAGTCGTACGGATTGAAGTTGAACGGCGCGTCGGCCATCTCACGCTCCTCGCGGATCGGCTGCATTGTGCGACTGCGACTTGATGCAACCCCGAGGGTAGGCAGCCGTGCGCGCGCCGTCAGTGCCGACCCGGCCCCCCGACCCGCACCACCGACCCCGCCTGCGATCAGGGTCTCCCTGAGTCGGGGCGCGGAGAAACGGGGGTTGTCCCCAATACCGGTGGGGCGGGGGTCGGCCTACGGTTCTCGCAGACGAGAACTGAGGGGATTGACGGATGGGACGCTCAGTGGTGCAACGCCCCGGCCTGGCGGTCGGCGGAGCGGTGCTCGTTGGATTGGGCGTCGTCATCGCACTGGGGACGTTCGACTCGGAGCACGCGGAACGCACGTCGACGTTCGCCGACGTCGACCGCATCGAACTCGCCACCGGATCGGGGGACGTGACGGTCCGGGTCGGCGACGTCGACCGGGTCACCGTGGTCGAGAAGCTGTCGTACCGCTGGAGCGAGCCGTCGGAGACCCACACGGTCGACGACTCGGTGCTTCGCCTCGAGCGGTGCGACGCGTGGTGGTGCGAGGTCGACCACGAGGTGATCGTGCCGCGCGGGCTGGCCGTCTCGGGGGAACTCGGGTCGGGGTCGCTGTCGGCGAACGGGGTGTCGTCGGTCGACGTGGAGGCGGGCTCCGGGGACGTGCGGCTCGCCGAGATCACGGGGGACGTGCGGCTCGACGTCGGATCGGGCAGTGCCGAGTTCCACGACGTCGACGGCGCGGTCGTCGCCGAGGCCGGGTCGGGCACGCTGACCGGCCGCGAGCTGCGTGGTTCGGTCGAGGCGGAGGTCGGATCGGGTGCGATCGACCTGCAGTTGGCCGAGCCCGGCGACGTCACCGCGTCGGTGGGCAGCGGCGACCTGCGGGTGGCGGTGCCCAGGGGCGACTACCGCGTCGAGGGCGACACCGGCAGTGGCGAGCGTCGACTCGGGGTCGGCAGCGATCCGGAGGCGCCGAACGTGCTGCTGCTCGACTCCAACAGCGGTGACGTGACTCTCGTCCGGAACTAGGCCACTCTCCTCCGGAACCAGGGCGCACACGTGCGGGTAGCCGGAAATCGGCCGCTGCCCGGGAACAAACGCCGCTGGTCGGCCGTTACTCTGGCAGAAAGGTTGAGCAAGCGTCACTCAAGTCTGGTTTGACGCACCTCGGCCACCCACGTTAGAACTTGAGTGAGCCCCGCTCAGGTCTCGGTGGTTTCGGTGGACCGCGGTCCGGCCGAGTGCCAGACCGAGTGGAGGGGCATCCGCAGGATCAGTAGGAGGGAAAGACACATGGCGCGAGCGGTCGGCATCGACCTTGGTACGACCAACTCGGTCGTTTCCGTGCTCGAGGGCGGTGAGCCGACGGTCATCGCCAACTCGGAGGGTTCCCGCACCACCCCGTCCATCGTCGCCTTCGCCAAGAACGGCGAGGTGCTCACGGGGCAGCCTGCCAAGAACCAGGCCGTCACCAACGTCGACAGGACGATCCGGTCGGTCAAGCGGCACATGGGCACCGACTGGAAGACCGAGGTCGACGACAAGGCTTACACCGCCCAGGAGATCAGCGCGCGCGTGCTGATGAAGCTCAAGCGCGACGCCGAGGCCTACCTGGGCGACGAGGTGACCGACGCGGTCATCACCGTCCCGGCGTACTTCGAGGACGCCCAGCGCCAGGCCACGAAGGAGGCCGGCCAGATCGCGGGGCTGAACGTCCTGCGCATCGTCAACGAGCCGACCGCGGCCGCGCTGGCCTACGGCCTCGACAAGGGCGAGAAGGAACAGACCATCCTGGTCTTCGACCTCGGTGGCGGTACGTTCGACGTCTCGCTGCTCGAGATCGGCGAGGGTGTCGTCGAGGTCCGCGCCACCAGCGGTGACAACAACCTGGGTGGCGACGACTGGGACGAGCGCATCGTCGACTGGCTGGTGGACAAGTTCAAGGCGTCCAACGGCATCGACCTGACCAAGGACCGCATGGCTCTCCAGCGCATCAAGGAGGCCGCGGAGAAGGCGAAGATCGAGCTGTCGAGCTCGTCGAGCGCCAGCATCAACCTGCCGTACATCACGGTCGACGCGGACAAGAACCCGCTGTTCCTCGACGAGACGCTCTCGCGTGCCGAGTTCCAGCGCATCACGTCCGACCTGCTCGAGCGCACGCGCAATCCGTTCAACAACGTCGTGCGGGACGCGGGCATCTCGGTCGGCGAGATCGACCACGTCGTGCTGGTCGGTGGTTCGACTCGCATGCCTGCCGTCACCGACCTGATCAAGGAGCTGACCGGCGGCAAGGAGCCGAACAAGGGCGTCAACCCGGACGAGGTCGTCGCCGTCGGTGCCGCGCTGCAGGCCGGTGTGCTCAAGGGCGAGGTCAAGGACGTCCTGCTGCTGGACGTCACGCCGCTGTCGCTGGGCATCGAGACCAAGGGCGGCGTGTTCACCAAGCTCATCGAGCGCAACACGACCATCCCGACCAAGCGCTCCGAGATCTTCTCCACGGCCGAGGACAACCAGCCGTCGGTGCAGATCCAGGTGTTCCAGGGTGAGCGCGAGATCGCCGCGCACAACAAGAAGCTCGGCATGTTCGAGCTGACGGGCCTGCCGCCCGCGCCGCGCGGCGTGCCGCAGATCGAGGTCTCGTTCGACATCGACGCCAACGGCATCGTGCACGTCACGGCGAAGGACCTGGGCACCAACAAGGAGCAGTCGATGACCATCACCGGTGGCTCCGCGCTGCCGCAGGAGGACATCGACCGCATGGTCAAGGACGCCGAGGCGCACGCCGAGGAGGACCAGAAGCGCCGCGAGGAGGCCGAGACCCGCAACCAGGCGGAGACGCTGGCCTACCAGACCGAGAAGTTCGTCAGCGACAACGAGGACAAGCTGTCCGACGAGCTCAAGGGCAAGGTCAAGTCGGCCATCGACGAGACCAAGGAGTCGCTGAAGGGCGACGACATCGCCAAGGTCAAGGAGGCCGTCGAGAAGCTGAACACGGCTTCGCAGGAGCTCGGCCAGGCGCTGTACGCCAACACCGGTGCCGAGGGTGCCGCGGGCGCCGACGCCGGTGCGGCCGGCGCGGGTGCCGCCGGTGGTGACGCCGGGTCCGGCAAGGCCGACGACGACGTCGTCGACGCCGAGATCGTCGATGAGGACGACAAGAAGTGACCGAGCGCGACGAGAACGACCAGCAGGAGCAGGAACCGGTCGTCGTGCGGGACCGCCGCAAGGTCGACCCGGAGACCGGTGAGGTCCGTGCGGGCGACCGGTCCGAGCAGGCCGACCAGCCCGAGGTCGTGGATGCGCCCGCCGACGGCGCGGGCGCATCCGCTCCCGGGCAGGAGCAGGCCGCTCAGGGCGAGGCGGGTCAGGAGGCCGAGGCGGGTTCGCCCGTCGAGGCCGATCTGGCCAAGCAGCTCGAGGAACGCACCGCGGACCTGCAGCGCGTCCAGGCCGAGTACGCCAACTACCGCAGGCGTGCCGACAAGGAGCGTGAGCAGCTCGCGGCCTCGGGCAAGGCGTCGCTGGTGGGCGATCTGTTGCCGCTGTTGGACGACCTCGAACGGGCCGCCCAGCACGGTGACCTGACGGGCGCGTTCAAGTCGGTTGCCGACAAGCTCGTCGAGGCGCTGGAGAAGTCCGGCCTCGAACCGTTCGGCGCCGAGGGCGACGAGTTCGACCCGAGCGTGCACGAGGCGGTTCAGCACGACACGTCGCCCGACGTGTCGGGGCCGACGGTCACCACCGTGCTGCGGCGGGGCTACCGGTTCGGCGACCGCGTCCTGCGGCCCGCGCTCGTGGCGGTCACCGACCACGAGCCTGCCGCCGACGCGGCACCGGCGGCGTCCGAGGCGCCTGCACAGGCGGATCCGATCGACCCACCGGTCGAAGGCGAGTTGCCCATCGACAGCGATGAGCAGAAGAACTGACGACAAGCGGAAAGGAGGAGACGCCCGATGAGCGCTCGGGAGTGGCTCGACAAGGACTTCTACCGTGAGCTGGGCGTCTCCTCCGACGCTTCCACGGACGAGATCAAGAAGGCCTACCGGAAGTTGGCGCGGGAGAACCACCCCGACGCCAACCCGGGCAACGCCGAGGCGGAGAAGAAGTTCAAGGCCGTCTCCGAGGCCTACGGCGTACTGTCCGATCCGGACAAACGCAAGGAGTACGACGAGGCACGTGCCCTGTTCGGCTCCGGCCGCACGGGTGGCGGCTTCGGCGGCTTCCCCGGTGGCGGCGGCGCCGGTCCCGGCGGTGGTTTCGACCTCGGCGACATCTTCGGCCAGGGCGGCACCCAGGCGGGCGGTTTCGGCGGACTCGGCGACATGCTGGGCAATCTGTTCGGCCGGCGCGGCGGAGCCGGAGCCGCGGGCGGAGCCCAGCGCGGCCAGCGTGGCAGTGACGTCGAGACGGACGTGCGGATCGACTTCAGCGAGGCGGTGAAGGGCGCGACCCTTCCGTTGCGGCTGTCGAGCCCGGCCACGTGCGGCACGTGCGGCGGCAACGGCGCGCGGCCTGGAACGTCGCCGCGCACCTGCTCGGTCTGCTCGGGATCCGGTCTCGTCACCAGGAACCAGGGCGCGTTCGCGTTCTCCGAGCCGTGCCCCGAGTGCCGTGGTCGCGGTCAGCAGATCGACGATCCGTGCCCGGAGTGCTCCGGCGAGGGCGTGTCCACCCGGACGCGCACCCTCACCGTGCGCATCCCGCCCGGCGTCGACAACGGCCAGAAGATCCGGCTCGCCGGCCAGGGCGAACCGGGCAGGGGCGGTGCTCCCGCGGGCGATCTGTTCGTCCGGGTGCACGTCAAGCCCGACGACGTGTTCGGCCGCTCCGGCAACGATCTGACCATCACGGTGCCCGTCGAGTTCACCGAGCTCGCGCTCGGCACGACCCTCAGCGTGCCGACGTTGGATTCGAAGGTGTCGGTCCGCGTGCCTGCGGGCACGGCGAGCGGGCGCGTGCTGCGTGTGCGTGGCAAGGGAATCGCCAAACGGGATGGCTCCCAGGGTGATCTCTTGGTTACGCTGCAGGTCGTCGTCCCCGCGAAGGTCGAGGACGACGCGAGGGCAGCACTGGAGAAGTACGCCGACGCGGTCGCACAGCACGATCCGCGACCCGAGATCACCGCGCTGTTGCGCGATCGAGGTGCGTGATGTTCGGTTCAGGTTCCCCGGGATTCGGAATGCCGCACGGCGCGGACGAGGACACGCCCGTCTTCGTGATCTCCGTGGCGGCGCAGCTGTCGGGTCTGCACGCGCAGACGTTGCGTTCCTACGACCGGATGGGGCTCGTCTCCCCCGGCCGTACGTCCGGCGGCGGCAGGCGTTACTCCATGCGCGACATCGCCCAGCTGCGCGAGGTGCAGCGGTTGTCGCAGGAGGAGGGCGTCAACCTCGCGGGCGTCAAACGCATCATCGAGCTGGAGAACCAGGTCGAGGCGTTGCAGGCCCGCGTGACCGAACTCGCCGAGGAACTGTCCACGGCGTACGCGGCGGCCGAACAGGCGGCCGCCGCGGTCCACGCCTCCTACCGCAAGGACCTCGTGCCCTTCCGGCAACAGAACGCGCTCGTGGTCTGGAAACCGAACCGGGGCCGCTGAAAGGCACTCAAGGCCGGCTGTCCCGGCGCAGATGTTCGCCGAAGAACGCCAGCACCCGGCGCCACGAGTCCTCGCTGGCCTCGTGGTCGTAGCCGAAGCCGCTGATGCGGGCGACGAGGTTGAACGGCCCGAGCGGCAGCTGGTTGGCGAAGCTGTGCCGGGCCTGCGGATACTCCTTGACGTCATGCGGAACCCCGCGTGCGGTGAGCTCGCTTTCGAGCTTGTCCGCGGCGCCCTTCAACGTCGGGTCCTTGCCGCCGAAGCTGGCGACCACGGGGCACGCCCCGTCGAGCACCGACATGTCCTCCGGCAGTTGGCCGTAGTACGGCGCGGAGGCGTCGAACTCACCGCCGGCCGCCACCAGCGCGAAGCCGCCGCCCAGGCAGAACCCCACGATGCCGACCCGGCCGGTGCAGTCCTCGCGCTCGGCGAGCGTGCGGCGGGTCGCTTCGAGGTCGTCGAACGCCCTGCCGTGGCCGGACAGCATCGCGCGGAACACCGAGCGGACACATCGGACCAGCCCGCCACGTGAATACAGGTCCGGCGCGAGGGCGACGAAACCGGCGGTGGCGAAGCGCTCGGTGATCAGGCGGGTGTCCCGCGTCAGGCCGAAGACGTCGTGCACCACGACGACGCCGGGCCACGGACCCTGCCCTGCGATCTCGCGTTGCGGCTCGGCGAGGTAGCCCTCGATGCTGCCGCCGGCGACGTCGATGGTGGTCTCCACGGTTCCTCCTCGAACGCCCGGTGCCGGTGGGCCCACCCCGAATGTAGAGCACATTGTCGTTGGCGGCCGTGCGCCGGCGGGAGTTCCGCGCACGAGAAGGCACGGGAGGCCCCCGACGGCCCTCCCGTGCGTCTCGCGTGCGCGACTACTTCTTCTTCTCGACCGGCTTGGCGGGCACCGTGTCGCCGTCGAAGCTGTCGTCGCCGCGGTCGAGGTGTTCGGTGGGATTCTCCTTCGTGGGCTCGGCCGGCTTCGTGGGCTCGGCGGGTTTGCCGCCCTCGCCGCCCTCGCCCGGCTCGGACTCGTCGCGGTCGAGCTTCTTCACGGCGATCCCGCCATCGGGCAGCTTCTTGACGGCGACGCCATCCGGCGCGTTCGTCTTCGACGTATTCGACGCCTCGGTGACGTGGGAGGTGCGCTTCTCGTCCTGCGTATCTGCCGGTTCGCCGCCGCTCGTCGCGAGCGCGGTACCCGCGCCGCCGAGTGCCACCGCACCCGCCGCGAGCAGGGAGACGGTCATCCTCTTGCCGATCGGATTGCGCATGGTGTTCCTTCCTCCTGTGCGTTCGTCGCGGCGTTTCCGCGATGACGACGACAGTGCCGGGCGCGCGCTGAAGGAAGGCTGAACGATTCTGAAGTTCGCTTCAGGTTCGGCTGCGATGCTGTCGGACATGCGGGTGCTGATCGTCGAGGACGAGCCGCGCGTGGCGGATGCGTTGCGGACGGGGCTGAACGCCGAGGGCTGGTCGGTCGACGTGACCGGCGACGGACTCGAAGCGCTCTGGTACGCCGAGAACCACGAGTACGCGGCGATCCTGTTGGACATCATGTTGCCGGGGCTGAACGGCTACAAGGTGTGCACCCGCCTGCGTGCGGAGGGGAACGCGACGCCGATCATCATGCTCACGGCCAAGGACGGCGAGTACGACGAGGCCGAGGCGCTGGACGCGGGTGCCGACGACTACGTCACCAAACCGTTCTCCTACGTCGTGCTGCTCGCGCGGCTGCGCAACGTCGTGCGTCGTGCACCCGCGCGGGAGCCGGTGATCCACGTCGGAGACCTCGTGGTCGACCCGGCGACGCGGACCTGCTTGCGTGCCGGCGACGAGATCCCGTTGACCAGCAAGGAGTTCACCCTCCTCGAGATGCTGGCCGCGCAGGGCGGCCAGGTCGTGTCGAAGCGCCGTCTGCTCGAAGGTGGCTGGGACTTCGCCGAACAACCCGAGCCGAACGTGATCGAGGTCCACATCAGCGCACTGCGCAGGAAGATCGACGTGCCCTACGGGCGCAGGAGCATTCGCACGGTGCGCGGGCACGGCTACCAGTTGGTCCCCGATGCGTGAGCGGATCCGGACCCCACGGCTCTCGGTACGTGCGCGCACGACGATCGGGGCCACGGCCGTGGCTGCGGTGGCGACCCTCGGGGTGGGCGTCGGCCTGCTGTCCTATCTGGACTCCAAGCTCACCGAGGAGCTCGACGCGGCGCTCGACGCGCGTCTCCGGACGGCCAGTCACGCGGTGCAGGGTGGAAAAGCGGTTCCCGCGGGCGTGTCGGTCGATGTCAGCGGAGACCAGCGCCGAGTGCAGATGCAACCCACCGAAGCCGTCGACCAGGGAGGCCCCTACCGGACGGCGGAGACCACTGTGGACACCCCGAAGGGCACGGCGACCCTCGTGGCCAGTGCCTCGACCGAGTCGGTGAGCAGGGCGACGGGTGCCGCGTCGACCGCGCTGCTCATCGGTGCCCCGGCCTTGTTGGCGATCGTCGCCGGGCTGACGTGGTTCAGTACCGGTCGAGCGCTGCGGCCGGTCGACGCGATCCGCAGCGAGTTCGCCCGGCTGTCGGCACACGACCTGCGCGGCAGAATGCCGGTGCCGGCCGGGGACGACGCGCCGGCACGCCTCGCGGTGACGTTGAACGAGACCCTCGACCGGCTCGACGGCTCGATGCGCCGTCAGCGGCAGTTCGTCGCCGACGCCTCCCACGAGCTGCGCAGCCCGCTCGCGGCGGTGCGGACTCCCCTCGAGGTGGCGCAGGCGCATCCCGATCGGGCCGACTGGCCGCGACTCGCCGCCGGGACGCTGGAGGACCTCGACCGGCTGGACCGCCTAGTGTCCGATCTGCTCACGCTGGCCAGGATCGACGCCGACACCGTCGACGATGCGGCACCGCTCGACCTGCGCGAGCTCGTCCGGGACGTCGTCGAGCGGCGCGGGCAGGCGCGGGTGGAACTGGACCTGGACGTGACCGACGATGTCGTCGTCCGCGGGCACCGTGGTCATCTGGGCCGTCTGCTGACCAATCTGCTCGACAACGCCGAACGCCACGCCGTCGCCCGCGTCGACGTGCGACTGTCGACATCGGACGGCCAGGCCAGGCTGGAGGTCCGCGACGACGGACCGGGTGTGCCCGAGGATGACCGCGAACGCATCTTCGAGCGCTTCGCGCGGGTCGACCCGGCCCGCAGACGTCACCACGGTGGCGCCGGCCTCGGTCTGGCGTTGGCGCGCGACATCGCGACCCTGCACGGCGGAAGCCTCCGGCTCGCCGAGTCCGGGCCGAACGGAGGAGCCCGGTTCGTCGCCGTGCTGCCCGTCGAGTCGGGCTCGCGCGGCAAGGCCTAGTCGGCGGCGATACCGCTGTGCCGGGAAGCTGCCTGAAGATCCCGGCGGAGCCGATGCAGCTCGTGGTGCGCGTGGACCGCACTCGGGCCTGCGATCTCCAGCGAGAGATCGACGACCTGCCGTGCCGCGCGGTCCGCGCCGGCCTCGGCGGCCGACAACGTGGCGAGCAGATCGTCCGGCACGTAGCCGCGAGCGAGGGCACCCGTCAGGTTGTCGAGCTGTGCCGTCGCGTTCTCCAACAGCAGACGCGCCTCCGCGCAGCGGTGCTGCACCGACGAGGTCCGCGGGACGGCGTGCACGTCGAGACGCGCGGCAGTGTTCCGGCGTGCGCTGTCGGTCGCCGTGTCGAGCGCCCGCTGCCCGATGCCGAGCGAGATCGCGGCCCGCAGGGTCAGCGCCCACGGGAGGAGCCGTGCGGTCGCTCCCGGCCGGTGTCCGAGGGCGACCGTCTCGACGACCTTGTCCTTGGCCACGAACACGTTCTCCAGCTGCGTGGCGTCCTCGCGGATGTGCAGGCCCGCCGCGGTCCGGTCGACGAAGGCATGCACGACGTTCGGCCCCTGCGGGTCGGTGTCGTTCCTGGCGTACACGCCGAGCCAGTGCCAGGCGGCTGCGGCCGGAGTGTCGCCCGCGGTACCGGAGAACAGATACCCGCCGTCCACCGGAACGGCTTTCACCGAACCCTCGGTGTTGGCCGGGTGTCCGCTAGCGCCGTGGACGGACTCGGCGACCCGTCCCGACGCGGCTTCGTGGAGCAGCCACGCGAGCCGGTGATCGCCAGAGCGGTACAGGTCCGCCGCAGCGCCGATCCACGACAGGTGCCCCGTCACCGCGCGTGCGGCCGCCGGCGACCAGTACGCCAGGGTTCGCTGCTCCCGGTTGATCTCGTCGACGGCCGACCCGCGTCCCCCGAGGCCGGAGGGCAACGCCGCCGTGAGGTACCCGGCCGCGGCGAGGTCGGCGATGTCCTCGGCGACGGCGCCGAGAACGCCGCCGTCGGGTTCGTCGCCCGAAGCCCTCGCGTGCAGCGTGCGCAGCACCTCATCGGTGAGGATCTCGTGTGCCGTGTCGACGGACCGGCGAGTGTTTTCCGCGCGGGTGCTGATCCGGTCGCCGGGCACGGCACGGCGAATGGGCGATTCCGTCGGCTTTTCCACGGTCGCTTCGGACATGGTTTTCCCTCCCGGTCACAATTCTGGGGACGCTGCGGATTCTGCAAACCGTGAAACGCCGAAACCGGTGTCCGGCGCAGGTGTGCTGCTCGCGGTGGTCGACGTCGACCCGTTTGTGCTGCCTACAGCGGTGGTCTGGACGGACCGCGCATCGGCGCGGCCCGTGCGAACCACGTTAGGCACGGCGCAGAACGACGGTCAAGAAAACGAAGTCGGCATCCAGAATGTGAGAACTGCGGGAGGGTCGTCGATTTACGCGACGTGGGGAGAAATTGTTTTCCGGTGTTATTAATACCGTGTTCTCATCCGTGCGGGTGAGAAGAACCGCACGCGCGTGGCGGCCGCGGAGCCAGTGGGGCTGCGGCCGCCACGAACGCGGACCGCTCGGACTATTCGATCGTGAACGGGTCGTAGCGGATCTGGTCGAGGGCCGTGCCCGCGACGAGCATGCGGCTGACTGTCGCCCGGATCATCGCGGGCGAGCCCGACACGAGCACGTCGTGGTCGTGCCAGGCGCCGTGGGCGGTGACCGCGTCGGGGAGCGTGCCGACCTCGAATCCGGACAGTCCCTCGTCCTGCTCGACGACGGGCCGCACGGTCAGCCACGGGTTGACCGAAGCGAGCGAGCGCAACGATTCGAGCGCGTAGAGGTCCTCGCGCTTCTGACCGCCGTAGAAGATCGTCACGTTCGGGTTCTTCCCGAACCGGCCGAGGTCGTCGAGGATCGACTGCAGCGGGGCGACACCCGTGCCGCCGGCGATCATCACCACGTCGCGGCCCGCGTCGCGGTCGACGTGGAGCCTGCCCATCGGGGCGCCGAACCGCCACACGTCGCCGGGCTGGGTGTGCCCGACGATGCCGCGGGAGACCCAGCCGCCGTCGATCGCGCGCACGTGGAACTCGAGGGAGCCGTCCGTGCGCGGCGCGTTCGCCGGGGACAGGTAGCGCCACAGACGCGGACGTTGTGGCACCTCGACGCTCAGGTACTGGCCGGGACGGAACGGGATGTGCCGGTCCGGTTCGATGCGCACGAGCGCGAGGTCCCAGCTCAACCTGCGGTGCTCGGCGACCGTGCCGGTCCACGAAGGCGGGTACTCGTCGGCCTCGGCCGCATCCTGCATGGACCGGGCGACGATCGTGAACGCCTCGGCCCACGCGCGCTCGACCTCAGGCGTCCACGCCTCCTGCAGCTGTCGTTTCACGGCGGCCAGCAGCGCCGTGCCGATCGCCTCGTAGTGGTGCGGCTGCACCCCGAACTTGCGGTGGTCGCGGCCGAGCTGCACCAGGTAGGGAGCGACGTCGTCGGGCCGGTCGACCGACTGCAGGATGTTCACGATCGCCCGCACGAGCTTGCCGCTGCGCACGTCCATGTGGATCGGGAAGAAGTCGCGCGCCTCTGGGGCGAGGGTGAACAGCATTCCGTAGAAGAACTGCGCCACCTCGGGCGTGTAGGGCTCGACCTCCTGCCACGTCTCGCGGACGTGGCGCACCATGGTCGTGACCGCTTCCGGCGTCTCGCGGTTGTCGGCGACCTTCGGGATGGGGTTGATCGGCTCGGCTGTCATGTCCTGCCGCCGTACTCGCCGAAGGACTCGTGGTTGATACGCACTGTGATCGTCAGGGCCTTTCGGAGCTAGGCGCGCGTGGGTGACCCGGCGGTCTGCGCGGAAACGCCGGCGGGGGTCGAACCACGGTCAGCGCGGCGCCGGGGCCGCGGCGCGGAGCTCACTTGCAAGCACACTGTCCAATCCACCTTTCGGTGCGTACGCACGGCCCAACCCTAGATTCATGTGCAGCTGCACGGTAGGGCGAACGCCTCAGCTCGTCCTGTTGTTGCTCCGGACGGGTGGTCGGACCGTCCGTTTTGCGGCCGATGTCACTCCGGACACAGACAATACGTGAGCAGGCGGCGACGTACCGTTAATCACGTTGTGTAGTTCTTGTGGCCACTCGAAGGGGTTGGACATGGGCTGAAAACGACGACGGCCCGGCACCCAAAGTTGGATGCCGGGCCGCCGAAGCCGCGTACCGCGGGGTCGGACGGGGTGGGACGGGGTCAGACGCCCGCCTTCTTGTCCTTCCGCTGGATCTCGCCACTGTCGATCTTGCCGAGGAAGTTGTTGACCTCGCGCTTGACGACCGGCAGCAGCAGATACAGGCCGGTGATGTTGAACAGCGCCAGCGTGAACAGCACCGCGTCGGCGAAGTCGATCACCGTCTGGATCGTCAGCACCGCGCCCGCGGCCGACATGACGCAGAAGAGCACCTGGTAGATGCGGATCGACACCACGTGCTTGCCGAACAGGTAGCCCCACGCCTTCTCGCCGTAGTAGCCCCACGTGATCAGGGTCGACAGCGCGAACAGCACCACCGCGACCGTCAGCAGGTAGGGGAACCAGGGCAGCACCGTCGCGAACGCGTCGGACGTGACGGTGACGCCGTCGGGCGCGTCCTCGCCGTTCTGGTTCACGGCGAGGAATCCGGAGGTCCAGCTCGCCGGACTGGCGATGACGATGGTCAGCGCCGTCATGGTGCAGATGATGACCGTGTCGATGAACGGCTCGAGCAGCGCGACGAAGCCCTCGGTGGCCGGGTTCTTCGTCTTCACCGCGGAGTGGGCGATCGGGGCGGAGCCGACGCCGGACTCGTTGGAGAACGCCGAGCGCTGGATACCGACGATCATCGCGCCGATCACGCCGCCGGTGACGCCTTCACCGGTGAACGCGCCCTCGATGATCGTGCCGATGGCCGCGGGGATCGCGGTGAAGTTGACCAGGATGACGACGAGGCAGGCGGCGAGGTAGATGATCGCCATCGTGGGCACGAGCTTGGCGGTGACCCTGCCGATCGACTTGATGCCGCCGATGAGGATGACGCCGATGACGATGGCCAGGATGACGCCGAACGTGAGCGCCGCCCCGTCGTTGGCGAGGAAGCCGTCCTCGCCGCCCGTGATGTTCTTCAGCTGGGCGAACGCCTGGTTCGACTGGAACATATTGCCGCCGATGATCCCGAAGAACAGGATGCCGATGGCCGTCAGCACGGCGAGCAGCTTGCCGAGGCCGATGCCGAACCCGTTCTTGAACCGCTCGGCGATGCCCTTGCTGAGGTAGTACATCGGCCCGCCGGACACGGTGCCGTCCTCGTGTTCCTCGCGGTACCGCACACCGAGGGTGCATTCGACGAACTTGGTCGCCATCGCGAGCAGGCCTGCGCAGATCATCCAGAACGTCGCCCCGGCGCCGCCGATCGTGACCGCGGCGCCGACACCGGCGATGTTCCCGAGCCCGACGGTTCCGGAGACCGCTGAGGCGAGCGCTTGGAAATGGTTGATCTCGCCCGGCTCGTCCTTGTCGGTGTACTTGCCGCGCACGATGTCCGTGGCGAGCTTCAGCCGGCGGATCTGGACGAACCCGAAGTACACGGTGAACACCGCTGCGCCGAGGATCAGCCACGCCACGATCCACGGGAAGCTGACTCCGAAGACGGTGATCTCACCGAAGACGAAACCGGATGCGGCATCGGAGATCGGGGTGAAGGTGTCGATGATCCACTTTTCGACGCCACCGAAGATTCTCCCACCCTCCTCCTGCGCCAGAAGCTGGGTGGAGTCGGGCGATCCGGCCGCGCCGACTGTGCTCTGCAGATACATGGTCAGGTAGTGGACCTGAACAAATGGTGTAGGGCAAGCGAATCGTCGTTTTTGTTACAGGCTGTTATCGCAACCGGCCGCATCGGTGGCCTTTCCGTCGGTCACGTGGCGCAGGTCGGAGCGGCAAATGGGGCAATTCTCGGGAATGTGCGGCGATCATCGAAAGGGGTAATGCCTGCTCGAATGAGCGGCGGAAGTGATCACGTTCTGTGCGGGAGGGGTCCGGATGTGTGACGCCGCGGGCCGTGCCGGTCGCCGTGGGTCCGGCGGCTCGGGCGAAGGATCCGGGCGAAGGACGCGCGTGGAGGACTCGAGCGAAGGACTCGCGTGAAGGAAAAGCCCCGAGGGTGGCCGGAGCCTGCCCTCGGGGCTTTGTGGTCGAACGGCGTAGGTGCCGCGATGTGGGTGCTACGCCTTGGTCTTCTTGTCGACGTGCTGGATCTCGCCGGACTTGATCTTGCCGAGGAAGCCTCGGACCTCCTTCTTCACCACCGGCATGAGCAGGTACAGGCCGATGATGTTGAACAGGGCCAGCGAGAACACCACCGCGTCGGCGAACGAGAGCACGCTGCCGAGCGTGAGGACACAGCCCGCGACACCGGTCAGGCAGAACAGGACCTGGTAGATCCGCACGCCGATCTGCGAACGGCCGAACAGGAACGTCCACGCCTTCTGGCCGTAGTAGCCCCACGTGATCATGGTCGACACGGCGAACAGCACGACCGCGATCGTCAGGATGTACGGGAACCACGGCAGCACCGTGCCGAACGCCTCGGACGTGATCGTCACGCCCTGCTCGTTGTCCGGTGCCTCACCGCCCGCGAACACGGTGGCCTTGGTGTCGAGCCACATCTGCGGGCTGGCGATGACGATCGTCAGCGCGGTCATGGTGCAGACCACGACCGTGTCGATGAACGGCTCGAGCAGCGCCACCAGGCCCTCGGTCGACGGGTTCTTCGTCTTCACGGCCGAGTGCGCGATCGGGGCGGAACCGAGACCGGCCTCGTTCGAGAACGCCGAGCGCTGGAAGCCGACGATCAGGGCGCCGATCGCACCGCCGACGACGCCTTCGCCGGTGAACGCGCCCTCGAAGATCTGCACCACGGCGTCGGGCACGTGGCCGATGTTGATGAGGATGACCAGCAGGCACGCGGCGATGTAGACCAGAGCCATCGCGGGCACGAGGCGGCTCGTCACGGCGCCGACGGACTTGATGCCGCCGATGATCACGATGCCGACGACCGTGGCGAGGATGATGCCGAAGATCAGCGCGGAACCGTCGCTGCCGAACAGGCCCTCGTCCCCGCCGGTCACACTCTTGACCTGGGAGAACGTCTGGTTGGCCTGGAACATGCTGCCGCCGGCGATGCCGAAGAACAGGATGCCGATGGCCGTCAGCACGGCGAGCACCTTGCCGAGTCCGACACCGAACGCGTTGGGGAAGCGTTCGGCGAGCCCCTTGCGCAGGTAGTGCATCGGCCCGCCGGAGACGGTGCCGTCCTCGTGTTCCTCGCGGTACTTCACGCCGAGGGTGCACTCGACGAACTTCGTGCACATGCCCAGGAGGCCGGCGCAGATCATCCAGAACGTCGCACCGGCACCACCGATGGTGACGGCGACACCGACGCCGGCGATGTTGCCGAGTCCGACGGTGCCGGATAGTGCCGAGGCGAGGGCCTGGAAGTGGTTGATCTCCCCGGGTTCGCTCTTGTCGGTGTACTTGCCGCGCACGATCTGCGTGGCGAGTTTGAACCGGCGGAACTGGATGAAGCCGAAGTAGACCGTGAAGATGGCCGCGGCCAGGATCAGCCACGCCACGATCCAGGGGAAGCTGACCCCGAAGACGGTGATCTCGGCGAACACGAAGGCCGAGAAGCCGTCGGAGATGGGGGCGAACACATCGTTCACCCAGTTCTCGATGGAGGCGAGGAAGCCACTCTCAGCCGCGAGGACGTGGGTGTTTCCCGACGACGGCGGCGGGTTCGTAAAGACTGCGCTCGGTACAGGCATGAGCTACACATTGACCCGGACGGGCCTGCTCAAACAAGTCTTTGGGCCGGTTTGTTACGCCGAGTTGTTACAACACCGGGTGTCGATTCGTGGTAGTGGACGCGTAGGCCGATCCGGGTTGAGCGGAATAGACTCAAGTTTTCTGACGTTGAACCACGTGACGGCAGCGTGACTGGAAGGCTGTCGACGACACAGGCGACACAGAGGTGAGGGGATGGACGCTTTCAACCCGACCACGAAGACCCAGCAGGCGATCTCGTCGGCGGCGCAGGCCGCGACGATGGCGGGCAACCCGGAGATCTCGCCCGGCCACCTGCTCGGCGCGCTCCTGGCGCAGTCCGACGGGATCGCCGGACCGCTGCTCACGGCGGTCGGTGCCGATCCCGACGCGGTGCACGCCGAGCTCGAGTCCGTGGTCGCGAAGCTCCCCGCGGCGACGGGTTCCACCGTGTCGTCCCCGAACTTCGACGGGCACGCCGTCAAGTCGCTGACGCACGCCCAGAAGCTGGCCACCGAGCTCGGCGACGAGTACGTCTCCACCGAGCACGTGCTGGTGGGCCTGGCCGCGGAGGGCGGTCCGGTGTCGCAGCTGCTGACCCGTCACGGAGCGACCCCCGACGCCCTGCGCGAGGCGTTCACCCAGGTGCGTGGTTCGGCGCGGGTCACCAACCCCGACCCCGAGGGCACCTACCAGGCGCTCGAGAAGTACGGCGTCGACCTGACCGAGCGGGCCAGGGCGGGCGATCTCGACCCGGTCATCGGCAGGGACACCGAGATCCGCCGCGTGGTGCAGGTGCTGTCGCGGCGTACGAAGAACAACCCGGTGCTGATCGGTGAGCCGGGCGTCGGTAAGACCGCGATCGTCGAGGGTCTCGCGCAGCGCATCGTCGCCGGTGACGTGCCCGAATCGCTGCGCGGTAAGCGCGTCGTCTCCCTCGACCTCGGTTCGATGGTCGCCGGGTCGAAGTACCGCGGTGAGTTCGAGGAGCGACTCAAGGCCGTACTCAAGGAGATCAAGGACTCCGAGGGGCAGGTCGTGACGTTCATCGACGAGCTGCACACCATCGTCGGCGCCGGCGCGTCCGGTGAGGGCGGCAGCATGGACGCGGGCAACATGATCAAGCCGATGCTCGCCCGCGGTGAACTGCGCATGGTCGGTGCCACGACGCTCGAGGAGTACCGCAAGTACATCGAGGCCGACGCCGCGCTGGAACGTCGTTTCCAGCAGGTGCTCGTCGGCGAACCGTCGGTCGAGGACGCCATCGGCATCCTGCGTGGACTCAAGGAGCGTTACGAGGTGCACCACGGTGTGCGCATCACCGACGGCGCCCTCGTCGCGGCCGCGACACTGTCCGATCGGTACATCACCGCGCGGTTCCTGCCGGACAAGGCCATCGACCCGGTGGACGAGGCCGCCTCGCGGCTGCGCATGGAGATCGACTCGCGGCCCGTCGAGATCGACGAGGTCGAGCGTGCCGTGCGCAGGCTGGAGATCGAGGAGATGGCACTGTCCAAGGAGGACGACGCCGCCTCGAAGGACCGGCTGGCGACCTTGCGGTCCGAACTGGCCGAGAAGCGCGAGGAACTGGGCGCCCTCACCGCCCGGTGGCAGAACGAGAAGGGCTCGATCGAACGGGTCCGCGAGCTGAAGGAACAGCTCGAGCAGCTTCGCGGCGAGGCCGACCGCGCCGAACGCGACGCCGACCTCGGCAGGGCCGCCGAGCTGCGGTACAGCCGCATCCCCGCGCTCGAGAAGGAGCTGGAGCAGGCCGCGGAGAACTCCGCGGCGGCCGACGCCGAGGTCATGCTCAAGGAAGAGGTCGGGGCTGACGACGTCGCCGACGTCGTCAGCGCATGGACCGGCATCCCGGCTGGCAGGTTGCTCGAGGGCGAGACCGGCAAGCTGCTGCGGATGGAGGACGAGCTCACCGGCCGGGTCGTCGGACAGTCCGACGCGGTCAAGGTCGTCTCCGACGCGGTGCGCAGGGCGCGCGCGGGCGTGGCCGATCCGGACCGGCCCACCGGTTCGTTCCTGTTCCTCGGGCCCACCGGTGTCGGCAAGACGGAGCTGGCCAAGGCGCTGGCCGAGTTCCTGTTCGACGACGAGCGCGCCATGTTGCGCATCGACATGAGCGAGTACTCGGAGAAGCACAGTGTCGCCAGGCTCGTCGGCGCTCCCCCGGGCTACGTCGGGTACGACCAGGGCGGGCAGCTGACCGAGACCGTCCGCAGGCGGCCGTACTCGGTGGTGCTGCTCGACGAGGTCGAGAAGGCGCACCCGGACGTGTTCGACGTGCTGTTGCAGGTCCTCGACGACGGCAGGCTGACCGACGGCCAGGGCCGCACCGTCGACTTCCGCAACACGATCCTGGTGCTGACCTCGAACCTCGGCTCGCAGGCGATCGCCGACGGTGCGCTGGAGGAGACGCAGCGGCGCGATGCGGTCATGTCGGTGGTGCAGGCGCACTTCAAACCGGAGTTCCTGAACCGCCTCGACGACATCGTGGTGTTCCACGCCCTCGGCACCGAGCAGCTCGGCGAGATCGTCGACATCCAGGTCCAGCGCCTCGGCAGGCGGCTCGCCCAGCGCAGGCTGTCCCTCGACGTCTCGCCCGCGGCGCGCGAATGGCTGGCGATCAACGGGTACGACCCGGTCTACGGTGCGCGGCCGCTGCGCAGGCTGGTCCAGTCGGCCATCGGCGACCAGCTGGCCAAACAGCTGCTCGCGGGCGAGATCCGCGACGGCGACACGGTGCACGTCGACGTGCCGGGATTCGACGCCGCAGGGGCCTCCGACACGCTCGTGGTCACTCGCGGTTCGTAATCACGCGATCCGCCCGGCCTGCCTCCTCTACGTAGCGGGCCGGGCGGGATACCCTGCTCGCGTGGGTATTCCGGCGTGGATCTGGTTCGTCGTCGCGGCCGTCGCCGCGGTGGCGGGCCTCGCACTGCTGATGACCGATCGCGCGCGAGAGAGCTCCCGGAACCGGGAGCGAGCGCGCTGGGCCGAGCTGCGCGGCTGGCAGTACGTCGAGGAGGACGAGGAGCTGCCGCGAGAATGGTCCGGCGGCGCCATCGGCTACTTCGGCGCGGAGGCCGCGGTCAACGTGGTCGCCGGGTCGACGTTCACCTCCGACGGCCGTCGTCCGGTGTTCGTGTTCGACATCGTCGCCGACGGCGTCATCCCGTCGGTGGTGGTCGCTGTGCGCTGCAACCGGGTGCAGCCCGTGCTGCTCGAGCTGTGGCTGGCCTCCGTGCCGTTCCAGCGTGCCGAGATGCCGGAGCTGCTCGGCCCGGTCGGGCAGCGTTACGCGTTCGCCGACGAGGTGAACGCGGGCCGCGCGCTCGTCACACAGGAACTCGTCGAGGCCGCCGACGCGCTGGGCGGCGACGTGGGCGTCGCGTGGATCGAGGAGGAGTGGGTGCTGGCCAGCGTCGCGCCCAACGTCGGTCCCTCGCGCCTGGAACGTCTGCTGCGCGACCTCGGCGAGATCGCCGACATCATCGACCCGTCGGCCGAGGCCATGGAGGAGCGGTACGTGCCGCCGCAGTCCGCGGCGGGCCCGGTGCCGTCCCAGTCCGCACAGCCGTCGCAGTCCACACTGGCGTCGCCTGCTTCTGAACAGGGCAGCACCGAGGAAGGCGCCAACCGCTGATGGCGACCGCGCTGATCACCGGAGCCACGTCGGGCATCGGCGCCGCGTTCGCACGCGAACTGGCGGGCCGGCACTACGACCTGGTGCTGGTCGCCAGGGACGAGACGCGCCTGCGCACGCGCGCCGACGCGCTCGCCGAGAGCTACGGCGTCACCGTCGACGTGCTGCCCGCCGACCTGGGCACCGCCGAGGGGCGTGCCCTCGTCGAGCAGCGGGTCGCCTCCGGGGTCGAGCTGTTGGTCAACAACGCGGGCCTCGGCCTGTCCGGCGAGTTCTGGACCGCCTCCCCGGAGGACCTGCAACACCAGCTGGACGTGAACGTGACCGCGGTCCTCCAGCTGACGCGCGCCGCCGTGCCCGCCATGCGCGAGGCGGGCACGGGCGAGATCATCAACGTCTCGAGCGTGGCCGGGTTCTTCTCCGGCCGCGGATCGACCTACACCGCCAGCAAGGCGTGGGTGACGTCCTTCTCGGACGGACTCGCCTCCGCCCTGCACGGGTCCGGCGTGCGCGTCATGGCGCTGTGCCCCGGATTCACGCACACCGAGTTCCACGACCGGGCGGGTCTGGAGAAGTCGGGTCCGAAGGGGATCTGGCTGGACGCCGACGTCGTGGTCAGGGAGGCGCTGTCGGACCTGCGCCGCGGGAAGGCCGTGTCGGTGCCGGGCAAGCAGTACAAGTTCGCCGTCGCCGTCGGAAAGCTGTTGCCACGCGGGCTGATCCGCAGGCTCGGCGGGTTGTTCGCGGGGCGCGACCGGACCTGATCGGGTCACGTGCCAGACTGCGAACCGTGGCGACACCCTCGTTGGATCAAGCGGCGAAGAGCGAACTGGCCAGACTCGTCACCGAGCTGTGCGTCGTGCACGGCAAGGTGACGCTCGCATCGGGCGCCGAGGCCGCCCACTACATCGACCTGCGCCGGGCAACGCTGCACCACGCGGCGGCCCCACTCATCGGCACCCTGCTCAGGCAGCTCACGGCGGACTGGAGCTACGTCTCCGTCGGCGGGCTGACCCTCGGGGCCGACCCGGTGGCGACGTCGATGCTGCACTCCGCGGCCTCGGACGGCATGGTGCTCGACGCCTTCGTGGTGCGGAAGAACCTCAAGGAACACGGCATGCAACGCCGGATCGAGGGCATGGAGGTCGCCGGTCAACGCGTCCTCGCCGTCGAGGACACGTCCACGACCGGCGGCAGCGTGCTCACCGCGGTCGAGGCGTTGAACGAGGCGGGCGCGACGGTCGTCGGCGTGGCCACGGTCGTCGACCGTGCCACGGGCGCACGCGAGGCCATCGAAGCCGCCGGGCTGGAGTACCGCTACCTCCTCGACCTCGACGACCTGGGCCTGACGTCGAGCTGACGGTCCGTTTGCAGCTGCAATTGATGGCTCCTCGTGGGCCATCGGGGCGGCCATGAGAGGCAGACTTCTCCCTTCCGCGACGAAGGGAGCCGACGTTGTCTGCCGACGGCACGGGACTGACCCGCCGGATGTTGCTGCGTTCCATCGGTGCCGCCGGTGGGGCGGGCGTCATGTTCGAGTCGATGCGCACGCTCGGGCTCCTCGCGCCGCCGCAGGCACTGGCGGCACCGGATTTCCGCGAACCGCGCGCCGGTGACCTCCCTTCGGACGCCCGCGGCGCGACGGTCGTCGTGCTCGGGGCGGGGATCGCCGGGCTCACGGCTGCCTACGAGCTCGGCAAGGCCGGGTACCGCTGCGTCGTCCTCGAAGCCGCCGAGCGCGTCGGCGGGCGCAACTGGACCGTGCGCGCCGGCACGACCGACACCGACCTCGACGGGAACACCCAGACGGCGCGGTTCACCCGCGACGACGACACGTATTTCAACGCCGGCCCCGGCCGCATCCCGCAGTCCCACATCACCGTGGACTACTGCCACGAACTCGGCGTGCGGCTCGAACCGCTGCTCAGTTCGAACGCCAACGCGTTCCTCCACCGCGACGGCGACGATCCGCACATGCACCGCACGGTGAAGGCCGACCACCACGGGTACGTGGCCGAACTGCTGTCCAAGGCCGTCGACGCAGGAGCCCTCGACGCCGAGCTGACCGCGGACGACAAGGAGGCGCTGCTGACGTTCCTCTCCGGCTTCGGTGACATCGGCGAGAAGGCCGACGGATTCGCCTACACCGGCAGCAGCAGGCGGGGCTACTCGGTCGAGCCGGGTGCCGCCGACCAGGAAGGCGTCGTGCTCGGCCCGACCCCGTCGCTGTCGGAGACGCTCTCGAGCGGGCTCGGCCGGTACCTGCAGCTCGAACTCGGCTACGACCAGGCGATGACGATGCTGCAACCGGTCGGCGGCATGGACGCGATCGTCGATGCCCTCCTCGCCGCCGCACGGCGGGGTGGCGCCCGGGTCGTCACCGGCGCCCGGGCCACCGAACTGCGCAACACCGACGGCGGCGTCGAGGTGACGTACCGGTCCGGGGGTGAGAAGTCCGTGCTGCGCGGCGATTTCTGCATCGCGACGCTGCCGACGCACCTCATGGCCGAGCTGCCGACGAACCTCGACCCGGCGATCGCCACGGCTCTGCGCACCCCGGAGATCTGGGCCGCGGGCAAACTCGGTCTCGAATACGACCGGCGCTGGTGGGAGCTCGACGAGCGCATCTACGGCGGGATCACCTACACCGACCTCGACCTGCTCAGCATGTGGTATCCCTCCCACGGCTTCGCCCGCGACCACGGAATCCTCGTCGGCTACTACAACGAGGGCCCGATGGCGGAGGCCTACGGCGCATTGTCGCCTGCCGAGCGGAAACGCCGAGCCCTGGCCGAGGGGGCGAAGATCCACGGCGAGAAGTACCGACGCGGCGTGCGGGCCTCGTTCTCGGTGGCGTGGGACCGCACTCCGCACCTCGAGGGCGGCTGGGCCATGTGGTCGTCGTACGGGCCGGAGTACGACCTGCTGAATCGGCCCGCGGGCAACGTCTACTTCGCCGGTGACTGGCTCAGCCACCAGACCGCATGGCAGGCCGGGGCGATGGACTCCGCACGGTACGTCGTGTCGGCGCTGCACGAACGCGTCGCCGCCCGCTGACCGCGTCCGGCCGGTGAAGGCGAGTGCCGGCCGGTGGCGGCGAAAAAGCACCCACACAGGCTAGCGGCGATATCGGAACCGTAACGGCTGAGTCCGGTTTCTCCCCTAGGGGAACTCTCGGAAGCGGAATACCTGCCCGGCCCGCTATGTTGATTCGAGTAAAGGGGGATGGTCGCCGGTCATCGGGGCAGGTGGGGTTCGATGTTGTGGCTGCTGACGACGTTGGTCACCGTCGTGCACTTCATCGCGCTCGCCTACATCGGACTCGGCGGATTTCTGGCCTGGATTTGGCCTCGATCAATCTTCGTGCACGGCGTTTTCGCGTTCTGGGGAATCGCGGTCAACGTCTTTCCGCTCGCGTGCCCGCTGACCGTCGTCGAGGACTTCCTGCGTGAGCAACGCGGTCTCGGCCCCCTGCCGGGCGGGTTCAACGACTACTACATCTACGGCACGCTCGTGCCCGAGTCGATGCTGCCGTTCGTCGCGGTGGCGGCGCTACTGCTCGTGGCGGGCTCGTACGTCGGTGCCTACGTGCTCCACCGGCACCGGGGACGCCGATCCGAGCGCCCGGCATTCGATCCGCCTCGGCTGAGCCTCCGCGCCGCGCGCGAGAATGGCCTGCGTGACGTCTGATGCGAACGTGGCGGGGCCCAGCGAGTGGGGCGGCCGTCCCGAGGTCGGTGTGGGGCCGTGGGAAGGACCTTGGCCGAACGACGAACGGTACGACCCCGAGCTCCTCGCCGAAGGCGACCGCCGCAACGTCGTCGACGCCTACCGGTACTGGCGGCGCGAGGCGATCGTGGCCGACATGGACACGCGCAGGCATCCGTTCCACGTGGCCATCGAGAACTGGCAGCACGACCACAACATCGGCACGGTGGTGCGCACGGCCAACGCGTTCGCCGCGGCCGCCGTCCACATCGTCGGCAAGCGCCGGTGGAACCGGCGCGGTGCGATGGTGACCGACCGCTACCAGCACCTCCACCACCATCCGACGGTCGACGGCCTCGTCGAGTTCGCACGGGCGCGGGCGCTGCCGCTGGTGGCCGTCGACAACACCACGGGCGCGGAGCCGCTCGAGACCGCCGAGCTGCCCCGCGAGTGCGTGCTGTTGTTCGGCCAGGAAGGCCCCGGGCTGTCGGTGGAGGCACAGGAGGCGGCCGAGCTGGTCGTGTCGATAGCCCAGTTCGGCACCACGCGGTCCATCAACGCCGGTGTCGCCGCCGGCATCGTCATGCACACCTGGGTCCGTCAGCACGCCGACGTCGCGAACGCCTGGTGATCCGCCGTTCCGGCTCGCCGTGCCGGAACGCGCCTCGAGGCGGAGTTGTCTTCTCCGGCCGAACGGGCCGAGCGCACCCCGAAGGCGCAACACGAGACCCCGAGGCCGCAACACGAGACCCCGAGGGCGCAACACGAGACCCCGAGGGCGCAACACGCGGCCCTGGGGGCGTTACTTCGTTGGGTTTCCCGCCAGTGCGGTTTCGCGGGGGCTTGACGACACGGCGCCGCAGGAGGCGCGGACGCGCAGTTGCGGGCTGAGCCGCACGGTCTCCGCGTCGCACTCCGGGTCGGCGAAACGTCGCAGCAGCAGGCGCATCGCCTCCCTGCCGATGTCGGCGACGGGTCGGGCCATCGTGGTCAGCGGCGGCTCGACGAGATCGGCCCACTCGGGGTCGTCGAACCCGGCGAGCGCCAGGTCCGTGCCGATCCGCAGGCCGCGCCTGCGCGCCTCGAGCAGCACTCCGGCCGACATCGCGTCGTCGGCGGCCAGCACCGCGGTGGGCGGTTCAGCCAGGGTGAGCAACTGAGCGAGAGCGGCCGCACCACCCTCGCGGGAGAAATCGCCCGCCGCGACGAGTTCGGCGTTCCACGGCACGCCCGCGCGGCCGAGGCCGAGCCGGTGGCCCAGCACCCGCTCGTCGCTCGTGACCTGCCCCTCCGGTCCGCTGACGAACCCGACCCGCCGGTGTCCCTGCGCCACGACGTGTTCGGTGAGCGCCGACATGGCCTGGATGTTCTCGGGGCCGACCTGGTCGACGTCGCTGCGCGTGGTCAGCCGGTCGAGCAGCACGGTCGGCACTTCGGCCGCGAGGAGCTCGTCGACGACCTCCTTGTCTCCCGGCGCGGAGACCAGCAGCAGTCCCTCGACGCGGTGCGCACGCAGGGCGCGAACCACCGACCGCTGCGTCTCGACGTCGTCGTGGGTGTCGGACAGCAGCACCGTGTAGCCCGCGGCGGCGGCCTCGCGCTCGATCGCCTGGACGAGGGTGGCCACGTGGGGGCTGCCGCTGAGTGAGACCGCGAGCCCGATCGTCCTGCTGCCTCCCGTGACCAGCGAGCGGGCGATGACGTCGCCGGTGTATCCGGTCTTTTCGATCGCCGCGAGCACGGCCTCCTTCGTGGCCGGTGCCACGGCTCTCGTGCCGTTCACGACGTGTGACACGGTGGTGATCGACACCCCGGCCAGCTCGGCGATGTCGCGCTGGGTCGGCCGGCGGTGAGGCCTCTGCGTGGGCACGGGTGCGCGGGACTCCTTCCGGTGTCGACGGACGGGCAAACGGGCGGGCAAGCGTTTGCGCAGGCGATTGCGCGGCACGATACCGCTGCCTACCGTCAGTCTCGATCACGGCCCGGCCTGCCGCGGCTGCACGGGGTGGGGTAGGACAGCGGCATCGTGGGGCACGGGCGATGATGGGAGCGAGATGACGACTTTCGACGATCTGCTGGCACGCGCTGAGGCGCTCGCCGCATCCGGTGAGCGAAAGGTGCTCGGCATCGCGGGCGCCCCGGCCTCGGGCAAGACGACGTTGGCCTGGCGATTGGCCGGTGCGCTCGGCAACCGCGCCAAGGTGGTGGGAATGGACGGCTTCCACCTCGCGCAGGTGGAGCTCGCCCGCCTCGGCAACGCCGACCGCAAGGGTGCTCCCGACACGTTCGACGGTGTCGGCTACGCGCACCTGGTGCGCAGGCTCGCCGCCGGTGACGAGCGCGTGTACGCGCCGGAGTTCCGCAGGGAGATCGAGGAGCCGATCGCGGGTGCCGTGGCCGTGCCCGAGGACGTGCCGCTCGTGATCACCGAAGGCAACTACCTGCTGCTCGACACCGAGCCGTGGGCCCAGTTGCGTCCGCTGCTGGCCGAGGCGTGGTTCCTGCAGCCCGAGGAGGACGTCCGGATCGAACGGCTGGTCACCCGCCACCGTAAGTACGGGCGTTCCCTGGTGGAGGCACAGCAGCGCGCGTGGGGATCCGACCAGCGCAACGCCGACCTCGTGGCGCCCAGTGCGGCGCGTGCGGACCTCGTCGTGACCGACATGGAGCTGCCGAACTTCGCCGTGTGAGCCCGCCGAGCCCGTCGAGCCCGTCAAGCC
>Ga0079224_100000484_pt1 | contig 39223 bp, 31 predicted proteins | sample Stecom2015_FD_80414 | JGI IMG/M metagenome (GOLD analysis project Ga0079224, IMG submission 80414) | Agricultural soil microbial communities from Utah to study Nitrogen management - Steer compost 2015 | ecosystem: Environmental > Terrestrial > Soil > Agricultural land | place: USA: Utah... | reverse complement strand
CGCGCGGGCGTGGAGCGCGCCCTGCACGCCCGGGCCCAGGACGCCGCGGCGGCGGGCTGAGGCACGCCGCCCGCGCGACGGCCGCCGCACCCCGGGGTGCGGCGGCCGTCGCCGCCTGCGGGGCGGCTTCCGGCGCTACTGTCCCGGACGCGGGTCGAGCATCGGGGGCCTCGGGCGGCGCGGGGCGGGCAGCTGCTCGCCGGGGCGGGGCCGCGGGGACAGGTCCGCCAGGTCGCCCAGTGCGGCGCGCACCGACACGACCCGCTCCGGGTTGGTGACCAGGTCCTCCAGGAACACCGGTTCGCCCTCGCCGTCGGTCAGCGGGATGCGCCAGTTCGGGTACCCGCCGCTGGTCCCCGGCTGGTTCTGCATGCGGTGGTCGCCGACCAGGTCGGTCAGGGCCACGCCGACCAGTGCGGAGGGGGTGCGCGCCAGATAGCTGTGCAGGGCGGTGACCACCGCGGCGGGGTCGGCCACCGGGTCGACCGACGGGTCCAGCAGGCCCAGCTCCACCAGCAGGGAACGCCAGGCGGCGACCCGCGCCTCGGCGTCGGCGCGCTCCTCCTCCACCGGGCGGGTCAGCAGGTCGAGGTGGGCGCGCAGTTCCACGTGCTCGGCCATGACGTAGGAGGCGACCGGCGGCAGGTCGTGGGTGGCCACGGTGGCCAGGCAGTCGGTGCGCCAGGTCTCGGGGCGGCGCGGGGCCCCCTGCCCGTCGTGTTCGAACCACAGCACCGAGGTGCCCAGCACCCCGCGTTCTCCCAGGTGGTCGCGGACCCACGGTTCGACGGTGCCCAGGTCCTCGCCCACCACCAGGACGCCGGACTCGTGGGCGGCCAGCAGCAGCGCGCCGACCATCCCCTCGTGGTCGTAGCGCACGTAGGCGCCGTCGGCCGCCGAGGCGCCCTCGGGCACCCACCACAGCCGGAACAGCCCCATGACGTGGTCCATACGGATGCCGCCGGCGTGCCGCGCCACCTGGCGCAGCTGCTCCAGGAAGGGGCCGTAGCCCCGCTCGGCGAGGCGGACCGGGTGCCAGGGCGGCTGCCCCCAGTCCTGTCCCTGCTGGTTGAACTCGTCCGGGGGTGCCCCGACGTGGACGCCGGGAACGAGCGTGTCGCGGTACATCCACGCGTCCGCGCCGCCGCTCTGCGCGCCCACCGCGAGGTCGTGCACGATCCCGATGTCCATCCCGGCCCGGCGGGCGCCCGCCTGGGCGTCGGCGAGCTGTCCGTCCAGGATCCACTGCGCCCAGCGGTGGAAGTCGACCCGCCGCCGGCGGCGCCGCGCCTCGTCGCGGACCGCGTCGGATCCGGCGTCGCGCAGCGGTTCGGGCCAGCGGCGGTGGTCGGGGCCGTACTCCTCGGCGATCGCGCACCAGGTGGCGTAGGACTCCAGCGCCTCGCCCTCCCGGGCCAGGTAGGCGCGGAAGGCCTCCTCCCGCTCGGCGGAGCGCCGCACCCCGTGGAGGATCTCCAGCGCGGCGCGTTTGGCCTGCCAGACCGCGTCGCGGTCCAGCAGGTCGGCGGTGCGTCCCCGGTCGCGCAGCGGACGGGCGAGCCGCTGGATCGTCTCGCGCTGCACGGAGTTGAGCCGCGCGTACTCGGGGACGTCCTCGATCCGCAGGTAGAGGGGGCTGGCGTAGCGGCGGCCCACCGGCAGGTAGGGGGAGTCCTGCAGGGGCGGCAGCGGTTCGGTGGCGTGGAGCGGGTTGACGAGGGTGAAGGACGCGCCCAGGTCGCGGGCCGCCCAGGCGGACAGTTCGGCGAGGTCGTGCAGGTCGCCCAGGGCCCAGGAGACGCGGGAGCGGACCGAGTACAGCTGCGTCATCAGGCCCCACACACGGCGGCGCGTGGAGCGCGCCAGCCGGTCGGGCACCACCAGCAGGGGAACGGCGCGGCGGCCGCGGTCGTGCTCCACGTGCAGCCGGTGCACGCCCAGCGGAAGGGCCGCCCCGATCTCGGCGTGCCCCCCGTCTGCGAGTTCCACCCGGGTGCGGGCGCCGGCGGGGAGCGTCAGCTGCGGGACGCGTCCCCGGCGGACGACGACGGCCGGGGGCAGCGGGTGCGCGGCCCGGTGCTCCCGGAGCGCGGCGAGGGCGGCTGCGGGGTCGCTGACGTCCACTCCCAGGGCGGTGAGCACGTGGCGCAGGGTGTCCACGGGGACCGCGGTCCGGGTTCCCCGCCAGTCCACGTAGTTCGTCGAGACGCCGTGCTCCTCGGCCAGCCGGACCAGTTCAGCATCGCTCACACCACCCGATCATGCCGCAGCGCGGCTCTGATCAGCGGGATCTGCGGCCCGCCAGTCGCGAAGTCGTCCGGTTTTCGCCGCTTCGGCGAAGATCCGCTCTGGTGTGCGCCGAAAGACGAGAAAAGTCATCCCATGAATCCGGTCATACTGATCTGGTGCTCAACTCCTACCGTCCGCTGCTGTCCGTCCCCCATCTGCCCGGGCTCTTCGTCTGGTCGCTGGTGGCCCGGCTGAACATCGCCGGACTGCCGATCGGCATCACCTTCCTGGTGGCCGACTGGACCGGCTCCTACGCCCTGGCCGGAGCGGTCAGCACCACCCTGACCGTGGGGGCCGCGGTGGCCGGACCGCTGCGCGGCCGCAGCGCCGACCGGGGGCGCACCGACCGGCTCATGGCCCTGTGCGGCCTCTGCTACGGGGCCGGGCTGGTGGCGCTGGCCCTGCTGCCCGCCGCGCTGTGGTGGCTGGCCTTCCCCCTGTCCCTGGTCACCGGCCTGTTCACCCCTCCGGCCTCCCAGGTGGGCCGCGCGCTGTGGCCCCGGCTGACCTCGGGGCGGACCCGCACCGCCATGTACGCGGCCGAGTCCACCTTCCAGGAGCTCGTGTTCGTCCTGGGGCCGCTGGTGGCGGCCGCGGCCGTGGGCGTGGGCGGGGGCGCCGGTGCGGTGCTGCTGATCGCGGTGGTGTCGGTGGCGGGCTCCGGGGGGTTCGCCCTGACGATCCGCAGGGCGGGCCTGGCCTCCCCGCCGGCGCCCGGCCCCGAGACCGCCGACCACGCGCGGCGGCACCGGTCCCTGCTGCTGCGGCCGGAGCTGTCGCTGCTGGTCGCCGTGTGCATGCTGCTGATCGCCGGGCTGGCGGCCGTGGACCTCGTCATCGTGGCCTGGGCGCGGGAGATGGGCCGTCCCGGCGTCGCCGGGGTGCTCGCCGCCCTGTGGTCCTTCGGCTCCCTGGTCGGCGGGCTGGTCGCGGGCGGGCTGGCGGGCCCGCCGCGGCTGAGCCGCCGGGCGTTCGCCGCCACGGCGGGCGTCGCGCTGCTGATCCCGCTGCTGCCGCCGGTGCTGGAGCTGCCCTCGCCGTGGCTGCTGATCCCGGTGCTGTTCGTCGCCGGTCTGGCGATCGCACCGACGCTGGCGGCGGCCACCGAGCGGATCAGCGACGCCGCCCCGGCCCACCGGCGCGCCGAGGCGTTCGGCTGGATGAACACCGGCATCACCACCGGGGTGGCGTTCTCCGCCCCGGTGACCGGGTGGCTGGTGGACTCGGGCGGTCCCGCCCTGGGCGTGGTGGGCGGCACGGTCATGGTGCTGCTGGCCGCCGTGCTCACCCTGGGCGTGGGACGGCTGGGCGGCACGGTCCCCGGCGACCCGGACGGCGGGGGCGGGGCGCGGGACGACGGGTAGCCCCGGGAGTGCGTCCGCCCCGGACGGGACTGCGCCGGTCTAGCGGCGCCAGATCCCGGGGGTGCGGTCCAGCCACGGGCGGGCCGCCTCCAGTTGGGCGGACAGGGACAGCAGCGTGCCCTCCGCGCCGATCCGTCCGGCGAGCATCACGCCGACGGGCAGCCCGTCGGCGGTGGTATGCAGCGGGAGGGTCACCGCGGGCTGGCCGGTGATGTTGTAGACGTTGCCGAACGGGGTGAACGCGTTCATCCGCGCGAACTCCTCCGCCGGGTCCCCGGTGGTGGTGAAGTGCCCCAGCGGCACCGGGGGCGTGGCCAGCGTGGGGGTGAGGACCGCGTCGTAGGGGGCGAACACGGTCAGCGCGAAGCGGGCGAAGCGGCGCAGCCGCGCGACGGCCTCCACGTAGTCGGGGGCGGGGACGGCCCGTCCCCGCTCCCGCAGCCAGCGGGTCAGCGGACGCAGCCGGTGCTCCTGCCCGTCCGGGACGGGGGCCGCGGCGGCCCCCACCGCCCACACGGTCGCGAAGTGGTCCATGTGGGAGCCGTCGAAGGGCGGTGTGATCTCGGTGACGTCGTGTCCCAGCTCCTCCAGCAGCCGGGCGGTCCCGTGGTGGGCCGCCAGCACGTCGGGGTGCACCTCGACCCCGGGCAGCGGCGGGGTGGCGAAGCACGCCACGCGCAGCCGACCGGGGTCGCGTCGCGTGTGGGACAGGAAGGTCTCGCCCGCGGGCAGCGGCGGCGCCGGGAACGGGTCGCCGACGTCGCCGAGCGTGAGCGCGTCGAGCAGCAGGGCCGCGTCGGCGACCGTGCGGGCCAGCGGACCGGTGACGGACAGTCCGATCGGGTCGGCGGTGCGCAGCGGCGCCGCGGTGACCCGGCCCCGGGTGGGTTTGATCCCGTACAGCCCGCACACGCTGGCGGGGATGCGGATCGAGCCGCCGCCGTCGCCGCCCTGGGCGAACGGCGCCAGTCCGGCGGCCACCGCGGCCGCCGCGCCGCCGCTGGAGCCGCCCGCCGAACGGGTCGTGTCCCACGGGGTGCGGGCGGGCGGGGCGACCTCGTTCTCGGTGTAGCAGGGCAGCCCGAACTCGGGGGTGTTGGTCTTGCCGGGCAGGACCGCCCCGGCGCGCCGCAGTTCGGCGACGTAGCCCTCGTCGGCGTCGGCGACGTGGTCGGCGAACACGCGCGACCCCCGGGTGCAGCGCACCCCGGCGACCATGTCCAGGTCCTTGACCGGCACGCACAGGCCCAGCAGCGCCGGCAGCCGCTCCGGGTCCTCCGCGAGCAGCCGCTTCTCCGCGTTGCGGGCCTGCCGCCGGGCCAGTTCCGGTGTGACCGTGACGAAGGCGCCGACCTCGTCGCCGAGCCGTTCGATCCGGTCCAGGTAGTGGTCGGTGACCTCGACGGGCGACAGCTCCCGGCGGCGGAACAGCGCTGCCTGCCGCACCGCGGTCAGGTCGTGGATCTCGCTCACGGGCACCGAGGGTAGACGGGGCGGGCGGCCCGGGGACGTCGGAAAGTCCCCTACGTCCCCGGAGAAAACGGGTGAGTATTCATTCTTCCCAGGTGGCGGGGGAGGGACACCCGTAGGAAAGCGCCGGGAGGGGAACAAAAGTATGGGCCCTGGCGGACTAGGACAGCGCTCCGGATCGAACTACCCTTCTGAGACGTGGAATCGGCAACCAGCACCAGACCGGACGAGCCCCCGACCGCCGACGACAAGGACCGGCGGGAGAGCGGGGCCCCCTCCCCCTTCACCCGGCCCACCAGCAGTCCCACGGCCCCCAGGACGGACGTGCTGGTGCGGACCTACCGCTCGCTGCTGCGACCGGACACGGCGCGCCGCTGGCTGCCCCGGGCCGTCGCCTGCCTGGTGGCCGCGGTGGCCCTGGGACTGCTGTTCAGCAGCTGGCGCGTGGGCGTGACCGCCGGGGCCGCGGTGCTCGTCGGGTTCATCGTCCACACCTCCCAGCGCCAGTCCGAGATCCCGCAGTGGCGCAGGCCCTCCTCCGCCCAACGGCGCACCGAGGCGCAGCTGAAGGTCATGCAGCGCTTCGGCTACCGGGTGCTGCACGCCCGGCGCATCCAGGACGGCAACGGCCAGATCGACCACTTCATCGTGGGGCGGCGCGGCGCCTTCGCCATCGACTCCGAGTCCTGGGACAAGCGGCTGCCGCTCCGCAACAAACTGGAGAAGCTCTACCACGGCCGGTTCTCCAAGAACGAGCGCATCGACGAGGCGCTGGCCGAGGCGCGCAACGCCGAACGGCTGATCAGCGAGGAACTGGGCCGCGAGATCAAGGTGCGCGCCGCGTTGGCGATCTACGGCCCCAGCATGCCCTGGGACAGCCACCGGCTGCGCGGGGTCGACATCATCGTCGGCACCAAGGTCCGCAAGTGGCTGCGCAGCGGCAAGGACCGGCTGACCGAGGAGGAGATCGAGGAGATCTACCGGGCGGCCCAGAAGGTCCTGCCGCCGCGGTACTGACCCCGCACCGCCGTCCGCGCCGGGGCGGCGGCCGGCCCGCGGCCGCCGCCCCGGCGTCTCGCGCGGCTCCGGGAAGGCCGGGTGTCTGCGGCGTCGACGGTCGAACGGGGGGACTACCATCGGTAGAACGACTCCAGTTTCGACTCGGTGCGGCACCCTCCACAGGGCACGCCGCGCGGACCGTCGGCGGGGACCCCACCGTTTCCGTCCCGTCGCCGGTGCCGGTTCTTCTCTCGACGGGAGCAGACTTCCATGCCCGCGCTTCGTTCACGGACGGTCACCCACGGCAGGAACATGGCCGGTGCGCGCGCGCTGCTGCGCGCCACCGGTGTGGCCCGTGAGGACTTCGGCAAACCCATCGTGGCGGTGGCCAACAGCTTCACCCAGTTCGTGCCCGGACACGTGCACCTGCGCGAGGTCGCCGACGTCGTGGCCGACGCGGTGCGCGCGGCGGGCGGTGTGCCGCGCGAGTTCAACACCATCGCGGTCGACGACGGCATCGCCATGGGCCACGGCGGCATGCTGTACTCCCTGCCCAGCCGCGAGCTGATCGCCGACGCCGTGGAGTACATGGTCAACGCGCACTGCGCCGACGCCCTGGTGTGCGTGTCCAACTGCGACAAGATCACCCCCGGCATGCTGCTGGCCGCGCTGCGGCTGAACATCCCCACCGTGTTCGTCTCCGGCGGGCCGATGGAGGCCGGGAAGGTCACCGTCGTCGACGGCACCGCCACCACGGTGCGCAAGCTCGACCTGATCAACCCGATGATCGCCGCCGCCGACGAGAGCGTCTCGCAGAGCGAGCTGGACGCCCTGGAGGAGGCGGCCTGCCCCACCTGCGGCTCCTGCTCGGGCATGTTCACCGCCAACTCGATGAACTGCCTGACCGAGGCCATCGGCCTGGCGCTGCCCGGCAACGGCACCGTGCTCGCCACGCACACCGCGCGCAAGCAGCTCTACCAGGACGCGGGACGGCTCGTCGTGGAGGCGGCGCGCCGCTACTACGAGGAGGACGACGAGTCGGTGCTGCCGCTGTCCATCGCCTCCCCGGCGGCGTTCGGCAACGCGATGGCGCTGGACGTGGCGATGGGCGGCTCCACCAACACGATCCTGCACCTGCTGGCCGCGGCCACCGAGGCGGGCGTGGACTTCGGGCTGGACGAGATCGACGCGCTGTCGCGCCGGGTGCCGTGCCTGTGCAAGGTCGCCCCGAACACCGACCGGTACCACATCGAGGATGTGCACCGGGCGGGCGGCATCCCCGCGATCCTGGGCGAGCTGGCCCGCGCCGGGCTGCTGGACACCTCGCTGCCCACGGTGCACGGCATGACGGTCGGCGAGTACCTGGACGCCTGGGACATCGCCTCGCCGAACGTGCGCCCCGAGGCGGTGGAGCTGTTCCACGCCGCTCCCGGCGGGAAGCGCAGCACCGAGGCGTTCTCGCAGAACACCCGGTGGGACTCGCTGGACCTGGACCGCGTCTCCGGATGCATCCGCTCGGTCGAGCACGCCTACACCGCCGACGGCGGCCTGGCCGTGCTCAAGGGCAACCTCGCCCCCGACGGCGCGATCGTCAAGACCGCCGGCGTGGAGGAGGAGCTGTGGACCTTCAGCGGTCCGGCCAAGGTGTTCGAGAGCCAGGAGGACGCCGTGGACGGCATCCTCAACAAGGCGGTCCAGCCCGGTGACGTGGTGGTCATCCGCTACGAGGGCCCCAAGGGGGGTCCGGGCATGCAGGAGATGCTGTACCCGACGAGCTTCCTCAAGGGCCGCGGGCTGGGCAAGGCGTGCGCGCTGGTCACCGACGGCCGGTTCTCCGGCGGCACCTCGGGGCTGTCCATCGGGCACGCCTCCCCCGAGGCGGCGGCCGGGGGCGACATCGCCCTGGTCGAGGACGGCGACATCATCACCATCGACATCCCCAACCGGTCGATCACCCTCGAGGTCGCCGAGGACGAGCTGAACACCCGCCGGGAGCGGCTGCTCAAGGAGCTGGGCGGGTTCCGGCCGCGGGACCGGCAGCGTCCGGTGAGCGCGGCGCTGCGCGCCTACGCGGCGATGGCCACCTCGGCCTCCACCGGCGCGGCCCGCGACGTCACCCAGGTCGAGCGGCCCCGCCCGTAAGACCCGTGCGACGGGGGCCCGGCCGTGCGGCCGGGCCCCCGTCCGTGTCACGTGGTCGGGTCAGCCGCAGCAGCCGCCCCCGCAGCAGCCGCCCCCGGCCGGGCGCGGGCTCTGGGCCAGGCCGCTCACCCCGACGGTGGACAGCAGCTTGACGGTGTCGTCGTGCCCGTGCGGGCACTCGGCCGGTTCGTTGGCCTCGGCCATGGGCCGGGACAGTTCGAAGGTCTCGCCGCAGGCGCGGCAGCGGAACTCGTAACGAGGCATGGGATCAGCATACGACCGGGCGGTGCGGCGGTTCGGGAACCGTCCGACGCGGACCGGGGCTCGGGACGCCCCCGCCGGTGGTCGGTGCTGTCGAGCGCCGGGGGCCCGGGACCGGGTGGGACCGGGACCGGTCCCGGGAGCCCAGTGCTCAGACCCGCACTCTGGCCATGTAGGGAGCCCAGAGGGGGTCGCCGTGGTTCTCGCCGTTGATGAGGCGCCAGTGGACGCCCTGCGGAACCGTGGGGGTGACGTTCAGTTTCCAACCGAGCTCGTCGAGGAGCCGGTCGGCCTTACGGTGGTTGCAGGACCGGCAGGCGGCCACCACGTTCTCCCAGACGTGCTGGCCTCCGCGGCTGCGGGGGATGACGTGGTCGATGGTCTCGGCGCGCCTGTCGCAGTAGGCGCAGTGGTAGTTGTCGCGCCGCATGAGCGCCACCCTGGTCAGGGGGACCCTGCGCCGGTAGGGCACCCGGATGTAGCGGCGTAGTCGGATGACCGACGGCACCGACAGCGACGCGGTGGTCGAGCGGAGCACGGCTCCCGTGGAGTCGCCGTGCACCACCTCGGCCTTCTCCCGCAGGACCAGCAGGACCGCGCGTCGCAGCGGCACCGTCGTCAGTGGTTCGTAGCTGGCGTTGAGCAGCAGCACGTGACGGCGGACTGGGCCGCCCTCCGTACCGCGTGAGGCGTTCATGAGCGCCTCCGGGCGGCCGACGTGTCGGCCCCCCGTGTTTCCTCCCCGGCCAGCCTGTCGGCCAGCCAGGAGACCTCCCTGTGGACCGGCCGGACGGCCGGCACTCTTCGCGTTGCCACACGGACCTCCCGTGGGTGGTTCCCGCCGAGTGATGTCCCTCATTCAGTTTGCTTGGTCGGGGTTGGTCGCCGCCACCCCATTTCACCGCCGTGCGACCGAAAAACCTCCACTTCACGTCCCCGGGGCGGACAGCGGTCCGCTCCGGGAGCCACGGCGCTGCGGCTAGAGTGCTGGGCATGTCCCCTCTCCCCTCCTACCCGCCCGCCGAGCGCTGGGAACTGTCCGAGGTCCTGCACGGCCGCACCGTCACCGACCCCTACCGCTGGCTCGAGGAGGCCGGTTCGGCCGCCACCAAGGAGTGGTCGCGGGCCCAGGACTCCCTGTTCGGCGAGGTCTCCGCCACGTGGGCCGCGACCGGCTGGTTCCGCGACCGGCTGCGCTCCCTGCTGGGGGCCGGGTACGCGGGCTCCCCGGTCTGGCGCGGGCGGCGTCGCCTGTTCGTGCGGCGCGCCGCCGGCCAGGAGCACGGCGTGCTGTACGTCCGCGACGGCTCGGGGCCCGAACGGGTGCTCATCGACCCCACCGTGGTGAACCCGGCGGGCACCACCACCCTGGACGCCTGGGTTCCCGACCCGCAGGGGCGGCTGCTGGCCTACCAGTTGTCGGAGAGCGGCGACGAGCAGTCCCGGCTGTGGGTCATGGACATCGACACCGGGGCGGTCGTGGACGGTCCGATCGACCGGTGCTCCTACTCCCCCGTCGCCTGGCTGCCCGGCCGCGACGCGTTCTACTACGTGCGCCGACTGCCCCCGCACCAGGTGCCGGAGGGTGAGGAGCAGTACCACCGGCGGGTCTACCTGCACCGGGTGGGCGCCTCCCCCGACTCCGACACGCTGGTCTTCGGGGAGGGGCGGGACAAGACCGAGTACTTCGGGGTGTCGGTGAGCCGGGACGGGCGGTGGCTGACGCTGACCGCCTCGCCGGGCACCGCGCCGCGCAACGACGTCTGGATCGCGGACCTGGCCGCGTCCTCCCCCGAGGAGCCGGCCCTCACCGAGGTGCAGACGGGCGTGGACGCCGAGACGTTCCCCCACGTGGGCCGCGACGGCCGACTGTACCTGTTCACCGACCGCGACTCCCCGCGCGGCCGGCTGTGCGTGGCCGATCCCGCCTCCCCCGGTCCGGAGCACTGGCGCACGCTGCTCGACAGCGACCCGGAGGCGGTGCTCGGCGGGTACGCGATCCTGGACGGCGCGGAACTGGACGCGCCGGTGCTGCTGGCGCTCTGGGAGCGGCACGCGCTCAGCGAGATCAGCGTGCACGACCTGGCGACGGGGGAGCGGGTGCGCACCCTCGACCTGCCCGGGCTGGGGTCGGTGGGCGGCTTCACCACCCGCCCCGAGGGCGGTGCCGAGGCGTGGTTCGCCTACACCGACACCACCTCCCCGACGGCGGTGTACCGCTACGACGCGCGCACCGGCGAGGTGTCCCTGTGGGAGGGGCCGCCCGGGGCGGTGGACCCCCCGCGGGTCCGCACCGAGCAGGTCACCTACACCTCCCGTGACGGGACGCCGGTGCGGATGCTGGTGGTCTCCCCGCCCGACGCCGAGGGGCCCCGGCCGACCGTCCTGTACGGCTACGGCGGTTTCGCGATCTCGCTGACCCCCGCCTACTCGGCGTCGGCGCTGGCGTGGGTGGAGGCGGGCGGCGTCTACGCGGTCGCGTCCCTGCGCGGCGGCCTGGAGGAGGGCGAGGAGTGGCACCGGGCCGGGATGCTCGGCAACAAGCAGAACGTGTTCGACGACTGCCACGCCGCCGCCGAGTACCTGGTCGACGCGGGGATCACCACCCGGGAGCAGCTCGCCGTGATGGGCGGCAGCAACGGGGGGCTGCTGGTCGGCGCAGCGATCACCCAGCGTCCGGACCTGTACGCCGCCGCGGTGTGCTCGGCCCCGCTGCTGGACATGGTGCGCTACGAGCGGTTCGGCCTGGGTCAGCTGTGGAGTGTGGAGTACGGCAGCGCCGACGACCCCGAGGCGCTGGGCTGGCTGCTCGCCTACTCCCCGTACCACAACGTGCGTGAGGGGGTGCGCTATCCGGCGACCCTGTTCACGGTCTTCGACAACGACACCCGGGTGGACCCGCTGCACGCCCGCAAGATGTGCGCGGCGTTGCAGCACGCCACGTCGGCGCCGCTCGAACAGGCCCCGATCCTGCTGCGCCGAGAGGCCGAGGTCGGGCACAGCTCCCGTTCGGTGAGCCGCAGTGTCCGGCTGGGCGCGGACCAGTTGGCCTTCCTCGCCCACCACACCGGGCTGCGGGTCCCCGGGGCCGCCCGCGACGACTGAGGGCGAACCCCGGTCGCGGGTCCCGCGACCGGGGTTTGCCACAATCGGGGAAGAGCACGACCGACGGAGGGCGGCACGAGTGGGCGCAGCAGCCGTGACAGACGGCACCGGCAGCACAACGGGCACCGCACGGCGCCACGTTTACGTGGGACAGGTCCGCTTCGCCGACCTGGACCCGCTGAACCACGTCAACAACGTGCGGATGCTGACCTACCTGGAGGACGCCCGCATCTCCTTCCTGCGCTGGGACGACGAGGACGGCCCGACCTTCGGCAACCTGGTGGTGGCCCGGCACGAGGCCGACTACCTGCGGCCGCTGACGCTGCGCCGCGCCCCCTTCCGGGTGGAGACGTGGGTGACCGAGATCAGGAACGCCAGCTTCACCCTGCGCTACGAGATCCTCGACGACGACGCGGTGTACCTGAGGGCGCTGTCGGTCCTGGTCGCCTACGACCTGGCCGCGCAGCGCCCGCGCCGGCTCAGCCCGGCCGAGCGCGCCCACCTGGAGCGGTATCTCGCCTGATGGGGGCCGGTCCGAGGGGCTGCTCGGGGCTTGTCTAGCCTTTCTGCGTGGGGAAACGTTGGCTGATCCTGTGTCTGGCGGTCGTCGCGCAGATGGCGAGCCTGTCGGCGCTGTTCGGGGTGGCGTTCGTCCTCCCGGAGCTGCGGCAGACGTACGGGATCACCGTCACCCAGGCGGGCACACTGGCCGGACTGCCCAGCCTCGGCCTGCTGCTGACCCTGCTGGGCTGGGGCGTGCTCATCGACCGCTACGGCGAGCGTTTCACCATGACGGCGAGCCTGACGCTCACCGCGTGCCTCCTCGCCCTGTTCCCGACGGTGGACACACCGCTGGGCGCGGGTGTCCTGCTGTTCGGCGTGGGGGCGGCGGGCGGCCCGGTGAACGCGGCGGGCGGCCGGCTCGTCATGGGCTGGTTCGCGGCGCGGGAGCGGGGGCTGGCGATGGGGCTGCGACAGACCGCGCAGCCGCTGGGCATGGGGATGTCGGCGGCGCTGCTGCCGGTGCTCGCCCACCACCACGGGTTCACCGTGGCGATGCTGCTCCCGGCGGTCCTGGCGGTGGCCGTGCTTCCGCTGGTGGTGCTGTTCGCGGTGCCTCCGGGCGGCGGCCGGGCGGCGGGCGCCGCGCGGCCGCGGCCGGCCGCGGCCTCCTCGCCCTATCGGCACGCCACGATCTGGCGGGTGCACGGGGTGAGCATGCTGCTGGGGGTGCCGCAGTTCACCGTGGTGACGTACGCGCTGGTGTACCTGGTGGAGCAGCACTCCTGGAGTGCGCCGGCGGCGGGGGCGCTGCTGGCGGCGGTGCAGGTTCCCGGTGCGCTGGCCCGTCTGGGGGCGGGGGTCTGGTCGGACCGGGTGGGCAGCCGCCTGGGGCCGGTGCGGATCATCGCCGGGTGCGGGGCGGTGGCGCTGGTGCTGCTCGCCGCGGTGTCGCCGCTGCCGGGCGCGGCCGTGGTGCTGCTGGTCGTCGCGGCGGTGCTGACCATGAGCCACAACGGGTTGACGTTCACGGCGGTGGCCGAGACCGCCGGCATGGGGTGGGCGGGCCGGGCGATGGCGGCGCAGAACTCGTTGCAGGCGGTCAGTTCGTCGTTGACCCCCGTGGTGATGGGGGCGCTGGTCGACTGGTTCGACTACCGCGCGGCCTTCGCCGCGGCGGCGCTGTTCGGCGCCGCCGCGATCGCCGTGGTCCCCGTGGCGCCGCGGTCCGGCGGCCGGGCCGCGGTCCGGCCGTGACGGCCCCCGGCCGGACCGGTCCGCGCCGTCGGGGTCAGCTCAGGGAGACCCGGATCGTCTCGCCCTCGCCGTCGTCCCGGCGGTCGCGGCTGGTGACGGTGAAGGACCGGTTGATCACGGGAGGTTCGGCGTCCTCCGGCACGTTCACCAGGCCGTAGGCGGCGCGGACCAGGTACTCCCACAGCGGCTGTTCCAGGTGGGGCGGCAGGGCGAGGTCGTCGACGGCCGCGCGCATGTGCGTCAGCCAGCGGTCGCGCTCCTCGGCGCCGATGCGGTACGGGAAGTGCCGCATCCTCAGCCGCGGATGGCCGCGCTGTTCGCTGTAGGTGCTCGGGCCGCCCCAGTACTGCATGAGGAACAGGCGCAGCCGTTCCTCGGCGGGCCCCAGGTCGGCCTCGGGGTACATGGGGCGCAGGACGGGGTCGGCGGCGACCCCCTCGTAGAAGCGGCGGGCCAGGCGGGTGAACGCCTCCTCGCCGCCGACCGCCTCGTAGAAGGTCACTTGGTCATCGTGCTGGGAAGTCATAGCGCCTACAGGGTATGCGGTGGCGGCCCCGGGCACGCCGCGGGTCCCGCCCGCAAGGGGCGGGACCCGCGGCGTGTACGCGAAGCTGCCGGGACGGCGGGCGTGGGACCGGTCAGTCGCGGGTGAGCTTGCGGTGCGTGACGGCGTGCGGGCGGGCCGCCTCGGGGCCGAGACGTTCGACCTTGTTCTTCTCGTACTGTTCGAAGTTGCCCTCGAACCAGAACCAGTCGGCGCCGCCCTCCCAGGCGAGGATGTGGGTGGCGACCCGGTCCAGGAACCAGCGGTCGTGGCTGGTGATCACGGCGCAGCCGGGGAAGTCCAGCAGCGCGTTCTCCAGCGAGCCGAGGGTCTCGACGTCCAGGTCGTTGGTGGGCTCGTCCAGCAGCAGCAGGTTGCCGCCCTGCTTGAGGGTCAGGGCCAGGTTGACCCGGTTGCGTTCGCCGCCGGACAGCACCCCGGCCTTCTTCTGCTGGTCGGAGCCCTTGAACCCGAACGCGGCCACGTAGGCGCGGCTGGGGATCTCCACGTTGCCGACCCGGATGAAGCTCTCGCCGTCGGAGATGACCTCCCAGACGTTCTTGTCGTCGTCGATCCGTCCGCGGTACTGGTCGACGTAGGAGATCTGGACGGTGTCGCCGATGGTGATGGAGCCGCTGTCGGGCTGCTCCTCGCCGACGATCATCTTGAACAGCGTGGTCTTGCCCACACCGTTGGGGCCGATGACGCCGACGATGCCGTTGGGCGGCAGGGAGAAGGTCAGGTCCTCGATGAGGACGCGGTCGCCGAACCCCTTGGTGAGGTTCTTGACCTCGACCACGGTGCTGCCCAGGCGCGGACCCGGCGGGATCTGGATCTCCTCGAAGTCCAGCTTGCGGGTCTTGGCGGCCTCGGCGGCCATCTCCTCGTAGCGCTGCAGGCGGGCCTTGCTCTTGGCCTGGCGGGCCTTGGGGTTGGAGCGGACCCACTCCAGCTCCTCCTGGATGCGCTTCTTGCGCTTGGCGTCCTTGGCGCCCTCGACCTTGAGCCGGTCGGCCTTGGTCTGCAGGTAGGTGGTGTAGTTGCCCTCGTAGGGGTAGAGCCGGCCGCGGTCGATCTCCAGGATCCAGGTGGCGACGTTGTCCAGGAAGTAGCGGTCGTGGGTGATCGCGATGATCGTGCCCGGGTACTTCTCCAGGTGCTGCTCCAGCCACTGCACGCTCTCGGCGTCCAGGTGGTTGGTGGGCTCGTCCAGCAGCAGCAGGTCGGGCTGCTCCAGCAGCAGCTTGCACAGGGCGACGCGGCGCTTCTCACCGCCGGAGAGCACCGAGACGTCGGCGTCGGCCGGCGGGCAGCGCAGCGCGTCCATGGCCTGGGCGAGCTGGCTGTCCAGGTCCCAGGCGTTGCGGTGGTCCAGGGCGTCCTGGAGCTTGCCCATCTCTTCGAGCAGCTCGTCGGAGTAGTCCGTGGCCATCTTCTCGGCGATCTCGTTGAAGCGGTCGAGCATCGCCTTCGTCTCCGCGACACCGTCCTGGACGTTCTCCAGGACCGTCTTGGCGGGGTCGAGCTGCGGTTCCTGGGCGAGCAGGCCGACGGTGTACCCGGGCATGAGGCGTGCCTCGCCGTTGGACGGCTGCTCGATACCGGCCATCAGTTTCAGCAGCGTGGACTTACCCGCGCCGTTGGGACCCACGACGCCGATCTTGGCGCCGGGGAGGAAGGAACCTGAGACGTCGTCCAGGACAACCTTGTCACCGTGCGCTTTACGCACGTTTCGCATCGTGTAGATGTACTCCGCCATGTCTCCCAGCCTAGGCTCTTCGGCCGCCTGCACCGGCCAGCTCCGCACGGGCCGGACGGGCCCGGGCGGTGGAGCGCTCCGGGGCGCGGCGTCCGGCGGCGCGGCCGCCCCCGGGGTCACCGGTCGCCGTCCCGGGGCGGCGGGGCGGCCGCGTCGCCGTCTGCGAGGGGGGCGCAGTCGGCGAGCTGGTCAGGGGTGAAGCCCTCCCAGCGGTGGGGCGGCAGTCCGCAGTGCACCGCCCTGCGGACGAGCCGGGCCATGGAGTAGTCCGGTTCGGCCTCCAGCGCCCGGTCCAGCGCCGCGTCGGCCAGGAGCGGGTCGTCGTTCAGCCAGGCGGCGAACGCGAGCAGGGACGCGGGCGCCGCGGCGTAGGCGGGGTCGACGCGGCGCAGCACGTGCGACCACAGGCCGACGTGCGCGACGGCGTGCTCCCGGTGGATGTGGGCCCAGGCCTCGTCCCGGACGCGCAGGTCGACCAGGAGGACGCCCAGCCAGGCCACGGTCGCGGGGTCGGGCGGTGCGCCGTCCAGCGCCGCCGACACCGCGGACCGCACCGTGCGGACCCCCTCGGCGGTGAAGGCGGCGTGCCGGGGTGCCGGGAAGGCCCCCCACAGCCGGGCGCAGCGTTCCTCCGCCTCCCGGGTGGCCCGGGCCATCTCCGCGCGTTCGGCGCCGCCGACGGGTTCCACGAGGGCCAGGAGTTCGCCCCGGTCGGAGCGGACCCGCAGTCCCGCCGCGACCGCCGCGGCGGGGATGGTGGAGCGGTGCACGTCGTAGGCCACCCCCTCGGGGGGACAGCCGTCGGCGTCGGAGCGGGTGTGGGACCAGTAGCGGTCCCCGGTGACGCGGAGCGCCTCGGCGACGGCCGCGCCGAGGTCGACCAGGCGGTCGCGGGTGGCCAGCAGGTAAGGGGTGACCGGCTCCTCGGGGCCGTAGCCGAGGACGACCGCCCGCGCGCAGCCCTGGCCGACGAAGGAGCGGGCGAGGCGGTCGGCGAGTGCGCGGGGCCCGTGGCCGGTTCCGGTGAGGGGGCCGCAGCCCGAGGCGAAGTCGATGGAGCCGTCACGGCCGTCGGTACCCAGGACGAGCACGCAGTCGGAGGGGTGGAAGCCGACCAGGTAGGGGACGGCCGCGATCAGGTCGACCGGGTTGCGTACGGAGAGGCGGACGGGGAAGCGGAAGTGCTCTTCGGTGGTCATGACCCCACTCTCCGTCACCGACTCCGGGCCGCCGCAAACCGGATTCGCGTCCTGTGGACGGGGGTCAGGAGCCGCGGGCCTCGGCGGGCGGGTCGTTGGCGGACCGGACGGGGATCCCCACCGCCTTGGCCACGGGCAGGCAGACGCGGTCGCGTCCGGAGTCCTTGGCCCGGTACAGCGCCAGGTCGGCGGCGGCCATGAGTTCCAGCAGGTCCCGTCCGTGCACCCGGAGCAGGGCCACCCCGATGGAGACGGTGACGGTCACCGTGGTGTCGTTGACCGGCAGCGCCGTGCGCCCCACCCGGGTGCGCAGCCGCTCGGCGACCCGGCACGCCTCGGCCATGTCCGCCCCGGGCAGCAGGACCACGAACTCCTCGCCGCCGAACCGGCCGACCACGTCGTACTGGCGGAGCTGGTGGTTGAGCGCGGTGGCGACGCCCAGCAGCACCTGGTCGCCGATCAGGTGCCCGTGGGTGTCGTTGACTTTCTTGAAGTGGTCGATGTCGACGATGAGGACGGCCAGCGGGCAGCCGGTGCGCAGCGCCCGCGCCAGCTCGGTCTTGGCCACCCGCTCCCAGGCGACCGCGTTGAGCAGCCCGGTCTTGGGGTCGGTGCGCGCCGCCGTCTGGAGCTGCTGGAAGAGCAGGCTGCGCTGGAGCAGCAGCACCGGGGGCAGCACCACCAGGAGCAGGAAGAGCGACAGCGCGCACAGCACGGACACGATCAGCCCCACGCACACCTCGACCGCGTCGAGCAGCAGCGACTCGGAGTCCCACACCGTGGTGCGGCGGGGCTCCTCGGGGACGCTGAGCCGGAGCGCCCCGGCGATGAGCACGGTGTTGCACACGGTGAACAGGACCGCGCACAGCACCGCGGCCCCGATGCCCTCCCCGCTGATCAGCGCGCTGCCCCCGGCTGCTCCGGCGACCCCGTCGAGCAGGACCACCGGTCCGGGGACCAGGGCGTGGAACACGGTGGAGGCGGAGAACCCGGCGAGTGCGACCACCGCCGCGCTGAACACGCGGCGGAACACGACGGCGCGCTGGATCCGGTACTGCATGAGCAGGTACAGCGGGATCGGCGTGAGGAGGGCGTACAGCGGCGGCAGCAGCAGCACGACCGGGATCCACCAGGTGCCCAGCAGGTCGCGCACCATCCCCTGGGGCATGCCCAGGCGGCGCATCGCCTCGACGCAGACCGCGCCGGAGGCGACCACGGCCGCCGCGGTGAGCAGTTCCTCCGCGCGCAGGACGGTGGTGCACAGTCCGACCACCGCCAGCAGCACGTCGACGGCGACGAGCGTCACCACGTACCCGACCACGGCCCGCGGCTGGGTGAACAGCGCCCACTCCCGGGGACGGAACAGCATTCGACAGTTGCTCTCAGCAGTCGGATGCCGGGTGAGTGTCATCGGGGCCTCCTCGCTGTCGGCCGACCTGGTACGGCGGGCACACCGGCTCCGCCGTCGCCCGGTCCTGTCCTCCGGTTCTGCCCGGGAAAACGGAGCACCAATGGGAGACTACTTTAGGTAATATTCTAATCGCCATTCGTGAAAACCGCCGGAGAACCGGCACATTGAAACCGGTTTTCACTCTCGCGGCACGTCCTCCGACGGACATCCGGGACATCACGGAAGAAGCTCCCGGACCGGGCCGCGCTCCGCGGCACCCGCACCGAAACGCGCCCGCGCCGCAGGCCTCAGCCTGCGGCGCGGGCGCGGAAACCGGCTCCGGGACGGGGCGGCGTCACCTGCCTCCGGCGGGCCGCGCCTCCTCCAGCGCCTGGCAGTACCGCTCGTAGGTGCGCAGCTCGGCCTCCAGCGGCGCGACGACCCGCTCCACCGCGATCCGTTTGACCTGTTCGGCACCGTGCATCTCGACGTACTCGCGGCGGCGGGCGGCCTCGACCGCGACGAGGTTGCGGCAGCCCACCCCGATCAGCCAGCCCAGCAGCAGGGAGGCGAGGGTCAGCGCGGCGGCCAGGAACAGCAGCGCCGGTCCGGCCAGCCCTCCGCCGATCCAGCCGACCAGCAGCACGCCCAGCCACACCAGCCCGCCGCCGGCGGACGCGACCAGCAGGTACTGCAGGATCCGCACCGCCTGCCACCAGGAGGGCGCGGTGCTCTCGTCGGGCAGGACGCCCGCGATCGCCGCGCCCAGTTCGTCGGGGAGCGTCTCCAGGTTCGTCCGCCCGGCGGCGCGCACCCGCTGCGGCCACGGGTCCGGCAGGGAACCGGCCGCCGCCTCGGCCGCCGTGGCGATCGCGGTGGCGATCTCGGCGCGCTGCGCCCCCACCGGCCCGGTGCTCGGCTGCGCCGCGTCCTCGGTGAGGAAGTCCAGCTGGGCGACGCGCAGCGGGTCGCGGCGCAGCCGCCGCACCCACCGGGGCAGCGGCCATCCCACGGCCCGGGCCCCGCGGCGCTCGTGCGCGGCCTCCACCGCCTCCGCGACCGCCTCGACCCCGCTGGCCTCGGCCAACCGGTCCACCAGGGCGGCCCGGGCGGGCGGGGGGAGTTCGGCGGTGCCGCCCGCCTCGCCGTAGGCGGCGAAGCCGGTGACCACCTGGTCCAGGTCCGCGACGAGGCGGTCGACGGCGGCGCGGCGGTCGGCGACGGTCTCCACGAGGAGCTGGCGCAGCTCCCGCAACCCCTCCCCGGTGACCGCCGAGGTGGTCAGCACCCGCGGCTGCACCCCCGACTCGTTCTCCAGCAGCCTGCGCAGGTCGGTCAGGAGCTCCTCGGCCTCCTCCGGGTCGATCCGGTCGATCTGGTTGAGCACCGCCACCATCACCGCCCCGTGCCCGGACATCTCGGCCAGGTAGCGGTGGTGGACGGCGGCGTCGGCGTACTTCTGCGGGTCCAGGACCCAGATCAGCAGGTCGGCGGTCCTGATGAGGTGGTCGGACTCGGCGGTCTGCGCGGCGCGCACGGAGTCGTGGTCGGGCAGGTCCAGCAGGATGAGGCCGGTGATGTCGGAGTCGTCCCGGTCGAGTTCGCTGACCCGGGAGTGCCGGTAGCGGGGCGGCACCCCCAGCCAGCCGAGCAGGTCGTCGGCCCCTTCCGTCCCCCACACGCAGGCGTGCGCGGCGGTGGTGGTCGGCCGGGTGACGCCCACCCGGGACAACTCCAGTCCGCACAGCGCGTTGAACAGCGAGGACTTGCCGCTTCCGGTTCCTCCGGCCAGGGCGATCACGGTGTGGTCGGCGGACAGCCGCAGCCGCGCCCCGGCGTGCTTGAGCAGCCCCCGCGCGCGTTCGATGAGTTCGGGGTCGAAATGGCCGCGGCCCACCTCGACCAGGACGGCCAGCGCGTCGAGTTTGGAGATCAGCTCCGCGCGGGTGGTGGCCGGCATCGGCTGCCACAGTTCGCGGCGGGTGGGCTGGTACTCCTCCTCGTCGTCGGCGTCCCAGGAGGCGGCGGGCCGGTGGGTGAGCGTGGGCAGCGGGCCGGTGCGGCGCCCGGCGATCATCTCGCCCTCCTCGACCTGCGCGAGGCTGCCCACCCAGTCCGCCAGGTTGTCCGGGTCGTCGGGGTCGGAGCGCTCCCCGGCGGGAGCCTCCTCGGCGTCCACCGCCGTGACAGGCGTGGCGTGACGGCCCCGCGACGGCGGGGCGCCGCTGTCGGCCGGGGCGGTGGGCACCCGGTAGCGGAACCCGCCGGTGGTCTCGTCGGCGGCGTGCGGCGCGCCGTCCCGGACGGAGCGGTCCGCCGGATCGGCGCCGTCCGGGGACGGGCGGCCGTCCTCCGGGTGGTCGGCTTCGCGGTCCGCCATGTCAGGCTCCCGCCCGGTGCGAGCGGAGTGGGGAGGGGTTGTCATCGTGCAATCTCAAGGTGGTCCGTGGCCTGGTGGAGCTGTAGGGATTCGGAGTGGTCCGGCAGGTTGGTCGCGGCCAGCGCCTCCGCGAAGCGGAGTTTCTCGGCCTCGAACAGCGCGCTGACGCGCGTACGCAGGTCGTCGCGTGCCCGCTGTCCTATGACGCGGAGCGGTTCCGCGCCGAACAGTGCCTTGAGCAGCCGGTTCGGTGCGGCGTTGGGCGGCGGGGGGACGGCGCTGTCGTGGTCGGAGATGCCGAAGCCGAGCAGGCCGACGGTCAGGACGAGGCCGAACGCCTCGACGTCGTAGGTGAAGAACCGCGACACCGAGCGCTTGGCCACCCCGTCGGAGGAGATGAGTTCGGTGATCCGGGTCTGCCAGTCGGCGACGGCGGTGCGGACCCGGTAGGCGAAGTCCGCGGGGAGCCGGTCGATGGTGTGGCGTTCGGCGAGGGCGAACGCCCCGGGGATCTGCCGCCAGTGCTGCATCGCCGTCTCGATCGCGTGCTCCGCGGCGGCGACCACGAGCGCCTCCACCGCGTCGCGGATCGCCTGCTCCAGGGCGTGCACCCGGGTGCGGTCCTCGGCCTGCGTCCGGGCGCCGCGCCGGTTGCGGATCCGCAGGGAGCGCGCCAGTTCGCCGCTGGCGGCGATGTCCTGCCAGCGGGCGAGCACGTTGCCGCGCAGCAGCGAGCCGTCGGAGGTGCCTCGGTCGACCTCGGCCAGGGCGTCGGCGAACGCGGCGCTCGCGGAGGTGGCCAGCGTCCGCCCCACCTCGGCCTGCGTCTCGATGTGCTTGGCGAGTTCGGGGATGCGGGTGCGGAAGCTGTCGAGCACGCCGAGGAGGGTGCGGCGCGCGATCCGCTCCCGCTCCACCTCGTCCCCGGCGACGTCGGCGAGGTATCCGCGGATCTGGTCCGCGGTGTTGGCGGTGAACCGGCCGCCGGCGATCTGGTCGGTCTCGGGGATGACGAAGCGGGGCGCCGACCCCAGGCCGTTGGCCTCCAGCATCGCCCCGAAGTGGGCGACGATCTGCTGTCGGCCGCGCCGGGGCACCCGGGACAGCACCACCGCCAGCGAGGTGTCGCGGTCCCGGGCGACCTGGAGGAACTGCCAGACCCGGGCGTCGGCGTAGCGTTTGCTGGTGGTGACGAACACCCACAGGTCGGCCGCGTCCAGGAACTTCGCGGCGAACTCGTGGTGCGCGGCGACGGCGGAGTCCACGTCGGGGGTGTCCAGCAGCGCCACGCCCTCGGGCATGTGCTCGGTGGCGGCGAGCACCAGCATCCCGTCCTTGCCGGGCATGGCCAGCCCCTGCTGGCGGACCCGGGGCAGCGACGGCAGGAACGAGGCCTCGCTGAACCAGTCCACGTCCGCCGGGTTGCAGGCCAGCACGGGGCTGTTGGTGGTGGGGCGGCGCACCCCGGTGGTGGTCACCTGGGCGCCCACCAGGCTGTTGACCAGGGTGGACTTTCCCGCTCCGGTGGAGCCCGCGACGGCGATCAGCAGGGGGACGTCGGTCCGGCGCACCCGCGGGAGCACGTAGTCGTTGAGCTGGTCGAGGACGTCGCTGCGCGCGGTGCGCCCCTCCTCGGCTCCGGGCAGGCCGTCGGCGAACTCGATTCCGCGGATCCTGTCCCGCAGCGCTTCGAGGTTCTGTTCCAGTCGGGTGTCCCGAGCCGTCGCTCCGCGGTGCGCCCCTGCCCTGCCGCTCCTGCGGGAACGCGCCGCAGCGGACACACCGGTCGAGGCGCTCCCGCCCCGGGCCGTGTCGCTTCCCCGATCCGCGCTGCTCGGGAAGGGGTCCGGCATCGGTTCACCTGGTCCTGTCGCTTCCGGCACGGCAGGCGGCCGGGTCATGGCGATTCCGCCCTTCTCGTCGGTATTCGTCGTCACAGCACCCGATTCCCCGCGGCCTTCGTCAGCTCCGGCCGGTTCCCCCGCCGGGAGCGGTCGGAGCTTCCGTGGCGTTTTGACCTCTGTGCAGTATGTCAAGCTCTCGGGCCGTGTTCACCACTTCTCCGATAACGAGCACCGCCGGAGGTCGCACCCCGGCGGCCGCGGCCGCCTCCTCGACCGTCTCCAGGGTGGCCACCAGGGTGGTCTGCGTCGGCAGGGTGGCCTCCTGGACGATGGCGATCGGGGTGCGGGGATCACGACCGTACCCGATGAGCGCGTCGGCGATCCGGCCGATGCGTTCGACCCCCATGAGCGCGACGATGGTGCCGCCGCTGCGGGCGAGCGCGGACCAGTCCACGGTGGACCGCTCGTCCCCCGGGGCGACGTGGGCGGAGACGATGTGCAGGTGCTGGGCGACGCCGCGGTGCGTGACGGGGATGCCCGCACTCGCGGGAGCGGCGAGCGCGCTGGTCACTCCGGGGACCACGGTGACCGGGACGCCCGCGGCGACGCACGCCGCGACCTCCTCGCCGCCGCGGCCGAACAGGAAGGAGTCGCCGCCCTTGAGCCGGACCACGAACTTGCCCTGCCGCGCCCGGTCGACGAGCACCTCGTTGATGCTCTCCTGGGACATCGAGCGGCCGTAGGGGATCTTGGCCGCGTCGATGACCTCCACGTCGCCGGGCAGCTGGTCGAGCAGGCTGGTGGGGGCGAGCCGGTCCACCACGACCACGTCGGCCTGCGCCAGCAGCTGCCGGCCGCGCACCGTGATCAGTCCGGGGTCGCCCGGGCCGCCGCCGACCAGGGCCACGCCGCGCATCGGGGCGCGTCCCCGGCGGGCGTCCAGGGAGCCCTCGGCCAGCCCGTCGACGATGGCGTCGCGCAGTCCCGCGGCACGCAGGGGGTCGCCGCCCGCGATCACTCCGACGGTGATCCCCGCGGCGCTTCCGGTGGCGGGGGTCCAGGCGCTGGAGGAGTGGCGTTCGTCGGCGCGGACCGACCAGATGCGCGCGGCCTCGGCCTCGGCCGTCACCGCCGCGTTGACCTCCGCGGAGTCGGTCGCCGCGTGGACCAGCCAGAAGCGGCCGAGCGCGGTGACGTCGCCGGGGCGGTAGGCGCGCCGCTCCCAGCGCACCCGACCGGTCTCGGCGAGCCCTTCCAGCATGGTGGTGGCCTGCGGCGAGACCACCGTGACCCGCGCTCCCGCCTCCAGCAGCACGGGGACCCGGCGCTGGGCGACGCGTCCCCCGCCCACCACGAGCACCTCCCGCCCCTGCAGTCGCAAACCGAGGAGATACGTCACCGAGGCAGCCTCCAGATCCCGTTTCCAGCCCCTGGCGTCCGAGGGTTGTGCCACGTTCGTGTCTCGGGTCGTGGTGGACGCCTGTCCCGCCCGGTCCGTCCCCGGCGTCCGGCGGGGACGGCGGGGGATATCGCGTGATCTGTTCAGGAGCGGTTCGGCACCGGATTCCGGCCGTGTGGACGAAACGGGGCACAACGAAAACCCCTATTCCAGACCCGGTCCCAAAATACCCTGCTGGTCACTCCTTTACCGCTACTACTCCCCAACGAGCGCGGTCGGCTTGCTCCCGGCGGTGCCCGGCGGCCGCGCCGCACGGGGCGCGGCCGCCGCCGTCGGCGTCCCGGTGCCGACGGCGGCGGGACCTGCTCAGCTGCTCCGGGTCACCCCGGCGGAGTCGAAGGTCGCCACGTCCCGCAGAGCGCGTGCGGCGCTCTGCACCAGCGGCAGCGCCAGCAGCGCCCCGGAGCCCTCCCCCAGCCGCAGGTCCAGGTCGACCAGGGGGCGCAGCCCCAGGTGCTCCAGCGCCACGGAGTGCCCCGGCTCGCTGGAGCGGTGCCCGGCGACGCAGGCCAGGCGCGCGTCGGGGACCAGCGCCACCGCGGCCAGGGCCGCGGCTCCGGCGATGACCCCGTCCAGCACGACCGGGACCCGCAGGAACGCCGCCCCCAGGATGAACCCGGCCAGGGCCGCGTGCTCCAGGCCGCCCACGGCGGCGAGCACGCCCACGGGGTCGGACACGTCGATCCGGTTGGCCTCCAGCGCCGCGCGGACGACCGCCACCTTGTGCTCGTACATGGCGTCGTCGACGCCGGTCCCCCGACCGGTGACCTCGGCGGCGTCGCGGCCGGTGAACGCGGAGACCAACGCGGCCGACGCGGTGGTGTTGGCGATGCCCATGTCGCCGGTGAGCAGGCAGCGGTTGCCCGCCGCCACCAGGTCCCGGGCGACCTCGATGCCCGCCTCGATGGCGTACTCGGCCTGCAGCCGGGTCATCGCCGGGCCCCTGGTCATGTCGGCGGTGCCGCGGGCGATCTTGCGGGGCAGCAGCCCCGGCACGGCCGGCAGGTCGTCGACCACCCCCACGTCCACCACGGTGACCTCGGCCCCGACCTGCGCGGCGAAGGCGTTGACCACCGCGCCCCCGTCGAGGAAGTTGTGCACCATCTGCGTGGTGACCTCCTGCGGCCAGGCGGTCACCCCCTGGGCGTGGACGCCGTGGTCGGCGGCGAACACCGCGACGGCGGCGGGCTCGGGCAGCGGCGCCGGGCACTCCCCGGCCAGCCCGGCCAGCTGCACCGAGACGTCTTCGAGCACGCCCAGCGAACCGGCCGGCTTGGTCATGCGGGCCTGGCGTTCCCGGGCCTCCTCCACGGCCCGCTGGTTGAGCGGGCCGATCCCGGCGATCGTCTCCTCCAGCAAACTGGTGGACTCCTCCCCCGGCAGACCGCGCCGGCCGTACTGCTCCCAGTGCACCGCCCAGGACAGCGGGCGGCGCTGCGCCCAGCCGCCCAGGGACAGCTCGGGTTCGGGTGGGAACTCCTCCACGTAGCCGACGCACAGGTAGGCGACGATCTCCAGGTGCGGCGGCAGGTCCAGTTCGCGGGCGAGCTCCCGTTCGGAGAAGAAGCTCACCCAGCCCACGCCGAGCCCCTCGGCCCGCGCGGCCAGCCACAGGTTCTCCACGGCCAGCGCGGTGGAGTAGGCCGCGGTCTGCGGCTGGACGTGCCGTCCCAGCGTGTGCCGCCCGCCCCGGGTGGGGTCGACGGTGACCACGATGTTGAGCGGGGTGTCCAGGATCGCCTCGACCTTGAGCCCGGAGAAGGTGCGCGCCCGCGCCCCGGGCAGGGCCCGGGCGTAGGCTTCGCGCTGCCGCTGCACGAGGTCGCGGACCCGGGCCCGGGTGCCGCGGTCGTGGATCACCACGAAGTCCCACGGCTGGGAGAAGCCGACGGAGGGCGCGTGGTGGGCGGCCTCCAGGACGCGGACCAGGACGTCGTCGGGGACGGGGTCGGGGCGGAATCCCACCCGGACGTCGCGGCGTTCCCGGATGGCCCGGTACACGGCCTCGCGTTCGGCGTCGCCGTAGGCGTGGGCGGCGGGTTGCGCGGGGGGTGCGGTCTGGGGCGGCGCGTCCGGTTCGACGGCCGAACCGACCGGTTCGGCGACGACCTCGTGGGGGTCGTAGCCGACCGGTTCCTCCTCGGTCCCGGCCGGGGAGGCCGGTGCTGCTGCGGCCGCCTCGGCCGCTTCGGGTTCGGGCGGGAGTGCCGCGGGCTGTGCGTTCACGGGATGGCTGTGACCTTCGGGTTGTGCGGTTGCGGGGTCGGTGTGCGGGGCGGGCGGTTCGGGGCCGCGCGGTGCGGTGCGCTCCCCGGCCGCCGTGCGCAGCGGGATGACGTTGCGCGCGGACTGCTCCGCGGCGGGGGCGCCGCCCTCCGGGGCGGGCCGGTCCGGCGCCGCCCGGTCCCGGTGCGGTCGGGCATCAGGACGCACGGTCGCGCCGGGCGCCGACCGGACGGTCGTCGGCGGCGCGGGGGGCGGAGGCAGGCCGGCGCCCCGCCCCGCCTCGGGCAGGCCGTCCAGCAGTCCGCCCGGTGATCCGCCCGGCGACCGGGGGCCGTCCGGCGGGCGCACCGCGGCCCAGCGTCCTCGCGGGGACGGTTCGGACGCGGCACGGACGTCGTGGGCGGGCCCTCTCGGGGGCCGTCCCTGGCCGGCGTCCCGTTCGTCTCCGGGAACGCTGTCTGTGCGGTCACCGCTCAAGGGTTCCTCCGTGGTCGCTGGTCGGTCTCGGTCTTCGGGCGACGGCGTGTGGCTGGGGCGGTCACGCCGGACCTCCACGGCGCGGTGGAGGGGCCGGGCGCCGGCTGTCTCCTCCACTCAGAGCAACTCTGCCAGAAGTGCCACGAGCCGCGCGTTGGTCTCGGCCGCTCGGACCGCGATGCGTAGATAGTCCTTTCCGAGGCCGGGGAAGGTGTCGCCGCGGCGCACCGCGACACCGCGCCCGCGCAGTCGCGTGCGGAGCAGGTCCGCGCCGGGGGTCCGCACGAGCAGGAACGAGGCGCGGGGATCGGGGGTGACGGCCAGTCCCAGGGCGGTGAGGTCCTCGGCCAGGCGGGTGCGCCGTCCGGCGAGGTCGACCGCCCAGGACTCGGCTTCGGCGAGCGCCCGGGGGGTGCTGCACTCGCGCGCCGCCACCAGCGCCGGCGTGGAGACCGACCACAGCGGCTGGGCCTCGGCCAGGCGGCGGACCAGCGGGGGTTCGGCCAGCAGGTAGCCGACGCGCAGCCCGGCCAGCCCCCAGGTCTTGGTGAGGCTGCGCACGACCACCAGGCCGGGCAGGTCGGCGCGGCCGGCCAGGGACTCCGGTTCCCCGGGGACGCAGTCGGCGAACGCCTCGTCCACGACGAGGACGCGGCCCGGCCGGGCGAGGGCGGCCAGGGTCTCGGCGGGGTGCAGCACCGACGTGGGGTTGGTGGGGTTGCCGACCATGACGAGGTCGGCGTCGTCGGGGACGGCGCCGGGGTCGAGGGTGAAGTCGCCGTCCAGCACGACCCGCTCGACCGGGTGTCCGGCGGCGCGCAGGGCCGCCTCGGGTTCGGTGAACTGGGGGTGCACCACGACCGCGCGGCGCGGGGTGAGCGCGCGCGCCAGCAGCACGAACGCCTCGGCCGCGCCCGCGGTGAGCAGGACCTCGGCGGTCTTTCTGCGGTGGCGGCGGGCCACCGCGCGGCGGGCCGGCTCCGGGTCGGGGTAGGCGGCCAGGTCGGCGACGGAGGCGGCGAGGCGTTCGGCCAGCCAGCGCGGCGGGGTGCGGTCGCGCACGTTGACCGCGAAGTCGAGCAGGCCGGGCCCGACCTCGGTGTCGCCGTGGTGGCGCAGATCGACCATGTGTCCTCGCGCTCCTCGAGACGCTGGATGGCTTCCGTCGCACGAACCTATCGCCCGGGTCCGTCCCGGGCCGTTCCTCCCCTGCTCCGCCGCACCCGGGCGGTGCCGTACGTGGCGGAGCGACCACGGAGTGTCGGCGGTTCGCCGGGCCGCGGCCGGGCTGCGCGGAGGCGGCCCGGGGCCCGGTCAACCGACCAGGTCGGGGCGGATGACGCTATAGACGGCCAGGTCGGTGCGTCCGCGGTGGAGCGGCATGGCGTTGCGTTCGATGCCCTCGTAGACGTATCCGGCCTTCTCCGCGACGCGGCGCGAGGCGGTGTTGTCCGTGGCGGCCTTCAACGCGATCCGTTCGAACCCCTGGTCCAGCAGCACCCAGTGGGTGACGGCGACGACCGCCTCGGGAGCCAGGCCGCGGCCGCGCGCGTCCGGCGCCATCAGGTAGCCGATCTCGGTGGTGCGCGCCGCCCAGTTGGTGCGGACCACCCCGAAGGACCCGACATAGCGTCCGGTCCGGCGGCACACGGCCGCCCAGTGCTGGCCGTCTCCGGTCGCCCGGGTGGCCGGGGCGGTGTCGACGCACCAGGTGACGGCGTCGGACCGGGTGTAGGGGCGGCCGGGCGCGGGGATCGGCAGCCAGCGCTGGGTGAGCGGGTCGCTGGCCGCGCGCAGCACGTCGTCGACGTCGTTCTCGGTGAAGGCGCGCAGGACCAGGCGCTCGGTCTCCAGGATGACGCTGGGCATGATCGGGCCGGTGGACACACTCGCTCCTCTGCGGGCCGGGCGGCCGGCCGCGGTGCGACGGCCGCCCCGTTCCCGGTGACCCCGCTCCGCCACCGGACGACTGCTGTGGGCCAGTGTGCCAAGGCCGTCCGGCCCCGGCCAAGCAGCGCCCCGCCGGGGTCGCCGCCCCCGTTTCCGGGGAGCGGCCACGGTTTGGCAGGGTGTTGGACGAATGTCCCCTACCCCGTCCTCCCGGAGCGTTTCGTGGTCTGGCTCTTACTCGTCGGCGTCCTGCTCGCGGTGCTCGCCCCCCTGCTGCTGCTCTTCGCCCGCCTCACCCGCCTGCCGCCGCCCACCGCGACGCCCCGACGCGTCCCGCACGACGCCGGGGGCGGCGCGGCCGGCTGACCCGGTCCGCCGTCGGGACCGGCCCCGCGCCTCTCACGCGGCCACCCGGGCCAGCAGCCAGACGCCGGTGGCGGAGTCGTACCGCAGCTCGTAGAGCCCGAGGTCCGCTCCGGCCCCGGCACGCACCCGCCAGAAGACCCGCTCCGGCCGCCTCCCGTCCCCGGTGAAGTCCGCGCGCACCGTGACCCAGTGGTCGAGGACCTGCCGGACCACGTGGACGCGCCCCTGCCAGACGAACCGCGCCGGCCGCCCGTCCCGGTCCCACACCCGCACCGGCACGCCGTAGCCCTGTCCCGTCATCACCGCTCCCATGAACCCCCCAGCACAAGCGCTCGGCCGACCGGCGTTCCGACCACGACCGGATTCGAACACGCGTTCTAATAATAGGGGAGGGCGCCGTGGGACAGGGGCGAAACAGCCGATGTTCCCGGGTTTCCGAGCCCCGCTCCCCCGCTCTCGCGAAATCGCCTTCCGTCGCTCCTGCGTGGTTGACTTCCACCGTCCCGAGACACCGCACTCCCCCGCCGCCCCGGACCGGGCTCGCTAGGCTGTGGGAGGCGAACCGCACCCCTCATCACATAAGGAACCCCCAACTGTGACGCGAAACGGGCACGAGCGCGCCAGACCCCTCCGCACCGGCGACCCGACCGAGCTGGGCGACTACCGCATCGTCGGGCGTCTGGGCCGGGGCGGCATGGGAACGGTCTACCTCGGCAGGGACGCGGCCGGGCGCCTCGTCGCGGTCAAGCTGATCCACCCGGACCTCAGCGAGGACCCCGCGTTCCGGCAGCGCTTCGCACGCGAGGTGGCGGCGGCCCGCCGGGTCGCCCGGTTCTCCACCGCCGCGGTGCTGGACGCGCGGCTGGACAGCGACCCGCTGTTCATCGTCTCCGAGTACGTTCCGGGCCCCAACCTGGCCGAGGCGGTCAAGACCGACGGCCCCATGCACGGCGGCACCCTGGAGAGCCTGGCCGTGGGGGTCGCGGCGGCGCTCACCGCGATCCACGGCGCGGGCGTGGTGCACCGCGACCTCAAACCCGCCAACGTGCTGCTGTCCACGGTGGGGCCGAAGGTGATCGACTTCGGGATCGCCCGGGCGCTGGACGACGACAGCGCGGTCACCCGCTCCAGCCAGATCATGGGCACCCCGTCCTACCTCGCCCCGGAGATCATCGCGGGCGACCCTCCCGGACCGCCGTCCGACATCTTCTCCTGGGGCTGCCTGGTCGCCTACGCCGGGACCGGGCGCGCGCCCTTCAGCGCGCCCACCGTCCCGGCGGTGCTGCACCAGATCATCTCCGGACAGCCCGACCTGTCGGGGCTCGACCCGGCGCTGCGGGAGCTCGTGGAGAGCGCGCTGGACAAGTTCCCCGACAACCGTCCCACCGCCCAGCAGCTGCTCAACCGGCTGGTGGGGCAGGAGGAGCCGAGTCCGGACGCCGTCCACGAGACCGTGGTGCGCTCCTGGACCCCGCCGTCCGTGGCGCGCCCGGAGTCGGCTCCCTCGGGTCCGCAGCCGGCCCCGCCCGCGGCCACCCCGCCGGCCGGACAGCCCGCGGCCGCCCCGAACCGGGAGCCCGCGGCCGCCGCCGTCCCGCCGACCGCACGGCCCGCCGCCCCGCCTCCGACGCGCGCCCTCCCGGCCGCACCGCCGTTCGCCGCCGCCCCGCCCCCGGCGGGCACTCCCCCGGCCGGGCAGCCCGCGGCGGCCACCGCTCCGCCGTCCGGCGGTTTCGGCGCCTTCTCCCAGGGCGCCCCGCCGTCCACCCCCACCCCGCCGGGCGGCCAGCCGCCCCCGGCGGCCGACCCTCCGCAGCCCGAACGGCCCCGCCGGCCCCTCCCGCTGCGGGCGGTGGGCGCGGGTGCGGGCGTGCTGGTCCTGGCCGCCGCGGCGGCCCTGGGCGGCACGTGGCTGTTCGGCGGCCGCGAGATGCCGGAGGGCATCCAGATCTACGCCGACGACTTCACCTCCCCCCAGGGCTGGGACGACCGCGACTTCGACCCCTCGGACACCTTCTACTGGCGGGGCTACTACCAGGGCGGCTACGCGCTCAGCGCCGACGGGGACTCCCGGACCTCCACCGGCCACCCCGCCCCCGTCCACAACCTGCCGACCCGGGTGCGCGTCAGCACCGCCGCCCGGGTGCTGTCCGGCCCCGCCTACGGGACCTACGGGCTGTACTGCTTCCGCAACGACGACGGGGACGACACCGTCACCTCCTACTACGCCAGCGTGCGAGTGGACGGCACCGCGGCCCAGATCCGCCGCGACGGGGGCGAGGAGGGCTCCACCCACCTGGAGGAGGCCATCGGCGACCCCCTCCTCCCCGGGTTCGTCGCCTCCCCCGAGGACGGGGGCGAACCGGCGGTCAACACGCTCGACTTCACCTGCGAACTGGACGACGAGGCCGACACGGTCGCCCTCAACCTGTGGCTCAACGGCGAGCACGTGCTGGAGGCGGTCGACTCCAAACCGCTGCCGTACGACGGCGAGGGCGCCCCGCAGGCGGGCATCCGGGCGGCCCGGGGCGCCGGCGGGGGCGGCCACCTCGTGGTCGTCTTCGACGACTTCGCCGTGTACCGGTTGGACGGCGCGGACGCCGGGGAGTCGGAGCGGTAACGTCGGGTCCCGCACCAAGCCGCGAGTTCGAAGGAGGCCACGCATGCGCGCCATCGTCGTGGAGGAGACCGGAGGCCCGGAGGTACTGCGTCCGGGCGAGGCGCCCGACCCGGTGCCCGGCCCCGGGGAGGTCGTCGTCGACCTGGCCGCCCGCGGCGTCAACTTCATCGAGATCTACCAGCGTTCCGGCATCTACCCGGTGTCCCTGCCGTGGATTCCGGGCAGCGAGGGCGCGGGCGTGGTCAGCGCCGTCGGCGAGGGCGTCACCGGGGTGGCCGTCGGCGACCGGGTGGCCTCGGTGGGACTGCGGGGCTCCTACGCCGAGCGCGCCGTGGCCGCCGCCGCCGACCTCGTCCCCGTCCCCGACGGCGTCACCACCGAGCAGGCCGCCGCGGTCCTGCTCCAGGGGCTCACCGCGCACTACCTCACCCACTCGACCTACCCGGTCCAGCGGGGCGACACCGTGCTGGTGCACGCCGCGGCCGGCGGGACGGGGCAGCTCGTCGTCCAGTTCGCCAAGCAGCGCGGCGCCCGGGTCATCGGCACGGTCTCCACCGCGGACAAGGAGCGCCGGGCCCGCGAGGCGGGGGCGGACGAGGTCGTCCGCTCCACCGAGGCCGACGTGGCCGCCGAGGTGCGGCGGCTCACCGGCGGGGAGGGGGTGCCCGTGGTCTACGACGGCGTGGGCGCCGTCACCTTCGACGCGAGCCTGGCCTGCCTGCGGCCGCGCGGCATGCTGGTGCTGTTCGGTCAGTCCAGCGGCGTGGTCCCGCCGTTCGACCCGCAGCGGCTGAACGCCGCCGGGTCGGTCTACCTGACCCGGCCGTCGCTGGGCCACTACACGCGGACCCGGCAGGAGCTGCTGGACCGCGCCTCCGCCGTGCTGGGCCTGGTGGCCTCCGGGGGACTCGCCGTGCACGTGGGCGGCCGCTACCCGCTGGCCGAGGCGCACCGGGCCCACACCGACCTGGCCTCCCGCGCCACCGTGGGCAAGCTGCTGCTGGTCTAGGGCGCGCCGTCCGGGCGGGAGCGGACCGGGAGGGCTGCCGGTCCGGTCCGCCCCCGCTGTCTCACGGCTCGCTGTTCCGCTGGCCGGGCAGGCCGGACGGTCCCGCCGCCGCCTGGGCCTCGGCCTTGGCCTCCGCCACCGCCTCGGCCGCGCGGTCGGCGGCCAGGTCGGCGGCGTGCAGCGCCTCGGCGCTGGGGCCGCCGCCCGAGGTGAGCTCCGGGGCCGTCCCCTCCGGCTCGTCGCCGTCCGGTTCCTCCCGCTCGGCGCGCTCTCCGTCGGCGGAGGGCGCGAACGCCCTGCTGAGGTTGTGGACCGCCTGGGTGAGCTCGCCGGGGATGACCCAGAAGGTGTTGCCCTCGCCCTGGGCGAGCGTGGGCAGCGTCTCCAGGTACTTGTAGGCCAGCAGCTTGGAGTCGGCGTTGTTGGCGTGCACCGCCTGGAACACCCGCTCGATGGCCTTGGCCTCGCCGTCGGCGTGCAGGATCGCGGCCTGCTGCTGGCCCTGCGCCTCCAGGATGGCCTGCTGGCGGGCGCCCTCGGCGGTGAGGATGCGGGCCTGCCGCTCCCCCTCGGCGTGCAGGATCGCGGCCCGCTTGTCGCGTTCGGCCCGCATCTGCTTCTCCATCGCCTCCTTGATGGTGGGCGGCGGGTCGATGGCCTTGATCTCGACGCGGTTGACGCGGATGCCCCACTTGCCGGTGGCCTCGTCGAGGACGCCGCGCAGCCGCGAGTTGATCTCCTCGCGCGAGGTGAGGGTGCGCTCCAGGTCCATTCCGCCGATGACGTTGCGCAGCGTGGTGACGGTGAGCTGGTCGATGGCCTGCAGGTAGTTGGCCACCTCGTAGGCGGCGGCACGCGGGTCGGTGATCTGGTAGTAGAGGACGGTGTCGATGTTGACCACCAGGTTGTCCTCGGTGATCACCGGTTGCGGGCGGGAGGAGAACACCTGTTCGCGCAGGTCGAACCTGGTGTTGACCCGGTCCACGACCGGGATGATGAAGTTGAGTCCGGGTTGCAGGGTGCGCAGGTAGCGTCCGAAGCGCTCGATGTTGTAGGCGCGGGCCTGGGGGACGATCCGTACGGTGGACATCACTCCCAGGACCACGATGATCGCGAGGGCGATGAGGACGATCTCCGTAGCCATGACGGCTGTCTCTCCTCCTTCGGTGGTGCCCCGCTGGGAGGGGCGGGCGTCGCGAGGGGCGGGGGCGTGGCGTCCCTCACCGGTTCGGGGTCACGGCAGTTCGTCCCGCGGATAGACCACCGCGGTGGCGCCTTCGATCTCCATGACGTCGACACGGGCTCCGGCGGGGATGTGCCGGGTCTCGTCGAGGCACCGGGCCGACCACTCCTCGCCGGAGAGCTTGATCCGGCCACCGTCCGCGGTGATCTCCTCGACGACCAGGGCGCTCCGGCCCACCAGCGCCTCGGCTCCGGAGCGGAGCAGCGGCGGCTGGGCCATGTGGCGGCGCGCGATCGGCCGGATGACGAGCAGGCCCGCGGCCGAGGCGGCCAGGAAGGCCAGGATCTGTCCGGACAGGCCGACTCCGACGGCGCCCGCCACCCCGGCGACCAGCGCCGCCGCCGCCAGCAGACCGAGTGCGAGGGTCAGCGTGAACAGTTCGGCCACACCCAGCGCGACGGCCGCGATCAACCAGACAACCCACACCGGCATACCCACTCCCGCCTTCTGTGGCGCGCATTCCTAGGGCTACCCGCGAACCGCCTCCTTTGCACCGCTTGTTTTCGGACAGGACCGATCAGCCCGCGGGGCAGGAGGCCGACCCCGGCCACTCCGGCCGAATTTCCGCTCCCCCCGTTCCGTTTCCGGCGGAGTCTGCGAGAATCCGGGCATGAGCCACTATCCCGACCCGTACGGCGGCCAGGGCTCCCCCGGCCCCTGGGACCAGGGCGGCGCCTTTCCTGGACCGTTCCCGCCGCACGACTCCACCGGCGGCTACTCCGCTCCGCTGCCCTCCGTCCCCGAACAGCCGATCGCCGTGCTCGGCGACATCACCGTCACCCAGAACACGGTGATCACGCCGGTCGGGTCGTTTCCGCTGCGGGGAAGCACGTGGTCGATCAACGACATGACCTCGGTACGGCAGACGATCCCCACCTGGGCCGTGGTCCTGGCGCTGGTCGGCTTCCTCGTGGTCTGCGCTCTGAGCCTGTTCCTGCTGCTGGTGAAGGAGACCTCGGTGGCGGGGACGATCCAGATCACCGTCGCCCAGGGCGACCGGTTCTACACCACCCAGGTCCCGGTGCGCTCCCAGGCCGACATCACCCGTATCCACCAGCAGTTCCACTACGTCCGTTCGCTGACCTTCTGAGGTCCGCCGCGGCTCCTCGGCTCCGTGCCGCGCGGTCGACCGCGTCCAGCCCCCAGGCCGCCGCGGCGGCGACCAGGGCCGCCCCGGCGGTGACGGCGCGGGACAGGCGGACGGCGCGGCGGACGTCCGCGGCCCGGGGAGGTCGACCGTCGCCGATGCGGGGGCGCTCCTCGACCCGTCCGCCGTAGACGTTGCGTCCGCCGAGGCGGACACCGAGCGCTCCGGCGAACGCGGACTCGCACTGGCCCGAGTTGGGGCTGGGGTGGCGGTTCCCGTAGCGGAGCCAGCTTTGCCAGGCGCGGCGCGCGTCACCGCCGACGGCGGGGGCGGCGGCCGCCGCGAGCAGCGCGGTCAGCCGGGCCGGGGCCCAGGTGGCGACGTCGTCCAGGCGGGCCGCCGCCCAGCCGAACCGCGCGTACCGCACGGAGCGGTGGCCGACCATCGCGTCGAGGGTGTTGACCGCGCGGTAGCCGAGCAGTCCGGCGCTGCCCAGCAGCGCGCCCCACACCAGGGGGGCGACGACCGCGTCGGCGGTGTTCTCGGCGACCGACTCGATGACGGCGCGGGCCAGCGCCTCCTCGTCGAGTCCGGCGGGGTCGCGTCCGCACAGGCGCGGCAGGCGGCGCCGCGCCTCGGCCAGGTCCCCCGCCTCCAGTGCGTCGGCGAGGCCCGCGGCCTCCCGTTCCAGCATGGCCCCGCCGACGGCGGTCCAGGTGGCCACGGCGGTGGCGGCCAGTGTGCGGCCGGTCGCGGCGCGCGCGTCGGCGAGCGCCCCGAGGGCCGCGACGGGGGCCACGGCCGCGGCGGCGAACACCGCTCCGCGCGTCCGGTCGGGCGCGTACAGCAGCCGTTCCAGCCGGGCCGCCGCGGTTCCGAACAGCGCGACCGGGTGGCCCCGTTCGGGGTCGGCGACCAGCCGGTCCAGGGCGACGCCCGCGAGCAGTCCCAGGGCCCGCGCCCGGCGGGCGGTTCGACGCTTCTTCCGCATGCCCCGACCCTAGAGGCACCGTTCGGCCGGCCGCCCGCCGGGGCGGCCGCGGTCACTGCGTGCGGGTGGCGTAGTAGTCGGCCCGTTCGTAGACGTCGCCGACGTAGGCGTCGGAGTGGTTGTAGGCGTGCACCGCGCGCCACCACTGGTCGCCGTCGGTCAGGTCGCGGCCGTCCGCGCACAGGTAGCGGGCCGCCGCCAGTGCCGCGTCGTCGATGTCGTGCGGGTCCTCGACTCCGTCTCCGTCGCCGTCGGCGGCCCAGGTCCGCCAGGTGGCGGGGATGAACTGCAGGGGGCCGACCGCGCGGTCCCACTCGGTGTCGCCGTCGAGGCGTCCGCCGTCGGTGTCGGGGACGGCGGCGGTGCCGTTGCCGCCGTCCAGGGCGATGCCGATGATCGGCTTGGTGGTGGTCCCGTCCGCGCCGATCCGGCCGCCGCCCCAGGTGCCGTGCTCGGTCTCCACCGAGCCGATGGCGGCCAGCGTCACCCAGGACACGCCGCAGGCGGGGTTCTCGTGTTCCATGACCAGCTGGGCGCCCGCGTAGCCGAGCAGCGCCCGCTCGGGGATGCCGGTCTGCCCGCTGACGCGCGCCAGCCACTCGGCGCTGATGCGCTCGGCGGGGGCCTCCGGGACCACCGGTTCCGTGCGCGCCGGCGCGGTGCGGGCGCCGGTCTCGGCGGCTTCCTCGGAGGGGGCGGCGGGGGCCTGCTGGAGCGGGGAGGGAGCGGCGGGTGCGGCGTCCGCCGCCACGCCGGTCAGCCGCACCCCGTCGGCGTCGTAGCCTTCGGGGGGCGCGGCGGCCCCTCCGCTCCCGCCGGTGCTGTCGGAGCCGATGACCAGGACCGCGGGGACGGCCACGACCGCGGCCAGGCCGAACAGGACCAGGCGCAGCCGCAGCACCTGGCGGGTGTAGTCGCACCAGGTGCGGGCGTGCTCGGCGCGTTCGGCGGGTCCGGCCTGCGCCGAGGTGAGGTCGTCGAGGGCCAGGTCGGGGTCGGGACGTCCGGGGCGCCGCCCGCTCATCCGAACCTCCCCTGCACGTAGTCGGCGGTGCGCTGGTCCTGGGGGTTGGTGAACATGGCTTCGGTGGGGCCGTGCTCGACGATGACGCCCGGGGTGCGGTGGGCGGCCAGGAAGAACGCGCACTGGTGCGAGACGCGCTGGGCCTGCTGCATGTTGTGGGTGACGATGACGATGGTGACCTCGTGCACCAGTTCGGCGATGGTCTCCTCGATGCGCCGGGTGGAGGTGGGGTCCAGCGCCGAGCAGGGTTCGTCCATGAGCAGCACCCGGGGGCGCACCGCCAGGGACCGGGCGATGCACAGGCGCTGCTGCTGGCCGCCGGAGAGCGCGCCGCCGGGCTGGCGCAGCCGGTCGCTGACCTCCTTCCACAGGCCCGCCTTGGTCAGGCACTCCTCGACCAGGGCGTCCTTTTCGGAGCGGGAGGCGCGGGTGCCGGTGAGCCGCAGTCCCGCGAGCACGTTGTCGTAGATGGACATGGCGGGGAACGGGTTGGGCTTCTGGAAGACCATGCCGATCTGCTTGCGGACCTCGGTCAGGCGCCGCCTCGGATCGTAGATGTCGTGGCCGTCCAGCAGCACCTCGCCCGCCAGGGAGGCGCCGGGGATGAGTTCGTGCATCCGGTTGAGGGTGCGCAGGAACGTGGACTTGCCGCAGCCGGACGGGCCGATGAGGGCGGTCACCTGGCCTGCGGGCATGGTCAGGGAGACGCGGTCGAGCACCTTGTGCCGCCCGAACCAGGCGGACACGTCGCGCGCGTCGATTCCCGCGAGGCCGCTCGCGGACGGCGGGGCGGGAAGCGGTTCGGTCGTGGTCATCGGCCACTCCTCAGCGGGGTCGCGGGGACGGGGTCACAGCAGGTTGGGCAGCAGGCGGCTGACCTGGTCGGCCAGTGACAGCCCGAAGAAGCCCAGGACGGGGACGCCGGCCGTCCACGCCTGCACGCCGCCCCAGGAGCGGCGTGCCCAGGCGACGGCCAGTGAGACCAGCGCCATGCCCTGCGCGTACAGCAGGACGGGCGTCCACGCGTCGGGGTCGCCGCTCATCGCCTCCTCGCTGGCGGGCAGGGAGCCCGCCGCGATGAGCCGGGGTGCGGCGGGCACGGGGTCGGAGACCAGTTCGGCGTCGACGCGCAGCACGTCGTCGGGCAGGAACGGGCGTCCGGCGGCGGTGGTCAGGGTGAGGCGGCCGGTCTCGGGGTCGTCGGGCACGGGCGGCATCGGGTCGCCGGTCAGCCGCCGGGAGATCACCTCGTAGGTGTGCTCGCCCTGTCCGGTGACCACGGTGATGACGTCGCCCGTGGAGAGTTCGTGCAGGCGGGAGAAGGGACCGCCGTAGGTGTCCTTGCGTCCCATGATGACGCTGGTGCCGGGCTGGCCGGGGAGCACGGTGTCGCGCCGGTGTCCCGGTCCGGAGGCGGTGACGCCGCTCGCGGTGCCCTCGACCACGACGGTCTCCAGGCCGATGGCGGGGATGGCCAGGTGGGCGACGGGGGTGCCGGGCGCCAGGAGCGCCACGTCGCCCTCGGCGAGCGCCTCGGGGTCGCCCTGTCCGGTGGGCGCGGTGGCGTTGGCGAGTTCGCCGCGCAGTTCGGCGTAGAGGCGCTGCTGGTCCGCCTCGTAGCCGACCCAGCTCACCACGGCGAGGTGCGCGACGAAGGTGAGCAGGATCGCGGCGACCGTGGTGACGGCGGTCCCGGTGAGGTAGACGGGGAGCGCGGCCTCGCTCACCGGCCGGTACGGGCGCCGTCTGCGGCGGCGTCCGCTTCCCCGGTCCTGCGGGGGGACGGGGGGCGTCGGCAGGGCGGCGGTCGCCGTGTCGGTAGGGGTCATGGCATCGCCTCGGGGTGCGGTCGGCGGTCGACGGGCGGGGCGGCGCGGCCCGCCTGGGCCGCGCCGCCTGTGGGAGGGGCGGTCGGCTTACTGTTCGGTGCCGCCGGTCTCGCCGAACCGCAGCATCCTGCGGTGGGAGCCGGACCGCATCAGGCCGTACCCGGCCGCGGTGAGCAGCGCTCCGGTGGCGACGATCCCGGAGAGCGCGGCGCCGGTCTTGGCGAGGTTGCCGCCGCTGCCGCCTCCGCCGACCGCGCCCCCGTTGCCGGTGCCCGGCCCGTTGCGGTCGTCGGGCGGCGGGGTCTGGGTGGCGGGGCGCTTGCCGGTGTGGAAGGCGAACTCCTTGACGGTGCCGCTGTCGGCGCCGGTCATGGTCAGCAGGTGGTCGCCGTCGACGAGGTCCTCGGGGACGGTGAACTCCAGTTCCAGCACGCCCCTGGCGTCGGCGACGACCGCCTCGAACTCCCGCACGAGGGGCTGCTGCGGGGCCGGCGGCGG
>Ga0079224_100000483_pt1 | contig 39228 bp, 40 predicted proteins | sample Stecom2015_FD_80414 | JGI IMG/M metagenome (GOLD analysis project Ga0079224, IMG submission 80414) | Agricultural soil microbial communities from Utah to study Nitrogen management - Steer compost 2015 | ecosystem: Environmental > Terrestrial > Soil > Agricultural land | place: USA: Utah... | reverse complement strand
CGTTCGGGGTCGAGCCGTCGCTTCCCAATCTCCTGATTCTGATCGTCGCGGCGCTGTGCGCCAAGGCCGTCCTGTCGTTCGCCGCGCTCTCCTACGTAGGCTACTCGGTGGCTCAGGTATCGACCGGCATGCGCGCCCAACTGATCGGGCAGTTGCTGGCCGCGCGGTGGAGTTACTTCACCGACCAGCGGGTGGGACGGGTGGCAAACGTGATCAGCAACGACGCCACTAGGGCGGGACAGGCCTACCTGGTTGCGGCGCGGTTTGTCGCCTATGCGCTGCAGGGATTGGTCTATGCCGCGGTCGCCGTGGTCGTATCGTGGCAGCTTGCGCTCGCCGGGCTCGTGATCGGGATTGCCATTTCCGCCATCATGGCCGTGTTGCTGCGCATATCCAAGCGCGCCGGCTACCGGCAGACCGATCGCACCTCCGATCTCGTGACCTACGTGTCGGATGCCCTCAACAACATCAAGCCGCTCAAGACGATGGAGAGGCAGGCGGCGTTCACCGCGCTGTTCCGGCGCAAGATCAAGGGCCTGCGCAAGGCGTTGAGAAACCAGGTGATTGCCAAGCAGGGCAAGGTCTACGGCGAAGAGGTGATCATCTACGTCTGTCTGGGCGTTGCCGTCTACGTGGCAGCGGTGGTGTGGCAGGTACCGCTGCCGGAACTGATCATCATGGGTATCCTGCTCTACAACATGATCAGTATCGTCGGGCGCATCCAGACCTATCTCCAGGCTTCGTACGAACTCGAAAGCGCCTATTGGCGGACGCAGGAACTGATCGACCAGACTGCGGACGAGCGCGAGCTGAACCCGGGCACGCGGACACCGCAACTCAACGAGGGATGCGTGTTCGAAGCCGTGAGCTTCGCACATGAGGAACGCCCCGTGGTTCGCGATGTGAACCTCGAGATCCCGGCTGGCGAGATCACCGTACTGCAAGGTCCGTCCGGCGCCGGCAAGACGACGATCATCGATCTTCTGGTGGGATTGTACCGGCCGGATTCCGGCCGGATCCTCGTGGATGGCGTGCCGTTGTCGGAGCTGGATCTCACACAGTGGCGGCGCATGATCGGCTACGTTCCCCAGGAACTCAGCCTGTTCCACGACAGCGTTCTGGAGAACGTCACGCTCGGAGACGAGCATCTGACTGAGGCGGATGCGCGCGCAGCCTTGCGGGAAGCGGGGGCACTGGAATTCGTCGATTCATTGCCCGAAGGCATCCACACCACTGTCGGCGAACATGGCGCGCGGCTGTCCGGAGGACAACGTCAACGCATCGCGTTGGCCCGCGCCCTGGTCGTGCGGCCAAGGCTGCTCATCCTTGACGAGGTGACAAGCGCTCTCGATCCCGACACCGAACGCGAGATCTGCAGGAACATCGCCGGCCTCTCCAACCGGTATACGATCGTGGCCATCACGCATCGCCCGATCTGGGCACAGGTCGCCCATCGGCTGTACCGGGTGGAAGCCGGTACCGTGAAGCTCGAGGCGCCCGAGATCCGTGAGCGTCAGCCCGCCTGAACGGGCCATACGGGTACCCGCACCGCGACATGCCATGACGCCGTCACGTAGCCGGATCGAGGTAAGGCCGGTCAGGGGCAACCGTGAGCGTGATGCGTTCATCCGGCTGCCCTTTGCCCTTTACCGTGACGATCCGAACTGGGTACCGCCCTTGCTGATTGAACGTCGGCGGCACCTGTCGCGGCGCCACAATCCCTATTTCGAACATGCCGAGACGGAGATGTGGCTCGCCTGGCGCGACGGCAGGCCCGTGGGCCGGATCAGTGCACAGGACTGTCGCCTCTTCCGGGCCCGTCATGACGCATCCACCGGTCACTTCGGGATGCTCGAGGGCGAAAACGACCCCGCAATATTTGACGCGTTGTTCGAGGCTGCGGCCGACTGGCTGCGTTCCAGGGGGCTCGGTCGCGTGATCGGTCCGTTCAGCCTTTCGATCAACGAGGAATCGGGGCTCCTGGTAGCGGGTTTCGATTCACCGCCGTCGGTGATGATGGGGCACGCGAGGCCCTACTATGCCGAACAACTCGAGCGGATGGGATTCACGCCAGTCAAGGATCTGCTGGCGTACGATTACGACGCCCGTCCGGAACTGCCGCGTGCCATGCGTTCCATGGTCGAACGGGTCGGCAGGTCCGGCAATATCGTGATCCGGCCGCTCGACAAGGCGCGGCTCGACGAGGAGCTGCGGCTGGTCATGGACATCTTCAACGACGCCTGGTCCGACAACTGGGGGTTTGTCCCGATGACCCAGGCCGAGGTCACCGCGATGGGGCGAGACCTCAGGTTCCTGGTGGAGGGCGATTACATCCAGCTCGCGTACTTTCGCGATGAACCGGCCGCGATGGCGGTATCGCTGCCGAACCTCAATGCCGCGATCGCCGATCTTGGTGGCCGACTGCTGCCGTTCGGCTGGACCAAGCTTCTCTGGCGGGTGAAAATGCGGCCGCCGGTTTCGGCGCGGATTCCGTTGATGGGCGTCCGCCGCAAGCACCATGGCACCATCGTCGGATCTGCACTGGCCATTGCCGTGATCGATGCCATCCGCGCCTATCATACCCGGCGTGGCACCTGCCGCGCCGAACTGTCGTGGATACTTGAGGACAACGCTGGCATGCGCCGGATCATCGAGCAGATCGGCGGTCGCGCCTACAAGACCTACCGAATCTACGGCCGTGACATCTGAAGCCGTCAACGGAACGACCGGACACAGCTTCGACGTGCTGGTGCTTGCCGCCGGCCGCGGAGCCGACGACCCCATGGCGGGTGTCTTCGAGATTCCGCACAAATGCCTTGTTCCGGTTCTTGGCCAGCCGATGATTCTGCGGGTCCTGCGGGCATTGCGGGAAAGCCGCTCGACGGGTCGGGTGGTCGTTTCGACCGACCAGCCCGACGCGCTGAACGCAGCACCGGGCGTAGGGGAGTTTCTTGCCAGCAACGGCATCACCACCATCGAGAGCCGCGACCGTGCGGGATCGAGCGTCACCGACGCGCTCGCGGCCGGGGTGCTCAGGTACCCGGTGCTGGTCACGACTGCCGATCACGCGCTGCTCACGGCGCAAATCGTGGACGACTTCTGTCGACGCTCGCTGGAGGTGGGCGGCGACATCACCGCCGGTCTGGCCACCGAAACGCTGCTGTCGGCGGCGTATCCCGATACGCGACGCACCTATCTCGAGTTTGCCGGCGGTCGTTACACCGGCTGCAACCTTTTCGGATTCCTGACCCCGAATGCGGCGCGGGCGGCGGAGTTCTGGGCCAGGCTCGACCGCGAGCGAAAGCGGCCATGGCGGCTGGTGCGGGCGTTCGGGGCAATGCCGTTGCTGCTCTATGCGTTGCGGCGACTGACACTTCGGAAAGCGTTCGAGATCGGCTCGCGGCGGCTCGGATTGTCGGCCACGCCCATCTTGCTGCCCTTCGCGGAAGCCGCGATCGATGTCGACAAGCCCGCCGATCTCGCACTCGCGGAACGCATTCTCGCCAGTCGCGAAGCAAATGCGGGGTGAGGCTACGGCCAGCCCGCGACCATGTGGCGCGCCCGCTGCAGGTCGGTCGGAAAGTCGACTTCGCACCACTCGTGGCCGTTGACGGCGCATACGCGGACGTCGGTCTGCTTGGCAAGCGCACCCACGGCGGACGGAAACCACTGTCGCAGGGCGCCGGGATCCAGCATCGCCCGTTCCAGGGTCTCGCGATAGAGCCGCGGCCCGTCGCCGCGGAAGACGTACAGCCCGACCGCTTCGGCATCGACGGCCTCGACCGGCAGGGTCTTGCCGATTTCCGTCAGCCGGTCACCGTCGAGCATGACCTTCATGTCGTCGGCGTCATACTCGTCCTTGCGGTTGACCGCGACCGTCACCGCTGCCGAGGCCGCCGCGAGCAGGTCGCGCACCATTTCCGAACGAAAGAGATTGTCCCCGTTGACCTGGATGAAATCGCCATCCATTTCCGCCCGCGCCATCCAGCAACTCGCAAGATTGTCGGCGACGGCATAGAACGGGTTGTAGACCGTGCGGATCGTGATCCCGCCGATGCGATCGGAAATCTCCTGCAGGACGCGCTCCATGTCGGCGCAGCCGTAGCCGGTGATGACGACGAACTGACGGATAGCGCAAGCGGTGAACGCCTCGATCTGCCGTTCGATGAGCGTGCGGCCGCCGACGTCCAGCAGGGCCTTGGGAATGTCCTCCGTGAGCGGTAGCAGGCGTTTGCCCTGGCCCGCGCCGAGGATCAGCACCTTCACCTTGAAACGCCCTTTTCTGCTGGAACGCCAACTGATCGCTGGTAGGGTCGGAGCCTCCCGCGACGAGGTCTGAAATGGCACCCGAAGACGGGCAAGTCAACGATTGCGCACAATACCGGCAGCATGTTCACGCTCGCTCACCTGTCTGACCCGCACCTGGCGCCGCTGCCGCCGGTAAGCGCCCGCAATCTCACCGGCAAGCGGCTGCTGGGGTTCCTCAACTGGCGCCGGGAACGCCGAAACTTCCACCTGCGGGAGGTACTCGACCGGATCCTCGACGACATCCGGCGGGTTGCGCCCGATCACGTGGCGCTCACCGGTGACCTGATCAACCTGTCACTACCTGCGGAGTTCGTGAACGCGCGTTCGTGGCTCGAGTCGTTCGGCTCGCCGGACTGGCTGTCGGTCGTCCCGGGCAGCCATGATGCCTACGTCCCCATGCCGTGGTCCGAGGGCCTTGGCCTGTGGCAGGAGTACATGTCGGGCGATGAACCGGCGGCCGGAAAGGCGGGTGCCATGGCCACCGGTCCGGGTTTTCCCTATGTGCGGCGGCGGGGCGACGTTGCGCTGGTCGGGCTTTCGAGCGCCGTTCCGTCGCCACCGTTCTTCGCAACCGGCGCCCTGGGAGCAACCCAGATCGACCAACTGGGGGACATACTGGAGAATTTGCGGAACGAGGGCTGCTATCGGGTGGTCATGATTCATCATCCGCCCTTGCCGGGGCAGATCTCGCCGCGCAAGGCGCTGCGGGATGCCGCTAGCTTGGCCACGGTGCTGCGGTCGTCGGGGGCGGAACTGGTCATTCATGGCCACAGCCATCTGGACACGCATTCCGTGCTCGAAACCGCCAACGGACGCACGCACGTGTTCGCCGTCCCGTCAGCATCCGCCGGGCTTGTCACAAATAAGCCGCTAGCCGGATACAATCTCTATCGCATCCGCCGCGACGGCAATCGATGGGCATGCGAGGTCGTCAAGCGTGGGCTCGATGCAGCGTCGCGCAGCATTGTCGAACGACTGCGCTTCGAACTGTAGTAGGTGGCGAGAGGTGTACGGCCGTGCACCTGCGCGATAAGTTGCGCCGTGTTCCCCGCAGCGGAGAATTTCATGGCTAACGAGACGATGCGCAAGTTCGGTTTCCCGGACTCCCTGGTCAGGGATTACGGGCACTGGTGCGTGCTGATACGCCCGGCGCAGGCAACCCTCGGTGCGCTCGTACTTGTCTGCAAGGACGAAGCGCGCGCGTTTTCCGAGATTCCGCAGCCTGCCTTCACCGAACTTGCCCAGGTTACCCGCGATGTCGAGACATCGCTCACCAGGTTCCGGCCATTCGACAAGATCAATTACCTGATGCTGATGATGGTCGATCCCGACGTTCATTTTCACGTTCTGCCGCGATATTCGACCTTGCAGCATTTCGATGGCGTCGAGTTCGTGGATTCGGGTTGGCCGGGGCCGCCCGACCTCGCCACGTCCGTAAAGCTCGACGGCCCAGCACTGTCCCGGCTGCGGGACGCCATCGGCGAATGCTGGTCCGGCTGAGGTCTGCGACGGGCTGCCGGTGATGGGTTCACTGCTCCCGATCGGTGCACGCTACGTGTTGCGGCAGATTGCGAAGCCGCTGCTGGCGGCAATGGCGATCGGGCTGGTGGTGCTGTTGTCCGAGCGGCTGGTGCGCCTGCTCGACCTGACGCTAGGCAAGCGCAACTCGTTCAGCATGGTGTTCGAGATGCTGGCGTATCTCGTCCCGCACTACCTCGGCCTTGCATTGCCGGCCGCCTTCTTCCTCGGCCTCCTGTTCGGCTTCAACCGGCTCAGCCGCCAGTGCGAGATCGAGGCCTTCATGGCATCCGGTATCGGCCTCTACCAGCTTACCCGGCCGGTGCTGGTCATGGCGGTGGCATTTGCCGCCCTCAGCGTGGTCATCGTCGGGTTCATCCAGCCGCACGGCCGTTATGCGTATCGGTCCCTCGTCCACGCCGTGAAGAACGTCGAGATCTTCTATCTGGCGGAGGCGGGCGTGTTCATGCAGGCCGGCAACCGCACGTTCATTCTCGACAAGGTGTCGCGGGAAGACAGTCGTTTCGAGCGTATCTTCCTGTTCCATGACAAGGGCCCGGAGGGCAGCGAGACGATCACCTCGACCAACGGCGCCCTGATCGAGGTCCCGGGCGAGCGTCGTCCGGTCCTGAGGCTCGAAGGGGGTCACAGGCTGGCGATCGAGGGCTGGCCCGATCCCGACGGCAAGGAGCCGCTGCCGCTCTACGTCGTCGGACAGTTCAGCGAGGTGGAGACGCCGCTCGGCCGTCTCTCCGATCAGCTGTTCCGTGCCCGCGGGCTCGATGAACGCGAGCTCACGTTGCCCGAGCTTGTCGCCCGCCGGGACACGCCGCCCGCCGGGGCGACGGTCCACGACATGAGAGCCGAGCTGCACAGGCGGATCATCTCCATCCTGACGGTCCTGATCCTGCCCATCCTGGCCATCCCGTTCTCTCTCGGGCGCAGGCGCGGTCACCGCGCCTACAGGTTCGGGATTGCACTGATCGTGCTCGTCGCGTTCCATGAAATCATCGAGCAGGGCGCCCTCGCCGTGAGGGTGAGGGGGGCATCACCGTACCTCACGATGTGGACGCCGTTCTTGGTGCTGGTCGGGTTTTCGGTCTGGCGGTATGTCAGGTGCTGCTTCAACGTGGCCAGCGATTCGCTGGAGCCGTTGATCGAGCGGCTGGGCGAAGCGGGATCGTGGGTGCTTGCGCATCTCACCTCGTGGAGACGGCAGGCGGGGGCATAGTGTCATGGTGACCCTGACATGGCTCCTGTCACGCATGCTGTTCATGCGCTTCGTGGCGATCCTGCTGGGGGTGAGCATCTTCTTCCTCACCCTGGACATCGCCACCTACGCCGAGGAAATCCTCGCCACCCGCGGCAACGACCTGTGGGCAATCGCCCACTATGGAGCGCTGCGTCTCCCGGCCACGCTGTCGAGCTTCTTCGGCATCAGCATCCTGCTGGCATCGCTCCTGATGCTGTCCGACGTTGCGTCGCACAGCGAACTGGTCGCGATCTGGTCGGCCGGCGTATCCCAGTTCCGGATCGTGGGCATGTTGCTGCCGCTCGCGGTGCTGCTCGGCATCGCCCACTTCCTGATCGACGATCGCGGCGTCCCGTGGGCGGCACCGACCCTGCACCAGTGGGGGATCGGCGACTACCGGGAGAAGAAGCTCGAACTCGGCGCCAGCGATCCGATCTGGATGCACTCGGGCAACGATATCCTCAGAGCGGTCAAAGCCAATGCCGAGGCGAGCGAACTGGAGGACGTGATCATCTTCCGGCGCAGCCCGGACGGCGTGCTGGCCGAGCAGATCATGGCCGAGGAAGCGAGGCTGGTCGACGGTCGATGGGAGCTCGAGGGCGTTGCCATCTACTATCGCGAAAATGCCCCGCCCAGCCGCGTCGAGCGGCTGATCTACAGCGGCCTGATGCGGCCGACGTCGGTTGGCTCGCGCTCGGGAGATCCGGAAGAGATGTCGATCGGGGAGTTGAGCCATTTCATCGCCAATGCCGGTTTCGGCATCCGCCCCGTCCACGTCTATGAAACGTGGGTCAACAAGCGTTTCACGCTGCTGCTTACCGGCGTTCTTATGATCCTGATATCCGTCCCGCTCGCCGCCCGGTTCCAGCGCGGCAGCGGCCTTGGCATCCTTTTCGCCGCAGGAGTCGGACTGGGATTCACGTTCTTCATCTTCGACGGCATCTCGCTCACCATGGGTGAACTGGGGTTGCTGCCGCCGTGGCTCGCCGCCTGGTTGCCGACGATGATGTTCACCTCCATTGCCGGCGTCATTGCATTCCACCATGACACACTCTAGGAACTCGGCAACCAGTCGGGATAACTGTTGCGACCGACCGCGGTCTGCGCGGGAGCGATCGCCCTTGCCTGGCGGTGCCCCGGCAATCTGTCGAAGTCGGAATCGAGGGGGCCAGTGAACGTTTTTGCCGCCTTCAGCAAGTCTGCACCGGGTCCAGCGAGCGCCGGCGAGGACGCGCCGCCGGTCTGTTTCCTCGGCGTGTCCAGCGTGAAGCTGTGGGGGATGACGCCTGCCGAACGCGTGCTCAAGGTGCTGCGGCGCCACGGCATCCATCGCATCATCTCCGAGGACGATCTTCCCGGCCTGCACGGCACGGTGATCCTGGTGCGCGCCGACGCCGTGATCGACGCGCCGCTGGCGTCGGTGCTGGCCGCCGACGTCGGCCTCGTGCTGATCGGCGACGACCTCGGCCACGAGCGGCCGGTAGCGGCGCACGTGGTGGCGGAGCATGCGGTCGCGGCGGCGCAGGTGCTCACCGAAGGCGGCCGGTTGCCGGTGTACCTCAGGATCAAGGCGCGGCGTCCGTCCGAACTCGGGCAGAACTTCCGCAAGAGCCTCCGCAAGCGCGAGGCTCCCTACGCCCTGGTCGTCTCGCGGGCGAACCTCCGCGAGGTCGAATGGCGCATGTTCATGGGCACCTACAAGGGCGCGACCGATTTCATCACCAAGTTCGTCTGGCCGGTTCCGGCCTATCACGTGACCCGGTGGCTCGCTCCGACCTCGGTCACCCCCAACCTGGTGACCGGGGTGAGTGCCGTGTTCGTGGTGCTGGCAACGGTGCTGTTCTGGTACGGGCTGTGGCTGCCGGGACTGATTGCCGCCTGGATGATGACGTTTCTCGACACCGTCGACGGCAAGCTGGCGCGGGTCACGCTTTCGTCCAGCCGGTGGGGCGACGTGTTCGATCACGGGATCGACCTCGTGCATCCGCCGTTCTGGTATGCCGCCTGGGCCGTCGGCCTCATGTCGCAGGGCGGCGGACTTGCCGATGAATGGATCTGGTGGTCGTTCGCCGCGATCATGGCCGGTTACGTCGTCCAGCGGCTGATGGAAGGAACGGCGATCAAGTTCCTGGGCCTGGAAATCCACATCTGGCGGCCGATCGACTACGCGTTCCGCCACATCACCGCGCGTCGCAATCCGAACCTCGTCCTGCTGACCGCGGGCGCCCTCGCCGGCCAGCCGGGGTGGGCATTCGTCGCGGTTGCCGTCTGGACAGTCGTGTGCCTGGTGCTGCATGCGATCCAGCTCGCACAGGCATTCGTCGCCCGGCACCGGCGGGGCTTGCTCGTATCATGGCTTGATGTCGCTCCGGACGGTTGATGTCGGTCGGCGTCGTCATCAATCCGCGGTCGGCCGGCAACGGCCGAAGGGGCGAGCGGCTGCGCCAGGCGCTGCGGCCGCACCGGCATGTGCTGGTCGAGATTCTCAATCCGTTCGAGCGTCTCGACGAGGCCCTCGGCCGGCTTGCTGCGGCGGACGTCGAACTGGTGGTCATCAGCGGCGGTGACGGGACGGTGCACGCCATCCAGACGTGGCTCGGCAACAGCGGCCGGTTCGCGGTCCTGCCTCGGCTGGCGATCCTCCCGCACGGCACCACCAACATGACGGCGGCCGACGTCGGACTGTCGATACGGGACCCTGAGAAGGTGGCCGACTTCCTGTCGCGGCCGGGTTTCCTGCGGCGGGCGACACGCCTGCGCTCGCGGCCGACGGTGCGGGTTGCGAACGCGATCGGGCGCGAGCCGCTCCTCGGGATGTTCCTCGGCACCGGCGCGATCTATCGCGCTGTCGTCAAGTGCCAGCGCGACGTCCATCGACTGGGGTTGAAAGGCGAACTCGCCTCCGCGGTGACCCTCGTCCAGGCGCTGGCGCGCGCACTCGTCGGCCCGCCGCCCGAACCGGGCGATCCCGACCGCATCGACTCCGGCGATCCGATGACGATCGTCGCCGACGGCGTGGTGCGCGCCAGCGGCATGCAGCTATTGTTTCTTGCCACCACGCTGGAGCGGCTCGTTCTTGGCACTCGGCCGTTCTGGAACCAGGGCGGCGGAAAGCTGCACGCGACCGCCATAGCCCACCCGCCGCGCAACATCCTGCGCAACCTGCCGTCGGTCATGTACGGTGGCCCGATGCGCCGTCTGCGCGAGCCGGACTTCGTCAGCTTCGGCGCCGATGCCATCGAGCTGGAGGCGGGGGTGCCGTTCGTCATGGACGGCGAACTGCTCGAGGCGCCGGCAGGGGAGCCGCTGCGCATTTCGACAGGCCCCGCCTTCGAGTATCTCTGCGGGTGACGACGTGCAGACGCTGGCTGACGACGGTCGCGACGCCCTGTGGGCAGTCATCACCGAGCGGCTGGACCGGCCGGTGCCGATCGAGGTCGCGGCGGTTGCCGAGACCGTGCGCCGGCGGTTCGGCGATGCGCTTGAAGGCGTGCTTGCCTACGGTTCATGCCTGCGCGATGCCGATCCCCACGACGGCCTGATCGACCTCTATGCGCTGGTGCGGGACTACCGGTCGGCGCAGCTGGGCGGGCTGTCCGGGCTCCTGAACCGCATCCTGCCGCCGAACGTCTACTACATCGAGGCCGAGCACGCCGGCCGCAGGCTGCGGGCCAAGGTGGCGGTGGTGAGCCTCGAGCAGTTCGAGCGCAAGGTGTCTGCCTTCACGTCCTATTTCTGGGCCCGCTTCGCCCAGCCCGCGCTCATTGTCGAGGCGCGCAACGTCGAGGCTCGGCGGCGGATCACCCGGGCGTTGGTCACCGCCACCGAAACCCTGCTTGCGCGCGCCCGGCTCCTGATCGAGGGGTCGCCGGATGCACTGCGGGTGTGGACGGCAGTCCTCGGGGCCTCCTATCGCACCGAACTGCGCAGCGAGGACGCCGAACGGGCGCGGCGCATCGTCGAACATGACCTCGGCTACTACGAGGCGGTGACGCGGGCGGTCTTCCGTTCGCTGCCGGTGCCGGCGGCGCACGAACGCCGGGCCGAACGGCGCGCCTGGCTCGTGCGGCGCATCGTCGGCAAGGCGCTCTCCACGGCACGGCTGGTGAAGGCGGCGTTCACGTTCGACGGCGGTGCCGAATATCTGGTATGGAAGATCGAGCGGCATTCCGGCGTCTCGATCGAACTGACGCCGTGGCAGAAGCGCCACCCGCTGCTGGCGGCGGTGACGATCGCGCCGCGGCTCTACTTCAGGGGCGGCTTCCGATAGGGTCAGCCGGCGGCGGCATGGGCGGCGGGTGCCGACTGCAGCTGGGTCGCAACCACCTGCTCGAATACCGTCAGGATGCGCTCGATGTCGTCCGCCGTGTGGGCGGCGGAAACGCTGCAGCGCAGCAGGCAGACACCGCCGGGCGTGCCTGGCGGCAGCGCGATGTTGACGTAGACGCCGCCCTGCAGCAGCGCGTTCCACATGGCGAACGCCGACGCCTCGTCGGGCACGCGGACGGCTATGACCGGGCTCACCTCGTCGCATCCGAGCGTCAGCCCCATCGCCTTGAAGCCATGATGAAGCTCCGCCGAATTCTCCTGAAGCTTCGCGCGCAGCTCGGGACGGGCGCGGATCTGGCGCACCGCCTCACAGGTCGTCGCAATCGTGGCCGGAGACGGTGAGGCCGTGAACATGTAGGCGCGGGTCGCCAGGCGGATCATTTCGAGAAGCGGGTCGTTGCCGGCGCCGAAGCCGCCGATCGCTCCCAGGCTCTTCGAGAACGTGCCAACAATGAAATCGACCTCGTCCTCCACACCGGCCTCTTCGGCAAGGCCGCGTCCGGTCTCGCCGAGGACGCCTACCGAATGGGCCTCGTCGACCAGCAGGGTGAAATCATGCTCGCGCTTGAGCGCCACGAACTCCTCCAGCGGCGGCCGGTCGCCGAGCATCGAATAGATGCCTTCGAGGATGACCAGTCGTCCGCCGCCCTCCGATTGTTCCGAGCGGGCGAGGCGCCTCGCGAGATTGTCCGGATCGTTGTGACGGAAGCGTACCAGCTTCGCGCCCGACAGGGTGCAGCCGTCGTAGATGCTGGCATGCGAGTCGGCGTCCAGGAACACCGTGTCCTTCGGTCCTGCAAGGCCGGCGATCATGCCAAGGTTCGCCTGGTAGCCGGTGCTGAAGACGATGACGTGCCTGCGGCCGAGCCAGTCGCCCAGTTCGCGTTCGAGGGTCTTGTGCAGCGCGTACGTGCCGTTGGCGATCCGCGACCCGGTGGTGCCCGTCCCGAACTTCGCCAGCGCTTCACGTCCCGCTTCGATGCAGTCGGGGTCGTAGGTCAGGCCCAGGTAATTGTTGGTGCCGGCCAACACCGTTTCGCGGCCATTGATGATTGCGCGCGTTGGCGACAGCACCTCGTCGATGCAGATGCCGAATGCCTCCGCACCGGTTTCCAGCATCTCGCTGTGGCGGCGCGCGAGGTCGCGGTACTTGTTCAACAGACTCATGTGTCAACTCCGCTGTATGCGCTCGGCGACGACCCGCACCAGATCGTCCATCGTCCGTGTTTCCGACAGGACATTGAGCGGGATGTCTATGTCGTACCTGTCTTCGACCTCCATCACGAAGTCCATCACCGAAACGGAGTCGATGTTGAGATCGGCCGAGATGTCGGTGTTCCGGTCGAGCGTGACGTTCTGCGTATTGAACGGCTCGAGCAATCTGCACAGCTCGGCGAAGATGGCGTCGTCATCAGTCGTCATTGAACCGCATCTCTCCGTTGTCCCGGCAGCCGGCGCGTCAGGGACGCTGACCGGATGCCGTTGCCGGCGGTCCCTAGATCCAGGCGTGCTGACGGTACCATTGGACCGTCGCGGCGAAGCCGCTGGCGAAGCCGATGCGCGGCCGCCAGCGGGAGGCCTCGTCCAGCAGTCCGTTCCGGCACACCCAGTCCGGATGATAGAGTTCCCTGACCTTGCCGGCAGTCAGGATCGGCCGCTGAGTCGACCACCGCAGCGCGAGTTCGCAGGCACGGCCTGCCGTCTGCATCATCGACATCGGCAGATAGCAGCAGCGTACGCGGTGGCCAAGCACTTTGGATGCCTCGCCGGCAAGCACGTCCCAACCGTAACCATCCGCGCGACCGTCGTGCACTTCATGGATGGTTCCTGCCGGTTCATCCCGCAATCCGATCTCGACCAGCGCATCGACGAGGTCATCGACATGGATCAGGGAGAACCGGTTCTCCCGCCGCCCGGGGATCAGCGCGATGCGCCGGGTGAGCTGGCGGATGAGCGGCAGGGTACCACGGTCGCCCGGTCCGTAGACCGCCGGAGGCCTTACGATTACCCATGACAGCGTCTCTCCGATGTCCTCGACGGCCGCTTCTCCGGCCAGCTTGCTGGCGCCGTAATCCGATACGGTCGGCTCGCGTGCGGCAAGCGAGGAGAGATGGACGAATCGCCGCACGCCGTGCCTTTTCGCGGCTGCCACCAGAAACGTGGTCCCGGCGGCATTGACACGATCGTACTCGTCTTGCGTCCCGCTTATGAGGCCGGCGAGATGGATGACCCGGTCGACGCCGCGGCACAACGGCTCCAGCGTCTCCGGGCGTTCCAGTGCGCCCTTGACGGGGGCAACACCGTCTACCCTGAGCCGACCCGGATCGCGGACGAGAGCACGGACGTCATGACCGTCCGCCACAAGCCGGCGTACCAGCCGCGTGCCGATGAAGCCTGTGGCGCCGGTCACGGCGACTGTTTGCCCAGCCATTGCCGTTCACGCACCGAATGCATTGCGCCGACGCTCGTGGTCAGCCGCCCATGGCATGACCGGCCAGCGTCGGGATCAGGTCACTTTGCGCTCTGCACGGCACCCATGGGAGCCATGCCGATGCCACCGGTGACGTAGCGTTTCGAGATTTCACCGATCTCGCCGGACAGATACCGCAACTTCGCTGCGGCGCGCGACAACTTTCCGGACGACGTGAACGGCAGGCTCCTCGGCGGTACCAGTACGACGTCGCACTCGATGCCCGCGTGCTGGTGGACTGCTGCGGCCACCCTGCGCCGGAGCATCTCCCGATCGGCTTCTTCGGTGAGCCGGCACTGGACCAGGACCACCACCTCGTCATCATCGTGGGCGCCTTCAACGGCGAACGCCGCCACGTCGCCGCTGCGGAGCGGCTCGATCCGTTCCACGGCCCATTCGATATCCTGCGGCCAGATGTTGCGGCCGTTGTGCAGGATCAGATCCTTGCTGCGTCCCGTGATCACGAGCTGCCCGTCCAGCATGTAGCCGAGGTCACCGGTTGCAAGCCAGCCGTCGTCATCGAGAACGGCCTCCGTTGCATCGGCGTTGTTGAAATAGCCCGTCATCAGGTTGGGGCCGCGGATCACGATGTGGCCGATCTCGCGCTCGGCCAGCGCGCGCCCCTGATCGTCGCGGATCTGGATTTCGTGACCGGGCAGGGCGGGGCCGCAAAGCACGAAGGAACGGGTGCGCTCCGGCGCCTTACGGCCGTTCTTGCCCGCCGGCACCGCGCGACCGGACAGCTTGAAGAACGTCCGGTCGACATTGTCGACGCGGAAGCCTTCGTTCAGCGGTGCGAAGGTGACCGCCAGAGTGGCCTCGGCCATGCCGTAGCTCGGAACGAAGGCGCGGCGGTCGAAACCGGCCGGCGCGAGCTTTTCGGCAAACCGCTCCAGCACGTCGGCCCGCACCATGTCCCCGCCGATGCCGGCGATGCGCCAGTGCGAAAGGTCGTACTCCGAAGCCGAACCGTTTACCCGCCGCGCCACCAGGTCGTAACCGAAGGTGGGACTGTAGGCGACGGTGCAGCGATTGTCGGATATGAGCCTGAGCCACAGCATCGGCCGGCGCGCAAACGCCGTCGTGGCAAGATAGTCGACACTGAGCTGGCCCATCAGCGGGGCAAGGCAGAAGCCCACGAGGCCCATGTCGTGGTAGAGCGGCAGCCACGATGCGGCGCGATCGTCCGGCCCCACCCGCAGGCCATGCTGGAGGATGCTCCGCACGTTGTGCGTGATCGCACGCTGGCTGATGAGAACGCCCTTGGGCTTGCTGGTCGAGCCCGATGAATACTGGATGTAGGCCGCTTCGTCGGCGCCGAAGGGGACGAGATCGACCCCGCCTTCCGGCAACTGCGAAAGCTCCTCGTGCGACAGGACGATGCCGACGCCGGCAAGCGCGGCCGCATCGCGTACCTGGTCGAGCAGCGAATCGGGAGCGACCACCACCGAGGCGCCGGCGCTCGTCATCATCCCCGCAATCCGCTCCACGTATGCGTCGCGTCCGCCCATGTTCATCGCATAGGGCATCGGGCACGGGATGAGCCCCGCATACTGGCATCCGAAGAAGACGAACAGGAACTCCGGCCCCGTTTCGGCCACCACGGCAACCCGATCTCCGCGCTGCAGGCCGAGCCGCGTCAGCCGGCGACCCGTGGCCAGGGCCTGGTCCTTCAGTTCGGAAAAGGGCAGGACCCGTTCCAGCGGGCCTCGCGGTGAGTAGAAGTTGAAGCCGGTAATGCCCCGTGCGGCATAATCCAGCCCTTCGCTCAGCGAATTGAAGGTCCCCAGCCTGAGCTCGAGCTGCGGCGAAATACGCGCCGTAGGCTGCCTCATATCCCCTCTTTTCATCATCCCCGCCGGCCGTTTCGGCCGCGCCCTGTGTTACTCGTCTTACCAGGTTATCGGGACTGCACCCGCGATGCTTCGGTTACCCCGCACGAATTCATTCGAGCCGGCGCTGAACCGGTCGGCGCCTGCCGGAAATTCTCTTGGCCTCAACAGAACTCCAGCGACCCCTCAGCTGTTGGCACCGCCGCCTGCCGGGAGACTGGTCACCGAATATCTACCAACGCGGGCATGCAGCACCAAATCAAATGGTGTTTCAAAATGTAACCTCCTGCCCGCCCTGACGGCCACCGGGGTCAGACGCCGCGCACCAGCACCCCGGCGATGTACAGGCCCAGCACGCCGACTGCAAACCCGCAGATCCAGGCGAGGATGAGGGCGGCGGTGCTGTACCCGCCGCGCGCACCGACAGGGGCCGCGCCGTTTGCTTCCTCCAGTGCCTGCTCCCGCTCGACCAGCCGGTGGGCGATGTAGTCGGTGACGTGCTGCGCCATCGTCTGGAGATCGGGTGTCTCGTGGAGGACGCGCCGTTCGGACCGCGTGCACTGGACCAGCCGGTAGACCCTCCGGTCATCGCCCATCTCGACGAACGCCACCATGTCCAGCCACAGCCGCGGCGGGCTGCCGGCGACCAGTGCCGGAGCGATGTGCTCGTTACCGGCGGGAATGCTGGCGAAGACGGGCTCAAGCGCGTCGGCAAGGAGCTCCAGCCGCAACCGCTCGATCCCGTGAACTTCCGAGACGGCCTCGAGATGGGCGGCCTGGGTGAGGCGGGCGCGGTGGAGAGCTTCGCCGATGTCCGGGCGGCCATTGTCGCCAATGCTGCGGGAATCCGTATCGTTCAATGGACACTCCACCCGAGGTCATCGCAAGGCCCGCCGCATCGGATTGAATTTCTTATCCCAATTTGCAACCTGCGTAGACCCCTAATCGGAATATGTGTCGGCGAAGCTCGGATGAGGAGGGAGACGATGCAACCGCTGCCGAAGAGTGCAATGAAGGTTCAGGGTGCGGCCCGGGCCCTTGGCCTCGATATCGTGGTTCGCGAACTGCCGGAAAGCACGCGCACGGCCGTGGAAGCGGCGGCAGCCTGCGGATGCGAACTGGGCCAGATCGTCAAGTCGCTCGTCTTCCGCGGCGGCGAGACAGGGAAAGCATATCTCATCCTCGTCGCCGGCCATAACAGGGTCGACGAACAGCGGTTCGCTGCAGTGGCGGGCGAGCCGTTGGAAAGGGCCGACGCGGCCTTCGTGCGCGAAACCACCGGCTATGCGATCGGTGGAGTGCCACCCTTCGGCCATGCGACCGCGATGACGACGTTCATGGACGAGGACCTGCTGCGCCACGCGACCGTGTGGGCTGCTGCCGGTACGCCGCGGTGCCTGTTCTCGGTTTCGCCGGCAGAACTCAAGCGGGCGCTCGGGGTCAATGCCGTGCCTGTTTGCTGATGCCGGCCGTTGTTTGCAACCTTTGCTAGACACAATTGGCCGGCACCTATAAGGTTGCGAGCACAGGGGAGGTGACTTGGAGGCGGCCGCCTCGATTCACCCATTTCGACGACTTCCAGCCATCGCCGGGGAGGGATGCGATGGGCGTGGAGTGTTCGTGTGGTCCGTGCGGCCGTGCAGCGGCACTGGCGGCCGTGATGGTGCTCGCTGGCCTTCCCACTCCGTCGCGCGGCGGCGAAGCATACCTGCTGTTCGGGGCCGGAGGCAGCGGGAAGGGCATGTTCGCCTACGCCGGAACCATCTGGACACCTCTTGGAAGCCTGGTCGGCAGCGGTCCGGTAGTCGCAGTCTGGGCCGATGGCTGCATGTTCGATTACCGTACCGACATCGGCGCGAACTCCGGTATCCGGGTCGAGGCGACCAGTGCGGGCATCACCGCGGAAGCCGGCTGGCAGATCGCCGGCCAAAGCTGGCGGATTGCTGCGCTGGGAGGCCTGAGGTACCGCAGGCACCGCCTGTCACCCGATGATCCCGGAGCAGACATGGACGACAGGCCACTGGGGGCGGTCATCACCCTGGCCGGCGAGGTGACGGACAGGACCAGCCGCTGGGGGGTCTCCGGCAACGCCCGGTATACGTTCGGATATGAGGAATACTGGCTGCAGGGCCGACCGTTCCACCGGGCCGCAGGAGGCTGGCGCGCGGGCCCGGAGGTCGTTGCCCAGGGCGGACCCGGGTACGACTTCCTGCGCGGTGGTGTATTCGTTTCCGATATCGCCGTCGTTCTGCCGTATCTCGGGAAGGTTTACCTCGCGGCGGAGGCGGGCATCCAGGCCGACGATCAATGGGAACCCGGACCGTATGCCGGGTTGCACCTGTCGTTCTTCTACTGACAACGCAGCGTTCAGCCGCGATGGGTCGATGTGAACGCTACTTGATCGGAACCCGGAACTCGAAGCCCGTGCGGCCGCCCTGGACCGCGTCGCTTCCGAGCCGCGGATCGACGTTCTCCGGTTGATAGTAGAGGTACAGGCCGCCGTGGTCGTCCGGAGCGGTGGGGCCCAGGTAGACGGCACCCGGCGATCGGGGAGGCATGCCGGGGACCTCGGCCGCGGTACCGGGCTGGGCATCACCGAAGGTGATGGCGTTGCCGGCCGGGTCGAGCGGAATGCCGAATTGCGGTCTGGTGGCCGGCGGAACATCGGATGGGAAATGGTATCCGGTCGCCGGGTCACGAAACAGCGCATCGTGCTCCATCTGCTCGAAAGCCTGGCCGAGATCCCGAATGCCGGCGTCCGAACCTGATGCATTCTGGGTCCATGCTCCGGCAGGGATCAGTGCTACAGCCAAGGCAATCCCTGTCACCGCCCAAAGATGGCGGCGGCGTTCCTGTTCCGCCCGTCCATTACCGCTTCGGGACATCTCGTCTCCGGGTCCTTGTGCGGCCATTGTACGGAAATTCGCCTGCACAAGCCAGACACGGCCTCAAGGCAGCGTCCACATCTGGATCGGTATCCGGATTCCCTCGAGTTTTGGACGTTCGTCAGGCGATCATGGTTCCACGACGATCATCCAGCTCACGCCAAACCTGTCTGCGACGACGCCGAATCGCTTGGCAAAGAACGTCTTTTCCATGGGCATCTCGATCTTGCCGCCATCTGCGAGGGCATCGAACATGCGCTCACCTTCGGCTTCGTCTTCCGTGGTTATCGAAAGCGAGATGCCGGCGAAGTTCGCCGGCTCGCCCGCGGAACACCCGTCGGACGCCATCACCGGTGCACCCTTGATGTGCATGCATGCGTGCATGATCTTGTCCTCGCTACCCGACGGAATCGCATCCGGCGGCAACGGCTCGGGGCAGTCCTTGAAGCGCATCAACATTCCAACCTCGGCACCGAGTGCCTGCTTGTAGAAGTCGATCGCTTCTTCGCAGCGGCCGTTAAAGAACAGGTACGGGGTGACAGCCATCGCTCAACCTCGTTGCTTGGGCACTATCGGAATCCACAGTTCAAGTCCGCCGGTGCCGCGCACCGGATCAAAGGACTCGTCATACCTTTCCATGAAGCCGACCCTTTCCCTGGCATGCTCGTATCCTGCGTCGGGCAACCATCGGTTCATGATGGCATGCATGGTTTCGGGCAGGGCCGAGACGTGCCTGCGGTGGGGGAACACGGCGAACGTGAGCGCCGGAACTTCGAGGCACTCCAGCCCCTCGGGCAAGTCCGGGATGGACGATACGGCCACGCCAGCGAGATACCTGAAGCCGCAATCGCCCGCAGGCGAATCGAAGATCACGCCATAGGTGCAGCCATCAATCCGGCCGGGAACTTCCTGCAGGCGTCTGACGGCGGTTTGCCACTGGCGGGCAATTGCCGGGCCAGGTCCGGCATGGCTCGCGGCCAGTCCCGCGACCAGCATGGCGCCGGCCTCCACGATATTCGGGGAAATGGTTTCAGCCGTCATGGAAGTCGCAATCTCCTGGAACCGGACCTCTGTCGGGCTCAAGCCGTTGAGGCGAGGGGCACGTATGCGGCAAGACGATCGAGGCACTGTGTCCAGCCGCCTTCATGCGCATCGCGCGCCGTTTCCGATTCGAATTCCGCCTGGCGCAGGGTGAGAAGCGTCCTGCCGTCTTGCTCGGCGAACGTCACCGTCACCAGGGTTTCATGGCCGGGGTTTCCATCTTCATCCACCCACGCCCATGTGAATGAAAGCCGGTCCGGCTCCTTGATCTCCCGATAGACGCCGTGCAACCGATGCAGCGTATCCTCCGGCGACCGCATCAGGAGCCGGAAGGTGCCGCCGGGCCGCAGGTCGAGTTCGCACGAGGGCAGGGTGAAGTCGCGGGGGCCCCACCACCTGGCCAGGTGAACCGGATCGGTCCAGACCTTGAACACCAGGCTGCGCGGAGCGTCGAGAACCCGCGTGATGACGAGTTCGCGTTCCGCCGTGGCGGTCGTGGCGTCAGTGCCTGCGGCCATCGTTGGCCTCCCTGGTCTGCAGTTCGTGCAGGTAGTCCTCCAGCCTGTCGAAGCTCTGTTCCCAGAACCGGCGGTATTGCTCGATCCAGCCGGCGGCCTCGCGCAACGGTCCAGGCTCGAGCCGGCACGGGCGCCACTGGGCCTCGCGTTCGCGGACGATCAGCCCGGCACGCTCCAGTACCTTGAGATGCTTGGAAACGGCCGGAAGGCTGATGTCGAACGGCTCGGCGATCTCGGTGACGGTCAGCGCGCCCGACGCCAGTCGCGCCAGTATCGCCCGCCGGGTCGGATCGGCGAGCGCAGCGAACGTCCTGTTGAGGCGATCCTCGGTCATGCAAAACCATCGGGTTAAATAACCAGATGGCTAAATACCCTCCGACACTTCCGCCGTCAAGCCGCTTCGGCGGCGCGACGCCCGGGCTTCATCGACTGAGTCAGCCGCCGGCGGCGGCAAGGAAGGCGTCGAGCGGCACCGCGGCGCGCTGGTGCCTGCCGTGCATCAGCACCCGCCCGTTCTGGCGGAGCGTCACGTCGAACGTGAGCCGGCGGCCGGCCTGTTCGGCCAGGACCGCCTCGCAGTCGATCGGCGAACCAAGTAGCCCCGGCGCCACGTGCTTCAGGTCGAAGCCGATGCCCACCGTCACCTCGCCGGGATCCAGCGCATCCTCCGTCGCCCGGCTGCAGACGTTCTCGAGGAACAGGATCATGGCCGGGCTGGACACCACGTACACACCGGTATTGCCGCCGGCGTCGGCGGTGTCCGTCGCCGCCGGCAGCCAACTCTCGGTGCGGCGGGTTCCTGGCGGCAGGGGTTTCATCGTGTCCAGCCCGATACGAGGCTGGCGGCAATTGCAACCATCGTTACATCAATCCCGAATCGACCGCGTCGGCGAACTTTCCTTGCTGCAGCATGCTCTCGATGTCGGCGCTGGTGAAGATGCCGTCCTGGGCGCGCAGTTCGTCGATCTCGCCGCCGGCAAGCGAGAACCATCCGTCGACGGTTATCCTGCCGATGACAACGTCGAAGTTCACCAGGTCGTGGATGCGGATCTCCACGTCGTCTCCGTCGCGATGAAACGTGAACTGCTCGCGGATGAAGTCCCGCGCGCTCAGAACGTCACTGGTGTCGGCTGACCCTTCGGTGTTGCGGATGGTGTCGTTGCCGTCACCGAACGCGTAGATATAGATGTCGTTGCCGTAGCTGCCGGACAGCAGGTCGTCGCCCTTGTCGCCGCGGATCCGGTCGTCGGCGTAGCCGCCATCTATGGTGTCGTTGCCGCCGCCGCCGCGCACCGTGTCCCTGCCGCCGCCGGCGCGAATGCTGTCGTTGCCGCCGCCGCCGAGGATCTGGTCATGGCCGATGAAACCCGAAAGGGTGTCGTTGCCGCCGCGACCCTCGATCACGTCGCTGCCGTGGCCGCCGTCGATGCCATTGCCGCCGGCATCGCCACGCAGCGTGTCGTCGTGGTCCGAGCCCCAGAGATCCTCGATCGAGGAGAGGACGTCGGTTCCCTCGCCGGTCGCTTCGCCGGCAGCAATGTCGGCATTGACGGCGCTCTTGGCGCTGATGAAGTTCGCCACATCGCGGCCCGCGCCCCCTTGCAGGATATCGTCGCCGTCGCCGCCGGCCAGGGTGTCGCTGCCGGCGTTTCCGACAAGCCTGTCTGCGCCGTCACCGCCCCTGAGATGGTCGTCACCGTCGCCACCGCGGAGCTCGTCTGCGCCGTTGCCGCCGGACAGGAAATCCGCGCCGTCGCCGGCGATGAGCGTGTCCGCTCCGCCGCTGCCGTGAAGCGAGTCGTCGCCGTCGCCGCCGCGCAGGACGTCGCCGCCGCCGAAACCGCTCAGCCTGTCGTTGCCCGCCCTGCCGATGATCAGGTCGGCTTCGCCGGTGCCGTCAAGCGTGTCATTGCCGAGGGTGCCCACGATGTCTGCCATGGCCGTTGCTCCCAGTAGAGCCCCCACCTGGCGCGGTCACCCTGGCCCCGCCCGTCCCCGGGGGCGGCACAGAGTGCCGCAACGCCGGACGGTCGACAACAGAATTTGCCGCGTCGGCGGTGGTACGTCAGGCACCTGGAAGCGCGCGCGTTCCGCACCGGCCCCATCGGGCCCGTGCGGCAGCGGCGAGCGGCAGAGGCGCGACGGCTACATCAGCCCGGAATCGGCAGCGTCGGCGAACTTGCCTTGCTGAAGCAGGCTTTCAATGTCGTCGCTGGTGAAGACGCCGTCCTGGGCGCGCAGCTCGTCGATCTTGCCGCCGGCGAGCGAGAACCATCCGTCGACCGTTACCGTGCCGAGAATGAGGTCGAAGTTCATCAGGTCATGGATGCGGATCTCGACGTCGCTGCCGTCGCGGTGGAACGTGAACTGCTCGCGAATGAAGTCCCTGGCGCTCAGCACATCATTGCTGGTGGCACCGCCGCCGGTATTGCGGATGGTGTCGTTGCCGTCGCCGAGCCCGTAGATGTAGACGTCGTTGCCGCCCCCGCCGCGTAGCAGGTCGTCGCCGCTGTTGCCCTGGATCCGATCGTCTCCCGCGCCGCCGCTGATGGTGTCGTTGTCGGCGCCGCCGCGCAGGATGTCGTTGCCGGCGCCGCCGAGAATGCTGTCGCTGCCGGCGCCGCCGATGATCCGGTCGTCGCCGCCCTCGCCTCGCAGCACGTCATCGCCGCCGCGGCCTTCGAGCTGGTCGTTGCCGTCTCCGCCAAGGATGCGGTTCCTGCCGTTGTCGCCGCGCAGTACGTCGGCATGGGCCGATCCCCGCAGGTCCTCGATGCTGGTGAGGACGTCGGTTCCCTCGCCCGTCGCCTGGCCGGCGACCAGATCGGCAGTGATGCCGGCGCGCGCGCCGGCATAGCTCGCCTCGTCGCGGCCGCTGCCGCCCTGCAGCGTGTCATCGCCGCCGCCGCCGTGCAGAGTGTCGTTGCCGGAACCGCCGACGAGCCTGTCGGCGCCGGCGCCGCCTGCGAGACTGTCATCGCCGTCGCCGCCGCGAAGATCGTCGTTGCCGCCGCGACCGATCAGCGTGTCGTCACCCGCGAGAGCGATGATCAGGTCGGCTTCGCCGGTGCCGTCAAGTGTGTCATTGCCGTTGGTGCCGATGATTTGCGCCATGGTCGTTGCTCCCAGAAATAGGCCCCCAACCGGGGGCGGTCACCACGGCCGCACCCGGTCCCCCGGGGGCAGCCCAGAGTGCCGCACCCGGGATCGTCGGACAACACAATTTGCACGCGGCGGTAGTGTTGCGGGTGTTGCGAGGCACGTGCGTTCGCCTGCGGATCGGCTAGTATGCCGGTCGTCACCCCCGGCGGGCGGGGCCATTGAGTGACGACAGATGCGGGCACGGGAGCCAGTACGGGGCAGGGGGCATGCAGCAGCGGGTGCATTTCGCGTTTCTCAACGCCGGCCACTTCCTCGATCACCTGTTCATGCTGGTGTTCGCCACCGTGGCGGCGCTCACCCTGACCGCGGAATGGGGGATGAGCTACGGCGAGCTGATCCCCTACGCGACGCCGGGATTCGTGGCCTTCGGTGTCTGCGCGCTGCCGGCCGGCTGGCTTGCCGACAAGTGGAGCCGCGAAGGCATGATGACGGTGTTCTTCATCGGCACCGGCGCGGCGGCGATGCTAACGGCGGTTGCCGACACCCCGCTCGAGGTCGGCGCCGGGCTGCTGGCGATCGGCGTGTTCGCCGCGATCTATCACCCGGTCGGGATACCGCTCGTCATCGAGGGGCGTACCAGGACCGGCATGCCGGTGGCCGTCAACGGGGTGTTCGGCAACCTCGGCGTCGCCAGCGCCGCCCTGCTGACGGGGCTGATGATCGACACCGCGGGCTGGCGGGCCGCATTCGCCTGGCCGGGGGCGATATCGGTCGCAATCGGGCTCGCCTACTGGGCGTTCATCGCCCGAACCAGAACCGAGCGTGCCGGCAGCCGCGCCCGCGCAGCCGAGGCGGAGGCGGCGGCAGGCCGTACCGGCGGCTCCGCACGACTCGATCGCGGCCTCGTCCTGCGCATCCTCGCGGTGATCATGGTGACCACCGGGCTCGGCGGCATCGTGTTCCAGTCGACGACGTTCGCGTTGCCGAAGATCCTCGACGAGCGGCTCGGCGGGTTCTCGGTATCGGCCACCGAGGTCGGCTGGTATGCGTTCGTCGTGTTCGCGCTCGCGGCCCTCGCCCAGCTGGTCGTCGGCTGGCTGATCGACAACCGGGCGCTGCGGCCGGTGTTCCTCGCAGTGGCGGCGCTGCAGGCGCTGTTCTTCGCGCTGATGCCGGGACTGGACGGGACTGCGGCACTGGTCGTCGCCGTCGCGTTCATGCTGGCGGTGTTCGGCCAGATCCCGATCAACGACGTGCTGCTCGGGCGGATCATCCGCACTGAATGGCGCAGCCGCGCCTACGCCGTCCGCTACATCGTGACGTTTACAGGCATCGCGGTGGCGATCCCGATGATCGCCGCGGTCCACGCGACGTGGGGGTTCGATGCGCTGTTCCGGCTGCTGTCGGTGGCGGCAGTCGCGATCCTCGCGGCGGTGGCGCTGCTGCCGCGCGCGTTGCCGCAGTGAGCAGCGGCGGGAGCTGACGGGGCGGTTGCAGCATTGGCGGCGAGGCGGAACAATGGCCGGAGTCGAAGAAGGAAACCGCGGCGTGCTGACGGTCGAACGATTACTTCCGGTCGCCAAGGCGCGGCTGGCGACGGTCAGGCAGGACGAGCTCCTGGTCGATGCGGCAAGGATGCTGGCCGGCGTCGAATGCAGTCTCGTCATCGTCTGCGACGGCTCGGGAACGGCGGTCGGGGTCATCACCGAGACCGACCTCGTGCGCCGGATCGGCCATTGCACGGGGGCGACCTGCAGGATGCGTGCAGAGGACGTCATGTCCCGCGATATCGTCTCCTGCCATCCCGACGACCGCGTCGACCATGTGTGGGAGCGCATCAAGCTCAAGGGGTTGAAGCACATGCCGGTGCTCGACGGCGCGCAGAGACCAGTGGGGGTGCTCAACGCGAGGGACGTGGTCGAGGCGCTGCTGGACGTGGTGCAGCACGAGGAACGGCTGTTGCGGGACTACGTCGCCTGCGTCGGATATCGATGAGGCGACCGCTGCCTGCCCCGGCGCGCGAACGGTTGAAACGAGGGAAAGGACATACAGATGGCATTGCCACGTGCGCGGCCCGCCGAGCGGGTTGACCTGCGCCCGCTCGGAAGCGGGCTCCGGGACGCCAAGACCGCGGCGATCGTCAAGACGAGACCAGTTCGAGGCCATTCGACTCATCGTTCCGGCCGGAACGGAGATCCCGTCGCACCGGGTTCCCGGCGAGATCACCCTGCACTGCCTGGAGGGCCACGTCGCGCTGGGACTGGCGGGTACGGAGGTCGAGCTGAAGGCCGGCGAATGGATGTACCTCGAAGGCGGCGCGGATCATTCGGTCCGCGGGCTGGAGGACTCGTCGGTGCTCCTCACAATCATGTTCACCCACGGGAACGACGCCTGACGCAACGCCTCCAGGAGCGGTCAGGCGATCTCCACGCCCATGTCGGCGATCAGGCGCTCGCGGTCGGCGAGCGCGGCCAGCGCCCGGTCGCCAAGCCGTCCGGCGACAAGGTTCAGCAACGCTTCGCCGAACACCACGTAGGCGCCCATGCTGTTGGAAAAGAAGCTGCTGGCGTGCGGCACGAAGAAGGTGTGGCGGGCCGGCGGAACCAGCGGCGAGGCGCGGGAATCGGTAATCGCCACGACGGCAAGCCCGTTGGCGCCGGCGGTTTCGGCAACCTGGACTACGCTGCGGGTATACGGGGCGCAGCTTGCCACCACCACGACGTCTTCCGGTTCGAGCTGCGAAATCGCCTCGGCCTCGCCCAGCCGCGGCGCGTCGAGCAGCGCCACGTCCGAACGCAGCATGCCGAGCCCGTAGGCGAGAAAGCTCGCCAGCGCGTGGAACTGACGGACGCCGTGCAGCCGGACCCGGCGGGCTTCGGCGAGGAGCCCCGCAGCCCCGCGGAGCTGCCCGGCGTCCAGTTGTGCGATGAAGCCTTCGATGTTGGCGATGGATTCGCGCGCCAGCCGCTCGAACACCTCGATCTCGGTACCCGCCCCGGCGCGGGACGCGAGCAGCCTGCCGGCCTGGCGGCTGTAGAAGTAACCGGTGTCGTCGGCGATGGCGTCGCGAAACACGCCCTGGAAATCGCTGAAGCCGTCATAGCCGAGCCGCTTGGCCAAGCGGGTGAGGGTGGACGGATTGACACCGAGGATATCGGCCAGCTCGGAGATCGAGCGAACGGCCGCCTGCTCGGGCGTGTCGACCAGCCGCGCAAACACGTCGCGCGCCTTGCTGCCGAGGGCGATCCCGCCTTCGTTGCGGCCTATGCGCAGGGACAGGGCTCTCAACTCCTCGATGGTCTTGGGCGGCCGCGGGGCCTGCTGTGCTGTTCCTGGCATTTCGGCTACACCGCTGCCGGCTCGAGTCCGCGGCCCATGTCGAAGCACGGCGACGCACCGGGGCGGTCATAGACCGCCCACCGAAGCCCGTCCCGCCCGATACGGAAGACGGCGGTTGCGTGGGTATTCTCGTTGTCGGGGTCGCCGGGATCGGTGCGGTGGATGGGAAAGTCGCTGCACCCGGTGTCCCACAGCAGTTTCAGGGCGTCTGCCTCGCCACGGCCGCCGCCGGCTGCAGCCGCTGCAAGATCGGCGCCGCGTCGCTGCCGCTGCCCCGACGATCCGGTAACGCGTTGCGGGACGGCGGTCATGGCGGGATGAACGAAATGGTTGGCATGGACGCCGCACACGTCGACCTCCATTACCGATACCGCATCCGCCGAGAATTCGACGCTGAGCAGCCTGTCGTCGCCGGCCCTGGCCAGCGTGAGATGGAACGCGCCGCCGCGATCATGGGCGCGGATCAGCGAAACGGCGGCATCGAGGCCGTCGCAGTCGAGGGTGGCGCGGGTGAGGATCATGCGCGGCACTCCGCGTCCGCCGCGAAGCGGGCGGATGTTGTTGACCGTCTGTACCAGACCGTCCGCGGTCGCGGCAAACGTGTGGCCGGGCAGCGAGCCGGGATAGACGAACGCGGTGAACACGGCACCGCCGTCGGAGGCGATGCGGGCGACCGCGCAATGGCCGGCAAGCCGCGGTTCGCCGTCCTCGTTGTGGGCGACGACATGGGGAGGGCCGGGCATGTGCACCGTGGTACAGCCACCCGGCGCGGTGGGCCAGACGTCGCCACGGCAGTTCCACAGGAACACGTCATCGAATGGCAGTTCGAGGCCCTCCGCCAGACCGCGCAACTCCTGCCAGTAGCGGGGGAACCGCTCGCGCACGAGGGTAGCCATCGCGGAGACGTCCGCCGCCGCGGAACGGCTCGTGACCTCGCGCCAGGCCCGCGAAGGCATCAGGACGTCGCGCACCGCGCGGGCACCGAACCGGCCGAGTGCGACCCCCACATCGTGAGGCGTGCCGCGGATGTCGAGGAACCTCAGCCGCGGCGTCTGCTCAGGCAACATGCTGCAGGAACTCGCGAAGCCGGGTGTTGTCGGGCCTGTCGAGAAGCTCCGCTGGCGGACCGTCGACCGATATCTTGCCGCCTTCCATGAAGATGAGCCGGGTGCCGACACGGCTTGCGAACGACATCTCGTGGGTCACGACGATCATCGTCATGCCCTCTTCGGCAAGCGTCTGCATGACCCTCAGAACTTCATGGCGCAGTTCCGGATCGAGCGCCGACGTCGGCTCGTCGAACAGCATCAGCTTCGGCTTCACCGCAAGCGCGCGGGCGATGGCGACGCGCTGCTGCTGGCCGCCGGAGAGTTCGCTCGGATAGTGGTCGACGCGATCGGAAAGACCGACCTTGCCGAGCATCTCCAGGGCCTGGCGGCGTGCCTCGCTCCTGCTCGCACCGCGCACCCGGCGCGGCCCGAAGGCGACATTCTCAAGCGCGGTCATCTGCGGGAAGAGATTGAACTGCTGGAACACCATGCCGGCCTCCTGGCGGATCAGCCGTACCTGCGAGCCGCCGGAGCGGACGCTGATGCCATCGACGACGAGGTCGCCGCCGTCGATCGATTCAAGCGCGTTGATGCACCTGAGCAGCGTCGACTTTCCCGATCCGGAAGGGCCAATGACGACGACGACCTCGCCGGGCTCGATCGTGAGGTCGACGCCGTCGAGCACCACGACATCGCCGAACCGCTTGGTCACGTTCCTGAATTCGACGATGCTCACAGGATCCGCATCCTCTTCTCGGTGGCGCGCAGGAGGAGGGTGAGGGTGCCGGTCATGATCAGGTAGAGGATGGCGACGGCACTCCAGATCTCGACCGCCCGGAAGTTGGCGGCCATGATCTCCTGGCCCTGGCGTGTCAGTTCGCCCACGCCGATGACGATGAACAGCGAGGTGTCCTTCAGGCTGACGATAAACTGGTTGCCGAGCGGCGGTATCATGCGGCGGAAGGCGACCGGGCCGATGATGTAGACGAGCACCTTCCACATCGGCAGCCCGAGCGCGAGACCCGCCTCGCGCAGGCCCTTGTGCACCGACAGGAAGGCTCCGCGGACGATCTCGGCAATGTAGGCGCCCGCGTTGACCACGATGGCGGCAATGGCGGCGGTAAGCGGATCGACCCGGATATCGGCGAGGGTCGGCAGGGCGAAATAGATGAACATGACCTGCACGACGATCGGCGTGCCGCGGATCAGCTCGATGTAACCGAAGGCCAGCGTATTGAGGGCGGCGTTGCCGTAGGCGCGCATCAGACCCGCCACGAAGCCGAGGGCGAGGCCGCCGGCGAGCCCGGCAACGGTGATCAGGACGGTAAGCCGTGCCCCCTTGAGAAGCGACGGCAGAGCGTCGACCACCACGGACCAGTCGAAGTCCACGATCTGACCTCCATCCTGCGAGACGATGGCGACGGTGACGAGCGGCAGGAGCCGTCGGACGGACGGTACGTGCCCGCCGCTCGCGGGCCGGAAGAGGCGATCACTTCGCTGGCGGTTCGGTCCCGAACCACTTCCGGTAGATGGCGTCGTAGCGGCCATCGGCGCGGATGGTCTTCAGTGCCTCGTTGACCTTCGCGACGAGCTCGCTGCCCTTCGGAAAGGCAATCCCGTACTCGTGCGCCATCATCTGCGCGCCCACCGCCTTGACCTTCCCGTTGCCTGCCTTGGCGATGTAGTAGAGCACGTTGGGGGTGTCGTGCATCGCGGCATCGACGCGGGCCGTCTGCAGTTCGAGGTAGGCATTGTCCACGTTGGGGAACTGCCGCAGCTCGGTGTCCTTGAAATGCTCCTTGGCGTAGTCGGCCGCCGAGGTGCCCGTCTTCACCGCCAGCGTCTTGCCGGCAAGATCCTCGGGCCCCGTGATCGTGCTGTCGGCGGCGACCATCAGCAGGAAGCCGCTGTCGTAGTAGCCGTCGGAGAAGTCGATGACCTTCTTGCGTTCGTCCTTGATGGTGATGCCGGCGAGGGCAACATCGACCTGTTTCGTCTGCAGCGCGGGAATGATGCCGTTGAAGTCCATCGGCTGCAGCCTGTACTCGAGCCCGAGGTCCTTGGCGATCTCGGCCCACAGGTCGATGTCGAAGCCGACGTACTTGTCGCCCTCCTTGAACTCGAACGGAACGAATGCCGTGTCCGTCGCGACGACGAGCTCATTGGCAGCCACGGGCTGAGCCAGCATCGCAATCGTTCCGAGCACTGCCGCGAAGAGTTTGCGAACGGTGGTGTTCATGCCGGTTCCCTCCTGCCCAGCGTGATCAGGGACACGGACGGTAACACGCGACATGCAAATTCACAATGCATTTCGATCTGATTTGCACTCATTATTTGCATATGCGCGATGGGTTCCGGAACCGCGGCCGCCGGGCGTTCGTTGTCGTGCCGTGGGATACGACCTCCGGAGAAGGCAAGCATGGCTGCGCCGCGCGCATACTGGAAAGGACACCTGAGACTGTCGCTGGTGGCGATCGGCGTCGAGCTCTATCCGGCAACGGATCGCAGGAGCGAACTGGCCATGCACCAGATCCACAAGGAGAGCGGCAAGCGGATCCGCTACCAGAAGATCGTGCCGGGCATGGGGCCGGTCGATACCGACGAGATCGTCAAGGGCTATGATCTCGGCGACGACACCTACGTGGTGCTGGAGCCGGATGAACTCGACGCGATCAAGCTGGAGACGAAGCGGACGGTGGAACTGGTGCAGTTCGTCGACTACGCACAGGTCGATCCGCGATACTTCGAGCGGCCCTACTACGTCGTCCCCGACAGCGACGTGTCGGAGGAGGGCTACGTCGTCATCCGCGAGGCGCTGCGGCGCTCCAACAAGGTCGGGCTGGGCCAGATCACGCTTCGCGGCCGCGAGAACCTGGTGGCGGTGAAGCCGTGCGGCAAGGGACTCCTGATGGAGACGCTCAGGTATGCCGACGAGTTGCGGGCGGCCGATCCGTTCTTCGAGGACATTCCGGACACCGAACCGGACGAGGAAATGATTGAACTGGCGAGCCAGCTCATCGAACGCAAGACGGCGCCATTCGACGCGTCGGCGTTCAAGGACTCCTATGCCGATGCGCTGGCCGACCTGATCGAGGAAAAGCGCAAGGGTCGCGCCATCGTGGCGGCCGAGGAGGAGCCCGGGCGGCCGCGCCGGGGTGCCGAGGTCGTCGACCTGATGGAAGCGCTCAAACGATCGGTCGAGGGCGGCAAGGGCAAGGGCAAGTCCTCAGGCCGCAAACAGGGGTCCAAGAAATCGCAGAGCCGGCAACGCAAGGCAGGCTAGGCGATGGCGCGGACGGGTGTTGCGGACTCCCTCACCGAGTATCGCAGGAAGCGGGACTTCTCGAAGACGACGGAACCGGAGGGCGGCACGGCGCCGGCCGACGAGTACACCTACGTGATCCAGAAGCATGCGGCGCGCCGGCTGCACTACGACCTGAGGCTTGCCCTGGATGGCGTACTGAAGAGCTGGGCGGTTACCCGGGGACCCTCGCTAGACCCTTCCGAAAAGCGACTGGCGGTGCGCACGGAGGACCATCCGCTCAAGTACGGCGGGTTCGAGGGCACCATTGCGCCCGGCGAATACGGCGCCGGCACGGTGATGCTGTGGGACTGCGGAACGTGGGAGCCGATCGGCGATCCGCATGAAGGACTGGAAAAGGGCGACCTGAAGTTTCGCCTGCACGGAGAACGGCTCAAGGGGACCTGGGTGCTGGTCCGGCTCAAGCCGCGCGACGGCGAAAAGCGCGAGAACTGGCTCCTGATCAAGAAGCGCGACAAGCACGCCGATGACGGGCGTGACGTGCTCGACCGCCATACGAAGAGCGTGGCGACCGGCCGGACGATGAAGCAGATCGCGAAGGGCGACGCGGTGTGGCACTCCGACAGGCCGGCCGGCGGGGCGGACGGGTCGGCCTCGGAGGCGCGGGCGCGGGTCGCGCGAAGGACGGGGAGCCGGGTGCCGAAACCGGTGGCGCCGCAACTCGCGACCCTCGTCGACGAAGCGCCGGAGGGGGAGGACTGGCTCCACGAGATCAAGTACGACGGCTATCGCATCGTGGCGGCCACAGGCGGCGGCGATGCCGTCCTGCAGACCCGCAAGGGCGAGGACTGGACGGCGCGTTTCCGCGGGCTCGTGCCCGACCTCGTGGCGCTGCCGGTGGGGTCGGCGCTGATCGACGGCGAGGTGGTGGTGCTGGACGACGCCGGACGCAGCCGGTTCGGCGATCTGCAGCGTGCACTGAAGGACCGGCACGATACCTATACCTACGTGGCGTTCGACCTGCTGTCGGTCGACGGCGAGGATCTCCGACGGCAGCCGCTCGAAACGCGCAAGGAGCGGCTGCGCGACATCATGAGCGGAGCCGGCGGGCGGCTGCTCTATTGCGACCACGTGATCGGCAACGGTCCCGCGGTGCTGTCGCAGGCCTGCGCGATGGGACTGGAAGGCATCGTGTCGAAGCGCCGCGACAGCCGGTATCGCTCGGGACGATCGCGGAACTGGCTCAAGATCAAGTGCAACGGCCACGACGACTTCATCATCGGCGGCTGGCGGCCGTCGACGGTAGCGGGACGGCCGTTCGCATCCCTGCTGGTCGGCGAGCCAGTCGACGGGAAGCTCGTCTACCGCGGGCGCGTCGGCACCGGTTTCGACTCGCGCGATCTCGCCGAACTCGGAAAGAAGCTCCGGACGCTGGAAATCAAGGCGCCGCCGTTCGACACGCTGCCGCGCGAGGCGAGGCGTGACGCACGATGGGTCAAGCCGGAGCTGGTCGCCGAAATCGGCTACACTGAGACGACCGCCGACGGGCTCCTGCGCCAGCCGCGCTACCTGGGGCTGCGGGCGGACAAGCCGGCGTCAGGATCGCCGCCGGGCGAGGCGGACAGCAACGGGAGCAAGCCGATGGAGGTGCGTGTCGCCGGAGTACACATTTCCAGTCCCGACAAGGTGCTGTTTCCGGAGCAGGGGCTGACCAAACGGCAGCTCGCGGAGTATCTCGACCAGGTGGCGGACGTGATGCTGCCGCACGCGGCGATGCGGCCGCTGACCCTGCTGCGGTGCCCGGAAGGCCGGGCCAGGAAGTGCTTCTACCAGAAGCACGGCGGCCCGGGCGTCACCGACGCGTTCCAGACGATCGAGATCGAGGAGGCAAAGGGCACGCGGGCCGACTATCTCTACATCAAGGACCGCAGAGGCCTCGTCGGCACCGCCCAGATGGGTGTCCTCGAACTGCACCTGTGGGGCGCCCGGGTCGACCGGCTGGACCGCCCCGACCGGCTGGTGTTCGATCTCGATCCGGACGAGGCGGTACCGTTTGCCGAGGTGCGGCGCGCCGCCGCCGACGTGGCCGAACTGCTCGAGGCCGCCGGCATCCGTTCTTTTCCGCTGCTGACCGGCGGCAAGGGTGTGCACGTGGTCGCGCCGCTCGCACGACGCCAGGGCTGGCCGGAGATCAAGGCCTTCGCCGCCGGCCTCGCCCGCAGCCTGTCCGCCGCCGATCCCGACCGCTTCCTTGCCAAGGCGTCGAAGGCGGCCCGGAAGGGCAAGATATTCATCGACTGGCTGCGCAACGAGCGCGGCGCGAGCGCGATCGCGCCGTACTCGGTGCGGGCGAGGCCGGGAGCGCCGGTGGCGGTGCCGGTGGGCTGGCAGGAGCTGCCCCGCATGGAAAGCTCGGCGCGCTATTCCATGGATGCGGCGCTGCGGCGGGTGAGCGGGCTCAAGCGCGATCCGTGGGAAGACTATTTCGAGATCAGGCAGTCGATCGGCGCCAGGACGCTCGAACTGGTCAGGAAGGCACTGTAAGACCGTCGCCAGGAGGCAGCCGGCGATTCCCGCGGGGAAGCCGCGGGTTCGCCCGCACAGGTGCACGGAACGGATCGGGAGAGCCATGGTACCGCTGTCCATTCTCGACCTCGTCAGGGTGACCGAGGAAACCGACGCGCGAGGCGCGCTCGACAACGCGCGCGACCTCGCCCGGCATGCCGAGGACTGGGGGTACCGGCGCCTATGGGTCGCCGAACACCACAACATCCCGGGGATCGCGAGCGCGGCAACCTCGATCGTGATTGCCCATGTCGCGGCGGGATCGCGGTCGATCCGGGTCGGGGCGGGCGGCATCATGCTGCCGAACCATTCGCCGCTCGTCATCGCCGAGCAGTTCGGCACCCTCGAGCTGCTGTTCCCGGGGCGCATCGACCTGGGGCTCGGACGCGCGCCGGGGACGGACCAGCTCACGCTGCGAGCGCTGCGACACACACCGGCGGCGGCCGACAACTTTCCCCAGGACGTGGTCGACCTGCAGGCGCTGCTGGCCCCGCCGCGGCCGGGCCAGGCCATCGTGGCGATCCCGGGAGCGGGAGCAGAGGTGCCGCTGTGGATCCTCGGATCGAGCCATTTCGGCGCCATGCTGGCGGCGGAACTCGGGCTCCCCTACGCCTTCGCGTCGCACTTCGCCCCGGCGATGCTGATGCAGGCGCTCGAACTCTACCGCACCCGGTTCAAGCCATCGAAGCAGCTCGACCGACCGTACGCGATGGTCGGCGTCAACATCATTGCCGCACCCGACGACGACGAGGCGCGGCGACTGGCGACCACCCAGCAGATGTCGTTCACCGACATCTTCCGCGGCACCCGCGGCGTCGGCCGGCCGCCGATCGACGACATCGAGGCCTACTGGACGCCGGCGGAGAAGGCGAAGGTGATGCAGATGCTGGCCCGGTCGATCGTCGGCTCTCCCGACACCATCCGCGCCGGCCTCGAAGCGCTGATCGCGGAGACCGGCGCCGACGAACTGATCATCGTCTCAGACGTCTACGACCACCGCCTGCGGCTGCGCTCGTTCGAACTGATCGCCGACGTCGCCCGCGGGATGAGCGGGATCCCGGCCGCGACCTGACCGACGGTGCGGGGTAGCGAATTCCCGGCAGCACTCCTGATCCGTGGCTTCACGCAACCTGGCCGGCCCATTGCCGCCATCCGCGGTCCCCTCCGGTCTACCCCTTTCGGATATCCATTCATCCGGATGGGTGAATTCCTACCTCTCATGACTGGTTGCGCAGGGGCCATCATCTCCGAACGATAAACCGGTTGCGCGCAAAAGGTGTCCAAGTGGGCGCCTTTTGGTCCGCAAATGGTCCGCTACCGGACAACAACAAGCAGGCGTGCAAATTCAAGGACGCGCCGCATACTGGAGGAACGCCCATGCTCAACCGCCGTACGATGCTGCGGATGGCGGGGGCCCTGCCCGTGGCGGGGACCGTCTTCGCATCCATGATCGGCAAGTCGGAGGCAGCCTGGCTCGAGACGCCGACCGGAAGCGAACCGGCCGGCGATCCGATTTCCGTCGGCTTCCTTGCCGCACTGTCGGGCCCTGACGCCGGCTGGGGTCTGCCCGGACTGACCGGCAACCAGATGTTCATCGACGAGGTGAACAAGCAGGGAGGCCTGCTGGTCGGCGGCAAGCGTCACGAGCTGACGATGCACGCGTTCGACGACGAGGCGGTGGGCAGCAAGGCGCTGCAGGGCGCAAGGCAGCTCGTGCTGCAGCACGACGTCAAGTACATCAGCGCCATCGGCGGCAACCCGGCCGACGCCACGCACCCGTTCCTGACCAAGCACAAGGTCATGTACGGGAGCCTGATCTCGACCGACATCAAGCCGGACCGGCCGTACCTGATCGCCGGCGGGGACGTGACGCCGCGGATCGAGATGCTGCGGCCGCTGTACCACAAGATCACCAATCCGACGCTGACGCGGTGGGCGGTCTGCTCGCAGGACGACACCATCGGCCAGACCTGCCAGGCATGGGAGGTCGGCGCCGCGATGGCCGAGGGCTGGGACATCGTCTACGACGAGCACTATGCGATCGAGACCACCGACTTCGCGCCGATCGTCACCGCGATCCTTGCCACCAATCCCGACGTGGTGAGCCTCAACCTGTCGTACCCGACGTTCGTCGCGCTGATCATCGAGCAGCTCTACCTGCAGGGCTTCAAGGGCAGGATCTCGGCCAACTACATCGACACCGAATCAGTGCTGCAGAAGGTGCCGGCGGAGTTCCTCGAGGGGGCGGTGGACAGCTTCCCGCTGTTCGACGACCCGTGGTGGGGCGAGCCGTCGTTCCAGGCGCAGTTCTACGAGGAATGGCTCGGCCGCTACGGCCCCGGCGCGCCCGAGGACGTGCACCGCAACATCACCGGCATCGACTGGGACCATGTGATCCTGCTCAGGGTGTGGGCGCAGGGCGCGCAGATGGCGGGTACGTTCGATCCGGACGCGATCCTGGAGAGCCTGCGGGCGGCGCCGCAGATCCCGACCATCCTCGGCCCCGCCATCATGAGCGGCAAGGACATGTGGGGTCTCGACAACATGATCTCGCCGCCGATCCCGATCAACGAGGTGCGCCAGGGCACCAAGCGCATCCAAGCGCAGATCCGGTTCGACCAGTGGTTCGAGGCGCGCAAGGAGAAGATCATCGAGGTGGTTCGCGCCAGAGGCCAGATGTGGGACCAGCGCAGCTGATCCCGCGACCGGGCGGGCCGCGGACGTGGGACCGTCCGCGGCCTGCGGCCGGCGATCCCCGAATGCGGCTCTACAGTGACGGACCTGGCTGATGGACGCGGGCACCCTCCTGCAGACGGTTGCGAACGCGGTGGTACTGGGCTCGATCTACGCCACCGTGGCGGTGGGCCTCGCACTCGCCTTCGGCGTCATGCAGATGGCGAACTTCGCCCATGGCGAGTTCTTCATGATCGGCGCCTACGTCGTCTACGTGCTCTATGCGCTGGCCGGCGTGCCGTTTCCGCTGGCGGTGGTGGCGGCGTTCCCGATCGGCGCGCTGATCGGGCTGCTGACCGAGCGGTTCATCTTCCGGCCGACCCGGGACAACGTGCTGGCCGGCTTCATGGCGACCGCCGGCCTCGCCCTCATCCTGCAGGTGCTGGTCGGCCAGACCTGGGGCGTCGGCCTGATGCGCTCGATCCCGACGCCGTACATGGGGGTCGCCGAACTCGGGCCGGTGCGGCTCGGCTGGCAGCGGCTGATCGTCATCCCGGCGGCGCTGGTGATGATGGGCGGGCTGTGGCTGTTCCTGCAGAAGACCAGGCTGGGCAAGGGCCTGCGGGCGTGCGCCCAGGACCGCGAGGCGGCGGCGCTCAACGGCATCGGCAACAATGCGATGGCGGCGCTGGCGCTGGCGATCGCCGGCGGCTTCGCCGGCGTCTCGGGGGCGCTGATGGCGCCGATCCACGCGGTGACGCCGTACATGGGCCACGCCATCATCGTCACCGCGTTCGTCGTCGTCATCGTCGGCGGCATGGCGAGCATCGAGGGGGCGGTCGCCGCCGCCTTCCTGCTCGGCTTCATCCACACGTTCGTGACGACAACGGTCGACGCGGTGGTGGCGACCATGGTCGGCGTCGCGTTCATGGCCATCGTGCTGGTGGTGCGCCCGTCCGGCCTGCTGGGGCGGATCAGGGAATGATCCCGGGCGGGGCGCCATGATGTACGGGTTGCTCGCCGCCGTGGCCGTGCTGGCGATCGTCGCGCCGTGGCTGGTCGGCGAGTACCACCTCGAGATCCTGATCCTGTTCCTGATCAACGCGCTGCTGGCGTCGAGCTACCGGCTGCTGACGACGACCGGCGACTGGTCGCTCGGCCACGTGGTGCTGATGGGGGTGGGCGCGTATGCCACGGCGCTGGCCGCCAAGCTGCTGGGCTGGCCGTTCTGGCTCGGGCTGCCGCTGGCCGGCATCGCGGCGGCGAGCGTCGGCGCCATGATGATCTACCCGCTGCTCAGGACGCGCGGTTTCGGCTTCTTCATCGCCTCGTTCGCCATGGGCGAGTTCGTGCGGCTGATCTGGGTCAAGTTCCGCGAGCCCTTCGGCGGCGCCCGCGGCATGATCAACATCCCGACGCCGGAGCTGCCGGGCGTCGATTTCTTCTTCGCCACCCCGTACTACTATCTCACGCTGTGCGTGGTGTCGGCGTCGATCTGGATGCTGTACCGGATCGATCGCGCCGCCCTCGTCGGCGACGTCATGAAGGCGATCTACATGGACGGCGACCTCGCCCGCAGCGTCGGCGTCCGGGCCCGGCACTACCGCGCGCTCGCCTTCATCACCGGCGCCTTCTTCGCCGGCATCGCCGGAGCGCTCCTGGCCCACCGGCTGGGTGCCATCGATCCGAAGATCTTCGACATCAACGCGATGGTCTACCTGGTGATCTGGGTGGTGGTCGGCGGCGTGGCGACGTTCTGGGGGCCGCTGCTGGGCCTCACGGTCATGACCGCGGTGTTCGAGCTCAGCCGGCCGCTGCTCGAGTGGCGACCGCTGCTGTTCGGCGGCATCCTCATCTTCTTCCTGATCTTCCTGCCCGGCGGGCTGGAATCGCTGGTGCTCAAGGTCCGGTCGTGGTTCGCCCTGCGACGGTCGCCGGAGCGGGTGGCGGCGGAGTAGGGGCGGCATGCTGCTGCGGACCGAATCGCTGACCCGGAACTTCGGCGGCGTTGCCGCCGTGGACGGGCTCACGCTCGACATCGCTGCGGGCGAGATCCGCGGCCTGATCGGCCCCAACGGGGCCGGCAAGACCACCTGCTTCAACCTGATCAGCGGCATGCTGAAGCCGACCGCCGGGCGGGTCTTCTTCGACGGCTCGGACATCACCGGCCTGGAGCCGGACCGGATTGCGGCGCGCGGTGCTGTACGGACGTTTCAGCGGACGGCGATCTTCGGCCGGTTCCCGGTGCTCCGCAATGTCATGATTGCCCGCCACCTGCACGCGAAGCAGGGCGTGCTGCAGGCGATCTTCGGCTCGGGACGGGCGGTCGCGGAGGAGAACGAACGCGTCGCCAGGGAAATCCTCGGCTTCGTCGGCCTCGGGCAACGGGCGGACCAACAGGCCGACACGCTGCCGTACGGCTATCAGCGGGCGCTGAACGTGGCCATCGCACTGGCCACGGAACCGAAGCTCCTGATGCTCGACGAACCGGTCGCCGGAATGAACCCGGCCGAGACGGCGCAGATGACCGCCCTTGTGCGGCGCCTGCGCGACGAGCGCGGCGTTACCATTCTCCTCGTCGAGCACGACATGCACACGGTCATGGGCGTTTGCGACAAGGTGACGGTGCTCGACTTCGGCCGCAAGATCGCCGAGGGATCGCCGGCGGAGGTCGCCAACGACCCCAAGGTCGTCGAGGCCTATCTCGGATCGGAGGACGCCCTTGCTTAGCGTGAGGGGACTGACGGTGAAGTACGGCGGCGTGACAGCCGTCCGCGACGCGGCCTTCACCGTCGGCGAGGGCGAGATCGTGGCCATCATCGGCACCAATGGCGCGGGCAAGACGACCGTGCTCAGGACCATCTCGGGACTTCAGCGGCCGGCCGCGGGCGAGATCGTGTTCGACGGCAACCGGATCGAGGCAACGAGCCCCGAGCGCATCAACGGCATGGGCATCGCCCATGTGCCGGAGGGCCGGCGGCTGTTCGCCAACATGTCGGTGCTGGAAAACCTCGAGATGGGGGCGTTCCGCAGACGCAACGCACGCGAGGTCGCCGACGACCTGGAGCGCTACGCGGTGCACTGG
>Ga0079224_100000482_pt1 | contig 39301 bp, 38 predicted proteins | sample Stecom2015_FD_80414 | JGI IMG/M metagenome (GOLD analysis project Ga0079224, IMG submission 80414) | Agricultural soil microbial communities from Utah to study Nitrogen management - Steer compost 2015 | ecosystem: Environmental > Terrestrial > Soil > Agricultural land | place: USA: Utah... | reverse complement strand
GGATGCGCGGCCGCGACGACGTGCGCCGACCGTACGGCCTGATCGCGGCGGTCGCCGCGTGCGCCGATCCCGATGCGATCGTCACGACGGACGTCGGCCAGCATCAGATGTGGGTCGCGCAGTCCTATCCGTTCGGCGGTCCCCGCCGCTGGCTCACGTCGGGCGGGCTCGGCACGATGGGCTTCGGCCTGCCTGCCGCGATCGGCGCGGCGCTCGCCGAGCCCGAGCGGCAGGTCGTCTGCTTCTCCGGCGATGGCTCGCTGCTGATGAACCTGCAGGAGCTCGCGACCGCAGCCGAGGAGCAGGCGAACGTCAAGGTCGTGCTGATGAACAACCGCGCGCTCGGTCTCGTGCATCAGCAGCAGGGGCTTTTCTACGGCGGCCGGAGCATCGCGGCGAAGTTCGGTGCGAATCCGGATTTCGTGCGCATCGCGGAAGCGTTCGGCGTCCGCGCGATCGATCTCGATACCGCCGCAGACCCGCACCGCGCGCTCGCGGCCGCGCTCGGCTCGCCCGGGCCGTGCCTGATCCACGCGAGCATTGCGACCGACGAGCGCGTGCTGCCGATGGTTCCGCCCGGCGCGGCCAATCTCGAGATGATCGAGGCGTGACGAGGATTGAACGCGTCGCGAGTTGCCGGCGGCCGGCGGCTTCGTTACGCTCGACGCGCCATCGCGCGGCCCGGACGAGAAAGGGAGCGAACACCATGCGGATCACGCGGCGCCGATTAACGTGCAGTTCCTCCTCGCCCGATCGGGCACGGTTGCCGCGCGCCGGCTCTTCGCGATCTTCTGACGCGATCGCGAGACGGCGGGGAACGCTCCACGCGATCGTGTCGCTCGCGGTGCTCGCATGGGCCGCCGCGCCCGCATCGGCGAGCGCGCAGGAACCTGCAGACACGACCGACGGCGCAGCGCTGGTCGAAGGCCTCTTGTGGCAGCGCGGCACGAACGGCGCGAGCGTCCCTTGGGATGCCGCGCACGAGTATTGCGAGACGCTCGAGCATGCCGGCTTCGACGACTGGCGGCTGCCGACGCTCGCCGAGCTCGAGACGCTGCACGACCCGAGCCGGGATTCGGGCATTCGCGCGCCGCTCGAGCTCGACGACTGCTGCGTCTGGAGCGCGACGAACCTCGTCGACGTGCCGCCCGAGGCGAAGGGCCAGCTTCCCCCGCCGACGAACGCGCCCGCCGATTACTACTGGGGTTATCTCTTCGCGAGCGGCGTTCGGTACTACAGCTTCCGACGCTTTCCCGACGGCCTCGCGATGTGCGTGCGCGACGCGTCGTAGTCGCGGGCACGAGCGGCCCGCGGTACGTGCACGTGACCGAGCGCGTGCACACGTCTCATCTCGCGCTCGACACAGCGCGCCCCCGCCGCAGCACGAAGCGGGCACCTCGAGCCGCGCGGATCGCGAGCATCACCAGTAGCCGATCATTCGCCCGCACGTGAGCGCGGCGAGCCACGCGAAGAGCGACACACCGCCCGCGATCGCGAGCTGTGTCGCCTCCCGTCCCGCCGGCTCCCGCTCGGCCTTCGCGCGCCACGCGGGCAGCCGCGATACGACGGCGACGTTGACGAGCCCGAGCCCGATCGCGCCGAACTTCAGGAGCAGAAACGGGTTGCCGTAGTACTCGGTCGCATTGACCGTGACCATGCAGACGCCGGTCACGAAAGCGATCGCAAGACCGAGGCCCGCGAGCGGCACCGTCGGACGCGCGAGCGCGGCGAGCGGGATCGCACGCCACGCGCCGAGGAGCCTCAAATCGAGCAGCACGACGGAGCCGATCAGCACGCTCAAGCCGAGCACGTGCCCGAGGTTCAAGACGCCGTACGTCCAGACGCCGGCACTGCGCAACGCGTTGCCGAGCGCGGACTCTTCGACGGCGCTCAAAAGCTCGAACACGAGCCTTCCCCCGCGCGCCCGCCGTCGCGGGCGCGAGTCGACCGGTCACACCCCATGCTGCGAACGGCCCCCGGAAACCGCGGGCTTCAGCCCTGCGGATAGACGTCGTAGTTCCTGCCGTTGTGCGTGACGCGTCGCGTCTTGACCTCGAACCGCGACGGATCGTCGTTACGCATGCCGCTGATCGTGACCTCCGCGCCGACCGGAACGGCCTTGCCATCGAGCCCGGCGCGAGCCGTGCGGGGCGCAGGCGCGAGCGTGATGTCCCATACCTGACCGTCCGCATCGCGGATCTGCATCGTCGCGTGCGGGCCGCTCAGGTCGACGGCCGACACGACGGTGCCGGTCAGCTCGATCGGCTGAGTGTTACCGCCCCAGCCGTGGTGCGCGGCAGCCGACATCGACCCGAGCGCCAGAGCGGCGCCGAGTGCGAGCGAAAGCTTCGATGTGCCCATGACTCCCCTCCTTCGTCGCCGCCGGCAGGCGGCGTCATTCGTCGAGCTTAACGACAACCGCGAAGCCGGCCCAAGAGGTAGCCGCCCTCCCGTGCGCGACGCGCTGTGCCGGCGATGCTTGTATCGGCTGCAGAACATTAACAGTACGGCGTAACAATAAGCAATTATTGCAATTATCCCGAGCCGCTCAGTTTGAAGACTCGCTCCGCGTTGCCCGCGTAGAGCGCGTGCTTCTCGGCGTCGCTGATCGGCAGATCATCCGTCACCGCGACCTCCTCCGGGACGAACTGATACGGGTAGTCCATCGCATAGAGGACACGGTCCGCGCCGAGAACACTTCGCGCGAAGAGGATCACCGGCTCCCACGCCATGCCGCTCGTCGTGACGTAGAAGTTTTCGCGCATGTAGTCGCTCGGCCGGCGGCTCAGCGGTTTCACGGATTCGTAGCGGCGCGTCGCGACGATGCTCCGATGGAAGAAATCGACGCGGAAGAGCCAGTACGGGATACCTTCGCCGAGATGGCCGACGACGACCCTGAGCTTCGGGAAACGGTCGAACACGCCGCTGACGATCAACCGCAGCATGTGCAGCCCCGTCTCGACGCCGAAGCCGTAGATCGCGCCGTCGAGGCCGCGTGCGAGGAACGGCTCGATCATCGACTTCGGCGGCGTCTGCGGATGGATATAGACGGGCACGTCGAGCGCCTCCGCTGCCTCGAAGATCGGCCAGAACCGCTCGTCGTCGAGATACTCGCCGTGCGTGTGCGAGTTGATGATCGCGCCCTTCATGCCGAGACGCGTCACGGCCCGCTCGAGCTCGCGCGCCGCGTGCTCGGGCTCCTGCGGCGCGACGGCGGCGAGCGCGCAGAGACGGTCCGGGTACCGCCCGCACGCCTCCGCGAGCTGGTCGTTGTACTCGACGCTGAGCGCGGCGGCCGTCGGGCCGTCGAAGATCTGCACGCCGGGGGCCGTCAACGACACGACCTGCATCGCGATGCCGGTCGAATCCATGTCCGCGATGCGCCGCTCGCCGACGTCCTGCAGGCGTTCGACGATCGCGTTCGTCCGCGGATTGTCCGCGAACAGGAAATACCCCATCAGGCTGCGGAAGCCCGGGTCGTCGACGGTGCCGTCGCGGATCGCGTCGCGGAAGCGCCGGACGAGATCGGGCGGTGCCCAGGCCTCCTCGGTGGCGATGCGCCGGAAGCGCTGCGGGTCGATGCTCTTCATGTCGATTCGCTGATGTCCGGATTGTAGCGGGCCTGCAGTATTGTAGACTGCGCGGGCGTGATCCTGTGGATGAAGTCATGCCGCTTACGAAGCTCGAGCACTACCTCGTGATCAGCGACGACATCGAAGCGACGCGCCGCTTCTACTGCGACGCGCTCGGCATGCGCGTCGGTTTCAGGCCGACGCTCGAGTTCGACGGCTATTGGCTGTACGTCGGCGACGTGCCGTGCATCCACGTCGCGGAACGGCACTCCTACGCGCGCTATCTCGAGAGCGTGGGCATCCCGATGTCGTCGGGCGAGCGCGGCAGCGGCATGGTCGATCACGTCGCATTCAACGGCACGGACTTCGACGGCATGCTCGCCCGATTACAGAGCCTCGGCATCGAGGCACACCGGAACGATGTCGACGAGATCGGCCTGAAGCAGCTTTTCCTCGTCGATCCGAGCGGCATCAAGATCGAGCTCAACTTCTTCGACGAGCGCCGGACCGCGTAGCGGCGCTTCGATCGCATCGCCGTTGCTTGGCACCGGGCACGGCGGATTGGTACTGTTACGCGGCGAAAAAGGTGTCGACGAGGGCCATCAAAAAAACGTGTCAGACACCTTTTTCGGCGGGAAAAGGTGTCTGACACATTTTCGGGCACCTCTTCCGCGGGCCTTGGGGAGGACAGGCAGTGAACGCCACGGACTATGGATTCATCGGCATCGGCCGCATGGGCGCGCCCATGGCAAGGCGCCTTCTCGATGCCGGCTTCTCGCTGACCGTCTACGACACGTCCCGCGCGGCCGTCGATGCGCTCGCCGCGCAGGGGGCGCAGGCGGCGTCCTCAGCCGCCGAGGTCGCCGACACGACCGAGACGGTCTTTCTGAGCCTGCCGACCCCGGACATCGTCCACCGCGTCGCGCTCGGCGAGCGCGGCGTGCACGAAGGCTCCCGCGTGAAGCACGTCTTCGACTGCTCGACGACGGGACCCGCGATGGCGCGCACGGTCGCCGCCGAGCTCGCAAAGAAGCACATCACGTACCTCGACAGCCCGGTCAGCGGCGGCATCGCCGGCGCGAAGAACGGCACGCTCGCGGTCATGGTGTCCGGGCCGCGCGCGATCTTCGAGCGCGCGGAGCCGGCCCTTCGTCAGTTCGGCAAGCTCTTCCACGTCGGCGAGGCGCCCGGCCAGGGCCAGATCATGAAGCTCGCGAACAACCTGCTCGCGGCCGCGGCGATCGTCTTGTCCTCCGAAGCCATCGCGATGGGCGTCAAGGCAGGACTCGACGCGAAGCAGATGGTCGAGATCATCAACGCCGGCACCGGGCGCAACAGCGCGACGCAGGACAAGTTCCCGCGCACCGTGCTGACGCGGACGTTCGATTTCGGCTTCGCGACCGGCCTCTCGTACAAGGACGTGAAGCTCTGCGTGCACGAGGCCGAGAACCTCGGCGTGCCGATGGTCGCGGGCAGCGCGGTGCTGCAGATGCTCGCGATCACGCAGGCGCGCTTCGGCGCCGAATCCGACTTCACGTCGATCGCCCGCGTCGTCGAGGAGTGGGCGGGCGTCGAAATCAAGCCGAAAGCGTAACGGCGCGCGCGGCGGAGGCGGAAACGTTCGATGCCGGTCAGCGCGATGGATCACGCGAAGTTCGGCCCGCGCGCTCTGCGCTTTCGCGCGGTGCCGCGCATCCCGCCGCGACCGGCGGTCGCGCCCACCCCGCTCTGCGGCCTCGCGCCCGTCGGGCCCTCCTCGAGCTGAGCCCGCGACGCCCGTGGACACGCCGCAGCTCATCGAGAACTTCCTCCAATCGCTGACGGCGGGCGTCCTGACCGGCACGATCTACGGCCTCCTTTGCGTCGGCCTCACGCTGATCTTCGGCGTCATGCGCGTGATCAATTTCGCGCAGGGCGATTTCATGATGCTCGGCATGTATTTCGCGTTCTACTGCTTTGGCGCGATCGGCGGGCAGATCGTCTTCGGCGACGTGATCGGGCCGTTCGTGGCGGCGCTTCTCGCGGGCCCGGCGGTGTTCCTCGCCGGGCTCGTCGCGCATAGAGCGCTGATCGCACGCGTGACGGGCACGGGCGCGGCCGCGCTCGAGGCCGAAGGCCATTACGCGCAGCTGATCCTGACGCTCGGCCTGTCGCTCGTGCTGCAGAACGCGGGCCTCTTCGCGTTCGGCTCGGCCCCCGTCTCGATCTCGACGCCGTTGTCGTACAGCGCGTGGGAGATCGGCCCGCTGTACGGCGACCGGATCTCGGTCTTCGTGAACCAGGGCCAGACGATCTCGGCGCTTCTCGCGATCGGCGTCGCGGTCGCGTTCGCATTGCTGCTCGGCCGCACACGCCTCGGGCGGTCGCTGCGCGCGGCCGCGGACAATCCGCGTGCCGCGATCTACATGGGCATCGACGTCGAGCGTGCCTACCGTCTCGCGTTCGGCTTCGGCGTCGGCATCACGGCAATCGGCGGTGGGCTCCTCGCATCGAGCTATCCGTTTCAACCGTACGTCGGGCTCGAGTACGTGATCGTGATGTACGCGGGCGTCGTGCTGGGCGGCCTGGGCAGCGTCCGCGGCGCGTTCTTCGGCGGCCTGACGATCGGCCTCGTGCAGCAGCTCTCCGCGCTGATCCTGCCGACGCAGCTCCAGAACACGGCGATTTTCGTCGCATTCCTCGCGATCATCCTGCTGCGGCCGCAGGGGCTCTTCGGCATGGCGGCGCGGCGGGCATGAGCGCGAAGGTATCGGCAAAGGAGTCGAAAAAGGTGTCAGACACCTTTTTCGGGAGCGGTCGCACGAGCTTCGGAATCCCCGACCGAAAAAGGGGGGTGACACCTTTTTCGGTTCCTTTTTCGAGGTCTCACCGCTGGTGGATCCTCGCATTCGTCATCGTCTACGGCGTCATCGCGCTCTTCGTCACGAACAGCTACCAGCAGCTCATCATGACCGTCGTGCCCGTATGGGCCGTGATGGGCCTGTCCTGGAATCTGCTCTCGGGCTACAGCGGGCTGATCTCGTTCGGCCACGCGTCGTTCTTCGGCATCGGCGCATACTTCGTCGTGCTCGCGCTGATCGAGCTCGACTTGACACCATGGATCGGCATACCGATCGCCGGGCTCCTCGGCGCGCTCGCGGGCCTCGTGATCGGGATCCCGACGTTCCGCCTGCGCGGCCACTATTTCGCGCTCGCGATGCTCGCGTATCCGCTCGCGCTCCTCTATGTCTTCGAATGGCTCGGTTACCAGGAGGTCGCGGTACCGATGAAGCGCGACGCGCCGGCGGCGTACATGCAGTTCGCCGATCAGCGCGTCTACGTCTTTCTCGCGCTCGCGCTGCTCTCGGCCGCGATGATCGTCACGCGGCTCGTCGAGCGCTCGCGCTTCGGCCGGTCTCTGCTCGCGATCAAGCAGGACGAGACCGCCGCCGAGGCTTCCGGCATCGACACGCTGCGCTGGAAGCTCAAGGCCATCACGCTGAGCGGCGCGATGGCGGGCGTCGTCGGCGGCTTCTACGCAATCGTGCTGCTGATCGTCACGCCGCCGGCCGTGTTCGGCATGCTCGTCTCGGCGCAGGCGCTCGTCGTCGCGATGTTCGGCGGCGTCGGCACTGTCTGGGGACCGGTGATCGGCGCGGCCACGCTCGTGCCGCTCGCGGACATGCTGCATGCGGAGCTCGGTCACATCGTGCCCGGGATCCAGGGCGTGATCTACGGGCTCGCGATCATCGCGGTCGTGCGGCTCGCGCCCGAAGGCGTCTTCTGGCGCATACGGGACCTGATCACCGACGCGGCGGCGAGGCGCAGATCGGCCTCGAGCGCGACGCCGGCGTCGACGCCGCATGATGCCTCCGCATCGGTTGCACGCAGCGCGGGCGCAGGATCGCCCGACACCGGAGCGCCCACAGCAGGCGCGGAAGAGCCCGTATCGGCCGCTCGCGCGGATTCGATGACCGAGGACTCGCCGGCGCGCCCGGCGGAGAACGATCGCCGCCGGCGCGCCGAGCGTCTGTCGAACGCGCCGGTCGTGCTCGAGGTCCGCGGACTGACGAAGGCGTTCGGCGGGCTCCACGCCGTGAAGGACGTGAACCTCGACGTTCGCGAAGGCGAGATCCTCGGCATCATCGGCCCGAACGGCGCCGGCAAGACGACGCTCTTCAATCTGTTGAACGGCTTCACGGCACCCGACGCAGGCCGCGTGCGGCTCTACGGCGAGGACGTCACAGGGGTGCGGCCGAATCGGATCTGTCGGCGCGGGATCGGCCGCACGTTCCAGGTCGTGAAGCCGTTCGCGAGGATGACCGTCGCGGAGAACGTCGTCATCGGCGCGTATGTCCGCACCGCACGTGACGACGAAGCGGCGGCGCTCGCGCACCGTGCGCTCGAGACCGTCGGCCTCGCCGCTGCGGCGCACCGCATCGCGGGGCAGCTCACGAATCGGGAGCTCCGCCTGATGGAGCTCGCGCGCGCGCTCGCGTCGCAGCCGAAGCTGCTTTTGCTCGACGAGATCCTCGCAGGGCTCGCGCACGACGAAGTACGCGAGCTGATCGACCTGATCGCGCGCCTTCCCGATCTCGGCATCACGGTCGTGATCATCGAGCACACGATGCACGCAATGGTGCGGCTCGTCGATCGCTTCGTCGTGCTCGATCACGGCGCGGTGCTCGCAAGCGGCGACCCGGACGCGGTCACGCGCGACCCGGCCGTGATCGAGGCTTATCTCGGCAGGAAGTGGCTCGAAGGGTATGCTCGAGATCGCTGATCTTCACGTCGCGTACGGGCGCATCCCGGCGCTCAACGGCGTGTCGCTTCGCGTCGGAGCCGGCGAGCTCGTCGCGGTCGTCGGCCCGAACGGTGCCGGCAAGAGCACGCTGTTCAACGCGATCTCCGGGCTGGCACCCGTGACGTCGGGCGCGATCCGCTTCGACGGGCGCGATCTCGCCAGCGTGCCGCCCGCGCGCCGCGCGCATCTCGGTATCGCGCACGTGCCCGAGGGACGCCAGGTGTTCCCGTCGCTGACGGTCCGGGAGAACCTCGAGGTCGGCGCGTACACCGACGCCGGCCGCGCCGCTTGGGAGGAGACTCTCGAGAGAATCTATACTTGGTTCCCGGTTCTCGCGGAACGAAGCCGCCAGACGGCAGGCACGTTGTCGGGGGGCGAGCAGCAGATGCTCGCGATCGCGCGCGGGCTCGCGTCGGCCCCCCGGCTCCTGATGCTCGACGAGCCGTCGATGGGCCTCGCGCCTGCCGTCGCGGACGAGATCTTCGAGCGCATCGTCGCGATCCATCGGGAACGCGCGATGAGCATCCTGCTCGTCGAGCAGCGCGTCGCCGAGGCGCTCCATTTCGCGGACCGCGGCTACGTGCTCGAGGCCGGACACGTGATCCTCGAAGGCGACCACGCTACGCTTTCGGACGACGACCGCGTCCGCCGCGCCTACCTCGGCATGTAGTGCCGTCGGCGCCGAGAAGAAGGAAGGACAACGACATGAGCGAACGAACGGCTTTCCGCAGCATTCTGCCCGCCAGATTGACCCGCCGCGCGCTCGCTGCGTTGGCCGCCGCGCTCGTCGCGTTCCCGGCCGCCGCGCAGGCGCCGGTCAAGATCGGCCTGATCGTGCCCCTGTCCGGACCGTGGGCACGGCAAGGTCAGGTGATGCGGATCGGCGCCGAGATGGCCGTCGAGCACATCAACGCGCAAGGCGGCGTTCAGGCGCTCGGCGGCGCGCCGATCGAGCTCGTCGTCGTCGATACCGGCGACAGCGTCGAGCGCGCAAAGAATGCCGCGCAGCGAATGGTCGCGGATCACCCGGACATGGTCGGCGCGACCGGCTCGTACTTGAGCTCGTTCACGCTCGCGGTCTCGGAGGTCACCGAGCGGGCGTCGCTGCCGCTCCTGACGTTGTCGTATTCCGATCTGATCACGGGCCGCGGCTTCCGCTACATCTTTCAGACGTCGCCGACCGGCGTTCAGCAGGCCGAGGGCGCGCTGCCGATCCTCCTCGAGCTCGCGGAAAGCGCGGCCGCCAAACGTCCGCAGCGGATCGGTATCGTGATGGACAGCACGGCGGCGTCCGTCGCGTTCGTCAAGCCGATCAAGGAAGGCGGCATTCTCGACCGGCTCGACCTCGATCTCGTCGTCGACGAGACGTTCACGCCGCCGCTTTCGAACGCGACCCCGCTGATCCAGCGCGTGCGCTCGACGAGGCCGGACATGCTGCTGCTCCTGCCGACGGTCGTCGCCGATACGAAGCTGCTGCTCGAGAAGATGAACGAGTTCGGGCTCGGCCGCGGGCGGCTCCCGACCGTGTCGAACGGCAGCGCGATGGGCGATCCCGATCTCGCAAAGAACATGCCGCCGGCCCTGCTGGAAGGCATCATGGCGGTCGTGGCGAATTGGCACGTCAAAGGGCTCGAGGCGCTGTCCGCGGAGTACATCGAGCGCAGCGGCGAGCCGTGGCTCACGCAGAATCCGCTCTGCGCTTACGGGCACGTGTGGCTTCTCAAGGAAGCGCTCGAAATCGCGGGGACCGCCGAGCGTGCCGCGGTGGCCGAAGCGCTCCGGACGATGGACCTGACGGACGGCCCCGCCCGTTACTTTCCGGGTCACCGCGTCAGATTCGACGAGCACGGGCGGCGCATCGACGCCCCTCTGCTCGTGATCCAATGGCAGAACGGCGTGCCGGTGACGGTCTATCCGCCGGATGCGGCCGTCGCCGAGCCGGTCTGGCCGAAGTGACGGCCTCCGTTTCCGCACCTGAATTCCCGCGATGAAAGCGCGGTGCTCGACCGCGCCGCGCGTTCGTGTCGCGTCCTTCGATGAGTTCGACCCAAGGAGATCGATGTCATGAACGACGAATTGTTCGAGCGCGGCCTCGCGATCAGGAAGTCGGTGCTCGGCGCCGAGTACGTCGAGAAATCCATCGGCAGCGCGGACGACTTCACGATGCCGCTTCAGCGCCTCGTCACCGAGTACTGCTGGGGTGCGGTCTGGGGGCGCGAGGCGCTGCCGAAGAAGATCCGAAGTCTCTTGAACATTGCACTGCTCGCCACGCTGAACCGCCACCACGAGCTCAAGATCCACGTGAAGGGCGCGATCCGTAACGGCTGCACGAAGGAGGAGATCCGCGAGGTGCTGCTGCACGTCGGCATTTACTCGGGGATCCCCGCGGCCGTCGATTCGTTTCGCGTCGCGAAGGAGGCGCTTGCCGAGCTCGAACGCGAGACGGCCGCCGGCTGACCGCAACGAGCCGGGACGGCTCGAGCGCCGTCCCGGCCCCGATCGTATCGGGCGGAGACCCTACTTGCGCAGATTGAACGGCATCCGGAACGACAGATCGGTATCCGGCGCCTCGCCGGTCGTGCCGAGGCCGAACGCAATGTTCAGCGGTGTGCCGCTCGCGAGCCTCATCGAGTAGCCGACGAGGAGCTTCCCGACCGTCGCGTCCGAGCCCGCGATGCTTTGCTCGGACGCCGTCTCGATCCAGGTCTTCGAGAACCGGTCGAGCGCGCAGCTGATGCTGAGCGACGAGCGGTCGTTCAGGCCGAGGCCGAGACCGAAGCTCATGCGCACGGCGTCGCCCGGATCGACGACACCGAAGCCGATCGCCCGTCCTCGTCGACGCTCGTCCCCTTGTCGTCCTCCTTCGTCCACATGTAGCCGAGACTGCCGGGTCCGAGCCGTTGTCGTGCTTGTAGCGCAGATTGCCGACGAGGTAAGGCGCGGCCGGACTCCGCCGCTTGAACTGATAGCGCAGGCCGCTCTCGTAGTCGCCGGCGCCCTTCCCTTCCGAGTTGAAGATGCTTTCACGGACGGAATCGCGCAGAAACTCGCGCGAGCGCGTGCTGTCGTCGCGATAGACGTACGAGCCCTTGACCTCGAGCTCGAGGCGGTTCGTGAGCCCGCGCGGACAGCGAGCTCGTGTACGTCTGCCGGCCGGTCTCGGCGACGTCGATGATGCTTCACTACGAGGATCCCACCGACGAGACCACGCCTGTCTGTAACTCAAGATGGGTACCCCCGAATTGGGGATATCGAGGCGAGCAGAAGAAGCTTTCTCGGCACGCCTTTTTTTGAGAGATGTTTCACAGCGCGCGCCGAGCGTCGGATCTAAACTTCGGGAGCCTTAGTCTATAGACCCGTCAGACATCCCGGGCGCTCAACAAGAAGAACACCACCCGGCGACTCTTATCGGAAAGGGGAACAGAATGGATCTGAGTCCGACGGATGCCAAGCTACTGGCTATCGACCGGATCGACCTCTACAAGACCGACGAGAAGCACGATTTCAAGCTGACCGACATTCTGCGCCGCCGGCAGCGGCCCCTTCTGATGCTACTGAACCAGCACGCCGAGTTACTCTACGCCTCCGCACCTCCGAAGCACGATTTCAGCGCCGCTCGCGAGCCGCCGGACCCGCGGATTGACGCGGCGCTTGCAGAAGCGCAGCGGCTCTTCCACGACCCGCAGCCCGCCGCGTCGATCGTGAAGCAGCTCGTCATCGACAAGCCAGGCGAGCGCTGCGCCCTCGTGATCCTCGAGAACCAGTTCTACTGCATGCGCCTCTTCCGACTGCAGAAGATCGACGAGGACGCGGATGAGCTCTATGCTGCGCTCGTCGAGCCGATCGGCAATCCCAAGCTTACCGCGGTCAATCTAGAGCAGGCCAAAGGCCTGTTCCGACTCTCGAAGCGCGAAGTGGACGTCCTCGACGCGCTGATGTCCGGAATGACGGACAAGGAAATCGCGTTGCGGCTCTCGGTCAGCGTCGAAACGGTTCGAGCGTACTTGAAGTCCATCCGCGCGAAGCTCGGGGTCAAGACCCGTACGGCAATCGTATCGACCATACACAACCTGCGCGGACGATTGCCGGACCTCACGTCCGAGCGCGCATGACGCCCTTAGCGGACCGAATGGATCGGCGATGAGCTCGAACAAGAACGACGACGACGTTAGTCTTCCCGCCCCTTCCCACGACGACGAGACCGCAGACCCCGACACCGGACAACGGGACAGGCCGTCGCCCGACGGCAGACCCGCGGTCTGGCTCGACCGGGTCGACGGCGAGATCGAACGGCTGCGCATTCGCTGGAGCGAAGCGCAGGCCGAGCTCGATCGCTGCGAGGCGCGAAACCGGGAGCTAGAGAAGGCGAACGCTCGGCTCCGCGCGGAAGTCGACGACCTTCATGCCTATATCGACGGGCGCAAAGAGCACTGGGCGGAGATGCAAAAGCGCATCGAGCAGTACGAGGATACGCTCGCCGGCATGGAACAGGTCGCACGGGATGCCGAGGAAAGACTTTCCAGGAAGGACGGTGAAAGGGAGCTGCTCTCCGGGCGCATCATCGAGCTCGAGCGCCGCTGCGCCCAGCTCGCGGGGCGGCTCAAGGAGCGTGAGCGGTCTCAGCGCGATCTCGAGCGCAAGCTCGAAGAGCACCGCGAGCTCGCGAAGGCCGCCGAAGCGGAGAAGAACGAGCGCATCGCGCAGCAGATCCGCTCGTTGCGCCAGGAGCTCGTCGCCCAGCAGCAGCTCATCGACAAGCTCGAGACGGAGCTCGATGCGAAGCAGAGAACGATCGAAACGCTGCAAAGGCAAGTCGGCTCGTCGGGCCGATCTGCCGACGGACCTGCCGCGGCCAGAGCCGACGGCGACGCGGGCCGCGGCGGGGGCGATGATCGCGACGACGCGCGGGACGGCGTCGAGATCATCCGTATCGGCGAGCTGTTCCGTCACCACTCGGGGCAGGCAGGCCGGCAGCCCATCGCCGTGCTGGAAGCACCGGACGGGACGAGATACCCCGTGACGAAATCCAGCGTCACGATCGGGCGGGCGTCGACGAACGACATCTGTATCCGGCGAGAGTTCGTCAGCCGAACGCACGCACGGCTTACCGTTCAGGGAATCGGCGCCATCATCGAAGACGTGGGCAGCAAGAACGGAATCCTCGTGAACTCCGAGCCGGTAGAGCGGCGGCTGCTCGCGGACGGCGATACCGTCAGCCTCGGCGGGAAGCTCGATTTGAAGTACGTCGAGATAGACGGACCGCCTCGCGTCGGCGTCCCCGGCGAGCGAGCCAACACCGAGAGCTGACCGGCGCGGCTATCCGCCGATAACGACGCCCGTCTTCCTCGCCCGGCGTCGTTCCGCCGTCGACGCCGACGGAGGCTCACGCGGCGCGGTTCTGCGCCTCGAGCCGCCGGATGAACGACGCGAAATCGGCCGCCGCCTGCTCGAAATCCCCGTCCTCGCTCGTCGCGATCGTGTCGCGGCCGTGCACGACGCGGATCGTCGCGTCGAGCCGCACGGGCCCCTCCGCCAGGGGCCGCTTGCGGGCACGTTGCACGGCCTCGCGGGCTTCCTCGATCGCGGCGTCGGTGTCGAGGTTGCACACGTCGACGAGCGCATCGGGAGAGAGCGAAGCGCCGGTCAGCGCAACGAGCGTCGCATCGAACGACGCCGCGTTGCCCGGCGCCCAGTAATGCCGCGCGAGATCCGGCCCGATTCGCGGGTTGTCCGTCAAGAAACCGTCGCGCTCGAGGAAGAAACGTCGGGTCTGCTGCACGGCCATCTCGGCCAGCACGTAGCCGTGGTAGTACGCGCTCGACTCGCCCGCGAGGAGATGCGGCACCGCGAGCACCGGCCGCACGCCGGCCGAGAGCCCTTGAAGCTCGCGCTCGATGCGCCGGAACGTCTCGAGCACGCGGTCCGGGCGGAGATCCTCGTCCGCCATCTCGTACAGCGCGCGCTCGGCGAACGGCACCGTCAGCATCATCCGCATATCCCATGCGCGGAAAGGCTGCGTCTCCAGGATCCACCGTTCGATCAGCTCGAGCGGCATCGCTCTGCCGTGCGGATCGCGCGCGTAGCGCACACGCCAGTCCGCGTCGACCAGCAGCGACTCCATGAACATCGACTGCGTCTCCGCGTACGCGACGCTGGTCGGCGCGAACTCGTGACTGAAGCACGGCGCATCGGCCAGGATGTTCGCGAAGTGAGCCGCATGCCCGCCTTCGTGAAAGAGCGTTCGGGCCGCATCGAGCCCGCTGCCGACCTGGCCGACGACCGCGTTCGCGGTGAAGTTCACGCGGGCGGGGCGCCACGTGCCGTTGTCGAAGAACGCGGGGCCGGGCCCGTGCATGAAGCCGTTCTCGAACTTACCGGGACGGTCGACGAGATCGAGCGTCAGCGTCGCGCCCCGATACCGCACGCCGAGCGCATGGAACGAGCGCCCCCAGCGTTCGAGGGCGTCCGCGAAACCGAAATACGGATCGAGCTCGCGCTCGACGGCCCCCGAGCGCAAGTAACGAAAATTCCACGGCTCGAGCGCGCCCGGTCCGTGCTTCCTCTCGAACGCCGCGAGCTCCGCCTTCGACTTCTCCGCCGTGCGCGCCGCGAGCACGTCGAGCCTGTCGAAAACCTCGCGCTTGCTCATCCGCTCGACGACCGCGACACGCCACGCGTAGTAATCCTCGTGCCCGAGCATCCGGCCGAGCCGATTACGCTTCCGCACGATCTCGAGGAAGCCCGCGTCGAGCACGTACGGCTCGATGCTGAGGAGCCCTTCGTATGCAGCCTTGCGCCGGGCCTCGTCCGGATCCGTGCGCATCATCATCGCGAGCCGCACGCTCGACGCCGGCGTATGCGCACCGCTGACCGGATCCACGTATCCGAGCGGCATCGTCGCGCGCTTCTCGGCGAGCGCGGCCTCGAGCTCGACGAGCTCGGCGGAAAGCTTGCGCGCATCCGGGTCCTCGATCACGTGCGCGCTGAGCGTCGCGATCCAGCCGCCGAGGATTCGCCTCTCGGTCTCGCTCATGCCGTTCGGCCGCGCCGCGAGCTCGCGCAGTGACGCGAGCCGCGCAGGATCCTGCAGGAACCGATTCCACGCAATCTCGGCCTCGGCCATCGCCTTGCGGGCCGCCGGCATGTCGTCGGCGAGGCTCATCTTCGTGACCCAGAACAGGTCTTCCTTGCGCGTGTGGAGCTCGACGTACTCGGACTTGAGCCGCTCGAGCGTGTCTCTGATCGATGCCATGGGCGCGACTTTACGCCACGCGCGCGCGGCTCGCCACGGCGGCGCGCGGCATCGCTTCGCGGCGGATCGTCAACGCGCCGCAGGCTCCCGGCGGCCGTCGCGTTCGTGGGCGCCGTTCTGCGCGTCGCGGTCCTTCTCGCGCAATCTGCTCCTCCTGCGGTGCGCGGCCATGCGTATCGGCCAGAGGACGATGCCGACGAGCGCCATCAGAATCGCGGCAACGAGGGCCAGCATGACGCCGAGGAGTCCCATACCCGCTCCGGGGCCGACATAGGCGTCGGCGGCGGGCGCGAACGTGCCCGCCCACCCAACAGCCGCGACGGTCAACGGCACCGTCGACGGCACGATCGGGCGCGGTCCGGCGGCTCTCGCGCGCTCCTTATCGTTCGTTCTCATCATCGCAGCTCTCCGTTTCGATCGACCTCGCATAGCTCGCCGGATATCGGACGGCGCGGCCGATCAGCGCCGCCGATTCGTCATCCCATCGGTTCACGTAGGACCAGACGACGCTGCCGGAAGGGGCGATCTCGAACGCGCGTCCGGCCTCCGACTCGGTGATCAGGATGTTGCCGTTCGGCAGATGCTGGTGATCGCCCATCGTCTCCGTGTAGAAGCGCTCGCCTGCACCGTCGCCGTACACGACGAAGATTTCCCGCGTCGCCGGGTCGACCTCGAGGATTCGGCTTCCGCCGAGGACGTCACCCCCGGCCCCGTCCCGGCGGTTGTCGAATACCGAGATCCGCCCGCTCGGCAGGAAATCGGGGTCGTGCTGCCGCAGATACGGGCCGACCATCCACCACTTCACCGTCTCGGTGTCGGGGTCGACGACGAGCAGCAGGTTCAGGTTGCGAAGCGACAGCAGCAGGTCCCCTGCGGAAAACATTGGGAACGCGGCTGCGACCGACGGCTCGAGCACCTCGACGTCGTTCAGGTGCGTGAAGTCACCGTCGAGGGGCAGGTTCAGCACCGCGCCGTGCTCGCCGTTCGCGTACAAGAGACCCTCGTGACCGCCTTCGAGGATCACGTCGAGCACGGAAATCTCGCGCAGGATGCGGCCATCCGGCGAGATCTCGAGCACGAGATCCTCGTAATACGGCAGTGGAGCGCCCGGCAGCGCCGGGCTCGGCTCGTCGTGCCGTCGACGCGACGGTACCCACAGGTGCCCGTTCTCGTCCTCGTACACCGAGTGATGCGTCTGCTCCGGGAGACGCCAGATCGGCCGCCCGCATGCGTCGACCCGCGCGAGCCCGCCGTACTGGAAATTGAAGACGACGTCGCCGTTCGGATAGAGCACCGCGCCGTGAATCTGCGCGTCCCAGTCGTGCAGCGCGCGCTCGACATGCGTCGCGTCAGGCCAGAGCTCGTTGAACGAGACGCGCCATTCGTGCAGCACGTCTCCATCCATGTCGAGCAAACGCATACCGGTCTTCCGCCCGAAGAAGCCGTCGACGAACGTCACACCGTCGAACGCGCCGGGCAAATCGAGCACGGGCGCCGCGAGAGCCGACGCCGCGGCACGCTTCGGCGCGAGAAATTTCTCGGGACGGAGTCTCGCGTTGTGCCACGGGTAGCGGATCCAATCGCGCGCGGCGGCCGCGCCTCGCTCGAGGAGCGGATACGGGAACAGCTTGAACGCGCCGACCGCGACGCCGAACGCGAACACGGCGAGCACGCTGAGACCGGCTGCGGACACGAAGAAATACGCTCTGAGGCAGCGATGCTCGACGCGTCCCGTCATCGCGATTACGCTGCCCGCACCGGGCCTTCTGCGATCCTCCTTGATCTCACGCTGCTCTCGTTGTCGTGATGCCGGCACGTCTCCTGCGCTGCAACTTTCGGACCACTCGGTACGGCTACGGATGGGCGATCCCCTCCTCCTCGTATCCGAAGCGCTCGGCGACATCGGCCGTTTCCCGCCACACGCGCTCTCGCAAGACATCGAAGTCGTCGCGGCCCGGCGGCGCCGAAATCCGCGCAAGGACCGCGTCGAGCTCGTCGACGTGCTCGCCGAGCCCGCAGAACTCGAGAAGGTGACCGATGGTCGCCCGCGGCCGCGCGCAGAGATCCTCGTAGCGTACGAATTCGATGCGGCCGGCGAGTCTATCGTCGCGCGCGGCCGCTTCGGCATGCGTGTACACGGCGCGCCATGTGATCGCGTAGCCGGTCACGTCGTCGCCGCGGGCCCACGCGGCCGCGATGCGGGCCGATGCGTCAAGATCGACATTGATCGGCATCCTTTGCGGTCCGAACTCGAAATGCCCCGCCGCACGCAGATACTCCGGCACGCGCGGATCCTGCTCCGCGTAGCGCGTGAACAGGCGGTGCTGGCGAACGAGCGAGCCGACGTGACCGACCGGGTGACGGATCGGGACCACGAAACGTGCGTCCGGGAAAAGACGCGCGAGGTAACGCAAGCGCGTCACGTTGTAGTTGCCTTTCGACACGTAACGCGTCTTGCCGCGCAGCAGCAGCACTTTCCTCACGTGATCGACGAAGAACGCATCGAACCGCTCGTCGTCGTCCTCCGCGGTCAGGACGTGCGTCGCCGCCGGATCGTTCACCGATGGAAAGAAATATCGCCAGATCGGCTCCTCGAACGCGTCGGGACTCTCCTTCGTGATCTCGATCCTGTCCCGGTGCGGACGCTCGACCGGGTCTTCGAGGCGACCGAAGCGGTCGTTGCACCAGCTCCACCAGCACGGCGCGAACAGAAACGGAAAGTCCCGGTAGCGATGCGTGCCGACCGGTTCGAGTCTCGCGAAGAGGTCGAGAAGGATCGTCGTCCCTGCACGCGCGAGCCCCGTGATGAAGACCGGCCGGTCGATCCCGATCGCATCGAGCCGCGTACGCAAGAGGTCCGTCTCGACGTCGCCGATCAGCTTGAGCGCGCCCAGCGCGCGTTGCGCGAGCCGGCACAGGAAGTAGTCCGCCGCGCGCAGGTTCATCGCCGCACGGTCCGACGCTTCCGCTCGAGCCACGCGGCGCCCGCGCCGCCGAGCACGACCGCCGTGAAGAACGCGAGCTCGAGGTCGTTCACGTAAGGCCAGACGGGATTACGGTCGAAGGCGGCGGTGCGGACGACGATCGAACGTTCGAGCTCCGGCGACCTGTGCGTATCGAACAGCATCATCTCGAACAGCGCGCAGTGGATCGCGGACGCGCAAAACGCATCCTTGTCGCCGTTCCGCGTCGACGGGTCCCACGCCGCGACGAGCATGAACGCGGCGGCCACGGGGACGAGACCGACGGCGAGCGCGACGGCGCTCTGCGCGGACCAGCGCAACATGCCGAGCACGGCGGCCTTGTAATGCTTCAGCATCTCGGACGGCACATCGGCCGTCAGCATCCCGCGAATATCGCCGGGCAGCCGCGCGAGCAGCGCGCGGCTCGACGACGACGGCAGAATGGAGCGTCGGACGCGCTCGAACGCGTATCCGCCAACGAGCCCGAGAACGATTGCACCCGCGAGAACGAACGCGGGCGCGAAGTAAATGGCCTGAATCTGCGTCACCGTCTCGCCGTTCACGAACGTCACATCGAGACTAGAGTGGGCTTCCGCGCGGTGACAATGCGGTGACATCCGCACGTTGCCGGATGGCGACGCTTTCGAGCTCGCCGCGCACGCAGTTGCCGTGGATCGGCACGCGCACAAGCGAAGCGGCGTGTCAACGCCTTTCTTCGTTCGCCCGCCGTTGCCACAATCGCCGCTCGCGGCGCTACGCCGCCGATCGATTCAGGAACGATGTCCGAAGCTTCTTCGCTCGCGAGCAAGATCGCGAAGACCATTGCCGACGAGATCGGCGCCGCCCCTTCACAAGTCGAGGCCGCAATCGCGCTGCTCGACGACGGCGCAACGGTGCCGTTCATCGCACGCTACCGTAAGGAAGTCACGGGCGGTCTGGACGACGCGCAGCTGCGCACGCTCGAGACGCGTCTCACGTACCTGCGTGAGCTCGAGGATCGCCGCCGGACGATCCTTGCGAGCATCGAGGAGCAAGGCAAACTCACGGACGAGCTCCGCGCAAGCATCGAGGCCGCGGACAGCAAGTCGCGGCTCGAGGATCTGTACCTCCCGTACCGGCCGAAGCGGCGCACGCGGGCTCAGATCGCCCGCGAGGCAGGTCTCGAGCCGCTCGCCGACGCCCTGTTGCAGAACGGGAACGTCCCGCCCGAGGAAGCCGCGGCCGCGTTCGTCGACGAGAAGAAAGGCGTCGCCGACGTCAAGGCCGCGCTCGAAGGCGCGCGGGCGATCCTGATCGAGCGCTGGGGCGAGGACGCGGAGCTCCTCGGCCGGCTGCGCGAGTGGCTCTGGGATCATGGCGTGATCCGGGCCAAGGTCGTCGAAGGCAAGGAAACCGAAGGCGCGAAGTACGCGGACTACTTCGATCATGCGGAGCCGATCGCGAAGATTCCGTCGCACAGGCTCCTCGCGCTGCTCCGCGCGCGTCGCGAGAAGATCCTCGAGCTCGCGCTCGAGCCGGGGCCCGACGCCGACAAAGGGCACGCCCACGCGGAGGCCGTGATCGCACGACACGCGAACCTCGAGTTTCGCGGCGGCGCGGCCGACGCATGGCTCGCACAGGCGTGTCGGCTCGCCTGGCGCGCGAAGATCCACGTGCACCTGACCGTCGACCTGATGAACCGCGCGCGCGAGGCCGCCGAGGAGCAGGCAATCGCGGTGTTCGGCGAGAACCTGAAGGACCTGTTGCTCGCCGCGCCGGCCGGACCGCGCACGGTGATGGGGCTCGATCCGGGGCTGCGCACCGGCGTCAAGGTCGCCGTCGTCGATCCCACCGGCAAGCTCGTCGCTGCGGGCACGATCTATCCGCACGAGCCGAAGCGGCAATGGGAGGAATCCCTTGCGACGCTCGCGAAGCTCTGCGACGCCCACAACGTCGAGCTGATCGCGATCGGCAACGGCACCGGCAGCCGCGAGACCGATCGGCTCGTCGCGGAGCTAATCGCGCGCCTCCCGGGGCGCAGGCTCGCGAAGCTCGTCGTGAACGAAGCGGGCGCATCGGTGTACTCCGCGTCGGAGATTGCGGCTCGCGAGTTTCCGGACCTCGACGTGTCGCTGCGCGGCGCGGTATCGATCGCACGTCGGCTGCAGGATCCGCTTGCCGAGCTCGTGAAGATCGAGCCCAAATCGATCGGCGTCGGCCAGTACCAGCATGACGTCGATCAGAACCGGCTCGCGCGCGCGCTCGATGCACGCGTCGAGGACTGCGTGAACGCGGTGGGTGTTCACGTGAACACTGCATCGGCGCCGCTGCTCGCGCGAGTCGCGGGTCTCTCGAGCGCGGTCGCCGAGAACATCGTGCAGTACCGCAACGAGAACGGCCCCTTCAGGCGGCGCACGGATCTGCTCAAGGTGCCGCGGCTCGGCCAGAAAGCGTTCGAGCAGTGCGCGGGTTTCTTGAGGATCGCCGACGGTGACGAGCCGCTCGATGCGTCGGCCGTGCATCCGGAAGCCTATCCGGTCGTCGAGCGGATCGCGCAACACGCCCGCAAGAGCGTCAAGGCGCTGATCGGCGACGCGGCGTTCCTGCGCACGCTGAAGCCCGAGACATTCACCGACGAGAAGTTCGGCGTGCCGACCGTGCGCGACATCCTGAAGGAGCTCGAGAAGCCCGGACGCGATCCGCGCCCCGAGTTCAGGACCGCGCGCTTCGCCGACGGTGTCGAGAAGCTCGAGGACTTGAAGCCCGGGATGATCCTCGAAGGCGTCGTCACGAACGTCGCCGCGTTCGGGGCGTTCGTCGACGTCGGCGTGCATCAGGACGGCCTCGTGCACATCTCGGCGCTGTCGAACAAGTTCGTGAAGGATCCGCGCGAGGTCGTGAAGGCGGGCGACATCGTCAAGGTGAAGGTGCTCGACGTCGACGTCGCGCGGCGCCGCATCAGCCTGACGCTTCGCCTCGACGACGTGCCGAGCGCCGAGCGCGGCGATCGCCGTAGGGAATCGGACTCTCGCGACGAGCGACGCGGCGCGGGCCGACGCGGGAAAGCAGACAACAGGCAGCCGCCGCGCCGAGGCGCGGACGGGAGCCGAAATGCGCCGCGCGAACCTTACAACACCGCCCTCGCGGACGCGTTCGCGCGCGCAAGGAAGGCGAGCGAGTAGAATCGAGCGAGCACGGCAACGGCGGAACGATCGCGATGACGGCCTCCACGATCCGCATTGCGCGCCGGTTCTGCGGCCCGACCGGCATCGCGAACGGCGGCTACACGTGCGGCGTGATCGCGTCGTTCGCACGCACGCCGGTCACCGTCCGGCTGCTTCGACCGATTCCGCTCGATACGCCGCTCGAGATCGTCGAGCACGATGGCGTGCTCGACGTGAGAAACGGCGGCGAATCGCTCGCGCAGGCGCGGCCGGGCGACGTCGGTGCGCTCGCTTTGCCCGAGCCGCCGACGTTCGACGAAGCGGCCGCCGCATCGCGGCGCTATCCGGGATTCACGAAGCATCCGGCTCCCGACTGCTTCGTCTGCGGCCCGAATCGCACGGAGGGCGACGCGCTCCGCATCTTCGCGGGACCGCTCGCGCCCGGCGTCGCGGCCGCGCCGTGGACGCCGGACGCGTCGCTCGACGCCGGCGACGCTCGCGTCGCGACCGAGTTCGTCTGGGCTGCGCTCGACTGCCCCGGATTCGCGGCCGCCGCGCCCGACATGCGCCCGATGCTGCTGGGCGAGCTGACGGCAAGGATCGACCGGCGCGTCGGCATCGGCGAGCCGTGCATCGTCGTCGGCTGGGTCATCCGCGCGAGCGGCCGCAAGCACGAGGCCGGCACCGTGCTCTACGACTCGAAGCGCACGCTGTGCGCGGCCGCGCGCGCGATCTGGATCGAGCCGCGGCAGTAATTCGGGGTCAGGTAATTCGGGGTCAGACCCCGATTTCCAGGTTAATTCGGGTCAGACCCCGATTTCAGGTAATTCGGGGTCAGACCCCGATTTCGGTTATTCCGGGTCGGAGCCCTGGTATCCAGCAATCGGGGTCAGAGCCCTTGTATCGATAATCGGGGTCTGATAATCGGGGTCTGACCCCGAATTGGTGAAAATCGGGCTGCCCCCCCAATTGGTGCTGAAAAATCGGGGTCTGACCCCAATTCGTCCTGGAAATCGGGGTCTGACCCCAATTAGTCAGCGCTTCGGCGCGGTCAGCCTGAGCAGTCGTCCACCGGACCCGCGGCGCTGATCCTCGAGCAGCCAGATCGCACCGTCAGGCCCCTGCTCGACCGCACGGATACGTTGCCCCATCGCGAAACGCTCGGCCTCGCGCGCCGTCTCGCCGGCGATCTCCACACGCACGAGCGATTGCGACGACAGGCCTCCGATGAACGCATCGCCCTGCCATTCCGGGAACTCGCTGCCCGAATAGAACATCAGGCTCGACGGGGAGATCACGGGATCCCAGAACGCGGCCGGCGCCGCGAGATCGGGGCGCGTGTCGTGGTCCGGGATCGACTCGCCGGAGTAGTGATCGCCGTTCGAGACGATCGGATAGCCATAGTTCGCGCCGCGCCGGACGAGGTTCAGCTCGTCGCCGCCCCGCGGGCCCATCTCGACGTTCCAGAGCCTCCCCTCGGCGTCGAACGCGAGCCCGAGCGGATTGCGGTGACCGAGCGACCAGACCTCGCGGCCGGCGTCGCTTCGGTCGGCGAACGGGTTGTCCGCCGGCACCGAGCCGTCGTAGTTGAGACGCACGATCTTGCCGAGATTCGACGACATGTCCTGCGCCGGATCGAACTTCTGCCGTTCGCCCGAGCTGATCCAGAGGAACCCGTGACCGAACGCGATGCGGTGCCCGTAGTGACCGTTGCCCGACACCTTCGGCACCTGGCGCCAGATCACCTCGAGGTCCTCGAGCGCACCGCCGCCTCGATCGTCGAGCACGAGCCGCGCACGCGCGACGGCGGCCCCGCTCGTGCCCCGCTCGCCCGGCTCCGCATAGCTCAGATAAACGAGCCCGTTCTCGGCGAAGTCCGGATGCAGCACGACGTCGCCGAAGCCGCCCTGTCCGCCGTAGGCGACCTCGGGCACGCCCGAGACTTCCCCGATCGAGCCGTCCGCGGGCGAAAAGAGCTTCAACGCCCCTCTCTTCTCGCTGACGAGCAGCCGCCCGTCCGGCAGGAACTCCATCGCCCACGGCTCCGAGAATTGCGCGATCGGCTCGACATCGAACGCGCTGTGCTGCGCGAGCACACCGTCGTCGCCGCCGCATGCGGCGACCAGCACGACCACCCCGAAGACCCTCGTCCCCCTCATCATCGTCCGCTCCTCGAGCTCGTTACTCGTTCTTGTCGTCACACATCCGGATCGCGGCTCGTGCCGCGGGTTCCGTTCGAACCCGACGTGCCGTCCGCGTCGCGTACGCCGACGCGTCCGGCCTCGGCCGGAACGAAGGTCCGGCTGATCTCGCGCTCTACCGCGGCACCGTGCGCCGCGATCGCCGCATCGAATGCCGCGACGAGCTCACGCTCGAGCTCGCCGCGCAGGTTCGTCAATGCCAGGTCGAGCGCCCGCTCGAGCTCGTCGCGATGCATCGCCTCGTCGACGCGCAGCAGCGCCCAGTCCGTCGCGAACCACGCGCCGGCGCCCGCGAGAAATGCGCAAGCCGCGGCAACGGGCCCGCCCGGAGCACAGACGGCCGCTCCGCTCGCGGCGGCGGCACCGATGCGCGACGCGCCGCGCGCGGCCGCCCGGCCCGCCGCAGCCCCGCCCGCGCGCCTGCCGACCGCGCGTGCGAGCGCGGGCGCAGCCGCCGCGCCGATCCCGGCGGTCGCGGTGCTGAGCGAAAGACGCACACCGAGCGCATCGGCCTCACTCGCGATGATTTCGTAGACGAGATCGTCGAGGACCAGCGTCGGACGCCCCGTCGCCGCGTCGAGCGGCGCCGGTACGCGTTGCGCGGAGAGCCGCCGCGTGACCTCGCGGCGCCATGTGCTCTCGAGGTCGCGGTAATGCGCGCCGAGCCGCTCCGCCGCGGCGTGCTCGAGGTCCTCGAGCCGGGCAGTCCACGCCTCCTCCGGCAACAGGGTCGCGGCCGCCCGCCGCGCGACGTAGCCGGGCTCGGCGAGATCGGCCGCGTCGAGCGCGGCCATCGCGATCCGGCCGTACTCTCCGCGGAGCGAGTAATACCAATCGAGGAATTCCGGCAGGCGTGCCCGTGACGCGGCGAACAGCGGATCGAGTGCCGCACGAACCTCGTCGGCGACGAGCGCGCGCGCCGCCTGCTCGCCCGCGTCGAAATGCGCCACCGTGAACGACTCGAGCCAGCGAAGATCGTCGGGTCCTGCCCGATAGTGAGCGCCGTCGAGGACGATGTCCGCGTCCGGCACGTGCCACTCGCGGGGCGCGACGTTCGAGACGAGCCACAGCAGCAACGCCGCGGCGGCCGCGACGAGCACGGCCCCGCCCGCCCCATGCAGGAGCCCCCTGTCAGCCGGGATGACCGCGTTGCTCGTCATGCTTCATCGATCCGATTACGACGGGGCACAGGAACGAAAGATAAGACCACACGAAGACGGCTTCTTCTGCAAGCACGACGAGCCAACCGACCGCCTGACCGGCCGAGAGCCCCGGTTGGGGCATCAGCTGCTGCGCGATCCAGAGCTTCAAGCCGTCCTTGACACCCGCGAGCTGCAACAGAATCTGGACCGCCGCGCTCCGGGCGCGCTCCTGGTCGATGAAATGCCAGACGGCCCGCTCGAGCGTGACGCCGCTCATGTCCGGGTACGGGCGGTGAAATGCGGCCCAGACGAGCACGGCGGCCATCGCGAGACCGACGACCGCGATCGTCAGGCGCCACGCGATCTCGGGCAGATAGAGCGCGGTGACCGTCCGCTGAAGCGCATTTCGCCACAGCGCGAACACGCAGGCCGCAGCCGGCGCACCGACGACGAGCACCGCCCAGGCCGTCGCGTCCGCGAGCCGAACGAGCGCCGAGAACAGCACGAGCGCGAGAATCCCGCCGAGGACCGCCGCACGCACATGGATCAACGCGCCGCCCCCGAGCCGCCTCCCGAGCGCGCTGTCCGGCCGCACGTAGACGGCCCGGAACGCCGCGCAGCGCAGCCGTCCGCGGCGCGCGACGCCCAGCGAGATCGGCGCCGCGAGCCCGACGACGACGAGCCCTGCCCCCCACGTCGGCAACACGCGGCCGAACACGTGCACAAGCCACGCGCCCGCGGCGAGCGCGAGCAGCGCGAGCATGCGGGCCGCGAGCGCCGTCATCGGCGGCGCCGCGTGTCAACGGCGGACGTCGGATCGGGTCGAGCCAGCGAGCCGCGGCGCTTCGACGCGGCGCGGCGGACGGCTTCTTGCCGGGTCAAAGCATCGGTCCGCCGCTCCCACGGCTCGACGGGCCCTCCGACCGGGATGAAAAGCGGATGACACTCCGGGAACGTGACCGCCCCGAGCCGCACCGCGTGCTCCGGGCTCCTGCCGCGAACCTTCGCGAGCAGGTGCGCCCACTCGTGCGCGATTTGTCCGGTCGTCGCCGGGATGCGGGCGACGTTACCGAGCGGCCCGATCTTGCGTCGATCGAAGAGGTAGCCTCGCGCCGCCGCCTCGGCGTAGACACCGGCGAGATACGCGCTGATCGCGCGTCTCGGCGCAGGGTGCGCGCGAAATCGCTCGAGCTGGGGATGCCGCGTATAGCCGCGCGTCCGGCCGCGCAGCACGGCGCGGGCGAGCAGCGCCTCGCGCCAGAGCGCGACCAGCCCTTGCCGGTCGAGGTAGCGAGGATGCAGAGTCCAGAGCCGCATCCCCGCAGGCTTTCACAAAAGGAGCGCGGCCGCCACCAACGCCGCCACGGACGCGGCCTGCAACGCCCACCCGCTCGCCGTGACCAGCGCGAGATGCGCGTCGGGCGACAGGAACGTCAACGAACCGTCGACGCTCTCGAAGCACTGCCGCACCTTGTCCGGCCACCGGCGGAAGACCGCGCCGGCGATGAACGCAACGAACGAAACGACACACAGCGTGCCAACGGCCGCCCAATCGGACGGCGCCCCCATTTCCGGCATCTGCCCGTACCTCGCGCAAACCTGGTCGGTCACGCGCGGGCGCCGCGATGATCGTTTTGGGGTTGGCGAGCGCCGCCCGGACCGCGGCGACTTAATAGGCGCTGCCGCGTCCCGCGTCAAGGACGGCGTGCGGTCAGAATCGCCAGGCCGCAGTGATCCAGACCGCCTCCGCGTCCTCGATCTCGCTGATATCGATGACCTCGTACTCGGCCCGCAGCGCGAGCCGCTCGAGCAGCGTAATGCCGATGCCGGCGCCGTACATCGGGTCGTTCTCGCTCTCGTCGAAAATCTCGTCCCCGCTCGCCGTCACCTCGAGATCGTAGAAGAGCCATCCGCCTTTGACGAAGAGCTCCACCGGCCCCAACGGCAGCGTCGCGACGAGCGACGGCGCGATGCCCCTGGCATCCGACTCGATCGACAACAGGTTCGTCGCGGCCGCCGAGTCCCCGAAATCGAAGTAGTCGAGCTGGGCGGCGATCACCCGATTGAAGCGCCACCCGACGAAGATCCTCGAAGCGTCGCTGTCCTCGTCGAAGTCGAGATCGACGTCGTCGAGATCGTTGATCTCGGTCGAGAAGTCGCCGAGCCCGGCGCCGAGATATAGGCCCGAGTTTTCGTCGGCCCACGTCGGAACGGAAACGAGCACGCCGCAAAAGAGCGCTGCGAGAATCCTGGTGCGTGCCATCGGCACTCCTCGTCGTCGAAACGACGGGGCTCAAGCAAGCTTCATGCCACGCTCGGGGCTCGAGCCGAGCGGATCCTCGCCGCCGTTCACGACGTGATCCGCGAGCAGAAACCCCGCCGCGCTCCACGATTGTCCCGGCATTCCGCGCGCTGCGAGCGTCCGGCCGTGCAGCCACTCCGAGAACCGAAAGCCGCGCAAGGCACATGCACGCGCGAGCTTCACGAGCTCGGCACGCGCGAGCTCGACGTGCCCTGCGCCGACGAGCGCGCATACCCAGAACGCGCCGACCATCGGCCAGATGCCGCCGTTGTGGTACTGCCACGCGAAATTCTGCCGATGCCGGGCCATGTACGGCCGCCACAGCGTGCTCGTCTTCGCGATCGGCTTCACGACGGCGCGCACCGGATACGGCTCGTGCACGCGCGCCGCGAGCAGCGCGCCGAGCGCGCGCCGCGCGGCTTCCCGCTCGGCCGCACCCGCGAGCATCGCGAGCAGGTTGCCGAGCACGTCACCCTCGTCCCCAAAGAACGAGAAGTTGACGAAGCTCAGGAACAGATCGCGGTTCTTCGCCTTCCTCAGCACGTAGTCGCAGAGGAGCCGCCCGCGCCGATACTCGGGCAGTCCCGCCGAGAACGGATGGAAGAGACCGTTGAAGTTCGCCCGCGTCTCGTCGGTGTGCGGCAATCCGAAGAGCCGCTTGACGCGGTACCAGAGGGCATTCGTGTAGAGGACGAAACCCGAGCGCGGCATGATGTCGGCCCAGTCGCTCGCCTCGTTCTGCTGCAGCAGGTAAAAGCGCTGATGCTCCTGCGCGAGCAGCCAGCACAATGCGCGCTCGACGCGCCGCCGCTGCCGTTTGAGAATGCCGCGCGCGAGGCCCGCGCGATCGAGATACTCGAGCGCGATCAGCCACCAGAGCGTCGAATCGATGCAGCCCAAGTACCAGAAATCGGCCTCGCGGCCGTCGACGTCGACGAACTTCGGAAGCTGCCCGTTCGGCGCCTGATGCGCAGCGAGCGTCTCGAGCCCGGCGACGGCCGCGCGCTCGAGCTCGCGGTCGCCGGATACGGCCATGCCGAGCGCGCAGATCGCGGCGTCCCGCCCGAAGATCGACGTGTAGCCGCGCCGCTCGGCTTTCGGATTCGGCGACGCCGCGAGCACGCCGGCCGGCGTCGAGTTCTTCTTGAGCAGCTCGACGGCGCGCGCGCGGCACTCGGCGACGAGCCGCGCATCGTCGTCCGCGGCGCCGGGCTTCGCCCGACTCTTCACGGGCCGCTCGCTCCTCAAGGAACGTTCGCGCTCAAGGCTTGTTCGTAGCCCGCCGGAGGCACGAACTCGAACGGCGCCTCGAGCGCGTCGAGCACACGCGCGTCGCGCCCGTAGACGTCGGGCAGGAGATAGAGCTCGCCGTTCTCCGGCACGGCCGTCGCGTAGATCAAGAGCACCGTCAGGGGCCGCGGCAGCGTGATCGTGCGCGGCTGTCCCGTCGCGAGCACGGCATCGATCGCTGCGCGGTCCCAGCGCCCGGTCTCGGCGAGCAGGATCTCGGCGAGCTCGAGCGGATTCTCGAGGCGGATGCAGCCCGAGCTGAACGTTCGGTCGGCGCGCGCGAAAAGCTCGCGCGACGGCGTGTCGTGCATGTAGACGTGGTGCGGATTCGGGAACATGAACTTCACGCGGCCGAGCGCGTTGTCCGGTCCCGGCTCCTGCCGCAGCATGTACGGGAAGTGCGGCGCGTTCCAATCGACGGTGGACGGATCGACGACTCGCCCCGACGTATCGAGCACGACCATGTTGCGCCGTGCGAGCGACCCCGGGTCGCGGCGAAGCTCGGGCAACAGGTCGCTGCGCAGGATTCCGGGCGGCACCGTCCATGTCGGGTTCAGCACGAGGTACGTCATCTGCGCGCGGAACGTCGGCGTCTGCCGGTACGGACGGCCGACGACCGCTCGCGTCGTCCACACGGGCTCACCGTTCTCGATCAGCGAGACCTGGAAGCGGGCGATGTTCGCGACGATGTAACGCTCCTCGAGATCGCGGAAGATCCAGCGCAACCGCTCGAGATTGACGCGCAGCTGATCGATGCGCGCTTCGACCGGCACGTTGAGCGCCGCTATCGTCCGCGGTCCGACGACGCCGTCCGCCTCGAGACCATGAAGCCGCTGGAAAGCGCGCACGGCTGCTTCGAGGGCTTCGTCGAAAAGCTCGGGATCCGCGCCCGCTCCCGCGGCGTAGCCCTCGATCCGCAGCCGATCCCTGAGCTCGGCGACGCGCGCGTCCCGCATGCCGGGCTTGAGCGTCGTCCCGGCGTCGAGCCGCGGCCATCCGCCGGCCTGCTCGATCGCCCGGTAGGCCGCGAGCGCCGCCTTGAGGTCGGCGTAGCGCGGCTCCTGCGGTGCGAGTGTCTCGACCTCCGCGGCGATGTCGGCGGCGTCGATCAGACGCTGGAACACCGCGATCGGATTCGTACCTTCGAGCGTGCGGCTGAAGTTCCAGCTCGGCTCGAGCGCTTCCGGATTCACCTTGCCGAAGCGCAGATGAAACGCAAACCGCGCGAGCGCGTCCGATGCGAGGAGCTCGAAATGGATCGTCGCTGCCGTCGGGTCCTCGTCGTGGTTTCCCTCGGCGTGCGCGCGCAATAGCTCGACATGGTAGTCGCCCGGATCGAGGCCGTGCTCGACGCTCGCCTCAAGCGCGCGGAGCAGCGCGTCACGCTTTGCGTCGGATTCCCACGCAGGGCTAAACTGCCGTCGCTCGTAGAATCGAATCAGGAACCAAGGGTCGGCGACCGCGACACCGTCGATGCGCGGCTCATCGGCGAGCGCTTCGACGCGGGCGCGGAGCGACTCGTCCGCAAGCGTGGCGGCCGAAGAGAAGAGCGCAAGCAGCGCGGCGCAGGACGCGATCCGCACGGCTCTGCCGCGCGGGCGCAAGCGATGACCAAGGGGAGGCATCCGATTCATGTGCGACGAATGTATGGACGTTTCGCCCGAGAGCTTGGCCCGCCGTCGCGTGCTCGTTTCGAGCGCGGCCGCGATCGCGGGCGTGTTGTTCGCGCCGGCCTCTCGGGCGACGGAGCCGCGCGCGTTGACGTTCTATCATACGCACACAGGCGAGCGCCTGCGTGTGACGTACGCCGTGAACGGCCGATATCTGCCCGGCGCGCTCGACGAGATCAATCATTTTCTGCGCGATTTCCGCACGGGCGACGTGCACCCGATGGATCCGCAGCTCCTCGACATCCTCTACGAGCTGCGCCGCCGGGCGGGCGGGAAAGGCACGTACGAGATCATCTCCGCATACCGCTCGCCGAAGACGAACGAGATGCTGCGCGCGAAGAGCAACGGCGTCGCGCAGCGCAGCCTCCACATGGAAGGCAAGGCGATGGACGTGCGGCTCGTCGGTGCGCCGCTCGACCGGCTCCGTGAGGAAGCCCTCGCGCTCGCGGCGGGCGGCGTCGGCTATTATCCCGAAGACCGGTTCATCCACGTGGATACCGGCCGCGTACGCTGGTGGTGAGCGACTTGCCGGCGAGCCGCGGCCCATAACGGAGCCCGAAGCGAGATGAGCACCACCCTTCCGCTCTACGAGATCTACGCCGTCAAGTACGCCGAGCTCGCACGCAAGGCCTACAGCAACTTCATCGGTGCCGACGCTCACGAGACGTCGGACATGCCGCTCGACTACTACGTCTGGGCGATCGTCGGCGACAACTCCGTGTACGTCGTCGATACCGGCTTCGATGCGGCGATGGCGGCGAAGCGCGGCAGGATGCTCGTGAACCCCGTCGAGCGCGGGCTCGAGGCGATCGGCATCCGGCACGCCGACGTGCGTGACGTGATCGTCACGCACATGCACTACGACCATTGCGGGAACGCGGCCCTGTTCGAGAACGCGTGCTTCCACCTGCAGGATGCCGAAATGCAGTACGCGACCGGGCGCTACATGTGCCATCGCAAGATCAAGGAGCCCTTCGAGGCGGACGACGTCGCACGGATGGTGAAGCGCGTGTTCGAGGATCGCGTCGTGTTCCACGACGGCACCGACGAGATCGCGCCGGGCATCACGGTCCATCGGATCGGCGGGCACACGAAAGGGCTGCAATGCGTCCGCGTCGCGACCCGACGCGGCAATGTCGTGCTCGCGTCGGACGCGTCGCACTTCTATGCGCACATGGAAACCGGGCGAGCCTTCCCTGTCGTCTACAACGTCGCGGAGCTCATCGAAGGCTACGCGACGCTGTACCGGCTCGCGAGCTCGAAGGCGCACGTGATCCCGGGTCACGACCCGCTCGTCCTCGAGCGTTACCCGGCGGCGTCCGAGTCGACACGAGGCTGGATCGCGCGTGTCGATCTCGACCCGCTGACTTAGCACGGATGCCCGCTCCGCAGCCTGCCGAGACGGTCCGCGCCTCGACGCTGATCGACGTCGCGACCCTCCGCGCACACCTCGACGATGCGTCGTGGCACGTCTTCGATTGCCGGTTCTCGCTCGCGGATCCAGAGGCCGGTCGAAACGCCTATCGCGCCGGGCACATCCCCGGCGCACGGCACGCGGACATCGACCTCGAATTGAGCGGACCGCGTGTGCCGGGCGTGACCGGGCGGCATCCGCTGCCCGACCGTGCGGCGTGGATCGCCCGAGTCGAAGCGTGGGGCGTGTCGCCCCACGTCCAGGTCGTCGCGTACGACGACTCGGGCGGGGCGTTCGCCGCGCGGCTCTGGTGGATGCTGCGCTGGATCGGCCACGCCGCGGTAGCCGTCCTCGACGGGGGGTGGCGCGCGTGGGTCGATGCCGGTTTCCCGGTCACGCAGGCGCTGCCGCCCGACCCGCTGCCCACGCAAACCGACTACGCGCAACGCGCGCCGCTCACACGGCTCGTCACGGCCGACGACGTGGACGGTCACGAGCAGATCCTGCTCGACGCCCGTGACCGGGCGCGCTTCCGCGGTGAAGTCGAGCCGATCGATCCGATCGCGGGCCACATCCCCGGCGCGCGCTCTGCCCCGTCGAGCGAGAACCTCGACGAGCGCGGCTTCTTCAAGCCGAAGGAGGAGCTACGCCGCCGCTTCGAAACGCTGTTCGGCGATGCCGCAGGGCGCGATATCGTGTGCTACTGCGGCTCGGGGATCACGGCCGCGCACAACATCCTCGCGCTCCGTCATGCGGGATTCGACGAGCCCGCGCTCTATGCAGGCTCGTGGAGCGAGTGGATCAACGATCCGTCGCGGGGCATCGCGACCGGGGACTGATCGCGACGGAGGCTGTGCCACGGCGGCCGCCTGCGGCGCCCGAGCGTCACTGAAACGCCACCTCCGCGAAGCTGCGGAGCTTCCGCGAATGCAGCCGCTCGCGCTCCTGCGCCCGAAGGCGCTCGAGCGCGTCGAGGCCGATGTCGAGATGCTGGCCGACCCGCTGCCGGTAGAACTCGCTCGCCATGCCGGCGAGCTTGATCTCGCCGTGCATCGGTTTGTCCGAAACGCAGAGCAGCGTGCCGTACGGCACCCGGAAGCGGAACCCGTTCGCCGCGATCGTCGCGGACTCCATGTCGAGCGCGATCGCACGCGACTGCGAGAGCTTGCGGATCTTCGTCGCGGCGTCGCCGATCTCCCAGTTGCGGTTGTCGACGCTGCAGACCGTGCCGGTCCGCATCACGCGCTTCAGCTCGAATCCGGTGAGGCCGGTGACGGCGCCGACGGCCTGCTCGAGCGCGATCTGCATCTCCGCGAGCGCCGGAACCGGTACCCAGAGCGGCAACTCCTCGTCGAGCACGTGGTCTTCGCGCACGTAGCCGTGCGCGAGCACGTAGTCGCCGATCTTCTGCGAGTTCCTGAGGCCCGCGCAGTGGCCGAGCATCAGCCACGCGTGCGAGCGCATCACGGCGACGTGATCCGTGATGTTCCGCGCGTTCGACGGCCCCGTGCCGATGTTGATCATCGTGATCCCGTCGCGCCTCGGCCTCAGCAAATGGAACGCCGGCATCTGCGGCATACGCTCCGGCCGCGCGCCGGAAACCGGCGCCGCATCGCCCGGCCGGGTCAGGAGATTGCCGGGCTCGACGAAGCCCTGCCACTCGCCGCCCGGGGCCGCGAGACGCTCGCGGCAGATCCGTGCGAACGCGTCCACGTAGAACTGGTAGTTCGTGAAGATCACGAAGTTCTGGAAGTGCTCCGGGTCGGTGCCGGTGTAGTGGTGCAGGCGGTGCAGCGAGTAGTCGACGCGCGCGGCACGGAACAGCGCGAGCGGCGCGGGCGCACCGGGCAGGCGCTCGAGCGTGCCGTTCACGATCGCATCGTCGATCGTGGCGAGATCCGGTGTGTCGAACACGTCGCGCAGCAGCCTGCGGCCGGCAGCGTCCCCCGAGTCGACGGCGATGTTCACGTCGCGCCGGTACGCGAAGTGCACGGGGATCGGCTCGGTCGATTCGCCGATCGCGACCGGTACGCAATGATTCTCGAGCAACAGACCGATCTGCTCGGTGTAGTAGTCGCGGAAGAGATCGGGCCGAGTCACGCTCGTCTCGTGCACGCCGGGGCCCGCGACGAAGCCGTACGACAGCCGCGAGTCGAGGCGCTCGTACGTCTCCGTCGTGATTCGCACGAACGGATATACGGCGCGCACTCGGCCCCCGGGATCGTCCCCGTTCATGTAGGCCTCGAAGCGCTCGCGCAGGAACGCGGTGTTGCGCTCGTAGATCTCCTCGAGCCGGCTTACCGCACGAGCCGCATCGTCGAACAGCTCGGTCGGGATCGGCGGCGGCGTCAGAACACGCGAATCTTTCATCGGATCAAGGTTCCATCGAATGCCGCGCCGCTGGCAAGGGTGTTTTTCTTGGCATGCCGATTGCATTTCCGGGGCACGAGGGGAACCTTTCGAAAGGCGTCGAGATGGCTCACCGCCGAACGAATCGAGCCGGCCGGCCGCCGGCGGAAACCGAGCGAGCGGCACGCGTGGGCGGCTGCTCGCGCGGCTGACGTTCCGAGCCGCGTCGCGCCCGGAGGCCATGCATGAGGGTCGCCGATGTCATGAGCCGCGAGGTCGAGCTCGTGCCTCCGGATGCCACCGTTCAGGAGGCCGCGGTCGCGATGGCCGAGTACGACGTGGGCGCGGTGCTGGTCGGCATCGGCGACACGCTCGAAGGCGTGCTGACGGACCGCGACATCATCCTGCGGGCCGTCGTCGACGGAAAGAATCCGGCGGAGCTCAGCGTCCGCGACATCATGTCGTCGACGCTGTTCACGTGCCGAGAGGACGATACGCTCGAAGACGCGTTTCGGATCATGAGCGAGCGTCAGGTGCGGCGACTGCCGGTGGTCGACGCGGACGGGCGCCTCGCCGGCATCGTCACATTGAGCGACCTCGGCCGCCTCGGGCGCGATCCGCGGCGAGCGAGCGAAACGTTGCGAGAGCTCGCGGAGCCTCATCGCCGCAGGGCCGCGGCTCCGAACGAGGCTCCCGCGCCCGAAAGCGAGCGTGATCGGCGCGACGACACGCTGTGACCCTCGACCAGGCGCTCGCGTTCGCCATCGTGATCGGCATGATGGGCCTCTTCGCGTGGGGACGCCTGCGCTACGACCTCGTCGCGCTTCTCGCGCTCCTCGCTGCCGTCGCGGTCGGCATCGTGCCGCCCGACCAGGCGTTCAGCGGTTTCGGCAACGACATCCTCGTCATCGTCGCGACCGCGCTGCTCGTGAGCGCCGCCGTCTCCCGCTCCGGGATCGTCGACGCGGTGCTGCGGCGAGTGAGCCCGCATCTGCGCTCGCCGACGACGCAGGTGCTCGGGCTCGTCACGACGGTCACGCTGCTCTCCGCGTTCGTGAAGAACATCGGCGCGCTCGCGATGCTCATCCCTGTCGCGCTGCAGCTCGCGCGCCGTACCGGCACGTCGCCGTCGTACCTGCTGATGCCGATGGCGTTCGGGTCTCTGCTCGGCGGCATGATGACGCTGATCGGGACGTCGCCGAACATCATCGTGTCCGAGATGCGCGAGCAGATCGCGGGCGAGCCGTTCGCGATGTTCGACTTCTTCCCCGTCGGCCTCGGCCTCTCCGCCGCGGGCGTCGTGCTTCTCGCGTTCACGTATCGGCTGCTGCCCACTTCCCGAAAGGGCGCAGCGTCGATGGATGCCGCGTTCAACATCGAAGGCTACACCGCCGAGGCATACGTGCCGGCCGAGTCGCCGTTCGTCGGCCGCACCGTCGCGGAGCTCGAGGCGCTCGGCGAAGGCGATGTCGAGGTCGCGACGATCATCCGCGAACGCTTCCGCCGCTATACCCCGACCGACAACTGGACGTTGAACGCGCACGACGTGCTGTTGCTCGAGGGCGATCCCGGTGCGATCGAGAACGTCGTCGGACAAAGCCGCTTGAAGCTCGCGGCGGAGGAAGAGGACGCGAAGACCGGCCGCACGAAGCGCGAAAACGTCGGCGTGATCGAAGCGGTGGTGCGCAGCGATTCGCCGCTCGTCGGACGCTCCGCCGCGCAGCTCCGTCTGTCCGAACGCTTTCAGGTCAGGCTGCTCGCCGTCAGCCGGAGCGGCGAGCGCGTCGCGCACAGGCTGCGGTCGCTCAAGTTCCGGCCAGGCGACGTCATCGTGCTGAAAGGCGACCTCGAGCAGCTTCCCGACACGCTCGCGGAGCTGCGCTGCCTGCCGCTCGCGGGGCGCGACTTGAGGCTCGGGCGCGGCGGGCAGAGTTATCTGCCGGTCGCCGTGCTTGCGGCCGCAATGGCACTCGCCGCAATGGATGTCGTACCCGTCGCGATCGCGTTCTTCGGCGCGGCGGTCGTGCTGCTCCTCTTTCGGGCGCTCACGCTGCGCGAAGCATACGAGGTCATCGACTGGCCGATACTCGTCCTCCTCGGCGCGCTGATCCCGATCAGCGACGCGATCCGGACGACCGGCGGCACGGAGCTGATCGCGGCGTGGCTTTCGTCCGTGACAGGGCCGATGCCGCCGCTCGGCGCGCTCGCATCGATCATGATCGTCGCCATGCTCGTCACGCCGTTCCTGAACAATGCCGCCACAGTGCTCGTCATGGCGCCGATCGCCGCGAGCCTCGCTGCGACGCTCGGCCTCGCGCCGGATCCGTTCCTGATGGCCGTCGCGGTCGGCGCCGCGTGCGATTTTCTGACGCCGATCGGCCATCAGTCGAACACGCTCGTGATGGGTCCCGGCGGCTATCGGTTCGGAGACTACTGGCGGCTCGGGCTGCCGCTGTCGATCGTCGTCGTGGTCGCCGGCGTGCCGCTGATCGCGTTCGTCTGGCCGCTGACGGCGGTATGACCTGCGCGTCGGTCAGAGCCCGTCCGGAGTGCGCAGCTGCAGCAGCGTCATCATGTTGATCCCCATGTGCGCGAGGATCGCGGGCCACAGCGTGCCCCAGCGCAGCGTGAACACGGCGAGCACGAGCCCGAAGAGCGCCGTCTGCACGACGCCGTAGACGCCCTGATAGAAGTGCCCGAGCGCGAACAGCCCGGCCGAGATCAACGCGGGCGGCCAGAAACCGCCGACGAGCTCGCGCGCGCGGGTCAGGAGCAGCCCGCGCGCGACCACCTCCTCGTAGAAGCCGACGACGAAGAGCAGCAGGACCATCGCGCCGATCGGCACGTCGTCCGTGAGGCCGACCGCGAACGACTCGAGCCCGGCGATATGGTCCTCGAGCGTACCCGGCGACAGCACGACGACCGCGAGCGTCAACAGCAAGTTCACGCCGAAGCCTGCGAGCATCACGATCACGGCCCGGCCGAGATCGGCGCGCTGCGGTGCTCGAAGCCCGATCCGCTCGAAACCTTGCTCGCGTGCCGTGAGCAGCAGATAGACGATGCCGAGCGTCAGCAGCGCCTGCAAGAAGAGCGCGATCGCCAGGTTCGGCGTATCTCGAGAAAAGAGACCCACGATGACGCCCGCGCCGATCGCGCAGAGCGGCACGAGCACGACGACGGCAACGATGTCGAAAGCCGCTTCGCGCCGCGATATGCGCGGTGCGCCCTCCTCCGCGGCAGCGTCGTCCGCCGTCCTCACGCGTCGTCCCTCGAGTCCCGTATCGGTCCATTCTAACCGGCGGCCGTTCATGGAACGCCGGTGCCGTCACGAGGCGGTACGCCTACGCGCCGAGGGCCGAGGCGACGGTTCCTATGCGGCCGCTTCGTGCTGCGGCGGGGGCGCGTCGCGTCACGCCGTCGGACCGGCCCCGGCGTGATCGGCAGCGCTCCGCTGCCGCCGCCGCGTGACGCCTGTCACGGTTTCGCGCATTGCCATAATTCGACATTTTTCGTCCCCTCGGAGGCCATTTCCGGCTGCGAAGCTACGCACGTCTCGAAGGAAGGCATGCACATGGCGTCGATTCGTACCGACAAGACCGCCTCCACCCTCGCCGACGGACGACCGGCGACGCTGCGGCGCTCGATCGACATCGCGATCGCGGCTCTCGGGCTCGTCCTCGCGAGTCCGCTGCTGCTCCTGATCGCGTGGCTGATCCGCGTCGACGACGGAGGACCGGTGCTGTTCACGCAGCTTCGGCTCGGCACGAACCGCGCACCGTTTCGGATCTACAAGTTCCGCACGATGCGCGACGGCTCGACGACGCGGATCGGACGGTGGCTCCGTCAGACCGGCCTCGACGAGTTGCCGCAGCTCGTCAATGTGCTGCGCGGCGAGATGAGCCTGATCGGTCCGCGGCCGCTGACGAGCGAGGACGTCGTCCGGCTCGGCTGGGACGACGACGCTCACGCCGTCCGCTGGAGCATTCGGCCCGGCATCATCGGCCTCGCGCAGCTCTATGCGGGACGCGGGAAACGCCAGTCGTGGTTCCTCGACATGACGTACGTGCGCGATCGCCGCCTCTCGCTCGATCTCGGCATCTTCGCCGCGACGGCCGTGATCGGCGTCGTCGGCAAGCGACGCGTCCGTGCGTGGCTCCGGGCCTACCGACGGCGCCGTGCGATGCTTGCAGCGAGACCGCGACTCGACGCGGGACGGCCGGCCGTCGTCGACGGACGAAACGCCTGGCCGGCCCTGCCTCGCTGACCGACATGACGCGTCACGCGATCACGTGACGCGGCGTCACGAGGATCTGCATGGCGGACGGCACGATCCCGCCACGATTCGACGCTCGGCCTCGAGCTCCCCGCAACGGACGACCGCAGCCGGCGGACGGTATCCTTCCGGGCGTGAGAATGTCATCATCCGCGCATGACGCCCCGGCTTGGACGCGCAGCCACGGCGCTGCTGCCGCTCGTTCTCGCAGCAAGCTGCGGCGGCGGCTCGTCATCCGGTGGTCCCCCGCTCGCGCCGCCCCCGGGCGGCGGCGCTCCGTCCGGTCTCGACTCGCGGCCGCCGAACCTGACCTGCATCGCACCCGCGCGAACCGCTCCCGCGACGCCCGAGATCGGGCTCGAGCGGGTTTTCGCCGGGCTGTCGTTCGAAGAGCCGCTCGGCATGCTGCAGGCGCCGGGCGATCCGAGCCGATGGTTCGTCCTCGAGAAGCGCGGCACGGTGCGCGTGTTCGCGAACGATCCGAGCACGACGTCGTTCGATCCGGACTTCCTTCGATTGACCGTCAACCCGGCCGGTGAGGGCGGCCTCCTCGGCATGGCGTTTCATCCGAGCTATCCCGCGGACGGCCGGGTCTTCGTCTCGTGGACCGAAGGCTCGTCGCCGATGGTCTCTGTCGTCGCGCATTTCGTGAGCCTCGACGGCGGCGCGACGCTCGATCCCGGCAGCCGACGCAACGTGATCCGCGTGAATCAGGATCAGTCGAACCACAACGGCGGGCACATCGCATTCGGGCCCGACGGCTATCTCTACTTCGGGCTCGGCGACGGCGGAGGCGGCGGCGACCCGCTCGACCGCGCGCAGGACACGACGAATCTGCTCGGCACGATGCTCCGTCTCGACATCGACGGCGGCGAGCCGTACGCGATCCCGTCCGGCGCGAGCGGCAACCCGTTCGCGGGACAGCCGTTCTGTCCGCCGGACCACTC
>Ga0079224_100000481_pt1 | contig 39326 bp, 51 predicted proteins | sample Stecom2015_FD_80414 | JGI IMG/M metagenome (GOLD analysis project Ga0079224, IMG submission 80414) | Agricultural soil microbial communities from Utah to study Nitrogen management - Steer compost 2015 | ecosystem: Environmental > Terrestrial > Soil > Agricultural land | place: USA: Utah... | reverse complement strand
TGCGCAAGATGGTCGAGTGCGCCGAGGCGGACGCTGCCAAATGATCGCAGCCATCGGACGCCTGCTGATCGCTATCGCGGCGGTAGGCGTCCTGTCAATCGACGATTGGAGCAATGAAGGTGGAATACCCGACAGAGGAACAGATCCAGTGCACAGTACGTGGGCTCGATGCGTTCAAGCTGGAGACAGAGAGAGTGGAGTTCATTCGTCGCGCAGCGATCGAACTGTGCTGCGTGTCTCCGTACCCGGACCCTTCCGTGGTCTGGACCGCTGCCAGGATGCTGTGGGAGGCCAAGCCGAAGGACTGCTGACGCGATAACCTGTTGCCCCTTCGGGGGCACTGCTCTGGGCGGCGGCGAAGCTGCGAATGTAGACCGCGGTCGGCCGTCGCCCGGAGCAGCGCCAACAAAGGAGACCCCAATGAACGAACCAGACCTGATCAGTTACAGCCCCGAGCAACTGCGCTACGCGCGAGAGACGCTCGTCCGCCGAGCGCCAGAGATCCTATCGCCCGACGAGAAGCTTCTCCTTCGGTGCGCGTTGCGGGAACCAGGTGCGCCCGCGATGATCAGCCCGCCCGAGGCCTCGCGGATCGCGCGCGAGCGCCAAGAGTCGAGCCACCGGCTGCATGAGCTGGTGGGCGCCTGGTACGACAGCTGGGTCTACCATGACGCCGAGCCCGAGGACGACCTACCCGAGGAGCGTGACCTGTTCCGCTTCGTGCGCCAGCTGCGCCGTGGGCCGATCGACGCGCGCATCAAGGCGGACGCCGAGCAGGGCGACACCCAGCCGCGCGAGCCCGGATGCCAATGCGACCAGGAGGTCGGAGACAGCCCGTGCCGCGTACACGGAGAGCACGAGGAGCCGACGCTAGAGCTCGCCCCCCACGAGGTGGGCAGCCCGGTGCGCGAGCTGCTGACCGCGGTAGAGCGCGCCGCCTCGGAGCTCCACGGGCAGGGCGCCAAGAGCGACAGGATCGCGCTCCAGCTGCTGACCGCCATCGCGCGGTTCGAGGGCGAGGTGGGGCAATGAATACCCGAGTGCAGTGCATGGCTGTCGTTCAGGTGACGGTCGAGGTGAGACTGTCCCAGCCGTGGCCGGCGGACGTCACCATCGAGAACGTCAATCGCAACGCTCGGCGTGAGGCTGTGCAGGTTCTCCGGGATGTGCTGACCAGTCCGAGCGTCATGATCGTCGGAGAGCCGAGGGTGAAAGCCATCATCGCTGAGGAGGGTACCCAATGATCGGCGGCATCAGCGGAGTGAACGTCAACTACGGCACGGGGCCCAGCGACCTGACCTCGTGCTCGGGCCGTTGCGCGCAGCTGAGCGCAGAGCTGGATATGCTCCGCCGCGAGCTCGAGCTAGCCCTCGACTCAGCCAGGGAGCTGAGAGCCGAGCTGGAGACGGCGCGGGCTAAGCTGGCCAGTGCGATAGAGGATCTGGACGCCACGTCCGCGGAGCTCACGGAGAGAGAGCGGCAGGTCGACACCTGCCACGCGCTACTGGAGCGCGCGGCGCGCGACCTGGAGCAGACTACGCTGGACGCGGAACTGCTCGAGGCCATCTATGCCGAGGTGGCGCCGTGACCGCGCTCGAACGAGTCCTGGCAGCCGCGCCAGGCGCCGTGCTGTGGAGCGTGCGGTACGCCCGGGATGACAGCGAGTTCGACACCGGATGCAGCGATACGCCACGAGAGGCCCTGGGAATGTTCGCCCCGGGCCCGCGCGCGCTGATCGCCTGGCGCCGCAAGCGGATGAGCGACGCCGAGGTGTGGGGCGTCGTCAACGATTGGATAGAGCGCGCGCAGGATTGGTACCAGGACGAGTTCGGGGATCCCGAGGGCGACCCGCCGGAATTCGAGCCTGATGCTCGTGGCCGTCTGTTCACGATCGCCAGCGTGGCGCTGCGCGCGCAAACCCCGTGGCAGTGCGAGGAGATCGCGCGCATCGACCTGACCGCCGAAGAGGTGGCCGAGATTGTAGGAGGAGAGAAGTGATCAAGATGAACATCGGAGAAGCCGTCAGGGCACTGAAGGACGGAAAGCAGGTCACCCGCGGTGGCTGGAACGGCGCGGGCCAGTATCTAGAGCTCCAGCAGCCGGGCGTACTGGGCAAGATGACGCTCCCCTACGTCTACTTGCGCACGTCCCAGGGCGCACTGGTCCCGTGGACAGCGAGCCAAACGGACCTTCTGGCGGATGACTGGCAGGTTCGCGACGCGGAAAAGGACGAGCTGCGAGCCAAGCTCGCGCGGTCCGAGGCCGAGCAAGAGCGGCTGCGCGTGGCGCTGTGCGCGTCAACGAGCGGGTTCATCATCCACGCCGACGACGCGCCCGTCCGTGCCAGCGAGTGCGGGACCTCCGGGGGCAAAGCAACATGACGATCAAACTGAACAACCTACGCAACCAGGAGCGCGACACGATGAGGACGGCGCTCACGGTGCTGAGCTCGCTCGCGGCCACCAGGGCGGAGATGATCGAGGCCGAGCAGGAGCGGGCGGAGACGATCATCGCCGACTCGATGGCGATCGAGCGCGCGGCCGAAGATGTGCACGAGCTGCTAGAGCAGGCGTGCGCGGCTCGCGGCCTGAACACCGCGGGGCCGACGAAAGAGCTCGTGACGCGGCTGGCCGAGTCCGGCGCGTCGATGCGCGGGTTGCTCGAGACAGAGCTGGCGCAGGCGCGTGCAGAGCTCGAGGCAGAGAGGGCGCGGCATGAGGCCACGCGCGGCAGCGTCGATCAGGCTCGGCACCTGGAGAACAAGGCCGAGCTGCAGCGTGTGCGCACACGGTTGCTGGAGACTCGCGACGAGGCCAATACGCTGGAGCTGCGACTCGGCACCGCCATGCGCCTGCTGGAGAACACGGCGCACGAGCTGATGGATCAACCCTGGCGCGACGACTTCGCCGCGCTGCAACAAGAGATCGAGAGGGAAAAATGCAAGCTGTGAACATCCCGGACATGCCGGCGTCAATCGCGCTGGTCGACTTCAGCTCGCTGTTGAGCGTGCACTTCCACGCCCGCGCCAAGGACGGCGGGGTCAACGACGCGGGGCAGGCCACGCTCGACCAGATCGCCAGCGTGCGAGACAGCGTCGAGCGCGTGGTCGTCTGTCTGGACTGGCCGCCCTACTGGCGCAAGCAGCGATTCGAGGGCTACAAGGAGCTGCGCGACCGCGACCCGGCGAAAGGACACATCATCCGCTGGACGCTAGACAGGCTCGAAGCGGACGGCTACCAGCTCGCGCGATGCAGGGGGCAGGAGTCAGACGACGTGATCGCGACGCTGGCGCGTGTCTACAGCGAGGCGGGGTGCGACGACATCCGGATCGTAGGAGAGGACAAGGACCTGCTCCAGTGCGTCTCGGAGACGGTGCGGCTCATGGTGCCGACGGGCGACGGCTACGAGCCCCGTGGGCCCGAGTACGTGAGCAAGAAGTACGATGTGCGACCCGACCAGTTCGCGCTGGCGCAAGCGATCAACGGGGACGACAGCGACTCGATCCCGGGCATCAAAAACCTGGGGTGGAAGAGCGCTGCGTGGCTGATCAACACCTACGGCACGCCGCAGGCGATGATCGAGGCGTGCACCGCAGCGTGCTCCGCAGCGGCGGAAGCGGGGAAAGAGCCGAACGCGAAGTGGCGCTACTTCGCGGCGGGGATGGCAGAGTTGAACCGCTGGCTGGAGCTGACCACCCTGCGCACCGACGTCGAGCTCGAGCGCGACCCGATGAGCTATCTCGAGTACCGGCGCACACCCGAGTCAGGAACCAAGACGACGGCCTGGGAGCCCGAGCCCGAGGAGCTGGCCGAGGAGCGCGAGCAGATGACGGCGCCGGCCGCACCGCTGATCGGCGCTGACCCAAAAGCCGACGAGCACCTGCGACGGGCAGCCCAGGAGCGCAGCTCTGCTTCGACATCAGCGTCAGCTACCCGCACGCCAACCGCTACAACACCGAGACCCACCGCTGGGACGTCTACGGCCCCCAGCCGCCCGACAGAGCCGACGTCGAGCGCTACGCCGACCCGGGCCCCTGCCCCTACCCCAGCGGCTGCGTCTCGCCCCTCGGCTGCCACGCCGCCGGCAAGTGCACCTACAGCCGGCACCCGGACTCGCCGCCCCGAAGGCCTGGCTCTGCTTCGTGAGCCGTTCCCTGACCACCTGGTCAGCAAGCTCCCGAAGGGCACCAAGGCACAGAACATGTGCCCCCCGAACGAGAAGCGGAATTGCACCATCTGCGGCGGGTGGCACCATCCTCGGATCGTCCACCTGGACTACGTCGGCCACGCCGCGACGACAGACCGGCTTCTCGACGCTGATCCTGGCTGGACGTGGGAACCGGCGGCGCTCTCGTCGGAGGGGCTACCGCTGTTCGACGCGAGCGGCGGCCTGTGGATTCGCCTGACGGTCTGCGGCGTCACCCGCCTCGGATACGGGCACGCCGAAAAGAAAGCGTACCAGGACGTAGGGGCTCGGGAAAAGGAGGTCATCGGCGACGCGCTGCGGAACGCCGCCATGCGTTTCGGGCTGGCGCTCGACCTCTGGCACAAGGGGGACCTGCACAAGGACGAAGGAGAAGAGCAGTGAAACACGAGGGCCTAGTGAAGCGCCTGTGCCGGCGGTATCGGTGGGCTGACTCACCGTCGTATTCCTGGGATGACCTGGTGCAGGACGCGATGCTGGAGTCATGGATCGCCACGAGCGACGAGGCCGCGCTGCCGTGCGCGCCGAGCACCGCGGTAGGCTACGCGGTCAAGCGCGCTGCCTACCGCAACATTTCCAGCATGATCGCGCCGGTCGCGATACCGAAGCGGGTGGGGGCCAACGGCGTCTTTCGCGAAGGGGAAGACAACTTCCCACCCGAGCAGCAAACCGAGCCGAGCGAAATGGGGCCGCTGACCTCTGGAGTCACAAAGGCGCTTGCCGCTTTGCCTGAGCGATATCAGGATGTGATCCGGATGCGGTTCGCGCACGACATGACGCTCGAAGAGGTGGGGAAGAAATTCGGGTTCACGCGCGAGAGGGCGCGGATGATAGAGAAGACTGCCCTTCAGATGATCAGGGACAGTTTGCCGATGGAAAGGGTTGCGTTATGAGTTGCACGGTGGTGAAGATCGGGGACGAGACATTCTCGCTGGACAGCGACAAGGGGCGCCTCGAGGCTCGCGCGGCGATGAACAAGCTGGGGCAGGAATACGTGGAACTGGGAGACGGGCGACGCTATTGGGCAGATTTCGGCCTCTACTCCTACGGGGCCAACGGTCCAAGATCAGCCGACATTGGTGGTCCGACGTGAGCCTGTGGCATTGGGCGGGAGCCGTCGCGGAGCTCGCGTTGCGCGAGTGGTGGCGGGACAAGGCTCGGCGCGCCAAGGATTCGGCAAAGGCCGCGTTCCGGGCCGCGGTGCCCATCAGGCCGCGCACGTGCCCTCGCTGCGGCGCTTTCGTGTACGTGCCCGATCAGGAGCTCTGCACGTGCGGGGGTGTCCTGTGACGAACGAGAGCGCGGCGGCAAGGCAGCGGAGGATGGCCCGGCGCCGAATCCTGCGCGAGATCGGCGTGGCGCCGAAGGACGCGACGCGGGGCTCCGAATGCGTCTCTCGGTTCGTCTCCATGATCGAGGGGCAGGGCGGCGACCCCGAAGAGCTCGACCCGGGCGGCGAGCTTCGGAAGCTCAGGGAGGGCGGGCGCCCCAAGGTCGACACGCCGGACAACGAAGAGCGCTCAGCCCGCTACCGAGAGCTCAGGAGGATGGGGCTCGACTCCATCGCGGCCACCGAGGGGGCTCGCACTCAGGGTACTTTCGCGATGGCCGTCAGGTCTTCGTTGGCCCGCAACCCTGGACACCGGTCGAGCGTGCTCGTCGACCTACGATGTAGTGGCCACAAGTCTCGTGAGCAAGAGCTCGAGGACCTCGGTCCCGACTACGACCCCGATGTGAAGGAGCGGCGCTGAACACTTGATGACCAACCCCTGGACGCTCACCCACAAGGGCGATCGCGAGTGCGTTGCCCTCGCCGATCGTCACTACTCGCGACGCAAAGTCGGCAGCCCGCAGTTCATGCCCCCGGGGCAAACGATCGTGCTGCGGGCTGCTGGTGCGGTTTGGGGCTGGTGGCGACCGGCGCCACAAAGCGGGATACGCGCGATGAATGGCTTGGACGGCTGGACCTGCACGATCTTCCGGAACGAGCGCAGTGATCTGCATCTCTCGTCAGCGATGGTGGTTGCGGCAGAAGAGTTTCTTACCGATTGCGGCCCCGACGGCCTAATCACCTACGTTTGGGATTCCAGGGTCCGCAGCCACAACCCGGGCTGTTGCTTCAAGGCGGCTGGGTACCGCGTCACTGGACGCAGCGCTGACGGCCGAAAAACACTTCTGCAGAAGGACTTCACTCCCAGCGTTCAGCAGTGTCGGCTGCGACGGGGTGCGTCGTGAGGCGCCTGGTGGCCCTGGTGGTGCTCGCCCTGCTTGCCGCCTGCGCGGGCGCTCCCGAGGCGCCTGACGCTGGGCCCTATGGGTGCGCACTACGCCTAGCACTGGACGAGTCATCGCGGGCGATAGGGGCGCGCGCGCTCGCTCGCATCAACGCGGCCTCGGGCTGCTGGCTGTCGGAGAACGGGGGCGGCGTACCTATTCGGGTTGTGCCTGTGGTCCGAAACCTCAAGGGCCGCCCCGTATGCGGCGGAACGTTCGTCGAACACTATAAGGGGAAAGATTACGTTACTCGAATCGACATATCTAGCGAAGTGCCCGGCTGCCTCGACACGGAAAGCACGGCGGTTCACGAGATTATCCACGCCATGATGGGTGGAAAAAACATTCATTCGGACTCGGGTGTCTCATCAGCCAAGGCAAACGATGGCACCATTAACGCGAGCACGCTGGTAACCCTGTGCAGTGACATCGACTGCCCCGCGTTCGTGCCCGAGCGTGGTGCGTCATGAAGCGCCTGTTGCTTGCGGGCCTGCTTGCCGCCTGCTCAGGCGCTCCCGAGGCGCCTGACGCCATGGTGCTATCGCCGGCGCCCGAGTCCTGCTGCGTCCCGTTGGAGCGAGGCGACGGGTTGTGACGTCCGGGTCGAGCGGGGCGGTTTGAGGCTCGTCATTCGCGCCCGAAGGCTAGGCCAGGATCGTTTCCAGCATGCTCACCAGTGTCCATTTGTTCGGCGTCCCGTCGTACCAAGCAAACGCCGCCGAAGCGGGCTGCATCTCGTATAGACGGATAAACTCGTTAGCGTCCGAACTTCCGGAGTCGTCGCCACCTAGCTCCAGGACGAGCGAAGTGGACGTGTTCACGATCAGGAGCAGCTGACCGTCTTTATCGGGCACCATGCCTGTGATCCTGCGGGTTCCGCTGGAGCCGCCAACGCGAAGCACGTTGATGCCTGATACGTCAACGTTGTTGGCCGGCGTCGCGTTCACCACGATCGAGCTGATGCCGCTGAGCGAGATCACCCCGTCGTGATCGTGCTCACCGGTCCAGTTGAAGTTTGTCGAGCGCGCGATCAGGGTGCTCGCCGAGCCGCTGCTCTTCGTGACCTCGCCGCTGAGCGCACCGGTCTTGGTCTGGCTGATGGCCGCGCTGCTGCTGACGTGCGCGTTGACGATGACGCCCGACTGGATCGCGCTCGTGTTGCTCGCCAGACCGATCGCCACGTCGCCCGTGATGGCCGCGCGCTGAATGTCGCCGCCGCCGGTCTCCGTGATCGTCGTGCCGTCGATGATGTCGGTCACGTCGACCGAGATGCTGTTCGCGGCGACATCGATCCCCGTGCCGGCCCCAACAGCCAGAGCCGAGCCGCCGCCTCCGGAGAGACCTGCGCCAGCGGCGGCTGAGGAGATGCGCAGGTTGTTCGAGCCGTCGTCCTCCAGGCCCGCGCCCGCGAAGTCGCTGACATCGGCCGAGATGACGTCGCTGGCGATGTCGATGCCGTCGCCCGCCGTGAAGTCGCCCGCGCTACCTGGCTCCCCCTGGGGTCCTTGAGGGCCCGTCTCTCCGGTCTCGCCCTGGGGGCCCGTCGCTCCGGTGGCTCCCGTCGCTCCGGTGGCTCCGGTGGCGCCCGTCGGACCGGTTGCGCCCTGCGGCCCCGTCGCGCCCGTCTCACCCTGCGGACCCTGAAGCCCGCTGATGGTGGCGACGCCGCTCGAAACCGAGACCGTCGCGTCCTCGAAGTCCAGCGCGAACACGTCGCCCTGGTCGACGCCGTCGTCTCGCACTTCGACCGGGTAGCTCCACGTCGGAGGCGTGCCGGCGCCACCCGACGCGATGACCTGACGGTCCGTGCCCACCGCTCCGCCGAGCTGCCACTCGCCGTCCGCAGTAATCTCCAGCCGCTCCGTGTCGCCTGTTAGGATGCGCACGAAGGTTTCGCCGTCGAGCGTAACAGGGCCGAAAACGGACCGAAGTGACATCGTCGAAGACGACAATATCGATACGGCTCCGCTGTTCGAGACCAGAGTCAGGGTCCCCGCATCTGTGCCTAGCCGCGCCGCCGTGGCGCCCTGCAGGCGCAGCTCCCCCGCGGCCCGCACATCGCCGTCAACCTCGCCTCCCCCCGCGAACGCCAGGTGTTGCCCCGATGCGATGCTCGGGTTGTTGGCGCCGCTCGAAGCCCCGTTGGCCAGAATCTGAGCCCAGGTGTTCGCGACCGCTCCGGTGCTCACCGTCGTGTCGCCGCTGGAGACGCCCGGGGTGAAGCTGACCACCAGGCCGTCACCGGCTCTCCATGGCGTCGCGTGGCTCGTCTCGACCGGGGTGACCGCCAAATCCCAGTAGTCGCCCTGGTCAGTCATGCTGGTCAGGTCGAAGCGAGCAAACCGGCTCGGGTCGCCTGCGTGGGCGATGCAGAGAGAGCCGAGCGGGCTCGTGGTGCTGCCGCCCATGGTGTCCAGCCAGGCCGAGACGTCCTGTAGCTGGGCGTTGGACTGGCTCACCCGGACCGTAGTCGCCGAGCCTGGGGACGCGTTGTCGAGCTTCAGGAACCCGCTCGTGGGGTCGCCGCTCGCCACCGAGCTGCTGAACACGTACGACAGCGGGTTGCCGCTCGGCGCGTTACTGAGCACCGGTCGGTAGATGTCGTTCACGCAGCCGCGGGTCTGCCGCAGCACGGGCACCACTTCGCGGTTGAGGAAGTCGACCAGGTTTTCCAGCGTCGCTGGACCGGAGAACGGACGGATCGCCTGGATGGCTCCAGCCTTGCGCTGTTGCGCAAAGGCCGCCTCGCGCTCGGCCTGGGTTAATGGGCGGTCGTCTTCGCAGGCCATTACTCGACCGCTGCCTCGACCTCGGTGTGCCGCACGAGATAGGTGGTCTCGGCGCTCTGGTCCGGAACGGTGCCGCTGGCCTTGAAGTGGCCGATGTGCCGCTCCGCTTTGCGCGCGACCCAAGCCACGTGGTAGACGCCCGCGCTGTCACGCACGACCGGGTTCGCGTCCTCGGGGTAGTCGGTGACCTCGGTGGGGTCGGCCTTGTACGTCCATTCGAGCTCGGTGCCGTCGATGCTCTCGCGCAGGAAGAACTCGACGGTGTCAGGGTCGGCGGCTGAACCGCTGGAGTCGACGAAGGTCGCCGAGAACGTGATCGTGGTGCCGATGGTTGCCATTTAGCCCTCCGAGAGCTTCCCGCCGCCGGGCGTGGACGCTGCGATCTGGGTCGAGACCGCTGCCGATGATGATACCGCACGAGTGGTGCGCGCTGCGATCTGGGTCGAGACCGCTGCCGCTGATGATACCGCGCGAGTGGCGCGCGCGCTGACCTGGGGGACGGTGGCGCTGGCGGTTGCCCTGAGCCGCGACACCAATGCGTCCGGGTCGACAGCCGAACCGCTCGCTATCGGTTGAGCGGCCGCCACTGCACCCGATGCGCCGACGACCACGCTGGAGCTTCCGGCGGCTCCCGGGGCGATGGCATCGGTGGCTCCGGACGCGCTGACCACTACGCCCAGTCCCGCGCTGGCGCTCGGCGCCGCGGCGACTGTGGAGCCGCTGGCGGCGACATCGACCGACGCTGAGCCCGCGGCACCAGGGGCAGGCGCCGACACGGAGCCGGATGCCTCCGGGTCAACGGCCTCGCCCTCGGCTGCCCCCGTGGCAGTGGGCGGCGCCGCGGATGGCGCGCCCGAGGCACCCACGACCGCGCTGGAGCTGCCGGAGGCCCCAGGGGTGAGAGCAGACAGTGTCCCGGCGGCAGAGACGACCGCGCTCGCCGCTCCTGATGCGCTCGGCGCGGGCCCGCTTACGGCGCCGCTTGACGCCACAACGGGCGACGCTGACCCGCTGGCGGTGGGGGCAGCCGCGGTGGAGGCGCCCGAGCTCGAGACGACGACGCTCGCGCTACCCGAGGCGGTCGGGGCAGCGGCAGTCGGGGTGCCGCTCGCGTCGACTTCCTCGGGCTCCTCGGATGGCGCCAGGAAGATGGCGCCCGCGTAGTCCGGATCGCTGATCGTCGCGCCGACGTTGACGGTGCCGGCGCCCGTCACGATGCGGTCGCCGTACCACTCGCCCGTGCCACCGTCGAAGCGCTCGTTGGTGTCCGCGACCGGCGTCCCGGCGCTCGTCGCGCTGATCGCGTGCACGATGAGCCCGGCGCCACTCGGGCTGTAGTTGGCGCTGCCTGCGCTCGCCTGCTGCGCCGACTGAAACGACTCGATGTCGCTGTACTGAGCGCACACGACCGAGCTGATCTGATTCAGCTCGAAGTCCAGCGTCTGAGCGCCCGCCGCCGGGTTCAGCCGGTAGAAGATCTTGACGTAGGGGTTATCGTCGGTGGCGAGCGTGAGCGCCGTTCCGCCGAGCTCACAATCGATGGCGCCTGTTTCCCCAAAGTGGATGACGGCAACGACGACGAGATCGCAGTTGGCCGCGATCGTCTCGGTGCGCCCGGTCGTGGCGCTCGCGGTGTGGCTGATGTACGCCACGCCGGGCTACCTCAGGACGACGACGACGGCCAGGTGATGCTGAACGCGGTCAGGTTGACGGTCTGTCCGCTCGTGATCGTGTCGCTGCCGGTGATGGGTCCACTCATGATCGCGGCGTCTCCCGAGGTGCGCAGCTGCCAGCGCGCGACGGCCGTCGCCGAGCCCGCGGGGGCCGTGTCGCTCAACGTGGTGCCAGCGAGCGTGATGGTGCCGGAGCTGGCGCTACCGAACGCCGGGTTCTGCAAGTCGAACTCCGCGAGGATGGTGCCCGAGTCGTTCGTCGCGCGGAACACGATGTTCCCGCTCTCAACCAGCGCGTCAACGGCGTCCGCTTGAGCGTTGCGGGCCGCGTCCGCAAACGTATCGGGGTTGCCAAGTGTGAGAGCCATTATCCGATCTCCTTCAGGCGCGCCTTGAGCTGCTCCTCGGCAGACGCCGCCTGCTTACGGTGAAATTCGATGCGCTCGATGAGCTGGGCGCACTGCTCATCAGGATGCCGCTGCACGCGGTATTCGATGCGCACGACTGGCTTTGGGGCCTGAACTATCATTTTTTACCTATCAATTCCAGGGTTTGCGGAACTGGAACGGTGCGGTGGTGGCGGTCGACACGTCGGCCTTGGCCAGGCGCGTCTTGTCGCCCGAGTCGCCCCAGTCGGGCTCTCCGCGTGCCGGGCGGAACCCAGCACGGATCATCATGGCGATGATGTTGCCCTGCTGAAGGTGAAGCTTGCGCATCTCCTGCGCGATGTCCTTGACGGCGCTCAGCCCGAGCGCTGAGCTCGCCACGCACAGGACGCACGTGACGGCCAGCATCGCGAACGTGACGAGCTCCTGGGTCACTCTTCGAGCTCCGGCGGGATGGGGGCCAGCTCCTCCGAGTGGCAGGCTCGGACGCGAGAGACGACGTCCTTCAGGTCTCCGATCGTGATCCGCTCAGGGTCACTGGGGAGAATCTTCAGGCTGTCGAGTTTGCACTCGAGCAGGTTTTTCGTGGCCGCGCCGCAGCCCGTGGCAACCACCAAAGACGTAGCAATTACAACCGTTTTTAGCATGGACAGACCTCCTTGAAGCAATGAGCGTGTTGACCAACCTCTTTGACCGTGAGTAACTCCCGGTGCGGGAGTCGAGCGGCGTAGATTCAGCTTCGTCCCCCCGGGCCGAGTCCGCTCTCGGCTCCCGCGACTACTTCCAGGGGACGTCATCCTGACGGCGTGACATCTACGATGTTGATGGATCCAGCCGCCGCGGTCCCGTCGTGCAGGACATCCGCTGCGCTGACCTTGCTGGTCGGCTTGTCGCAGTGGAGCGTGAGGTTCGGGTCGAAGCCGGTGAGCGTGCCGGCGGTCGTGAACTCGAAGACGATGTCTTTGAACGTGCTGACGGGCACTTCGTCGGAAGCGAACGTGCCGTCGACCGTCGCCGAAGAATAGAACTCTACCTTGCTGCCCGCGGCGTTGATGTAGCTGCCGGTGACCTCGCCAGCTGCTCCCGTGGCGACGAGCGACCACTGAAACCAGTTCTGATTCAGCAGGTGAAACGAGCCATCCGCGAACGCGGTGCGGCTGTCGAAGAGGGTAACCGTCTCCGTGTCGGGAAGGGCGTCGCCCTGGTACTTGATGTGGGTGATGCTCATTCGGGATCCTCGTTCGTGAGCTGTTGCACTCTCGCGCCCAGTGTCCCACCTTGCAGCGGGGTGCGGGAAAGGGCGTTCAGGGTCGGATAGGCGAGGCGTAGCACGCCCTGGTCAGCGGTGGCGCCCAAGATGCCGAGCGCGCCACGCGCCGACGTGCCGGTGCCAGAGCGGCGCAAAGCCATCTGCCCGCGGAGCTGCTCCAGGGGGTCGAGCAGACGCAGCGTGTTCAGCTCGTCCGTGGCGCCGCCCTTCGCCGCCAAGCGCTCGAGCTCCAGCTTGCCCGGGAGCTCGCCCTCCCGTTGTGACCCGTATCGGACCAGTCGGCGGTGAGCGGGAAGCGGGGGCTCTTTCGATTCGGTGAAGCGCTTCGAGGCCGAGCTGCCCGCCTCTTCGGCCAGGTCGAGCGCGGTCTTGTGGCTCTGCTGGAGCTTCGACCATCCGCCCACGGCGCCCTTCAGCGGGCGCTGGTCGCGGTCGCGCAGCGCGGCGAGGTACAGCGCGCGCGCCTCGCGCTTGACCGGAGACTTTCCGTCACCGAGCACCTGAAGCGAGCGCAGACGCTCTTCGTGGGCGCCGGCCGTGTACCGGCGAGGCGTGACGAAGACCTTGCCGATTCCCTTCTTTTTGAGGGCCATCGCCAGGCCCCCGGCGCTCGCCGCCGCCGCTCCCTGTTCGTCGCCCGTCGCCGCGCCGATCCCGAGCGCCGCGCCGATCATGGCCGCGTCGGTCCAGGCCTCGCGCGGGGCGTCGTCGACCTGCTCCAGCGTTATGACGTGCGCGGTGCGCTTGTCGCCGCCCTGCGTGATGTCGCGCGTCTTGCGGTCCAGAACCTTGAAGGTGGAGCCCGGCGGGATGAGCACCTCGGACTCGCCCATGCGCGCGCTCTCGTCGAGTGACTGGACGTCGGGGTGCACGCGCGGGGCGCCGCGCCGAACGCTCTTGAACTCCAGGAGCACCGGGGTCTGACCCTCGTGCACGAAGGCGCCGGCCGTGAACTCCTCGGCCTTGCCCGGGTTGTAGGTCGTGGATATCGGCGTCTTGTTCACGAAGGTGTCGCGCTTCATGAGCTCGTCGATCTCGGGCATTTCGTACACCGAATCACCCGCCGAGAATCCTCGGTACAGGCTCCCGTACTGGGTCGGGTTTTCGATGCTGAGCTTCTCCATGGCGCCGTCGAGCGCCTTGATCGTGGCCTCGTCTCGGCCGCTCGTGAATTTGCCGCCGCGCGCCTGCGTGCGCTGCGCATCCCGAGCGATCTCGGCGTCGTCGTAGCCGCGGCTGCGCATGCGCTGCGCCTGCTCTTCCGGGGTACGCGCCGCTCGCGAGTAGGAGCCCTTTGTGGCGAGGCTGGACGTCGACCAGGCCTTGATCGCGTCGAGCTCGTCAGCGCTGAGCTTCTTGACGGCCTGCCTCGTGCGCGCGCTGACCTGGTCCACGGCGCGCCGCACCGAGGCGGGCACCGAGCGCGTCTCCCTGGCGCCGCCGGGCATGCTCTTGGTGAGAAGCGAGGCGACGCTCTCAGGCTCGGGCGCTCTCGGGCTGAGCACGTTGACGCCCTGGCTGTTCACCCCTGGGCCCCCGGGCGCGCCTCCGCTCGGCGCGGGGCCGGGGCCGGGCGACGGGGATCCGCCGGTGGGCGGCGACGGGGGCGGGTCGATCCCGGCCTTCTTGGCCAGGCTCCGCTTCAGGCCGCCGTCCAGGAACTTCGCCGCCTCATCGACCGACATCTCGATCGCGCCATCGTGCGGGACAATATGCACGCCAACCAGGTCACTGTTGAACTGCGATCGGATCGCCTCGATCTCGGCGTTCCTGCCACCGATCGGGCGCAGGGCGCCGTCCTCGACCTGGTGGCGCTTGCGCAGGATGCTCAGCCCCTCGTTCGCGGTCTCGACCGCCGGCAAGCGGCGAGAGCCCTCGCTGGACGCAAAGAACGCCTCGTTCTCGTCGTCGATCTGCTTGCGCAGGGCCTTGGTGGCTTGGCTCTCCTCGCGCATCGAGTGCTGAGCCGACTGCATACCCTCGGCTTGCTCCAGCCGCTCCACGCCTTCGATCTTCGGCGCCGCGCGCTCGGCCACGACATCCGCCGCCGACACGTCGCGCGCCCGCCCGGATCGAATCGCCTGCTCTGCGTCCGGGGTTCCGGTGGGGCCGCGGAACATCTTCACCTTGCCCCCGAGCTTTTCCAGGCGCTCGATCGCTCCCGTGTAGTGAGGGCTGTTGCGGATCAGGCCTGCCGCCCCCGACGCCACGGCACCCACGCCCTCGCCGGCCACGCCCAGCCCGAGGTTCACCGGGTCGAGCGCCGACTCGACCACACGCTGCCGAGCGTCGCTCAGCGTCGTGCCCGTGTCGCCCTCGGTGATGAGCCCGCTCGCCGCGCTGACGCCCTCGCGCACCGCTTGCCCCGCACCGCCCGCCACGGCCGCCACAGGGGCCGCAGTGGCCAGGCGCGCCGCCGCGCCCATGGCGCCGCCACCGACCGCCTTGGCGACGGCAGCAGGGGCCTTGCCGAGTAGGCCCCACACGCTGTTGGCGAGCCCGCCCGGGGTGAAGATGCCCGCGACCTGGCCCGCCGTGTAGGCGGCGCTGTCCGTGTCCACCTCGCCCGCGCCGCCCGGCTGTCCGCCGCTCGAGTACACGAAGTCGAACTTGCCGCCGCCCTCGGGAGCACTCAGCGGCTCCGCTTCGTCCACGGCCTGCCCCGCGAGCTCCCCGAGCCCGAAGGTGGCCACATCATCGACGCCCATCACGAACTCTGAGACGGCGCCCATCGCCGGCACCGCGGCGCCGATCGACTTGCTGAGCACCTGCGAGAGCTGGTCGCTGAAGCTGCCCTCGCCGAGCCAGGGCATGCGCGAGTAGCGGTAGGCGGTCTTCCCCGACTCGGCCGCGGCTCGCGCCGTCTGTGACCACTTGTAGTCGGAATAGGCGCGGTAGATGTCCGAGTTTTCGTCCATCATGCCGATCCATTCCGGCCTGATTTCCTCCCCGGGGAACAGCGTCTGGAGCAGCTGAGGGTTGCTCGACAGCTCCTCTTTCGCCTTCTCGACCGGGGGCTCGTAGACGTACACGCCGCGCCCGCCGCCGCCCGCGCGCCATTCCGATTCGGCGCCATCCTCGCCGCCGGGGTGGGTAGTGGGCGACTCCAGGGAGAGCACCTGGGGCAGCAGGGGCATGCTAGGGTCGACGGCGGCCGCTAGCTGCTCCGCCTCTTGGCTGATGCCCGGGGCAGCCGGCGCGCCCCCATTCTCCAGCGCTTCGAGCGCTTCCAGCTCCTCGAGCAGCTTCAGCTCTTCCTCGGGGCTCATCGTCCGAGCTGCTTTCTCAGCTCCGCGATCCGGGCGCGGCGCTGCTCAGGGGTCATCTGCTCAGGCGGGGGCAGGGGAGGGCCCGCGGGCTCCTGGCGCTCTGTCGGCGGAGACCCGACGCCCTTGCGCTGGTAGGCCGCCTTGATGGAGCCGACCGTGATGTCGCCGCCGCCCTTGGGGCGCCAGGGCTTGTTCTGCTCCCAGGCCTTCGAGCCCTGCTGGTAGACGACCGCGGAATCGGGCTTGCCCACGAACGCCGGGGCCGCGACCGCAACCGCGTAGTCACCGGGCGGGCTGTCGGCGGTGATGCCGCTGCGCTCGAAGTATTGGACGGCCAGGCGCACCTGGTCCTCGACCGGCATCTCGGCGATCTCTTCGGTCGTCGTCCCGAGGCCCCTAGCCGTCTCGGGCATGAATTGGATCAGGCCCGTCGCGCCGCTCGGGTTGCGAGCCTTCGGGTTGCCGCCGCTCTCCACTCGGATCACGTCCAGGATGGCGTCCACGTCGAGCCCGTTGATCCCAGCCTCGGCGTCCACCCACCATTCCAGATCGCTCATCTGGTCGGGGTCGGTGGGGGTCCTTCGCGCGCCGCGCTGCCCGCCGCTGCCCGATCTCTCTTCGGGCGCCGGGCGCTCCGCTTCGGTCTTCTGGCGAATGCGTTCCGGGGTCAGGATGCGCCACAAGTCGCGCACGCCGCGCTTGGTGTCCGCATCTGCCTCCGGATCGTTCTGGAAATCGACCAAGCGTGAGCTGAAGGTCTCGAGGGCCTGATCGTTCTCGGCCTGCGCCTTCGTGAGCACTTCGACGAGGGCCTTCCGGTGCTCCTCCGCGAGCCCAGACCCGAGCCCCTGACTGGCCCAGGTCTTGAATTGCGCGACCCATCCGCCTGCTTTGATCCCGAGCGCGCGTGTGGCGTCATTCTCGGAAGTCGCCCCGCGCTCACCGAAGCCGCGAGAGATCGTCGAGAGCGCCTGAAGGTCGTCCGCCGGATCGTCGTTGGTCAGCGTCTCCAGCGCGCGTTCGTTGATGCCCGATGACCTCAGGCGCGCCCTGACTTCGTACTGGTTCGCCATGTTCTCACCGATCGTGGTGAACCCGGTCTTGTAACGGTCGTAGGCTTCCTTGTCCTGAGCTCGGCCTTGGGCGTAGCGCTCCTTCGCGCGCGCCTCCAGCGCTTCCATCCGGGCGTCTCCGCGGTCCAGCGACTCAGAGATCGTCGGGTCCGCCAACCCGCGCATCGACCGGAACTCTTCGAGCGCCTTGGTCGCCGGAAGCCCGAGCCCGCGCACCGCCGACGCCGTCGCATCCGAGCTCTGTCGATAGGGTTCGGCGTACGCGCTCGAAAGCGCGCCGAGCGCCGGGTCGAGCCGCTGGAGCGTCTGCATCTGGAGCGCGCCCATGTCCAGCACGTTGCTCGGCACCGAGCCCATCGCGTCGGGCGCCGCGGGCTGAGCCATCGCGAACTTCTCCCCCGGCTCCCCGTAGGTGCTCGCCACGCGCTCGGCCACCGTGAACCCCTGGTCATCGACCTGGTCCGTGCTGGCGATGCCCGCCGGGGCGTCCATCGATCCGATCGCCGAGTCGTCGTAGCCGATACCGTGAGCGCCGCCCATGCGCGAGAGGCTCTGCTCGGCCGTCTCCCCCGCGCCGAAGGTCGCTTGCTGCGCCGCCTGCGCGCGCTGCTCCTCGGCCGCTGCCTCCGCGTCCATGTCGATCCGGTACCGCGGCAGCCCGTCCTCTTCGCCCTCGAGCTCGACGCCCATCCCGAGCGCGCTCATCATCGGGATGAGCGCTTGGGCGCCTTCGATGTCGCCGGAGCTCGATCGGTCGAGAAAGGTCTTCTGAACCTCCATGCGGTCAGCTTGGAGCGCCGCCAAGCGCTCAGCCTCGGCCTTGGCTGCCGCACGCTTCGCGAGCCCGTCCTCTTGCAGCCGCGCGAGCTGCGCATCCTCAGCGCGCCTGCGCTTCTGCTCCTCGAACTTCTCCCGTTCGAGCTTCAGCCGCTCGCGCTCCGCGGAGCCCGCGCCCCAGTTGATCCCGCCGAGCCTGACGGCTGGGCTGGAGTCGAGCAGCATGCTGGAAAAGTCGATAGCCATCAGGCACCCGCCGCATACGCTTCAGCGCCCATGCGCAGCGCTTCGTAGGTCTGATCGATCTGCTTCTGGTCCATCCCGGCCTCTTGCATACGGGGCAGGATCGTCGCCTGCCACTGCCGCTCGAAGTCCTGGGTGCCGCCCGCGATGACGCTCTCCATGTCGGCCCCGATGGAGCGCATGATGGTGTCGGTCATGCGGAACTGGTCATCCATGCGCGCGCTCTGCCGCGCCTGACGGTCGCTCTCGGCCGAGCCTGCCGCGTTCATCGTGCTGTTGATTCGAGCCAGGTCGTTCTGGCTGAGCGTCTGCGCGATGTCTGCGCCGAGCCGCGTGCGGTCGAGCCCGAGCTGGGCGGCCTGGTTCGCCGCGCGGCTCTCCGAGTCGAAGTCCGCCCGCCGCGAGTCGTCGCCCCGGAACGCGATGTCGGCTCCCGTCGACATGCGGTCGAGCCCGAGCCGGTCGGCGGCGAGCGCCGCATCCGTGCTGGAGCGGAACCGGTCGATCTCGGACCTGTCGGCCTGGCCTGCGATGTCGCCCAGCGTCGAGAGGCCTCGGATGTTCGCCTCCTGGGCGCCGAGCGCCTGGCTGTCGGCCGCGTTGGCCATGTCCCCGAGCACTCGGTTGCGGTCGAGCTCGAGGCGGCCCATGCCCTCGTTGATGTCCGCGAAGGTCCGGGCGCCTTCGAGGTTCTGGCCGAACGCTTCGAGCCCCGTGCGGTCCGCGTCCCGCGCCTGGCGCCCGAGCATGTCCTGTTGCGCAAGCGACTGCTCGCCCGCGGTCCGGGCCAGGTCGCCGAAGGTCTGGAGCCCGCTCATGTTCGCGCTGAACGCGCCGAGCGACGACAGATCGCCCATGCGCGCCTGCTCGCCGAGCAGCTGCTGCCGCGCCCGCTGCTCCTGCGCCCGAGCCATCTCCGCGTCGAAGGAGCGGTTGGCGCGCTGCGCCTCGATGTCCGTGATCACGTTGCCGATGCCGCTCAGCGCCTCGCTCGACCCGTACACGCCCCGCGCCGCGCTCTGCCGATTGTAGTCCTGCGTCGCGAGCTGGCGCGCCCGGTCGTAGAAGGGATCGAACTCCGCGATCGGCAGATCGCCGAATGCCCCCTGGGTCTGTTCGTACTGGCCGCCTGCGCGGTTCTGGTCGGTGTACCTGCCCACGTCGTTGTAGCTGCCCCCCACCTGGTCGTAGAAGGTCTGGCCCGCCATGGGCCCGCTGCCGGCGTTCTGCTGGTACTGACCGAGCGCGTTGTTGCCGCCCTGGTACTGCCCGATCTGCCCGTACTGCCCCGCGATCTGTCCCATGCCTTGCTCGCCCGCAGTGCCGCCCGCGAGGCTCGCCGCGCTCTGGCCGTACTGCCCCTGGGCGTTGCCCGCGCCACTGAAGCCCGTGAATTGGTCGTATTGGCCCTGAGCCTGCGCGTTGAAGGCGCCAGCGGCCCCCGAGGGAGAGAGCGCCTGCGCCTGCTCGCGCGCGAACTGCTCACCCGAGAAGGGGTCCATGAACTGACCCTGGACCTGGTTCCAGTACTGCTCGCCCTGCCCCGGGCCCTGAAGCGTCCCGAGGTTCTGGTTCATGAAGTTCTCGCCCGCAGAAGCGCTCTGCGTCTGGCCGTACTGGTCCTGAAGCAGGCCCGCGCTCGGGTCCTCCATCAGCCTGTTCTGGAGCGCGCCGAAGGCCTGCTCGGTGTACCCGGGGTTCACCATGTTGTTGCCCGGGTCCTGGAACGTCGAAGGGGGCGGGTCAGGCGCCACGGCAAAGGCGCTGCTCGGCGCCGGCATGCCACCCGTCACGTTGCGCCGCGTCGAGGAGACGGGGCTCGTATTGTAGCCCGAGCCCGGTACGCTGGGCATCGACTCCACGTCGTGAGCGAACGCGGCCGAGGGGGAAGCCCCGCGCACGGCGCGCCGCGCGGTCGAGATGGGGGTCGTGTTGTAGCTGGCCATCAGAACCTCCGGGCCGCCTGCGGCCTACGCCGTGCGAGCGGGGCGGGCCCAGGGCCAGGCGCGGGCATCGCGCGAAGCGCTGCCTGGCGCCGCTCTTCCGCCTGCTTGTCGAGCACCTGGTTGCGGCGCTCTTCATCCGTGCCTTGGCCCCAAACGCCTTTGTAGGGCCCGAAGGGATTCGCGCCCATCTGCGCGAACTGCTCCGGAGAGAACGCCGCGTCGGGTCCGTACATCTGGGCCATGGCCTGGTTGAGCGGGGCGACTGCCCCAAGCTTCTGCTGCATGGCGTTGAGCCGCGCGCGCTCGTTCATCGCAGAGCGCTTGCGCATGTCCGTCGCCATCCGCTTCTGCTCTTCGACCAGGCGCTTCTGGGCCTTCGTCTTGCTGCCGGTGAGGGCGCCAACGACCGGGATGCGGGCCAACGTGTCCTCGCCGGCGAGGAGCGACCCGCCGCCCGTGACGGGTGCTAGGCCGATTTTGGCAATGTTTCCGAGAAGGCTCATTCAGGACTCCAAGATCTCAAACGTTTCGCTCGCTCGCACCAGCACCAGCTCGGCGGAGTCAGGGAAGCGAAACCGCCACTGCCGCCGGCGGTACGTGCCCAGGCTCCTCAGCATGATCGTCGGCGTCATGTTCGCGTCCTCAACCCCGAGATCGATCGGGAGAGAGGTCCATTCGTCGCCCAGATCGTCTCGGAACTCCAGGAAGCATACCACTCCGTTCGAGATGTCGGCCGTGCGTTTCAGCGTCAGGCGCACCGAGGAGCAAAACTTCAGGTTGTCCGAGCCCCGATCGAGAAACCCCGTCCTGACCCGCGCGACGATGGCCTCTCCCAGGTCGGTCGTGTTTTGCAGGCTCAGGGTCCGGATGGTGCCGTCTTCGAGCCCCACGACGTTCAGACCGCCGTCGTGTCGCATCAGGTGAGACAGAACCGGGAACTGGTCGAAGTCGCCCGCGGAATCGGTCGAGGCCCACTCGGCCCAGCCCACCCCGCGCTGCCAGGCGAAGGTGCGTTCGTCCGCCTGGAAGCGGAACACCACTACATCGGCGAAGCTCTCGCTGAACCGGTAGCCGTAGGCGTCCTCAGGCGTCGTCAGCTCATCGAGCGAGCCCTGGATCGGAGCACCGACGTCTTCCCACTGCCGGCCATCGCTCGCCACGATGCGGGAAAGGTGGTCGACCCAGACGTACCGGTCATCGAACTTCACCGGGCTGTAGGGGGCCAGGCACCCCGTCTCGCGCGTGATCGTGGGCGCGAATGTCAGGCTCGAATCGGGCGCGAAGAGCTGCAAGCTGGTGCGCCCGAACGCGAAGATGTCGTTGGTGTTCTCGGCGATGGCCACGAGCGAATCGCTGCGAGCCTCGGCCGTGAAGAAGCCGGCGGCTCCGGGGCTCGGGTCCCAGCTCTGGTGGCCGGCGATGCTCACGATGCCCTGGCTCGAGTCCGAGTAGCGGATCTTCGTCTGGTCGAGCTGCGTGTCGTTGGCCAGGATGCGCGAGCTGTTACACAGGATGTGGCTCGCCAGCGGCGGGCAGCCGTCGAGAAAGCTCATCTCGTGGTAGTCGGCGTTCGTCGTGAAGTTGGGCGAGCTGAACGTCTCGGGCCGGATGTCGATCTGCCCGATCTCGGCCCCGCCCGCGATCAGCAACAGCGCCTCCGTCTCGGCGAACACCGGGCGCGGGAAGCGCGTCGTCGCGATGGCTGGCGGCGTGGAGAGCCGATCCTCGTCCGTCGCTCCGGTGCCCACGATCGTCGCCGAGCCGCTCTCGATGCGGTAGACGTTCCTGCCCCGGTTGTGGTCGTCGCCCGCGTCGTTGACGGTCGCGCCGACCGCGTACAGCACCGCCGGGTGCTCGCCACTGACCGTGCTGGTGCCGCTCGTGTGCTTTACCCGAGGCTGCGTGAGCCACAGGCCGAGCACCCCGTTCGCATCGACGGCGGTACTCGGGGCAACACCCGTGTACGCGGCAAGGCCGGGGCGCTTTCGGAGGGCTCCTCGAGCGTCGATGATGACGTTGTAGGCCTCGGGGCTAGAGCCAGCAATTTCCTCTCCGCTCGTTTCGAGTAGCGGCCCGAAGGGGATTTGCTCGGTTTGGGCTTCGGGCACGTCGTCAAACCCTTCTCAGCAAGGCAGCTGCCGCAGCGATCCGTCCCGAGCCTCACGGACGCGAGAGCTCCCGGTCGGTCAACTCCAGGTGAGGCATGTCGATGAAGCGCTCGTCCGCGGTGCGGCCGTCCTGGTCCCAGTCGCCGCCCCACCGGACCTCGATGTCCAGGTCCGCGGCCACAGCCTCGATGAACCCCGCGAGCCGCGCGAAGCGCGCTCGGTCGTGCCAGTCGACGGGGTAGGGGGCGACGTCCACGGCCGGCGAGGGAAGCCGGTTGTGCTTCGAGTCCGGCCACGCCTTCGTCGAGCGCCCCGCCGCCTTCGCCGCGTCCTGCTCGGCCTGCCCGCGGTGGCCGCAGACGACGGTCAGATCCATCACCTGGCGCTTCATCAGACGCCGGTCCACCTCCTCGATCAGCCGCTGAAGCTTGGGGTGGCACTGGCCGAGACGGCGCTTGCTGGTCGTTCCCAGGGTCATCCTTGGCTCCACTGCGTGGGGTAGTGAACCGTCGCCACCTGGTTCGTGTGCTCGAAGGCGTACGAGACGCACTCGGCCTTCTTCGTCTCGCTCACGCTCAGCAGAAGCGAGACCTTCTCGACCGGCATCGAGCCGTCCACCGCAAAGTAGTAGGCAAGGCACCAGACCAGCGCGTCGCTCCAGTAGCGTTGAAGGTCGACGGAATCGGTTCCGGTGGCGTTGCCGTCCAACAGCCGCACCGTCTTGAGCCGCACCGTGCCGGCCTCGCTCGGGACGGGCCAGAAGCGCACCGTGACCGTCGCCTCGTCTCGGAACGCCGCGTACAGCTGCGGCCGCGACGACTCACTGCCCTTGTTCGGCAGGGTCTGCCAGGTCGACAGGTCGATCTGCTTGATCGGCGTCTCGCCCTGCGTGTGCTCGGTGTCGCCGTTGAACGAGGGGATGAACATCGCATCCTCGTGCACGTCCAGCACCGTCTCCGGCAGCGCGTACTCACTCGTGTCCGCCACGATCGTCAGGTCGTGGAACGCCATGCTGCGCGCGAAGAACCCCTTCGTCGCCAGGCCATCGACGATCAGGTCGAGCAGCCGCCGACCGTGCTCGAGGTACGGGACCAGGTTGGCGCCGCTCAGGCGCGCCTGCACCGGCACCAGCCCCGCGCGCTTGAGCGCCAGCAGGACCAGCTCGTTGATGCTGACCGCTGCGCTGACAGCCATCAGAACCCCGTGGGAACGCCGTCCTGGTAGACGTCTTCGGCAGTGCGACGGCTCACCGGCCCCGTGTAGCCGCCATCCGTGACCGGCGTGCCGTCAGCGTTGGTGTGGGGGTAGGCCCCGTCGGCCGCAGTCGACGCCCCGAACCGCCGCGAGAGGTCGGCAGCCCGGGACGCCGTCAGAGCGGCAAGCGTCACCTCGTCGCGCCCGTCTTTGTCTTGGGGGCAACGAAGCAGCCCGTCTTGCCCGCGCATGAGGGAACTCCTCAACCACATGCAGCCGCACACGTCGCACCTGGACAGGTGCTCGCCTTTGCGGTCGATGCTGCGCGGGATGGTCCTCATCAGCTGTCCGCGGCCGGGGTCGGCGTGATCACGCTCGCGTTCGCGCCAGCGACGCCGTTCTCGTATAACAACCACGCGCCACCGGCCCCCATGATGACGCCCACCGTGTTCGCGGCGACGTCCTCGGTCAGCCGGATCTTGTTGCGGGCGATGACCCCGCTCGCGGCCACGGCCGCCGCCCGCACCGCGCAGTCGCCGGTCGCGCTCAGCACGTAAAGGTCGTTGTCCTTGATCGAGATGGCCGATCCAGTCGTGGCCACCATGATCAGCGCGTCGGTCGCCGCCTCGGTGATCGCGCCGATGATGTAGTTGTGCGACACCTCGACGTCCTTCAGCGCCAGCGCCGCGCTCGCCCCGATCAGAATGACCGAGCCCGCGTTCGCCTCGCCCGCGTCGTCCGACAGGAACTTGTTGCCCGAGATGACGCAGTTGTGAGCGCCGGCCCCGAGCACGATGCCGTCCACCGGCTGCGCCGAGGCGGTCGCGCTCTGGTAGACCACGTGGTTGCCAACGAACGAGAAGCCGCGCGCCGTCACCAGGATCGGGTTCGTGATGTTGTCGAGCCCCGTGAAGTCGAAGGTCATCCCGACGATGCTCACGTCAGCGACATCGATCGCCAGCTGAGCCGTCGCCGCCGTGTCGAACGTGACCGTCGGGTTGTTCGACGCCCCAGGGCGCCCGCAGCTCACGATCTGAGACCCAGCCACCAGGCTCGGCCAGCCATCGGCGCCCGAGACGCTCTCGGTGTGCCCCGGCAGAACCAGCACGACGTCGTTGTGGCCCGAGCGGCAGCGCTTCAGGCCCGCGTCGATCGTCGCGACCAGGTTGTCCCGCACGTGCAGGTCGTCCAGGTCCTGGGCGCCCGTGCTCCGTACGTACGCCGCCACGCGCCCGCCCGGCTTGATGAACTGCCCAAAGGGCAGGTTGATCGCGCTCAGGGCCATCGCCGACATGGGCGCCCCGAGCGCCGCGCCAAACGCATTCTGAACAGTCGACATCACTTTGCCCTTTGCCGCACTGCGGCGTTCAATTCATCCAGGAAGGCCCGCGCCCGCGCGGCGCGCACCGAGCGCGGGGCAATGCTCAGCGTTCGTCCGAGAGTTTCGAGATGGCGATGAGTGTCTTCGAGTGCATCTCGTTCAGCCTCGCGATCTCCTCGTCCTTCTTCTCGGTCTTCGTCCACAGCTTCCACGCGACGAAGCCCAGAACCCCCGCCACCGGTGAGCTGCCAAGGATTCCTTCGAGCATTTTCTGCCATTCCATCTGCCTTCATTCCCCGCGTCAACGGATCAAGCGTCAGAGAAGTGAACCGCTCGAGGGTTGGTCCAGCCCCGCGCCCACCGAGCCGTGATGCCGTAGTTCATCATGGTCTTGCTCTCGGTGACCCACGTGTTGCTGCGCGGCTTGCGCCGCCAGAACCAAGACAGGCCGTTCTCGGCGTCCGTCCTGAGCAGCCAGTTGGTCGTCGTGTTGTTCCAGTACTTGACCGGAACCTTGTTGATCTTCTCCTTGTGGATCGAGTTGACCGCGTTGAAGGCGCCCGGGGTCGGGTCCTTCGCGCTGTCCAGGACCTCGTCCCACACGCCCTCTTGCTGCACCGGGAAGACCACGTCGGTGATGTCGAAGCCGTCGATCAGGCCATCGTGGCCTACCTGCTGCCGGAGCTGGGCGCGCGCGATGTACATCGCCGCCTTGCTCGGCGACATTGCCGTCTCCATCATGTTGGAGTAGGTGCCGCCACCGGGCAGAGCGTGCGTCTTGCTCGCGAGCGGCTTGCCGTCGCCCCCGACGAACGAAGCGTTCGCGGCCCGGACCAAGATCAGGACGGCGTCGAAGTCGGCCAGCTTCCACAGCGAGCGGTTGTTCCGCTTGGCCGCCATGATGACCTTGTCGTACTTCATGTCCTCCATCGCCTCTTCCGAGACGATGATGCGCTGGCCGTACGTGCGCGAGTTGTAGCGCGTGAGCGGGCCCTCGACGATCCCGCCGAGCGGCAGGTCCTCGCCCTCGGGCTTCTCGCCCGCGAGCCCCGTGCCGGCGATCTCTTGGTCCTCGATGTAGTTGTCCGACATCGTCCGGACGGTGAGGTAGCGCGGGAAGACCGCCTTGCTGCCCTCGGAGCCGTGGACGTCGGTGTCGATGCGCTCCAGCGTCTCCTTGAGAGCCAGCGCCGCGGTGCTCGTGAAAACTTCGCTCATTTGTGTGCCTCAGGAGGCTTCCAGGCCGCCCGCGGCAGGCTGGAGCGTCAGGGTGTTGTTGGAGATCGCGCCCGGCAGTAGCTGCTGCTGGTTGAAGACCACTTCGACCGTCACGAACTCTGCCGTCGGGTCCTGGGCATCGAACCGCTTCGAAAGCCCAACCACCCGAAGCTGGTTGAGCTCCGTGGTCTCGTTGTGGTCGCTGATGTCGAGCAGCGGGTTGGCCTTCGGCTGCCCGATCCCGCTCGTCAGCACCGAGTAGATGAAGTTCGCCGTTCCCACTAGCGACTGCCAAGCGGCCTTGGTCGTTGGCTGGCCCGTCGCGTCGCAGTCGATCTCGAAGATGTTTCCGTGCACCGGGATGATCTTACAGAGCGTCTGCTGGTCGTCCCCGGTGTAGGTCGTCCCGCTCGGGTAGTGGCCGTTCGGGCGCGGCGCCCCGCCGATCATCACTCGAGGGAACCCGGCCACGATCCCGAAGGTTCGATCGTCGATGTCGGTGCCGTCTTCCTTCTGACCCGGCTGCACGAGCCGCACGGTCCCATCGTTCAGGAGCTGAACGGGGTCGCCGATGTTCAGGTTGCAAGCCGTGCCGCCAGCGCCGTCCGCGCCCGTGTTCGGAGGGTAGCCCGAAGCGATCGGCTTGGTGATCGTCTGCGGCGTCTCGACGCCGTCAAAGCTCCGCACGAAGCGGAACCCGTACTGATGAGTGTTCGCCATGGTCTACCTCAGAAGCCCCACGCCTCGCGGTTGTCGCCGCCATACCGGCGGCTCGTGATCCCGCCCATTCGCGCCCGGTCGATCTTGCTCATCGGCTCGGTCTCGTCCATGACGTCGCGGGTCTTGATCGCCGCCTGGATCTTGTCCGCCCAGGCCTGCCCCCGCGCTTCCATCTCAGCCTTGAGCTCGGCGTCGATCTCCATGAGCACGCAGCCGAAGCTCTTGAGGTGATCGCCCTGCTTGAGCTCCGGGTTGTAGCCCAGCACCGGGTTCGCCCCGTCCGGGTCGTGCTGCGTGAACCGGTACCCCTGAGACAGGTACGAGCCCGGGTTCATCGTGGGGTCGTTGACCTCACTCACCCAGACGTAGTGCTTCGTGGGGTCCTTGCCCGCCACGGCTACGCGGTTCATGGCGCCCTCTACAGGGCGCGGGTCAGGGTCGCTGCGCTTGACCGGTTTGCTAGGATGCACAAAAGCCTGCCGTCATGCCCGGGAAGACAGACGGCCAAGCTCGGGCGGGAGCAAGGCGCCGACTCACCTAATGTGCCGGCGCCTTGGCACAAAAGTCAAGGTCAGAGGACCTTTTTTTCTCTCAAGGCCCGACCAGCCGTGTTTGCCCAGCGTTTCACCGCCTCTTCCTCGGGTAAATCACTGTGCAACGCCAGAGCCATCTTCCTGAGCTCCGGCGTCATCGTGACGCCCGCGCCGGATGGCCCCCCGCCGCTACCACTCGACGGCATGCCGCTCAGCCGCTGACGGTCGCTCGCCGACGGCGCCGAACGCTTCACCCCCAGCCGGAACTGGGTGCGCGCTTCCTCCATGGCCTCGTCGACCATCTCGCTCGTTGGCTCCTGCCCAGGCTCGAGCAGCGCCTTGCGCCGTTCGTAGCTCGCCGAAGCGAACTGATACGCGCGAGGGTTCGCGTAGATTTCCGGGTACTTGTCTCGCCAGCGCTGTTGCGCCGCGCGTTGTTCCTGCGCCGGTGCGTGCCGAGCTAGCACTCGCTCGGCCGCGATCTGGGCCTTCTCCTGCTCGAGCTCGCGAGCGATTCCCTCGTAGTAGGCCGTCCGCTCCTCGTCCAGCGCCCCGCCCTTCGCCTCAGCCTGCATCGCCTTGTAGGCGTCTTGCTGACGCCGGTAGACCATGTCGAGGCGCTGCGCGTACGGGTCACGGTTTCCGCTCGGGGCGCTCTGCTGACGCACCGCATGGAGCTCTCCGCGTAGCTCCGCGAGCTCTCGGTCGCGCTTGGCGTCCCGCTCCTCGAAGGCCTTCACCTTCTCGGCGAGCTCCTTGCGCTCTCGCTCGCGCTCTGCCGCGCGCTCCTTGCGACGCTCGGCGCGGGCCTTCTGCTCCTCGGGGGAAGCCAGCGCCGCGCCGTCGGTGATCAGCTCGTCGTCTCGAACCTCCTCGTCGTCGCTGAACGGGACGTGGCTCGGATCCTGGGTTACGTAGTTTTCGCTCATAGCTCCCTCACCAGTTATGGAACGTGAGCCCATTGCTCACGGTTGCAGATTCTGTGGATCTGGGTGGCGCTGACGCCATACTGTTGGGCCAGATCGGTCTTTGGGATGCCCATCGCGCATGTGGAGCGGATAAACCGGACATCCTCTTCTGTCATCGTCGCGCGCCAGTTCTTCACGCCCCTCGGTATGCGTCCTTTTTTGGCCGCGTCCCCCATGTTGTCGTGCCTTGACCCCCAACGCAAATGGGTCGGCTCATAGCAATTGGGCACGTCGCATCTGTGCATAGCCTCGGCTTTAGGGAACGGCGGTGGCCCGTGCGCCTCGATGCAAGCCAGGCGATGCACACCTATATTGCGCCACTTTCCGTCCATCTTGATCCTTCTCCACCCATACCCGTCAGGGCTTCGGTATCCAGTCCACAATAGGCAAGGCTTCATGGCTACCACTGGTCGCGGATCAGCGCGCTCTTCTTCTTCTTGCCGTCGAGGTTGTGGCAGTAGGCGTGCTCGCCGCCGTCGTCCACGATGCTCGCGCGCCCAGCGCGCAGGTCTTCCTTAAGCGTCTCGCTGCCCGTCAGGTCGCCGTCGCGCATGATCAGGTAATGCATCGGCTTGCCGAGGACGCGCGCGAACTCCTGCGCGTGAGGCGCGTTGCGGATCGTGCGCACGATGTGCCCGAGCTCGATGCCGTGGCTCACGCAGTGATCGGCCGCCGTGAGCCCCATGGAGATCAGGATGCCTCGGTGACCGTTCTGGAGGTCCCGCTGCTTCATCACGTCGGGACGATGGATCAGTGAGTTGCCGTAGGTCTCCTTCTGCCCCTCGAAGTCGATCGGGAAGATGTGGATGCGGTCGAACACCGCTTCGCAGTCGAACGCAGCGTCGGGGATGCCCCATTTCAGGCGCGCCGCTTCCAAGAGCGGGGGAAGACCGAGCTCGCCCGGCGGAGACATCAGCTTTTTGATCTCCTCCGTCCTGCGCTTCGCTGCCTCCAGTTCGTAATCCACGAGTTGCACGGTGTGACCCGCGCGCTCTTCCTCTTTCCAGGCCGTCGTCTTCGTTGGCTCCGGAAAGCTGTAGATCGGTTTGCTGTCCCGATAATCGCCGCCTCTCGATAAACTCATGCTCTCAATCCTCCTTCAGAAACGTTTCGATGAACTTCGCCTCGTCCTTCTCCAGCTGATCCAGATCGGAGATGAGGCGAGAGAGTAGCTCGGCCTGGTGCGCGGCGTTGCTCAGCCGCATCAGGTCGGATGGCTCCTTGAGCGTCATGACCAGCTGATGCTCGATCTCGCGTGTTTCACGGCGCATCTTCAGCAGGTGCTCCCGGAACACCTCGGCGTTGACCATCTGGCTCATTGCTGCGGCCCTCCCTGGCCTTGCGGTGGCGGCTGTGGCGGCTGCCCCGGTGGGGGCGCGGGCGGGCTCGTGGGCGCTCCGTAGACCTGCGGCGGGGGCGGGGGCGCACCGAGCAGGGCCACCAGGTCATGGCGGTTGCGGGCCTCCAGGCTCTTGCTTACGACCGCATGCTTGAACGCGCCGTTCCCGGCCAGCTCCGGCACGGCCTGAGGCATCTGAACGAGCGCGTCCGCCTCGGCGATGCGCTGCGACGTGCTCGTGAACTTCAGGTCGGCCGTGATCTCGACGTCGTACGGGCGATCGTACATCTCGCGACCCACACTGTAGAACTGGTAGCCCATGTCGCCCATCTCCGGGTCGTGGTTGTTGACGCTGAACCACTCGACATCTTCCAGGAACGTGGCGTTCAGCGCGGCGTTGTTGGCCAGGATGAAAGAGCAAAAATCCGCGTACTTGCCAGTTGGCACCGTGAGCACCTTCGTCGCCTGCTCGACGCGGTTCGCGAGCCCCTGCGCGGTCTCGCCGCTCTTGCCCGACTCGCCCGTCAGCACCTCGGGCGTGTTGCTCACCGAGTGCCCGAAGCGCACGAACATCTCGATTAGCTGGAGAAGCTGCGGGTTCGCTTGCCCGAAGTCGAGAGGCACGATGTCCTGCGCGAGGTTGGTGGAGCCCGTGACCTTGTGGACCTTTCCCGGCTGCATCTTCAGCTTCTCGGGGAAGCGGAGCTCTGCCTTCGCGAGGAAGTTCTTCATGTTGCCGAGCATGCCCTGGTCGATGAACATGCTGAGCGCGATGTTGGCCGCCTTGTTCTGCGCGGCATGGATCGCTCCCGTGCCGATGCCCATCACGCCCTGAAGCGGCTCGATGTTCACCCCGTGCACGAACATCCGGATCGGTTCCGAGCGGGGCGGCGCGGGCTTGGCCTCCGGGTTGCCCGCCATCCAGTCCGGCATGACCGGCTCGGGCGGGCGAGGCATCATGTCCAGGTTCCGGGCGGCGAGGATTGCCCCGGTCGCGTCCTGCGCGCTGCCGCCGGCGCCCGCTTCGATGGCGGCGAGCTTGGTTGCCTCGAGCTCCTCTTCGAACGCCATGATTTCTGCAACGGCTGCCTGGTAGCGCTGAAGCTGCTCGGTCTCGAACTCGAACCTCCGCTTGTCGTAGGCGTCCACGCGCTCGTGGATGCCTAGCGACAGCACCGCGCGGGTCGTCGTGTCGACGATCACTTTGCAGTAGCGATCTCGGCCCTGGCCCGGCAGATTCAGCCAGCCCTCCCACTGCACGATGCGGTACTGGCCTCGGGTGAACGACGTCGAGTCGACCCCCGTCGACTTGTCCACGGCGTCACGCAGTTCACGCGAGTACTCGCCGTCTTCCCACTCCGGCGGCAGCCGCTCCAGCGTCGTCGCGACCCCTTCCCAGAGCGTATCCATCTTGCGCAGCTCGTGCGCGTCCATGTGCATGACCTTCGCCACCCAAGACACATCGGAGTAGTCCGGCATGGTCGAGACGTGGGAGTTGCTGCACACGAACTCGGCCGCGGTCAGGATCTCGTGGCGGTTCGCGCGCCGCTGCGGGTCCCAGTAGCTGTGACAGGTGACGTCGCCGAACAGGTTGAATATGAGCAGGCCGCGATGACCGACCTCGCGCTTGAAGTCCTTGATCTTTTTCCGAATCTGCCAGTTTCCGTGGAGCGACAGTAGCTTCGCGGTCTTGTCGTCGTCGGGACCGAGCGGAACGACGCCGAACACGCGCGACCAGTTGCCAAAGAGCTCGTAGGCCTGGCGCGAGACCATGCGGATCGTCTCTTCCATCAGGATCGGGACGTGCGCGTTGGAGAGGTGAGCGAAGTCGGGAGGCTTCGGGTCGAGCGTGCCCGCGAACAGCTTCCAGGTGTCGGCCATGTTCGCCCGGTACTTGTCGTTCGCGTCCCAGGCCTCTTTGAACACGTCGAGCACGTGGTTGCCGATGCGGCTGAGCGCGCGGCGGCCCTCGCTATGGCCCTTGAAGGACGAGACGAGGTTGAGCTCTTCTTCCTCGTACTTGAAAGGGCCCTCGGTGGGCTCTTCTTGTCCAGCCTCGAAAACGCTCTCTTCATCCGCCATGGTTCATCATCTCCCGCTGACCGTAGGTACAGCAAAGCCGCTCTCGGGGGAAGCGGGGAATCGGATCGGTGCTCATGCCCGCGCCTCAGAAGCGAAGCAGTAGGCGCCAGGGTGCTCGCTCAGACCCAGATTCGCCGCCACGAAAGCATCGGTCTCGTCCTTCGACCATGCAGGCCGCCCCGCCTCGAGCAGCGCCTCGTGACACGCGCCCTTGGCGTCTTTGCGTGGAACCTTGCCGAGCAGCAGCTTGCGCGCCGTGGACATGTTGGCCGTGCGCAGCGCGATGTTTGACTGATCCATCACCAGACGCACGATGCCACCGAGCTCCCCGAGGCTGTGAGCGCTGGTCCGAAGACCGTAGGCGTAGCTCTCGAACCAGGCCTCGGAAACGCCTCGAGAGCGAGCGTATTGGGTCAGTGTTTTCGCGATGCTCTCGCAGCGACGTACCCGCTCGTGGTCGTTGGCAGAGCGCGGAAGAGATTGACCGACGACATGGGAGCGTACCCGCTTCCAATCCCCATCCCAGTCGGTGGGCACGCAGACGATCGCGCTCGCGGTCAGGCTCAGGTCGAGCCCACAGATCATCATGTGCCGTACCCGAATCCTCCCGACGTTTCCGCCGGCTCGTTGTCGTCGTCTCTCTCGTAGCGGTCGAAGCGGTGCGGTTTCATCGGGATGGACTCCCGGCCGCGGCTCGCGCGCGCAGCAGCGTACCCGAGCATATCGAACCAGTGCTTGAGCGGGCTCTTCTTGTTGGGGATGAGCGAATCGTTCGGGTCGACGTTGATGCCCGCGAGCATCTGAATCGTCTTGCGCGTGTAGCCCTTGAAGAACAGCAGCCCCGGCGGGCGCTTGTCGTCGTGATCGCGCAGGCGCTCGCCGATGCGCTCGGCGTTGCGCTGAATGCTGGCCTTGTCGGCGGGCGTCCAGAAGACGCCTTTCTCATGAAACACCTGGGCTTTGCTCAGGCCCGAGTCACCGCGCTCTTCCCACAGCTGCGTGTCGGCCACGCCCGTGAGGCGGCTGCATCGGTCTCGGTCATCCCAGAACCCGAAGCCCTTCTCGATCTCGATGACGCGATCGGCGACCTCCGAGTCACGCATCAGCCGGAAGTTGAACTCGAAGATCTGATAGAGGCGGTCGTCCGGGTCGAGCGTGAACCAGCCGATGGTGCCGGGCGCCTTGTAACCCCAGTCCATGGCGCGGAACTTGGGCCAGTCTCGCGGGACCTTGAACGGCTCGATCTCGTGAACGTCCTTGATGAAGTCGTCTTCGAAGAACGCGCCCTGAAGCGCGTTCCAGTCGCCATACAGGTACCGAGCCCGCATGTGAGCGGGCTTGCTGAGCAGCGTCTTCCTGTACTGCGCAGCGAACGACTTGTCGGGGTTGTCGTCGAGCTTGGCGGGCAGGAAGACGCGCGTGCGGATGTGGGTCTCGCCGGTCTCCGGATCGGGAACCTTCACCTTCAGCGTGACGTTGCCGTCGGGATGCGGGTCGACGAAGCGCGTCTTGAGCCAACCGGGAGCGGGGTTGCTGACGTACCGAACGCGCAGAAGGTACTTGAGCACCGGGTCAGCGGAGCGCACGCGCGCGCTCACCTCGTCGGCGCTCAGTTCGGACATTTCGCTGGATTCATCGACTCCAAAATGGGTGAACTGGCTGGAAAGATAGTTCTTGTACGATGACTCTTCGGGGCAGTGACCGAACGTGAACTTGTAGCCGCTGGAGAAGGTCCATCGGTGAAACTCTCGGTTGTATTCGGCGCCCGGGTCGAACTTCGGGAACATGCGCTCGGCGCGATCCATGTTCTCTCGGAGCAGGGTTAGGTTTTTGCGCATGTGCAGCGCGTGGCCCTCGCTCTCTCCGGCCCGGATCGGGTGCTTCCGGCAGAGATCGGCGAGCCATTCGGGGAACTCGTCGATGAACTGGCCCGTGACCCGCGCTTGCTCGACGATGGCTTGCGTAACGAGCGGGTCGAAGAGGAGAGCGATGCTCTTGCCCCCGCCCGCGGCGCCTCCGCCGAGGACTTCGTCAGCTGCGCACTGGTGGAAGCGAAGGCCCCACGCGCTCGCCTTGTAGACGGAGCGGTCGAGCATCAGCGACGCGCACCCAGGTAGTCGGTGATGAGGTCGACGAGCTCCGGATCGTAGCTGTCGGTGGGAGCTGCACGGAGCCAGTACAGCGGCGAGGCTGAGCCTTCGTCCATGGCGCGCAGGATGCGGTCGGCGGCGGAGGCGATCTCTCGGATCTCTTCGGCGCGCAGGCGACGGAAGGGCTTGGGCTCGAGCTCCCAGTGCTCTTTGCGCTCGGCGATGACCTCGCTGCCGCGGTCGAGGTAGACGATCTGGGGGTTGCCTCGCTCGTCTCGGCGCACGACGCCGCGCATGCCGTCATCCACGCGGGTGACAGATGCGCCGTCAGCGGTTTCCGAGAGCTTCACTCGATGTCCTTCTCGGGCAGGGCGAGCGGGTCCTGTCCGGGGAAGGCCTGGCTGGTCGGGGCGGGGATGGAGATGACGACGGGCAGCTGGCGCGGGGCTTCGACGTCGTCTCGGCGGCGAGCGCGGGCAGCGGAGATGCCGGCGAACATCTTGGAGGCGGTCTCGATGCCGCTCGGGGTCTGCCCGCGGGGGAGCCATCCGGTCTTGGCGACGGCCAGGCGCTGAGCGGCGCCGAGGGCGCCGTACTGCTTCACCCATTCTTTGGGTGGCTCTTCGGTGTCGGGGGAGACGGTCGCGAAGTCGATCTGTGCCTCGAGGATGGCGGCGGATGAGACGTAGAGGCGCTCTTCCATCTGTTCCATCCGAGCAATGCGGGCGAGGGTTTCCTTCTCGTCGTCGTGCTTGGTGGCGACGAGGGCGGCAAACTGACCCTTGGGAGAGCGTTTTTTCGCCATGCGGATCTACCTCGATGAGTTAGCTTGGTTCCTCGGGGCCGGTATTGACAACCGGGTCCGGCGTGAAGTGCTCGGGATGTTCCGGAGCGGGAAGGCGAAGGCGCGCCGCGTCGTGTTCGAGGGACGGGTCTACGAATGGGTGGATGAGGAGACGGCGCTTCGCATCATTGCCCGGGTGAGGATGGTTCAAGGTGAAACGATACAGAAGCGTATCCGAGGTCGAAGGGCAGCTCCTCGAGATGCGGGCGAGCTGCCAGGCGCTGACGGACGAGATCGCGAGGCTCGAGCGGGAAAAGCCGTTCGCGCTGGGGCTGAAGGAGCGGGAGGCGGTGCGGAAGCGTCGGACGCGGGTCGAGGCGGAGATCGAGCAGAAGCTGCTGGAGCTCGACAACGCGCGGGAGCGGGAGAAGGGGATGGAGCTCGGGTTGAGCCCGAAGAAGGCGGCGGTTCAGCGGAGGCTGCGCAAGCAGGCGGTTGGGGTCTGCGACAGCTGCAGCCGGGAGGCTGCCCGTAAGGAAGACGGGGGCTTCTACCGGAGGTGCGAGGAGCACCGGAGCCTCAGCGGGGACCTGTGGCAGCAGCGCTTGGCGATGGAGCGGGAGGCGGTCTCGATGCCGAAGTTGTTCAGGCCTCGTCGCTGAGGGGCACCAGAAAAAGATTCCAATTCCGGGAGGGGCCCGGTATGCTCGATACCAGCGCGCCTTCAGGACGCGGGGACAACGTCACCGCGGGGACTGCTACCCTCCGGGGACGCTATCAGCAGACGGGGCGCTGGCATCTACGCATTCGGCCGTAGTCTACTTCTAAAGTGTGGGTTTCCCGGAAGCAGCCACCATCCTGTCGCGCATCTTCCAGTAGGAGCCCCTCGTAATGGACTCCCTCCACGCCACCAGCCCTGATGCCCCCAGGGCCTTCAAGGCCTCGTAGCGTTCCCTGCGCGCCTTCGCCTCGTCGGGCTTCAGAAGCTCCAGGCCCCAGTGCGTCCGCTTCACCTTCCTTCGTCCTCTCATGTGACCACGGTCGCACCCCGCAGAGGCCTTTGCAAGGCGCCCGTGCGACTAGGCGGATTCATTCAGAATCTTCAGAATGTCCGTGAGGGGTGTACCCCTTCCTTGGGGTAGGGGCATCCCCCCAGGGGTGCCCGGGGCCCCGCTCGAAAGCCCGCAGGTGTGAACGACGCACACACGTCAAGCTGAGTGCATAAGTGGCGATAAGCCTAGCGATATCGGTAGGTTAGGCGCCATTGTTCGAGCTGGGAGCGAGGGTGATCGCCAGTGTTTCACGTGGAAGCTTGCGGTGGTCGAAGGGGGCGGCGGGAACGGGGCAGGTAGGAGCGAGGGGGCAGCTCGCGCACCGGGCCATTGACCTCGCGGCTGGCGGCAAGAGGCCACTGGGCCCAGGCTAGGTCAGGGGCGATTGCGGGGCTTCTGTGGCGCTCTGGCGGCGGTTCGGGCAAGCTGGGAGCGAATGAGTGAGGCACCGGAGATTTCCGCGAGCGTGGTCGAGGCCGCGGCGCGAGCAGCGCACGAGGTCAATCGCGCCTACTGCCTTGCGATTGGCGACGCGTCCCAGCCGCCGTGGGAGGGCGCGCCCGAGTGGCAGCGCGCGAGCTGCCGTGAGGGCGTCGCCGGCGTCATCGCTGGTAACGGGCCGCGTGAGAGTCACGCGAGCTGGATGCGGCACAAGCTCGAGCACGGCTGGACGTACGGGCCCGACAAAGACCCGGGGAAGAAGACGCACCCGTGCCTCGTGCCATACGATGAGCTGCCGCCGGCGCAGCGCGCCAAAGACGATCTGTTCGTCCGCACCGTCGGCGCAGTGCTGCGCGCGCTCCAGCTCATCGACCTCTGACCCGTTGGCCAGGTGCCGCAGGCGCCGCTCCGAGGCTCGGCAGGTGGGCGGCGGGCGCGTGGCTCCGGACAGGCTCGGGAGGGCGCTGTGGCGTCAGGAGGCCAGCTCGGCCTCGCCATTGCGCCTGGCGGCGCTCGTTTCTCTCCCACTGAACGCGCGTAGTCACCCGTAGGGGTGAATGACAGATGCGGCAGTAGTCACGATTAGCCCTTGCGCGGTCGAGCTGGCGACCGTATTGTGTAGTCACAGGCAACGGGATTGGCCGGTGCCATCACGGGAGGACGGACAATGGACGACATGACGCTCATGAACGGGTATGACGCGGGCAATTACGCGGCGGCGTACGGGGGGCTGGAGCTCGCTGCTGCGCTCGAGGCGGCTCGGGATGAGGCCGGTGCCGACTGGCACTCACAGGCGACTGGGGCCTCTCAGGAGTACGGCCACGCCTTCACCCTCGGGTTTTTGTCGAGCCTCTCGGAGTCGGAGCTCGGCGAAGAGTGGGATGCGTATTGGGAGGCCATGGCCGCCGTCGGGGAGCGCCTCGCGGAGCTCGGGGTGGCCATCGAGAAAGAGAGCGAGGTGGCGTTGTGAGCCTCTACCGTTGCACCCTGTGGCTGCCGTCGCCCGAGCGACGTGGGCTCGACCGCCAGCCCGGCGCCGTCGTGGTCGGCACGCTGGCGGCCGCAGAGGCCTACGCGGCTAGGACGCTGGAGCCCTACCGGACGAGCGAGACTCGCTACACCGCGGGTAGGGCCTGGCCGGCGGAGGTCGAAGTGCGCGTCGTGCGCCCGGCGTTGCCCACGCCGCATCACCACACGCAGCGCGTGGGTGCGGTCGTGGCGCGAATCCAGGCTGAGGTCGACATCGTCCCGAGCGTCGGCGAACTGGGGTGGACGCCATGAGGACCGCGCGCGTCTGCCTCTTCGCCCGCCAGCTGTCCACCTGTCTCGTTGATTGCGCGGCCGCGCGCACGGCTCGCGAGTTTTCCGCAGCGGCCGACCGCCTAGACCAGCTCGGGCTCCGGTCGACCACCAACCCCGCCCAGCGGAGGCAGGTGCGGGAGGCGGCCAAACAGGCTCTCCATGACTACCTGGCGCGGACTTCAGGCTGCTGAGAGCTCGCCTCCCGCTTGGCGCCGTCACCTCGGGTCGCGGCGCCCGGCGGGCAGTGAGCCCGGACCAATGAAAGGAACCCCATGCAGACCCTATCCAGCGCAGTCCAGGCCGTCACGAGCGGCCGTTTCAAGTCCGGGCTCGACGGGTTGCCGATCGGAGGCTGGCCAGAGACGCAGCGGACGATCAGGCAACTGACGGACGAGCTACCTCTCCGCTGCGAGCGGAGCTACACCGTGAGCGACCTGATTGCCGCGCTCTACCACACGAGCGGCGACCGCTACGTCTCGCGGGCCCGAGAGGCCCATCAGCGCCGCCTGGAGCGCGCCGGTGACCACGGCGTGCCGGACATCATGTGCGGGCGCAATCGAGTGCACCTCGATCACGAGTGCATGATCGTCGTCTCCGGTCCGGACGGCAGCGTCTCGCTGCCTGATGAGTGGCTCGAACGCGCCCAGTCCGCCCGCCGCCGCTACGTTGCCATCGAGCGCCGTGGCTGGTGAGCTCACCACCCGTTCGGCGCCGTCACCCTCGGGTCGCGGCGCCCGGCGGGCATTGAGCCCGGACCCTCCGCTGCTTGCAGCGGCCCAATGAAAGGAATGAAGCAATGATCGTACGCGAGGCCTACCGGGCGAGAGAGCACGCCGTCTGCCGGCGCCACTACAACGGCGAGCTCCCGATGCCCGCCGACGCTCCCCAGCTGGGAGAGGTGCAGGACGCGCGAGACCACGAGCCGTGCGAGTGGTGCCACGTCCGTGAGGACGTGCCGTTCGACGACGCGGAGGGCTGGTGAGCTGACCCCCCGCTCGGCGCCGTCACCCTCGGGTCGCGGCGCCCATCGGGCAGTGAGCTCGAGAGGAGAAATGACAATGCAACACCACATTGAACGACTGAGGGCGCACATCGACGCCGGAACTCTAATCCGGGGCGCCTGGACGGGCACGGACGAGCAAGGCCGCGAGACCGCGTGCCTACTTGCGGCGCTGGTACCGCAATGCGGGATCGAGGAGAGTGCTAGCGTCTGTCCGGCAGAGGTGATGCCAGCATGGCTGGCGTACCTGACGCCGCGCATCGACGACAACGGCACGGTCGAGGCGTGGCCGGGCATGGTCGCTCGCTTCGCGTCGCTGGCCTCGCGGTGGCACGCGCTGGACGCCGACGCTTGGCAGCGCGTCAAGTATCGTTGGCTGGCGGCTGTCGTTCGCGAGGCCATGTCGCACACGAGCGAAGAGCCCGTGGTCGCGGTGTGTGAGCGAGTCGCCACGCTCTGTGAAGGCGTGGTCGCGACCGGGACGATTGACGCCGCCTCGTTCTTGGCGGCGGAGGAGGAGGCGTCGGCGGCGGCGGCGAGGGCGGCGGCGGCGGCGGCGTCTGCGGCGTGGGCGTCTGCGAGGGAGGTGGCGACGGCGGTGAGGGCGGCGAGGGCGGCGGCGGAGGCGGCGAAGGCGTCGGAGGCGAGGGCGGCGGAGACGGCGGCGTGGGACCGTATCACGGCGCAGCTGTTCGAGGCGCTCGAGCGCGAGCTCGAGGACGACACGTGCGCCGTAGACCCGGACTGAGCTCGCCTCCCGCTCGGCGCCGTCACCCTCGGGTCGCGGCGCCCGTGAGCCCGGACCCTTCCGCTGAATTTCAGCGGCCCAATGAAAGGAATGAGACGATGGCCCAGTACACCTACACGATCTACGACACTCCCGCGAGCCAGGGCGGCCCAGCGTGGCCATCCCACTGCGGTCGATCGATCGAGGCCGAGACGGACGGCCACGCGCAAGACGTGGTCGAGAGCATCCTCGAGGAGGAGGCCGCCGGGCTCTGTGCGAGCGACGGATATGAAGCCGGAGACTTCATTTATGCCCACATCTGGGACGAGTCCGGCGATCTGTGCCGGACGACAAAGCACCAGATCACCGAGGTGGCGTCGTGACGCTGGTGGCAGACGCCATAGCCGAGAGCCGAGCGAGCGGCGGATACGCGGTCGACCTCGACCCGGTTGACTACGCCTCCGCTCGGCAGGCGCTGCTCGACATGTGCTCGGGCAGTCGGGGTGATAGCTACTGGGGACGAGGCTGGCACGTCCGTCTCAGC